>Ga0308160_10000071_pt1 | contig 321224 bp, 259 predicted proteins | sample PhyFR1_FD_201036 | JGI IMG/M metagenome (GOLD analysis project Ga0308160, IMG submission 201036) | Phyllosphere microbial communities from UC Gill Tract Community Farm, Albany, California, United States - DLSLF.R1 | ecosystem: Host-associated > Plants > Phyllosphere > Unclassified | place... | reverse complement strand
CGCCGGTCGGGATCGAGATGATCATCGTGGTGATGCCGAAGAACGAGTTCACGCTCGCGCCCGAACCCATCGTGAAGAAGTGGTGCAGCCACACGAGGTAGGACAGGACCATGATCACGACGGTCGCGTAGACCATCGAGGTGTAGCCGAACAGGCGCTTGTTGCAGAACACCGAAACGACTTCCGAGAAGATGCCGAACGCCGGCAGGATCAGGATGTACACCTCCGGGTGGCCCCAGATCCAGATCAGGTTCACGTACATCATCGAGTTGCCGCCCAGTTCATTGGTGAAGAAGTGGGTGTCGAACAGACGGTCCATGCCCAGCATGGCCAGGGTGGCGGTCAGGATCGGGAAAGCCATCACGATCAGGATGTTGGTGCACAGCGCGGTCCAGGTGAACACCGGCATCTTCATCAGGTCCATGCCCGGAGCGCGCATCTTGATGATGGTGACCACCAGGTTCACGCCAGACAGCAATGTCCCGACACCGGCCACCTGCAGCGACCATATGTAATAGTCGACGCCGACGTCCGGACTGGCCAGGATGCCCGACAGCGGCGGATACGCCAGCCAGCCGGTGCGTGCGAATTCGCCGACGAACAGCGAGGCCATCACCAGCAGCGCGCCGAAGGTCGTCATCCAGAACGAGAAGTTGTTCAGGAACGGGAAGGCCACGTCGCGCGCGCCGATCTGCAGCGGCACCACGTAGTTCATGAAGCCCGTCACCAGCGGCATCGCCACGAAGAAGATCATGATCACGCCGTGGGCGGTGAAGACCTGGTCGTAGTGGTGCGGCGGCAGGAAGCCGTGCGAATCGCCGAACGAGAACGCCTGCTGGGTACGCATCATCAGGGCGTCGGCGAAGCCGCGCAGGAACATGATCAGACCCAGCACCATGTACATGATGCCGATCTTTTTATGGTCGATGCTGGTGAACCACTCTTTCCAGAGATAGCCCCACAGGCGGTATTTGGTGAGCAGGCCGAGGACCGCGAGGCCCCCCACCGCCACCATCGCGAAAGTCGCGAGCAGGATCGGCTCGTGGAGGGGAATCGCTTCCCAGCCGAGCCGACCGAAGATCAACTTCGTCAGGTCAAATTGGTCGTGCATGATTACTTCTTCACAGGTTTGTTAGGCTGGGCGCACACTTCGCCGCCGGCTTGCGCCAGACGCGTCGCGGCCGCTTGCTGAGACTTCGACATCATCGCCATTTCGCTGGCTTTCTTGGCGTCGTCGTTCATCATCTGGTCCTGGCACACCACGCCGTCCGCGACACAGCGGTTCAGGATGCGGTGATACAGGTCGGCGTCGACGGCCGCGTAGCGGTGCACCGGCTCCTTGATGCTCGGCTTTTCCAGGGTCAGGTAGTTCGCGCGGTTCAGATCGCCGCCGCCCGACTTGATGGACTTGATCCAGCCGTCGAAATCACCCTGGTTCACGCCGCGGTACGAGAAGCGCATGTCCGAATAACCGGCGCCGCTGTAGTTGGACGAGAAACCGATCGACTGCACCGGCTGGTTCTGCACGGCGTTCAGCGTGGTGTCCATGCCCGGCATCGCGTAGATCATGCCCGCCAGTTCCGGCACGTAGAACGCGTTCATCACCGAGGTGGCGCTGATCTTGAAGCGCACCGGGACGCCGGTCGGCACCACCAGTTCGTTCACGGTCGCGATGCCCTGCTCCGGATAGATGAACAGCCATTTCCAGTCCATCGCCACGGCCTGCACCACCAGCGGTTTGGTCGAGGCGGCGATCGGCGTGTGTTCGTCGATGCGGTCGAGCGGACGGTAGGGGTCGAGCTTGTGGGTGTAGATCCAGGTGACCAGGCCGAGCACGATCACGATCAGGAGCGGTGCGCCCCAGATGACCAGTTCGAGCTTGGTGGAGTGGTCCCAGTCGGGTTCGTACGCAGCCTCGGTGTTGCTGGCGCGGTATTTAACAGCGAACCAGACGATCAGCAGGAACACTGGAACGATGATCAACAACATCAGGATCACCGAGACGATGACCAGATGCGCTTCTTGTCGAGCGATGTCGCCGGACGCGTTGAATACCACGGTGTTGCAGCCGGCAAGCAGCGACAACAGCGGGGCAAAAGCGAGTCCTCGGCGTAGGGTTTTAGGAATCATGCTTGTGTTGTACGTTACATGGGAAAGATAACATGCTACTGTAACGCCAACGGCGCACGGTTGGCGATTGGACGTTTTGTCTCACCCTCACCGAATTGCATGGCGACGGTGGGGGAAGTCCAAGGGGGCGTGCCAGCAGGCGGCCGGTTGACCTTAGGAGACCTACTATGCAGAGCACGACCACGACGTACGGCGACGCAGGCGCCGCTCCCATCACCGCCCCGCACTCCGGGGCACGCAACATCAACGCCCGCGACGGGCATATCGCCCCCAGCGAAATCGCAGTCGGCGTGGTCATCGGCCGCGCCTCCGAATACTTCGACTTCTTCGTCTACGCCATCGCCTCGGTGCTGGTGTTCCCGGCGGTGTTCTTCCCGTTCGCCGACCGCCTCGAAGGCACGCTGTATTCGTTCGCCATCTTCGCCCTCGCCTACATCGCGCGGCCGGTCGCCACGCTGGTGTTCATGAGCATCCAGCGCCACTTCAGCCGCGAGATCAAGCTGACCATCGCTCTCTTCCTGATGGGTTCCGCCACGGTCGCCATCTCGATGCTGCCGACCTATGCGCGCTGGGGCCACTGGGCCATCATCTCGCTGGCCATCCTGCGCCTCGGCCAGGGCGCGGCCCAGGGCGGCTCGTGGGACGGCCTGCCCTCGTTGCTGGCCCTGAACGCCCCCGAGCACAAGCGCGGGTGGTACGCGATGCTCGGCCAGCTCGGCGCGCCGACCGGCTTCATCATCGCGGCCGGCATCTTCGCTTACCTGCTGTCGGAACTGTCGCAGGACGATTTCCTGGTCTGGGGCTGGCGCTATCCGTTCTACGTCGCGTTCGCGATCAACGTGGTGGCGCTGTTCGCGCGCCTGCGCCTGGTCTCGACGCCGGACTACACCCACCTGCTCGACGAGCATGAGCTGGAGCCGGCCCCCGCACTCGAAGTCACGCGCAACCAGGGCATCACGATCATCCTCGGTGCGCTGGCAGGCCTGGCCAGCTATGCGCTGTTCCACCTGGTGACGGTGTTCCCGCTGTCCTGGATCCAGCTGTACGACACCCGTTCCGTCGCCGGCTTCCTGCAAGTGCAGATGCTGGGCGCCGGCCTGGCGATCGTCGGCGTGCTGGCCTCGGGCCTCATCGCCGATCGCTTCGGACGGCGTAACACCCTGGGTACGGTGGCGATCCTGATCGCGCTGTTCGCCGGCTTCGTGCCGACCCTGATGGACGGTGGCCAGGCCGGCCAGAACACCTTCATCCTGGTCGGCTTCCTGTTGCTCGGCCTGTCGTACGGCCAGGCCGCCGGCGCGGTGACCTCGAACTTCCAGCCGATCTACCGCTACACCGGCGCCGCCCTGACCTCGGACCTGGCCTGGCTGGTGGGCGCCGCGTTCGCGCCGCTGGTCGCCCTCGGCCTGGCGGCCAACTACGGCCTCGGCTACGTCAGCCTGTACCTGCTGTCCGGCGCCCTCGGCACGTTGGCGGCGCTGAGCATCAACCGCGCGCTCGATATCCGCAACTGAGCAGTTAGCGCGCAAAAACCGGGTGCGCGCCAGGCCGGCGCGGCGCGCACCCGGCAACCAGCAGAGCTTGCGCCCCGGCCGATACCGGGGCTTTTTTTTACCGTGCGGGGAAGTGACGCGATGGGCAAACGGGTCGCGCTGTTCCTGACCATCCTCGGTGCGTCGATCGCGCTCGCGACACCGCCGTGGTTCGCGCTGCGCGAAGCGCGTCGCCAGGCCGTCGACGTCGAAACTTCGATGGCGCTCAACCACGCGCGCGACATCCAGCACCGCGGCGACGCCATGGTCGCGCAGGCGCTGGCCGCCATCGCGCGCCTGCGCGCCTCGGGCGCCGCGCCGTGTTCCGAAACCGGGCTCGCGCTGGCGCGCGAAGTGGACCTCGAATCGAGCTACGTCCAGGCAATCGGCCGGCTCGATGGCATGCGAATGACCTGCTCCTCGCTCGGCGGCGCGCCGCTCGAGCTGGGCGCGCCGACCTTCCGGGCCTCGCGCCAGATCACCGTATATGGCAACGTGCCGCTGCCACCGCCCTACCGCCACGCACTGTTCGGACTGGCCCGTGACGGTTACGTCGTGCTGGTGCACCGCGACCTGCCGCTCGACGCCGCGTCGCCGGGGCCCGAGCTCTCGCTCGCGCTGGTGAACCTGGAACGCGACTTCCTGAACCTGTCGCGCGGGCACATCGATCCCGCCTGGATCACCCGCCTCGGCGCCAGCCGGCAGGTCAGCTTCATCGCCGACGGCTGGCTGGTCGCGATCGTGCGCTCGCCGCAGTTCGTCAGCACCGCAGCGATCGCCGCGGTGCCGGTCGGCCAGCTCGAACAGCGGGTCGCCGACAATCTATGGCGCGCGCTCCCGATCGGACTGTTCGCCGGCATCGCCGCGGCCGGCGCGGTGCTGCTGCTGGCGCGCCGCCAGATGTCGATTCCGAGCGCGCTGCGCGCCGCCTTGCGCCGCGGCGAGTTCTTCCTGCTGTATCAGCCGGTGATCGACCTGCGCAGCGGCGCCTGCACCGGCGCCGAAGCCTTGCTGCGCTGGCGCCGCCAGACCGGCGAACTGGTCGGCCCCGACCTCTTCATTCCGGTGGCGGAACAGAGCGGCCTGATCACCCGCCTGACCGAGCGCGTGCTCGACCTGGTCGAACACGATGCCGGTTGCCACCTCGCGCACCATCCGGATTTCCACGTCAGCGTCAACTTGTCGCCGGCAGACCTGCGTTCGCCCGACCTCATCGGCCGCATCGACGCCATACTGGCGCGCAGCGGCGCGCGTCCGTCCAACCTGATCCTCGAAATCACCGAACGCGGCTTCGTCGACCTCGACGCGGCGCGCGAAAAAATCCGGGCGCTGCACGCGCGCGGCATCGAAGTCGCGATCGACGATTTCGGTACCGGTTACTCCAGCCTGTCCTATCTCGAGTCGCTCGATCTCGATTACCTGAAAATCGACCGCTCCTTCATCGAAGCCATCGGCACCGGCGCCCCCATCAGCCAGGTGGTCGGACACATCATCGCGATGGCGCGCGGCATGTCGCTGGCGATGATCGCGGAAGGCGTGGAGAGCGCCGCCCAGGCCGACTTTTTGCGCGGGCACGGCATCCGCTACGCGCAGGGCTGGCTGTTCGCCAAGCCGATGCCGTTCGCCGAGGTGGCCGCCCTGTACGCGATGCACGCCGGGCGCCGGGCGCAGCTCGCCGCAGGCGCGGCTTGAGCCCGGCCCGCCTCAGGCGCGGGCGCGCGCGCCGATCAGTTCCATCAGCGAATGCAGGTCGACCGGCTTGGTGAGGTGAAAATCGAAGCCGGCGGCGCTCGACTTGACACGGTCTTCCTCGGTGCCCCAGCCGGTGACGGCGACCAGCACCGCCTCGCGCCCGGCCGGCAGCGCGCGCAGGCGGCGCGCCACCTCGTAGCCGTTCAGGCCCGGCATGCCGATGTCGAGAAACGCGATGTCGGGCGCAAACCATGCCGCGGCCTCCAGCGCCGCCATGCCGTTGACCGCGCCTTGCACCGTGTGGCCTTCCATCTGCAGCACGTCGCGCAGCAGCTCGAGGGCGTCCTGGTTGTCGTCGGCCAGCAGGATGCGCAGGCGGCGCGTGCCGTCGCCGCCCTGCCCGGCCGCGGCGTGGTCCTCGCCGGCGCGCGCGGGCGCCGCCGCCGGCAGCTCGACCACGAAGCGGCTGCCCTGCCCGGGGCCGGCGCTGTCGGCGCTGACGGTCCCGTCATGGCGCTCGGTCATCTGGCGCACCAGGTGCAGGCCGATCCCGAGACCGCCCGCTTCCTGCTCCGGATGGCGTCCGACCTGGGTGAACATGTCGAAGATGTGCGGCAGCGACTCGGCCGGGATGCCGATGCCGGAGTCGATCACGCTGATGCGCACGCGCTCGCCGCGCACGGCATCGATCACCTTGCGCGCCTCGAGCCGGATCCGCCCGCCCTCGATCGTGTACTTGGCGGCGTTGGTCAGCAGGTTGCCGACCACCTGGGCGAGCCGGGTCGGGTCGGCGAACAGATGGGTGTCCTCGTCGTGCAGGTCGAGCTGGAAGTCGTGGCGCTTGGCTTCGATCGCCGGCAGCGTCATCTCGACCGCGCGCAGCACCACGTCCTTGAGCAGCACGTCGGCCTTTTTCAATTCCACCTTGCCGCTGTTGATGCGCGCCAGGTCGAGCAAGTCGTCGACCAGGTTGACCAGGTGGTTGACCTGGCGCTCCATCATCGGCCGCACCTTGGCCAGCACGCTCGGCTTGTCGGCCCCGATGCGCAGCAGATCCAGGCCGGTGCGCACCGGCGCCAAAGGATTACGCAGCTCGTGCGCCAGCGTGGCCAGGAACTCGGACTGGCGGCGGTTGGCGTCGGCCAGGTCGTCGGCCAGGCGCTGCAGCGTGTCATTGCGCTGACGCTCCTCGGTGACGTCGCGCAGGAACACGGCGACCTGGAACCGGGCCGGATCGCCGATGCGCGCCGCGTAGACGTCAAGCCAGCGCCCCAGGTTGCCGGTATGCTGCACCACCCGCACCGGCAAGCCGATGCGCGCCACCCGGCCGTAGATGCGCGACCAGCGGATATCGTGCGCCGGCACCAGCTCCCGGATCCGCTTGCCGGCGGCGTTGCGCAGGCCGGTGTGCTGGGCGAATGCCGGATTGGTCTCGAGGATGCGGTAATCGTAGGGCTCGCCCTGCTCGTCGAAGATCATCTCGATGATGCAAAAACCGACGTCGACCGCGTCCAGCACGGTGCGGTAGCGCTGCTCGCCCTGCAGCCGCGCCGATTCGCTCGAGCGCAGCTGGCGCTCGATCTCGGCCTGGCGCGTGACGTCGAGCACCACGCCGGACACGCGCAACGGCGCGCCGTCGTCGCGGAGCTCGAGCCGGCCGCGCACGTTCACCGTCAGCTCGGCGCCGTCCGGACGGCGCACACGGTGCACCACCTGCAGTGCTTCGCCACGCGTCACGGTCGCGTCCAGGCTGGCGCGCACGCGCGGCGCGTCGTCCGGATGGATCGGATCGAGGTAAGCCGCGATCGGGCTCCCGGCGCGGGCCTGCTCTTGCGGGATGCCATACAGGCGCGCGACGTTGTCGTCGACCTGCACGCAGTCCCGCTCCAGCTCCCAGCTCCAGGTGCCGACGTCGCCGGCTTCGAGAATCGTCTCGAGGCGCCGGCGCCAGTCGCGCGCGGCGACGTCGGCCATGCGCCGGCCCTGCAGCTGCACGTCGCACACGCGTTCCTGCAGCTGGGCCTGGGCGCCGGTCAACGCGTCGCGCAGCACCGCCGCTTCGCGTTCGCTGGCCAGCAATTCCAGCTGCGCAGCGACCTGGTCGGCCAGCGTGCGCAAGGCGAAACGCTGGGCCGCGTCCAGTTGCGGCGCCGGCGCCGCGCCGGCCGGGTGAGCCGCGACGTCCGTGTCGGCCGCGCTGGCGCCGCCGAATACGGCCAGCACGCCGCGCACCGGGCCGTTCGCATACGTCAGCGGCGCGCATGCGCACCGGGGTGCGCCGGCTTCGGCCAGCGCCACGCCATCGACCAGGGCATGGCCGGCGCGCGCCCGCGCGAGCAGCCGCTCTAGCGACGCCATCCCGTCCCCAAGGTCCGAACCGGCGGCGCCGACCGGCGGCGCCGGCCACCAGCGCCGCCCGGTCGGGCCGAGGTCAAGCAGCGCATGCGGCGCCGCCAACACTTGCCCCGCTAAGCGCAGCAAGTCGTCGACTGCCGCCGCCGTGGCCGCGTCCGGGCACGCGCGCACGAGCTCGGCGTCTGCGTCGGCTTGCGCGGCGGCGGTCGGAAGAATTGCGTCAAGCCTCATCGTGGTCGTGCAAAGATTTTTTCGTTGTGTTCAAGACTGTAACATAGCGCACTTGATGTGCATACGGACGTTGTCACATTGAGCGCGAGAGGCTCGGGACGACGTCATTGCAGGAATGATTTTGTTACAACTTTCTTCTTGAAGACCCTTGTCCAGGCGTCATCATCATTGCAGGAGGACACGCCATGAAATGCGCTTTGCTAGTGGACCACGACCCGATCAACCGCAAGCACACCGCCGGGCTGCTCAAGAGCTTCGGCTATGTCGTCGCGGGCACCGACAATACCCAGACCGCGCTGCACACCGCGCAAACGGTCCGCGTCGACGTCGTCCTTACCGACACCGCCTTCAACACGCACGACCGCCGTTCCTTCATCGGCGAACTCGGGCGCCTGGCGCCGGCGGCCCCGGTGGTATTGATGACTGAGGTCACGGCCGGAATCCCGATCTACCACGACGGCTGCAGCGCAGTGCTGACCAAGCCGGTCGGCGCGCGCGCCTTGCGGCGCGTGCTCGAATTCGGCATCGACGGCCAGGGCGCGCTGCCGATCCACGCAGTGTTGGACCACGAACGGCGGCGCAAGGCCGACCGCCGCCACCGCGCGCGCTGACGCGGATGCGCGCGTCCGGCGCGCTTCCCATGACGAAAAAAGCCGCACGGCCAGAGCCGCGCGGCATTTTTATTAAACATCGAGCATTACACGTCGAGCGTCAGTGCTTGGTCGCACCCACCGTGGCCGGCGACGGGATCGCGCCCGGCGGCACGGTTGCGCCGTCATTCGTGGTCTGGTTGCCCATGCCCAGCTCGGCGCCGGTGGTCGGGTCGCTGTTCGGATTCGACATGGTGCGCTGGGCCATGGCTTTCAGCAGGTCGATGTCCTTGGCGGGCAGTGCCACTTCGGCTTCGCCGCTGCCGCCGTCGACCGCCATCTGCTTGTCGCGGTCGCTGACGAATTCCCACTGGTCGCCCTGGTTCCATGGGCCGCGCACTTCGCCCGGACCCTGCGACATGTTCATGTACACGTTGGCAAAGCGCGGGTCGCCCGGCATTTTGCCCGGAGGGAAGTTCGGCTCGATCGAATACAGCGCCTTCTCGAACGACTTCTGGTGTGCGATCTCGCGCGTCATCAGGAAACCGAGCGCTTCCTTCACGCCCGGGTCGTCGGTCAGCGCGATCAGGCGCTCGTAGACGATCTTGGCGCGCGATTCGGCGGCGATGTTCGAACGCAGGTCGGCGGTCGGCTCGCCGATGGTGTCGATGTAGGCCGCGGTCCAGGGCACGCCGGCCGAATTGATCAGCGGCGAACCGGCACCGTACAGCACCTGGGTCACGTGGCTGTCATTGCCCGCGCCGTGGATCTTGCGGTACATCTCGGCTTCGCTGTCGACGGCTTCGGACAGTTGACCCTTGGCGCCCTTGTTCAGCATGGCGACGATGTGGCCGATCACCTCGAGGTGGCTCAGCTCCTCGGTCGCAATGTCCATCAGCATGTCCTTGCGGCCCGGATCGTCTTCGCTGACGGCCTGGGTGAAGTAGCGCATGGCGGCGGCGAGCTCGCCTTGCGGACCGCCGAATTGTTCCAGCATCAAGTTGGCCAGACCCGGGTTCGGCTCGCTGACGCGCACCGTATATTGCAGACGCTTATTGTGTGCAAACATTACGTTTCCTCCGATTGTAGTTTGGCGCACCGGGACGCGTCCTGCGTCGCCGCTGCACACTCGATCCGCATCGTTGTGCGGCCGTTAAGTTCATGATCGCAGGACGGCGGAGACGAGTAATCAGAGCCTTTGCCGTGTCCGTGTAGGACGATGGACGACATTCTGTTGAGCAGCCGCAGTGACTGACTCTCGACAAATATCGCAAATCTTCCTATACACGCGCCACTGCCGGCGCATTCGCTTAGGCAGCAGCGTCCATCCGGAGTTCACAATTGCCGAAACTCACCGCCCGCTGACTATCCTATGATCGTGATGGTTGACGGCCCCGTCGCTCGGCGGTTGGGGACATCGACTGACAAGCACCCGAGACGCCCTCCTACGCTTCCGTCCTGGCGCGCGCACTAAGATCGATATCTATCCAACAACGAAGGAGAAGATGATGTTTTCTCTGAAAAAACTGAGCCCGTCGATCACCGACATGATCCGCTTCGACCACTCGCACGTGATGGTGACCTTCCACCAGTACACCCGCGACAAGCGCCCGAGCGTCAAGAAAGCGCTGGCCGAAACGATCTGCGACGCGCTGGAGATCCACGCCACGCTGGAAGAAGAGATTTTCTACCCGGTGATGCGCCCGAAAGCGCACGACCAGAAAGTCATGGAAAAGGCCGAGCCGGAGCACGACGAGATGCGCCGAGTGATTAGCGAGATCCGCCGCAGCGATCCGAAGTCGCCGCACTACGACGACCTGGTGTTCGAGCTGATGCGCGACGTCCAGCACCACGTGGCCGACGAGGAAACCGTGCTGCTGCCGGAAGCCGAACAGATGCTGGGTAAGGACCGCCTGTCCGAGCTGGGCGCGCAGATGACCAAGCGCCGCCTGGAACTGATCACGCCCAAGGCCGGCAAGCTGGCTGCCAACCACGCGATCGGTTTTTCCGGCAGCACCGCGGCGATCGTGGTCGGCGTGGCCAGCGCGCTTTTCGCCGCCAAGGCGCTCGGCAGCAAAAAAACGGCCTGATCCGGCAGTCGGGGGCTCTCAGCGCCCCATCCAGCCCAGCATCAGCGGCACCAGCCACGGCGCGATCAGCGCCGTGAGCACCCCATTCAAGCCCATGCCGAGGCCAGCGTAAGCGCCCATCTCGGCGCTGACCTGGAACGCGCGCGCGGTGCCGACGCCGTGCGCGGCCACGCCCAGCGCCAGGCCGCGCGCCGCGTGCGATTCGACGCGCAGGGTATTGAGCAGGAATTTTGCAGTGATCGAACCGAAGATGCCGGTGACGATTACCAGCACCGCGGTCAGCGCGGGCACGCCGCCCAGGTGTTCCGAGATGGCCATCGCGATCGGCGTGGTGGCCGATTTCGGCGCCACCGTGCGCGCCAGCTGCGGCGACGCGCCCAGCAGCAGCGCAACGCCCACCGCCGACACGATCGCCGCCACGCAGCCGCTGAGCAGCGCACACACCAGCGGAAACAGGTGGCGGAGCAGGCGCGGCACCTGGCGCGCGAGCGGCACCGCCAGCGCCACCGTTGCCGGGCCGAGCAGGAAGTGCACGAACTGGGCGCCGGCAAAATAACGTTGATAGGACATGCCGCTGGCCAGCAGCACGACGCTGACGATGGCGATCGCGATCAGCACCGGATTGGCCAGCGGCGACATCTTCGCCTTGCCGTACACCCATTGCGCAAACACGTAGGCGCACAGCGTCAGCGTGAGGCCCAGCAAGGGTGAGGCCGCCAGGTAGACCCAGAAGTGGCCCAAGCCGGACAATCCGAGTCCCGAAAAATTAGGCATCGCGCTTCTCCCGCGCCGCTTTTTCCGGCTTCGACAGCGCTTGCAGCACCACGCCGGTGACTGCCATCGTCACCAGCGTGCTGACCACCACCGCCGCCACGATCGCCAGCCATTGGCCATGGCCGGAGCCGGCCGCCGCGATCACGCCGACGCCGGCCGGCACGTACAGCAGCGACAGGTGGCGCAGCAATTCGTTGGCGCCGGCTTCGATCACCTCGTGCAGGCGCGGGAAGGCGACCAGTGCGGCCAGCAGCACCAGCATGCCGATCACCGGTCCCGGCACCGGCAGACCGAACAGGAACGCGATGCCTTCGCCGAGGCATTGGAACAGCAACAAGAGCGCAAACGCGAGCAGCAAAATCCTTCTCCTTACCGAAAAAACCTTGGCAGGATAACAGGATCGCGCTTTCCCGGCAGGTTCGGCCCGAGTCAGAAGCGGCGCGCGGCGCTGAGTACCAGCGCACGCCGGCCGGCGCTCAGGAAAGCCGGCCTGTCGTCCGCGCGCGTGCCCGCGGTGGCCATGCGGTCGTACGAGCCCGCCGCGCCGTAGGCACGCGTGTAGTTCAGCGCTAGCAGCCAGCCGCCATCCAGCTTGCGGCTCAGGCCAGCCTTCAAGTCGCGCAAGTCGAAGCCGCTACCGGCCACCCCGCCGTTGCCAGCGTGAACCATTACGCTCATCGCGTGACCGAGATTGCGCCTCATGCCCACGTCGAGGCTGTAGTAACTCAGTGCTGCGTCGAGGTCGACGGCGCCGAATGCCCGACTGTAGCCGGCATGGGTAGGCACGGCCGCCAGGCCATTGTCGATCAGGATGCGGTCGGGGCGCGCGCTACTGATGACCACGCTCCACCCGCCGGCGCGGATGAAGTCGAGCGCGGCCAGCACGGCCGGACCGTCCTGGCGCACGCCATGCGGGACGGTTTGCCCAGCAACGCCGTCGCGCTCGGCGCCGGTCGGCGCCGGCGGCATGGCACCGGCGCCGAAGACGTCGACGCTGACGGTGTGAGCCGTGGGGATATCATCGATGGCGCCGTCGGCGGCGTGGGCCAGCGTGCCGCCGGCAGCGAGCAGCAGGGCCATCAAAGGCCGGAGTGCGGGGATCATTGGCGAGTGAACCTACAGACTGAATAAATTCCGTACGGAAATTCTACGGTCTCTACGGCGCGGATCGCCACTTTCGGTCACAATTTTTATGGAAGCGAGCACGAATGCGGCGCGCATGCAACAAGCGCGTCACACAGCATTGCCAAGCTGTCCAGCTTCCTTGCCAACCTGGCCACGTGTGTCTTAACCGCTTGAAAACACACGTATTTTAAAACATTCATGCGCCATCGGCGACGCCCGAACCGAGCGCATCGGCGGGCGCCGCCAATGTCGACTTAAGGTCGCGCTCAAGCCGCCGTCTTAAGGGCCCCGCGCCGCAGCTGGTCGCGCTCCATCGATTCGAACAAGGCCTTGAAATTGCCTTCGCCGAAGCCCTCGTCGCCCTTGCGCTGGATGAACTCGAAGAACACCGGACCCAGCTGATTTTCCGAAAAGATCTGCAGCAGCAGGCGTTTCGAATCGCCTTCGACCTTGCCGTCGACCAGCAGACCGCGCGCCTGCAATGCGCCGATGTCTTCGCCGTGGCCCGGCAGGCGCCCCTCGAGCATCTCGTAATACGTCACCGGCGGCGCCGACATCAACGGGATGCCGGCCGCGCGCAAGCCGTCGACGGTGGCGAAGATGTCGTCGGTCAGCAGCGCGATGTGCTGGATGCCTTCGCCGTTGAACTTCAGCAGGAACTCCTCGATCTGGCCGCCGCCGCTCTGCGACTCTTCGTTCAGCGGGATGCGGATCTTGCCGTCCGGCGCCGTCATCGCCTTCGAGGTCAGGCCGGTGTATTCGCCCTGGATGTCGAAGTAGCGGATCTCGCGGAAGTTGAACAGTTTTTCGTAGAAGCCGGCCCAGTAGCTCATGCGGCCGCGGTACACGTTGTGGGTCAGGTGGTCGATGATGGACAGGCCATGGCCCTTCGGCTTGCGCGGGACGCCCTCGACCCATTCGAAGTCGATGTCATAGATCGACTTGCCGACGGTGTCGCCTTCGTCGAAGCGGTCGATCAGGTACAGCGGCGCGCCGCCGATGCCCTTGATGGCCGGCAGGCGCAATTCCATCGGCCCGGTCGGGATGTCCATCGGGATCGCACCCAGCTCGAGCGCGCGCGCATAAGCCTTGTGCGCGTCGCGCACGCGGAAGGCCATGCCGCAGGCCGAGGCGCCGTGCTCCTGGGCGAAGTAGGCGGCGGCGCTCTTCGGCTCGTTGTTGACGATGAAGTTGATCTCGCCCTGGCGGTACAGCGCCACATCCTTCGAGCGGTGGACGGCGACGCGGGTGAAGCCCAGCTTCTCGAAGATCGGTTCGAGCACGCCCGGGGTCGGCGAAGCGAACTCCACGAACTCGAAGCCCGTCAGGCCCATCGGATTGTCAAACAGGTCAGCCATTGTCTCGTTTCCTCTAAGTCTATGATTATTCTTCTCCGCCGATTGGGGACCCGCTGGAACCCTCACTCGGCGAACACCTCCGCGATCAGCCCGCGCAGCCACTGGATGCCGGGATCGTGGTTGAAGCGCCGGTGCCAGAACACGTTGGTCTGCAAAGTCGGCAGCTGCAGCGGCGGCTCGATCCACGCCAATCCGAACGGTCCCGCCGCGCTCTCGGCCAGCTTCTGCGGCACCGTCACCACCAGTTCCGACGTGGCGACGATGTAGGGCACCGCGGTGAAATGCGGCACCCGATACTTGCCCTGCCCCTGCGCCCCCACGCCGGCCTTGGCCAGCAGCGTGTTGATGCGGTCGTACGGACTCTGCGCCGCGTCGACGATCAGGTGCATCGCGGCGGCGAAGCGCGCCAGGTCGACCTTCCCGCGTGCGAGCGGATGCCCCTTGCGGAACATCGTCACGAAGCGCTGGCGGAACAGCTGGCGCTGGTACAGCGCTTCCGACACGTCCTCGAACGCCCCGATCGCCAGGTCGACGCGGCCGCTCTCCATGTCGTCCTTCAGCGTCAGGCCGTTGACGCGGCTGGACGCGATCTCCAGGTTCGGCGCCAGCGCGCGGCAGCGCTCGATCAGCGTCGGCATGAAATACACTTCGCCGACGTCGGTCATGGCCAGCGTGAAGCGGCGCGCGCTGGTCGCGGCGTCGAAGCGGCTGCGCTGGCTCAGCGCCAGCGCGACCTGGGCCATCGCCGCGCCGATCGGCTCCGCCATCTGCTGGGCCAAGGGCGTCGGCTGCATGCCGCGCGCGGTGCGCACGAACAGTTCGTCGCCGAAGGTCTTGCGCAGCCGCGCCAGCGCATTGCTGACCGCCGATTGCGTCAGCCCGAGGCGGCGCGCGGCGGCCGAGATCTGGCGCTCCCGGTACACTTCCTGGAACACGGACAGCAGATTGAGGTCGATGCTAGTGGGTTCCATCCTGCCTTCGATAGTGTTATTGATGTGCTGAATAGTCTACATTTTTCCATTCATCTCGTAAAATCCGGCGCCCTCCTCTACAGTGACAGAAAAGCACGTAGGAGACTCCCTTGACCACCTTCGATACGCCGACCGGCCCATCTTCCCTCGACTACATGAGCGGCTTCGGCAACGAATTCGCCACCGAAGCGCTGCCCGGCGCCCTGCCCGCGCACCGTAATTCGCCGCAGCGCGTGGCCTACGGCCTGTACGCCGAACAAATGTCCGGCACCGCCTTCAGCGCCCCGCGCGGCCAGAATCGCCGGTCGTGGCTGTACCGGATCCGGCCGGCCGCCCAGCATGGCAACTTCACCCGCATCGCCAATGGCGGCTTGTCAAGCGACTTCGAGCGCGGCACGCCCTCGCCCAACCAGATGCGCTGGAGCCCGCTGCCGCTGCCCGAGACGCCCACCGATTTCGTCGACGGCCTGGTGACGATGGCCGGCAACGGTTCGAGCGCGGCGATGAACGGTTGCGCGATCCACCTGTACGCGGCCAACCAGTCGATGCGCGGGCGCTATTTTTATTCGGGCGACGGCGAACTGCTGATCGTGCCGCAGCAGGGACGCCTGGCGCTGGCCACCGAGTTCGGCCTGGTCGAGGTCGAACCGCAGGAGATCGCGGTGATCCCGCGCGGCGTGCGCTTCGCGGTCACGCTGCCGGACGGCGAAGCGCGCGGCTACGTGTGCGAGAACTTCGGCGCGCTGCTGCGCCTGCCCGACCTGGGCCCGATCGGCAGCAACGGCCTGGCCAATCCGCGCGATTTCCTGACACCCAGGGCGCGCTACGAAGACCTGGAAGGCGACTTCGAGCTGGTGGCCAAATTCGGCGGCAGTTTGTGGCGCGCCGACATCGCGCATTCGCCACTGGACGTGGTGGCCTGGCACGGCAACTACGCGCCTTATAAATACGACCTGCGCCACTTCAACACGATCGGCTCGGTCAGCTACGACCACCCGGACCCGTCGATCTTCCTGGTGCTGCACGCGCCGTCGGACACGCCGGGCGTGGACACGCTCGACTTCGTCATCTTCCCGCCACGCTGGCTGGCCGGCGAAGACACCTTCCGCCCGCCCTGGTTCCACCGCAACGTGGCGAGCGAGTTCATGGGCCTGATCCACGGCGCCTACGACGCCAAGGCCGAAGGCTTCGTGCCCGGCGGCGCGAGCCTGCACAACTGCATGAGCGGCCACGGCCCGGACGCGGCGACCTTCGACAAAGCCAGCAGCGCCGATACCAGCAAGCCGCACAAGGTAACGGATACCATGGCCTTCATGTTCGAGACGCGCACGCCGATCGTCGCCACCGAGCAGGCGCTCAATTCGCCGCAATTGCAGCCGAACTACCAGGATTGCTGGGCAAACATCCGGAAGAATTTCACCGGCGGCGTTTCACAAGGGTGAGCCCAGCCGTGCGCTGACATGGAGGGTGGTCATGCGATGATCAGGCCGACAATCCTGGAAAACGCATGGCCGACATCATCATCATCCTCGCCCTGGTCTTGCTCAACGGCGTGTTCTCGCTGTCCGAGCTGGCCGTCGTCTCATCCAAGCACCTGCGCCTGGAACGCATGGCCCAGGAAGGCCGGCGCGGCGCGCGCACCGCGCTGCGCCTGGCCGACGATCCGAGCCGTTTTCTCTCCACCGTGCAGGTCGGGATCACGCTGATCGGCATCTTCAACGGCGCTTTCGGCGAAGCCTCGCTGGTGGCGAGGCTGACGCCGCAGCTGGCCGGCATCGGCGTGCCGGACGCCTATGCGCGCCCGGTGGCGCTGGCGATCGTGGTGATGGCGATCACCTTCGTCTCGATCGTGCTGGGCGAACTGGTCCCGAAACGCATCGCCATCCTGTATCCGGAGCAGCTCGCAGCCATGGTCGCGCGTCCGATGAAGACCCTGTCGCGCCTGATGCACCCCTTCGTCTGGCTGCTGTCCAGGACCACCGACTTCATCATGCGCTTGCTCGGCATGCGCCATCGCAAGGAGGAAGTGGCGACCGAGGACGAAGTCACCGGAATGATCAAGGAAAGCACCGACGCCGGCGTGTTCGAGAAGGGCGAATACGACATCGCCGCGCGCGCCCTGCGCCTGGACGACTGGCACCTGCGCGCGCTGATGACACCGCGCATCGACCTCGAATTCCTCGACCTCGGCCACCCGCTGGCCGCCAACCTGGAGCGCATCGCCGCCTCGCCCTACAGCCGCTTCCCGGTCCACCGCGGCGACCGCGCGCAGGTGCTGGGCGTGGTGCGCGCGCGAAACCTGTTCGGCCAGGCGATCCGCTGCAAGTCACTCGAAAAGATCGACATCGAACAGGCCATCGAGCCGATCCTGTACGTGCCGGAATCGGTCAGCGCGATCGACCTGCTGGAGCAGCTCAAGCAGCATCGGGCCGAGCTGGCGATGATCGTCGACGAGTACGGCGACATCCAGGGCATGGTCACGCTGACCGACGTGATGGGCGCGCTGGTCGGCGAAGTCTCGGACGGCGACGACGGCGAGAACGAGGACGCGTTCAGGCGCGAGGACGGCAGCTGGTTCCTGGACGGCGGCATGGTGCTGGAACGCTTCCGCGAGTTGACCGCGACCGACACCGGCTTCCCGGACGAGGACAGCGCGGCGTATCATACGCTGGCCGGCTTCATCCTCTACCAGCTCGGCTACATCCCGAAAGCCGGCGAAACGCTCGACTGGAACGGCTGGCGCTTCGAGGTGGCCGACATGGACGGCAACCGCATCGACCGCCTGCTGGCCACGCCGCTGCCGCGCGCGCCGGGCGCCGAGCCCGACCCCGACCAGGACTGACATTCGTTTCGAGGAGACACCCATGCGCACCAGCATCGCCATCGCCATCGGCGCGGTTTTTGGAGGGGCTTGCGTGGCGGCTTACGTCGCAACGCCGGCGAGCGCGTTTGCCCAGCAGGGCAAGCCGCAGGTCGCGCCGCCCGGCCAGGAGAAGACGCCGACCACGCGCGCGCTCGAAGCGGGCGCCATGGTCATGCAGGGCAATGCGCCGCTGCACGGCTTCGACGTCTACCTGGATGGCTTCCATTCGATGAAGGACCACCCGGACCAGCAGATGGAAGCGCACCACTACTGCCGCCAGGTCAACGAGGACATGGCGCAGTGCGCGCTGTTCGACGGCAATACCGTCAACGCCAACCTCGACGGCATCGAGTACATCATCTCGGAAAAGCTGTTCGCCACGCTGCCGGCGGGCGAGCGCCAATATTGGCACCCGCACAATGGCGAGATCCTCAGCGGCCAGCTGATCGCGCCCGGCATCCCGCAAGCGGCCGAGCACGCGCTGATGAAAAAGAAGATGAACAGCTACGGCAAGACCTGGCACGTGTGGAACACCAACATGAACGGCAAGCGCGGCGACGCCCTGCCGCTCGGCCCGGCCATGCTGGCCTGGTCGTTCAGCCGCGACGGCGAGCTGCTGCCGCAGCTGCAGGATGCGCGCGATACGCGCACGAAAATCAGCACGGCCGAGCGGCGTAAGGACCGGGCTGACTTGCGCGCGCTGGCGAAGCCGCAGTCGGGCGTCGATGATTTGAAGGGGAAATACGGCCGGCCGACCACCGAGATACCGGGCGTGGTCGATGTGAAGGCGGCTGGGGCGGGTAGCCACTAAAGCTTTTTGTCCGTTCGGGCACCGCCCGAACGGACTTCCGGCGAATGCGTTTCGCTGCGCCAGATACCAAGTGCCTCATGCGACTCCGGCAGCGTTCCTTGGGCCCCGGCCTGCGCCGGGGCGACATGTCACATACCCGGGCCGCCGCCGCCACCGCCGCCACCCCAGCCGCCACCGCCACCCGCCCCGCCGGGACCGAAACCGCCATCGCCGCCCGGCCCGCCGGGACCACCCGGTCCGCCCGGACCGCCGCGGAACATCCCGCGCTGCCCGCCATTGCGCAGGCGCTCGTCGCCGGTCACGCCGCCCCAGGTGTAGCGCAGGCCGATCGACACCAGGCGCGGCTGGCTGACCGTCAGGCTGTGCAGGTTGAGCACCTCGTTGTTCACGAAGGTCTCCGAATTCCCGGTGTGGAAGACGTTGTTCACGTTCAGGTTCAGCGACAGGCGCGGCGTCACCCGGTGCAGCCAGGTGAAGTTAGTCATCGTCATCGCGCCGGTGGTGCCCTGGCCGGTCAGGCCGGCGCCGGTGTGGTTGACGTTGAGCTGGAACGACTCCATGCCGACCTGGTAGGCCAGGCGCAGCTTGGCGTTTTCCTTGTGGTTCTTCTGCTCCTGGCCTGACATGTCGTTCGCCAGGCTCGACAGGCGCAAGCGCTTCTCGTTGAGGATGGTCGCGCCCAGGTTGGCCGACAGGCCCTGAATGAACAGCCGGCGTACGTTGAAGTTCAGGTCGACGCCGACCTGGTCGTTGGCGCCATAGTTCACCGGCGAGGTCACGATCACGTTCGGATCGGTCGACAGTGCATAGTTCAGGTTGCTGACCACCGGCGACTCGCGCCGCTTGAACACGGTAAAACTGCTGTCGACGCCGAAGAAGCGGTCGCGATAAGCCAGTTCGACCAGGTCGTTGTTGACCGGCTGCAGTTGCGGATTGCCCTGACGCGCAGCGAAGTCGCTCAGGTACACCAGATTCGGATTCAGGTCGCGCTCGTTGGGGCGCTGCACGCGGCGGCTGGCGCGCAGCTGCAGCATGCCGCCGTCCTTGAGGTCGCGCGTCGCGTAAATGCTCGGCAGCCAGTTGGTGTAGTAGTACTTGTCGGTTTCGTTCAATAGCGGCTGGTGCACGTTCAGTTCGGTGTACTCGCCGCGGATGCCGCCCTGGATGCTCAGGTTGTCGAACAGCCGGGTGCTGAGGATGCCGTAGATGGCGGCGTTCTTGTCGTCGGATTCGAAGTTGCTGATGCGGCTGGGCAGCGGCAGGTAGTCGCCGGTGAGCGGGTCTTCGGCCAGGTAGTTGGTCGGGTTGTGGTTGCGGCTGTCGGCGTACTTGGCGCCGGCCTTCATGTGCCAGCTCTTCCACAGATTACGCTCGTAGTCGAGCGAGACGTCGAGGATGCGGTTGCGCGAATCGGTCGTGCGGATGCTGTTGGCGGTGTAGGGCGTGGGCTGCAGGCGGTAGTCGTACAGCACGCTCTGGTCCGAGCTGCTGTTCTGGCCGGTGTAGCGCAGGTCGAACTTCAAGTCTTCACCCGGCGCGCCGCTTTTGTGGTCGTACGACGCGCCCACGCCGAAACTGTCGGCCGGCCGGGTCGAGTGCGAGGTGCTGGTGTAGTCGGCGACCGGGTCCATCGCCGCGCCGAAGCGCTGGGTCGAGCGGATGCTGTCGACGTCGTTGTGGCTTTTCGAATAGCTGACCGACGCGCCGACCTGGTCGCGCTCGCCGACGTTATAGGTGAAGGTCGAGGCGGCGTTCATGCCTTGTTGCTTGGTGTGCGAGTTGCCGCTCGAGTTCTGCGCATCGGTGACGGCGCCGCTGGCCGGGTTCAGGTCCTGGCGCTGCTGCTCGTTGTAGCTGTCGCGCACCGAGTTGCGCACGCCGATGTTGCCGCTGATCGAGTACGGGCCTTCCGCATGCTCGCCGTTCAGGAAGCCGGTGTAGCGCCCTTCGGTGCCCTTGTTGACGCTCATGTTGGCGCGCGAGCCGGCCTTGCGGTTGCGCTTGAGGACCAGGTTGATGATCGGGCCGCTGCCGCCTTCGTTGCCGAACTCCGCGCCCGGCACGTTGATCACCTCGATCGATTCGATCGCCTCGGCCGGGAAGGAGTTGAGCGCGTCGCCGCGGTTCTGGCCCTGGAACTGCGCATCGCGCTTGCCGTTGACCATGATCTGCACGTTGGAATTGCCGCGCAGCTGGACGTTGCCGTCCTGGTCAACCGAGACCGAGGGCACGTTGTTCAGGATGTCGGAGGCCGAGGCGTTGCTGACGCTGATGTCGTTCTTGGTCTCGTAGACGTCGCGGTCGACCTTGTTGGTCGGGCGCGTGGCGACCACTTCGACGGTGGCGACGTCGTCCGAACCCTTGGTGGTGGCGCCGCTCCCGGCCGGTGCCTGGGCGGCCGTGGTGGCGCCGCTCTGAGCGGGCGCTGCGCTTGCGCGCGCGGGTGCGCCCGCAGCCGGCGCCGCGGTCTGCGCCAGCAGCGGCTGGGTGACGAAGCAGCCCAGCAGCAGCGCGGGCAAAAGTTTGAGCGCCAGAGCGTCGCGCGCCGGCGCGGTCGTCGCGGCGCATTTCTTGGTGGTGTCGTTACGTCCTTGCGAGAGCATTGTCAATATTGTCGTGTTGGTCAACAGGTAGTGGTCGCGGAGAAATTCGTTCCGAATGGTACAACCTGTTCTATGTTTCCTGCGTAACAAGGGTGTAAATAAAAGTAAAGTCAGCCATTTGCGCCCAGCGCCCTGGCTATCGATTAAAATCGACAACATTTCCTCACTGAATTTTCCATCTAAGCAAATCGACATGGCGCACGACCACCAACGCCTGCACCGCGGCCTCAAGAGCCGCCATATCCAGCTGATCGCCCTCGGCGGCGCCATCGGCACCGGCCTGTTCCTCGGCGTCGCCGAAACCGTCAGGATCGCCGGCCCCTCGGTCATCCTCGGCTATGCGATCGCCGGCCTGATCGCCTTTTTGATCATGCGCCAGCTGAGCGAGATGATGGTGGACGAGCCGGTGGCCGGCTCCTTCGGCCACTTCGCCGACAAGTACTGCGGCCGCTTCGCCGGCTTCGTCGCCGGCTGGAATTACTGGGTACTGTACGTGCTGGTCAGCATGGCCGAGCTGTCGGCGGTCGGCATCTACGTGCAGTACTGGTGGCCAGGTATTCCAACCTGGGTGTCGGCGCTGGCCTGCTTCCTGCTCGCCAACGGCATCAGCCTGATCAACGTGCGCGCGTTCGGCGAGTCCGAGTTCTGGTTCGCGGTGATCAAGGTGGCCGCGATCGTCGCGATGATCGTGTTCGGCATCTTCCTGCTGGCAACCGGCGGGGCCGGCCCGCAGGCGGGCGTGGCCAACCTGTGGTCGCACGGCGGCTTTTTCGCGCACGGCATCAAGGGCCTGGTGATGTCGATGGCCGTGATCATGTTTTCCTTCGGCGGCCTGGAAGTGATCGGCATCACCGCGGCCGAAGCGGCCGATCCGGCCAAGTCGATCCCGCGCGCGACTAACCAGGCGCTGTGGCGCATCCTGGTGTTCTACGTCGGCTCGCTGGCGGTGCTGCTGTCGCTATACCCGTGGGACCAGATCGTGCCGGGCGCCAGTCCCTTCGTGCTGATCTTCAAGGCGCTCGACGCCAACGTGGTGGCGCACGTGCTGAACCTGGTCGTGCTGACCGCCGCGGTGTCGGTCTACAACAGCTGCGTGTATTCGAACAGCCGCATGCTGTACGGCCTGGCGGTACAGGGCCACGCGCCGCGCGCGCTGCTCAAGGTGAACGAGCGCGGCGTGCCGCTCACCTCGCTGGGCGTGTCGGCGGTCGCCACCGCACTGTGCGTCGGCGTCAACTATGCGCTGCCGGGCAAGGCGCTGGGCCTCTTGATGGGCCTGGCCGTGTCGGGCATGCTGATCAACTGGGCGATGATCAGCTGGAGCCATCTGCGCTTTCGCGCCGCCAAGCGCGAAGCCGGCGAGGCGACCGGCTTTCCGAGCCCGTTCTACCCGGTCACCAACTGGGTATGCCTGGCGTACCTGGCCGGCATCGTGGCGATCATGTTCGCCAATCCGGACCTGCGCCTGTCGGTGTGGATGATTCCGGCCTGGCTTGCCTTGCTGGCGGTCGGATATCGGGTGCTGGGCAAGCCGGATCTGTGACACGAAGCCGGCGTCGCCTCAGCGCGATGCCGCTCCTTGCTGTCCCCTACCGGCGCCGGCCCGGCTGGCCGCGTACAGCCCGCCGCCGATCAGCGCAAGACCGAGGACGGTGCTCATCGACGCGTAGGGCATCAGGCGCATGGCGGCGGTCGCCCAGGGCGCCGGGCGCTCGCGCTGCGGATCCGAATGGCGGCGCTCGAGCGCGCCCTTGCTGGCCAGTCCACCGGCAAACAGCTGGATCATCTCCCGCACGAACGGCACCATGTCCTGCGGACCGCGGCTGGTCAGCCAGTTTTCGTCACGCACCACTTCCTGGTCGAGCCAGGTGGCGCCCGCGTTGACCATGTCGTCGCGCACGCCGGGCCATGAGGTCAGCGCGCGCCCCTCGGCCAGCCCGGTCGAGGCCAGCAGCCATGGGCCGTGGCACAGGGTCGCGATCGGTTTGCCCTGGTTGTCGAATTCGCGCACCAGGTCGCGCGCCTTGGCCGACTGGCGCAGCAGGTCGGGGTTGATGAAGCCGCCGGGGATCAGGAGGCCGTCGTAATCGCGCGCCCTGACCTCGTCGATCGTCCGGTCGACGTCGACCCGCTTGGCCGGCTTGTTCAGGTTGACGCCGCGGATGGTGCCGCCGTGCAGCGAGACGATGTCCACCTGCGCCCCTGCCGCCTTCAGCGCTGTGACCGGCACACTCAGTTCGACCTGCTCGAAGCCGTCCGTCGCCAGTACGGCAATGCGCTGCCCAGCCAGTTTGTTACGTCCATTCATCATGTCCTCCGTTTGTGCGTTGACCGATAAAGTGAATAGCCTGCCCTCGCACTGTGGCCGCCGATTCAGGGCGCGTGGCGGCGCGACTGCCTGGCGGGAAGCAGGCCTTGCCGTCGTGCGCTCAGGTGGGCAGATCGCAGTGCAGGCATACAGTACCGTGAATGTGGAGGGCCCGACGTTCGATAATGGCAGGCATCATACGGGCTAAGTGCGACACGAAGCGTCCACAACGAGCCCGTATCGGTCGTTCGCTGGTAGACTCTTTCAGGTTACGTGAAGCGTGCGTCGCGTCGCCCACAGTGGCGCTCCCGTCATCGCTGCATTGGGCCGGTTGGAAAAAGGATGCCGTTAGATCTGTTCAACAGCAGGAGATATGTCATGGTCAAACTCGCGTTGTTCGTCCGCCTGGAAGCCAAGCCGGGCAAGGAGAAAGAGGTCGAGAACTTTCTTGCAAGCGGTCTGCCTCTGGTTCAGGCAGAGCCGGCCACTACCGCCTGGTTCGGCATCCGCCTGGGGCCGTCGACCTTCGGCATCTTCGACGCGTTTCCAGACGAAGCCGGGCGCCAGGCTCACCTGTCAGGCAAAGTCGCCGCAGCACTGATGGAAAAAGCGGATGAGCTGTTCGCCGCGCCGCCGTCGATCGAAAAGGTCGACGTGCTTGCGGCCAAGCTGCCGGGCTGACGAAGCCCGGCGAATCGCTCGGGCGGCCGCTCGATCAGCGCACGCCCTCGATCTCGAACGCCTCGCCGGTCTCGAAGAAGTGGCCGCCGGCGACATAGTGGATGCTGCGCTGCCCGCCCTGGCCTTCTTTCCAGTGACCGTCCTCGAACGCGCGCGGGTCGGCCCAGGCTGCGACCACCTCGCCCAGGAACAGGTCGTAGGCTTGCTCGATGTGCGGCTCGGGGATCACGCGGCACTCGAGCCAGCCCAGGCACCCTTCGATCAGCGGCGCCTTGACGACGGCGCCGGCCGCGTGGCGCACGCCGAAGGCCGCGAATTTGTCGAGCTCGCGCCCGGACGCCGAGCCGACCTCGAGCGTCATGCGCGCCAGCGCGCGCGAGGGCACGTTCAGCACGAACTCGCCGGACGCTTCGACCAGTTCGCGCGTGAAGGTGTTCTTGTCGATCACCACCGCGACTTTCGGAGGCGCGAAGTCGAGCGGCATCGACCAGGCCGCCGACATCACGTTGATGCGGCCGCCGGCCGCGCTGCTGACCATCACGGTCGGGCCATGGTTGAGCAGCCGATAGGATTTGGCCAGGTCGACCGGGACGCGTTGGGACATCGGGTTTCCTTTCGTACGGATGGTTTGCGGGCAGAAGATGCCGATTATCCATGCTGCGCGGCGATCGCGTCGGACGGGTGCTACACTTGGCCGCATCGATAATACGAGCGAGACACCCGAGCCCAGCATGGAACGCCAAGTCCTCATCGACCAATTCACAGAACAACTCAGGGCCGACGGCTACGCCGATCCGGTACTGGTCGAGCGCGAGCCCAACGGCCGCCTCGACGACCATTCGCATCCCTTCGAAGCCAGGGCCGTGGTCCTGCAGGGCGAGATCCGCATCCACGCCGGCGGCGAGATCAAGATCTACCGTCCCGGCGACGTGTTCCACCTGCGCCGCGACGAACCGCACCGCGAGACCTATGGCCCGGACGGCGTGCAATACCTGTCCGGGCGGCGCTGAAGCGGCGCGCCTGCCAGTCTTATACAATGTGCACGTGACCCGGGCGGCAGCGGCCTCCCGGGCGCCGCAACAATGCAAACAATTGGAGAAACAACATGTCGGGTTACAGCATCAACCTTGAAGAAAAAACGCTCGCCGGGAACAACTTCCGTGAAGTGCTCTACACCACGCCGCGCAGCCAGCTGGTCATCATGACCCTGCAGCCGGGCGAAGAAATCGGCACCGAGCACCACACCGGCCACGACCAGTTCATCCGCGTCGAAGCCGGCCAGGGCGTCGCCATCCTCGACGGCGAAAAGCATGCGCTGGAAGATGGCGTCGCCGTCGTGATCCCGGCCGGCACCGAGCACAACGTGATCAACACGTCCGACAGCGAGCCGCTGCGCATGTACACGCTCTACACGCCGCCGGAGCATCCGGAAGGCACCGTGCACGCCACCAAGCTTGAAGCCGACGAGTACGAGAAGCACCACCACGAGGAGTGATCCTCCACCAGAGTGCCGGGGCATGAGCGGTCCGGTGCAGCCTCAGCCGCGGCAAGCCAGACCGAAGCGCGTCATCGTGCAGCCGCGGCGCAGGCATTGCTGTTCGTCGTAGCCGAGCGCGCGACATTGCAGCAGCGTTTCTTCGCGCCGATGGGTGGACCCGGCCTCGGCGTCGACGCCGGCACGCGGGCGGATGGTCTTCGCGGGCGCGCTCGATGCGGCGCGCCGGCGCCGTTCGGCGGCGCGCTCGGCCGGGCCGGCAGGCTCTGACACCGCCGCAGTCGCCGCCGGCTCGGCGTCCGGCAGTTCCGGCACGGCGTCGCTCGATCCGGCTGCGGCAGCGGGGACTTCCGCCGGCGCCGGGGCCGCGCTCGTGGCGCTGCGCTCGCCGCTTTCGGCGGCGGCGGGCGGCGCATCGGCCGACGCCGATCCGGATCCCGCGGCATGCTTCGTCCCTGCCGCCTCGGTTTCTACCGCCCCGGTCCCAGCCCGATTGCGCGCGCCCGCGCCTGCGAGCATACCCGCGCCCGACTGCGCGCCCGCGCGAGGCAAGGCCGTTTGCACAGGCGCACTGCGGCTCGCTACCACCATCAAGGTCCCATCGACCTGCTTGTCCTGATACATCCACCAGCCGCCGCCTGCCAGCAGCGCCAGCGATGCCGCGGCCGCGACGCCGGACAGCGTGCGGCGCATCCAGCGCCGGCGCCGTTCGCCCCTGGCGTCGCGTTCTTCGTCCGCATGCAGGCGCTCGCTCAGCCAGGCCGGCAGCTCGTCGGGTAGCGCTGCAGCATCGAATGCGGCCCCAGGGCCGGGCGGCACAGCTGTATCTGGCACGGCTGTATCTGGCACGGCTGCCGTATCGGGCGGCGCTGCCGCCGCAGAGAGCGCGCCCGCCTCGGGCGCGACCGATGGATTTTCCGGCGCGGCACTGGACGACGCAACGGCCGGGCCGGTATCCGGCAGCGGCGGCACGAACGCCGCTGGCGTGGCGGCGTCCGTCGCGATGGGTCGTGGTGCGGTCGGCGCCGTCGGGCCGCTCGGCGCAGGCGGAGCGTCGCGCGGCGGCCCGATTTGTGACGGCGCTGCGCCCTGCGTGCGGTCGCCGTGCGCCACGGCAGGCGCTGCGCCGAGCGCAGGGTCCGCGCCCGGCGCGGTCTCCGGCTGTGGCTGTGGCTGTGGCTGTGGCTGTGGCTGCGCTCGCGGCGCGATGCCGGCCGCGGGCTGCGGCGCGGCGCGCTGCCGCGTTTCGGTGCGCGGCCGCAGCGCCGTTGGCGGCGCTGTCGGCGCTTGTATCGGCGGCTGCGCCCCGCTCGAGCTGCCCGAGGGCGCACGTTGGTGCGAACGGGCCGCATCGAATTGCGCCGGGTCGGTGGCACGCTGCAGCAACAGGTCGGCGACCGCGCGCCGGCGCGGCTCGGGTGCTTGCGTGAGGGGCGCAGCCGGCGCCGCGCTGGCAGCCGATGGCGCCGCGCGGTTTGGCGCGGCAGCAGATGCGGAGCTGGGGGCGGCCGACGCGCCCCGGTCGGTACGCGATAGCGCCTCGTCCGGTGACGGCGCGCCATCGCGCGGCGCGGGCACACCCGCCGCCGCTGAGCCGCTCTCCGCGAAATCCTCGAGCAGTTGGGTCTTCATGATACGCCGCTGGCGGAAGTGATCGTGTCCGAAGTCTACCGGATCGGCCGCTGCACTGCAGCGCAGGCCGTGCGCGACCATGACGCGCGGCCGTCAGCCGGGCCGTGCGCCCGGCGCCAGCGTGCGCACGCGCGCGTGTGGCAAGCGAACCGTTCTGCCGTCACAATAGCGTCAAACACAACAATCAAAGAACGGAGCCACCATGCGCATCGCCACCTTCAACATCAACGGCATCGGCGCCCGCCTGCCCGCCCTGCTCCAGTGGCTGGACGAGACCAAGCCGGACGTCGCCTGCCTGCAGGAGCTCAAGGCGCCGCAGGAAAAATTTCCCGAGATGGAGATCCGCGCCGCCGGCTACACACCGCTGTGGCACGGGCAAAAAAGCTGGAACGGCGTGGCGATCCTGGCGCGCACCGTCGACGGCGGCCCGGAACCGCAGGAACTGCAGCGCGGCTTGCCCGGCGACCCCGACGACGAGCAGAGCCGCTACATCGAAGCCGCCGTCAATGGCATCCTGGTCGCCTGCCTGTACCTGCCCAACGGCAACCCGGCACCCGGCCCGAAGTTCGACTACAAGCTGAAATGGTTTGCGCGCCTGCACGCGCGCGCGCAGGAATTGATCGACTCCGGCGCGCCGGTCGTGCTGTGCGGGGATTACAACGTGATCCCGACCGAACTCGACGTCTACAAGCCCGAGCGCTGGGTCGACGACGCCCTGTTCCGCCCCGAGTCGCGCGCGGCCTTCAACCAGCTGATGGCGCAAGGCTGGACGGACGCCTTGCGCGCCACCCATCCGGACGAAGTGATCTACACGTTCTGGGATTACTTCCGCAATGCCTTCGGGCGCAACGCAGGTATCCGCATCGACCACCTGCTGCTCAGCCCCGCGCTGGCGCCGCACCTGAAGTCGGCGGGAGTCGACCGCGACGTGCGCGGGCGCGAGAAGCCGAGCGACCACGCGCCGACCTGGGTCGAACTGGCGTGGCCGGCGCAGTAACGCCGGGGCGGGTCAGCGGCGGCGGCGCGCCACGGCGACGCCGGCCAGGCCCAAGCCCAGCAGCGCGACGCTGGCCGGTTCCGGCACGGCGCTGACTTGCGCACTGACCTGCGCACTCACCGCCCGGTCGAAGTTGTTCACGCCGGCGTAATAGGTCTGCAGTTCCGGAGACAGATTGACGACCAGCGAACCGGCCGGATAATCCCAGCTCAGGCCCAGATAGTAGCGGTAGCCCGTTTGGGACGTGCCGTCCAACAGCCAATCGTTACGCACCCCGGCGATATTCGTCGTGTTCCCGCTCGGCGCTTGTACCGCTGCTTTCCAGACCCAGCCAAATTGGTCGTCCTCGTATGCGCCGCCGGACAGGGTGCCGTCCACGCCCAGCAGAGCAGTGTAGCCATCGGCAAACGTCAGATTGCCGTCGAAGGAGGCGCTCGACTGCATGGTTTCGTGCAGGTGCGTGATGACCTCGGCCGATGCGCTCGTGCCGGCGAACGCGGCAACGCTCAGGGCGATCAGGGAAAGAATTTTGGACAGTTTCATGGCATGCCTGATTGGTAAGGTTATACGTGCCATGAAGCAATTAATATGCCTGCAGGAAATAACCGAACGGAATCAACATGTTGCGATGCCAGCATAAAGCGTATCGCGTACGAGTGTAAAAGACACCGACAGGCACGAATGGCGCGTCAGGCCAGGTTCATCGCGCGCGCGGCATCAGCACGTTCCCTAGGCGCATGGCCGCGTCGGTGACGACGTCGATGCCCGGCGTGTAATCGTCCTCGATCCAGCGCAGCGCGATGTGCATCACGCCGCCGACCAGGCCGGCCAGCAGCAGCGGATCGGTATCGGCGCCCTCGGCGCCGACGATGCGGCCGACCTGCTCGCCGATCGAGCGTAGCGAAGCGTCGAAGGCCTTGTCGACCGCACGGCTGACGCCGCGGATCTCGACCAGGAACACGCGCGCCGAACGCGGGTCGCGCTGCAACGCCGCGAAATACGTCTGCAGCATGGCGCGGCCGCGGGCGTCGGGGTCGCTGCCAGCGGCCTCGGCCGCAGCGACCATCTCGCCATGCACGGCGTAGGTAACTGCGTTGTAGGACGCGAGCAGCAGCTCCTCGCTGTTGGCGAAGGATTCGTAAAAGTAGCGTTCGGTCAGGCCGGCGGCTTCGCACACCGCCTTGACGGTCGCCTGGCGGTAGCCGCGCTCGCCATACACGGCGATCGCCGCGGCGACCAGCTGACTGCGCCGCTGCGCGCGCCGTTCGTCCTGCGGTACGCCGCGGTAAGGGCGTGGCTGGACGGGAGTGGTATCTGGAGGCATCCCTCTATTTTCGCACAATTTGTTGTCCGAAAATTGTTGACAATGTACAGTGTCAACGACAAAAACCATACAAAAAGAGACACCATGCAAGACCTTTCCCCGCCCGGGGTACTGGATGTGCTGATCGTCGGCGCCGGCCTGTCCGGCATCGGCGCCGCCTGGCACCTGCAGCAACGCTGCCCCGACAAGACCTACGCCATCCTGGAGGCGCGCGACGCCATCGGTGGCACCTGGGACCTGTTCCGCTATCCGGGCGTGCGCTCGGACTCCGACATGTACACGCTTGGCTACGGCTTCCAGCCCTGGACCGCCGGCAAGGCGATCGCCGACGGCCCGTCGATCCGGGACTACATCGCCGCGACCGCGCGTCAGAGCGGCATCGAGCGTCACATCCGCTTCGGCCACAAGGTGGTCGCCTTGCACTGGTCGAGCCAGGATGCCTGCTGGACGGTGGAAGTGGACCGCGCCGGCGCGCGCGAGGTCCTGCGCGCGCGCTTCCTCAGCATGTGCAGCGGCTACTACAGTTACGACGAGGCCTACCGCCCCGCGTTCGAGGGCGAACAGGGTTTCGGCGGGCGCATCGTGCAGCCGCAGTTCTGGCCGCAGGACCTGGATTACACCGGCAAACGGGTGGTGGTGGTCGGTAGCGGCGCCACCGCCGTGACGCTGGTGCCGGCCATGGCCCGGCAGGCCGCCCACGTCACCATGCTGCAGCGCTCTCCGACCTACGTCGTCAGCCGCCCGTCCGAGTACCGCTTCGCGCGCCGCCTGCGCAGCTGGTTCCCGCCGCGCGTCGCGTATGCGCTGACGCGCTGGCGCGTGATCCTCGAGAGCATGCTGCTGTACCGCGTGGCGCGCAGCAAGCCCGAGCTGGCCAAGCAAAACATCGTCGCCATGGCGCGCCACCAGCTGGGCCGCGATTACGACGTCGCCACCCATTTCACGCCCGACTACAAGCCCTGGGACCAGCGCGTGTGCGTGGTCCCGGACGGCGACCTGTTCAAGACGATCCGCACGGGCCAGGCCTCGGTCGTGACCGACCACATCGAGCGCTTCACCGCGACCGGGATCCAGCTGCGCTCCGGCCAGGAACTGCCGGCCGACGTGGTGGTGCTGGCCACCGGCCTGAAGATCAAGCTGCTGGGCGGCGTGGCGATCAGCGTCGACGGCGTCCCGTTCCGTCCGAACGAATCGATGTCGTACAAGGGCATGATGCTGAGCGGCCTGCCGAACTGCGTGATGACCTTCGGCTACACCAACGCGTCGTGGACGCTGAAATCCGACCTCACCGCCGCCTACGTCTGCCGCCTGCTGCGCTACATGGACCGCAAGGGCGTCGCGATCGCCGTGCCGCGGCGCGAAGCCGGCGTCACGCCCGAGCCCTTCCTGAGCTTCACCTCCGGCTACGTGCAGCGCGCGCAAAACGAGTTGCCGCAGCAGGGCTCGCGCCGGCCGTGGCAGGTCTACCAGAACTATTTCCAGGACATGCTCACGATCCGTTACGGCCGCATCGCCGACGGCGTGATGCACTTCGGTACAAAAGGAGCCTTGCCTTGAACCTCAAGAATCGGGTCGCCGTCGTCACCGGCGCCGGCAGCGGCATCGGCCGCGCCACAGCGTTCGCCCTGGCCAAGCGCGGCTGCCACCTGGCGCTGGCCGACATCGACGAAGCCGCGGTCAACGCCAGCGCATCGCGCGCGCGCGAGTTCGGCGTGCGCGCCAGCAGCCACCGCCTCGACGTGGCCGACCGCGCCGCCGTCGCCGCCCTGCCGCAGACGGTATTGACAGCCCACGGCCAGGTCGACCTGCTGATGAACAATGCCGGCGTGGCGCTGGGCGGCACCTTCGAGCAGGTCGGCGAGGCCGATTTCGACTGGCTCATGGAGATCAACTTCGGCGCCGTGGTGCGCATGACGCGCGCCTTCCTGCCGCACCTGCACAAGAGCGACGACGCGCGCATCGTCAACGTCTCGAGCATCTACGGCATCATCACGCCGCCGGGCCAGGCCGCCTACTCGGCCAGCAAGTTCGCGGTGCGCGGCTTTTCCAACGTGCTGCGCCACGAACTCGAAGGCAGCACGGTCGCGGTCTCGGTCGTCCATCCGGGCGGCGTCGCGACCTCGATCGCGAAGAACGCGCGCGTGCCGGCCGACGCGCCGGTCGAGGAAGTCGAGCGCGGCCGCAAGGTGATGCAAAAGCTGCTGCGCATGCCGCCCGAGCAGGCCGGCGAGATCATCGCGCGCGGCATCGAAAAACGCCGTGCGCGCATTCTGGTCGGCAGCGACGCCAAGGCCGCGGCGCTGCTCGAGCGCTTGGCGCCGGTCGGTTACTGGAACCTGTTGAAGAAGGCGATCAAGCGATGAATCCGGTTGCGCTCACCCTGTTGTCGATCGCCGCAGCTGTCCTGGCTGCCGCGATCCTGCTCGCGCTGTTCACCGCCTGGACCGCGCGCAAGGTCGAAGCCGCGCTGCCGCCCAAGGGCCGCTGGATCGAGGCCGGCCTCGCGCGCCTGCACGTGAGCGAGGCCGGGCCGGACGGCGCGCCGCCGATCGTGATGATCCACGGCCTGGCCGGGCAGTCCTCGCACTACACCTACGGCGTCGTTCCGCGCCTGGAGGAGCGCTTCCGCACCGTGGCGCTGGACCGTCCCGGTTCGGGCTACTCGCCGCGCGACGCCAATGCCCCGGCCGACCTGCGCGTGCAGGCCGATGCGGTCGCCGCGCTGATCGACGCACTCGGACTCGGGCGGCCGCTGGTGGTCGGACACTCGCTGGGCGGCGCGATCGCGCTGGCGCTGGCGCTGGACCATCCGGACAAAGTTGCCGGCCTGGCGCTGCTGGCGCCGCTGACCCATATGCAGGATGCGCCCCCAGCCGTGTTCAAGGGCTTGACGATCCAGTCGCCGCTGCTGCGCAGCCTGGTGGCATGGACGCTGATGCTGCCCGCCTCGATCAAGAACAGCAAGGCCACCTTGGCGCAGGTGTTCGGCCCCAACCCGGTGCCCAAGGACTTCGCCACCCGTGGCGGCGGCCTGCTCGGCCTGCGCCCCACGGCCTTCATCGGCGCCTCGCGCGACCTGCAGGCGCTGCCCGACGCGCTGCCAAGTCAGGTGGCGCGCTACCGCAGCCTGAGCGTGCCGGTGCACGTGCTGTACGGCCGCGACGACCGCATCCTCGACTGGAACAACAATGGCCAGGCGCTGGTCGACAAGGCGCCCAACGCCAGCTTGACGCTGATCGACGGCGGCCACATGCTGCCGGTGACGCATCCGCAGCAGTGCGCCGATTTCATAGCGGAGGTCGCGCGCGCCTGCGCGGGCGCGATGGGAGGCGCGCCGCAGACGGCGGCGCGCTGAGCTACACTGAGGGTATGAACGACAGCACGACCCTCGGCGCCCACATCGGCGCCCTCGCCCACTTCCTGATCGGCGCCGGCGCGCTGTCGGCCGCACTCGGCGTCGCGCTCGGCGCGTTCGGCGCGCATGGCCTCAAAAAGCGCCTGACGGCCGACATGCTGGCGGTGTTCGAGGTCGGCGTGCGCTACCAGCTCTATCATGCGCTCGGCTTGATTGCGCTCGGGGCCGCGCTGCCGCATCTGGCGCCGGCGCCGCTGCGTTGGGCCGGCGTCCTGTTCATTGTTGGCAGCGTGGTGTTTTCCGGCTCGCTGTATGTGCTCGCGCTGTCGGGACGGCGCTGGTTGGGCGCCGTGACGCCGCTCGGCGGGCTGGCGTTCCTGGCGGGATGGGGTTGTGTGGTATGGGCTGCCGTCTGCGCGTGACAGTTGTTGACTTTTAGTGGGCCACGGCTCGCTAGAATGGCATCATGAACCCTGTCCACAGTATCGACAGCCTGTTACTCCCGCAGCGACCGACTGGACGCGGTCCCGCGCTCGGCTGGAGCGTCAGCCTACTCGTCCATGCGCTCGCCGCAGCTTGGATCTGGCATGCCTGGTCGTCGCGCCCATCCGATACGGACAGCGGGCCCGGCCAGCAAATCGAAGTACGGTTGATTCCGGCTGCGCGTGAAGCCCTGCCTGCGAAGCCGTCATCCGACGCCGAATCCAGCGCCTCACACGCGCCGGCCACGCCATCGGCGCGCGTTACCCGGAATCCGCCGCGCGCCGGGCAGGCGCGAACGCCGCCGTTCGCCACGCCCGGCGCCATGCCGCCGGCAGCGGACGCGCCCGCGAGCCGCGCCGCGCCGGACCCAGACAGCGACGCGCCGGCCGCCAGCACGGCCGCGGTCGGCGCCGACACGCCGACCGTCGACCTGGCCGCAGCCCGCGCGGCCGCGCGCCTGATCGCGCGCGAGAACGCGAAGGGCCTGGTGGCCCTGCCCAAGCGCAAGCCGGTGGTCGATCCGAACGAAAACCATCACGTGGTCGACCCGATCGAACGGGCGCGCCGCGTCGATTGCAAGAGCGCGCGCGCTCAGAGCACCAACCTGCTGGCCAATGTGGTGATGCTGGCCGTCGACCTCACCAAGAACGCGATCGACGACAGCGGCTGCAAGTGGCGCTAGCCGCGCGGGCCGTCGTTCACACCGGCGCCGGCGGCGCCGCCAGCACGTTCATCAGCGAGGCCAGGTTGTAGGGCTTGCGCAGCACCACCGCATCCGGCCAGTTGTTGACTTCCCCTTTGCCGGTCGCGAACACGATGCGGATGCTGGGCGCCAGCGTGCGCGCCTGGGCCGCCAGCAGGTCGCCGGACATGCCGGGCAGCTGGACGTCGGTGATCAACACGTCGCACTCGCTCGAGATCAGCGCGAGCGCGCTTTCAGCGTCGTCGGCTTCCTGCACCTGGTGGCCTAGGTGGCGCAGCAGCGCGGCGGTACTGTCGCGGATCTCGGCCTCGTCCTCGACCAGCACGATGCGCAGCGCGGCCGGCGCGCTGCTCGCCGCAAAGGCGTCGGCAGAGGCCGTGCCGGCGGCCAGCGCCGCCCGGTTGCGCCCGTTCGCGATCACCTGGCGGATGCGCCGCGCCAGGCTCTCACGCGTGTACGGCTTGCCGAGCAGTTCGACGCCCGGGTCGAGGCGGCCGCCGTGCACGATCGCGTTTTCGGTATAGCCCGAGGTGAACAGCACGGCCAGCTTGGGCAGGCGCGCGCGCGCCATGCGCGCCAGGTCGGTGCTCTTGAGCGTACCCGGCATGACGACGTCGGTGAACAGCACGTCGATCGGCACGCCCGACTCGACCACGGCGAGCGCGCTGGCGGCATCCGCCGCCTTGAGCACACGGTAGCCGAGCTCGGTCAGCATCTCGACCACGGTGATGCGCACTGCCTCGTCGTCCTCGGCCACCAGGACGGTCTCGCTGCCGCCGACCGCCTGCTGTTGCTCGACCGGCCCCAGCACCTCCTCGACCGCGGTGCTGCGCGGCAGGTAGAGCTTGACCGTGCTGCCCTGGCCCGGTTCGCTGTAGATCTTGACGTGGCCGCCCGACTGCTTCACGAAACCGTACACCATCGACAGACCCAGGCCGGTGCCCTTGCCTTCCTCCTTGGTCGAGAAGAACGGCTCGAAGGCCTGGCGCAGCACTTCGGGCGTCATGCCGGCGCCGGTGTCGCTCACGGCCAGCATCACGTACTGGCCCGGAACGACGTCGGCATGGGTGCGGCAGTACATGTCGTCCAGCACCGCGTTATTGGCTTCGATCGTCAACCGACCGGCGCGGCCGCGGTTCGCGCCCATCGCATCGCGCGCGTTGATCGCCAGGTTCAGCACCGCGTTTTCCAATTGGGTGACGTCGACCGCGGTACTCCACAGCCCGCCCGAGATCACCAGCTCGATCTCGATCTCCTCGCCCAGCGCGCGGCGCAGCATGTCTTCCATGTGCTGGACAACGCGGCCGATCTTGACCACCTTCGGCTCGAGCGGCTGGCGCCGGCCGAACGCCAGCAGGTAGCTGGCCAGCTTGGCGCCCTTTTCCACCGCCGAGCGGGCGTTGGCGATCCAGCGCGGCGTCTCCGGGCCGGCATCGCTCATTTCCATCAGTTGCAGGTTGCCGGAGATGACCTGCAGCAGGTTGTTGAAGTCGTGCGCTACGCCGCCGGTCAGCTTGCCGATGGTTTCCATCTTTTGCGACTGCTGCAGCGCCAGCTCGGTACGGCGGATCTGCTCGGCCTGTTCGCGGTCGGCGGTGATGTCGCGTCCGATCGCGTAGATGAAGTCGGCGTCCGGGGCCGCCGACCACGACAGCAGGCACCAGCTGCCATCCTTGCGGCGGTAGCGGTTCTCGAACTTGTACACGTACTGGCCATCGCCCAGCGCGGCCATCTGCGCCACGGTGCCGGCCTGGTCGTCCGGATGCACCAGCTGCAGGAAGTTCTTGCCGATGATGTCATGCTCGCCCCAGCCCAGCAACGCGCCGAAGGCCGGACTGACCGCCTGCACGGTGCCGTCGAAACTGCCGATCAGCATGATGTCCTTGGACAGGCGCCACATGCGGTCGCGCTCTGCCGTGCGCTGGGCCACCTGCTGTTCCAGGCTGGCGTTCAAGGCTTCAAGGCGTCGCGTCGTCGTCTTCTGGTCTTCGATGTCGGTGTTGGTGCCGATCCAGCGCGTCGGCCGGCCATCCTCGCCGCGCAGCGCCAGCGCGCGTGCGATGTGCCAGCGGTAGACGCCGTCGGCCCCGCGCAGACGGAATTCGGCGTCGTAGGCATTGCCGGACGCGACTGCGATGGCCCAGCGGGTGGTGGCCGCGGCCAGGTCGTCGCGGTGCACCGCCTCGGTCCAGGCGCTGCCGGCCAGGCGTGCGTGATCCAGCCCGGTGTAGGCGTAGACGTGCTCGTTGAACCAGTCCAGCTTGCCGTCCGGCGCGGCGGTCCAGACCTGGTGCGGCATCGCCTGGGCGAAGGTGCGGAACTTGGCTTCGCTCTCGCGCAGGCCGGCTTCGGCATGCACGCGCCCGGTCACGTCGCTGCCCTGCATGAAGATGCCGAACACAGCGCCGTCCTCGCGCCGCAGCGGTTGGCAGACGAAGTCGAGGTAATGCAGATGGCGCATGCCGTCCGCCTGGGCCAGCCAGACCGGGCGGGCGCCGGCGGCGTACGCCTTGCCGCTCGCGTAGACCTCGTCCAGGATCGCGATCAGCCCCTGCGGCACGGTTTCGGGCATCGCGTCGCGCGCCGCCTTGCCGGGCATTTCGCGTCCCGCCGCCAGCCTGGTCCAGGATGGGTTGGCCGACTGGAACACGTGATCGGGTCCGGACAGCAGCGCCATGAAGCCCGGGGCTTGCTCGAACATCGCCTGCATGCGCCGATGTTCATCGCCGTCCTGCCGGCCCAGGCGCCGCTCGGCGCTTACCCTGGCCGTCGTCTCGACCGCGATCGCGATCACGCCGGCCACGGCGCCGTGCTGGTCGACGATCGGCGAGTAGTCGAGGTCGAACCAGGCTTGATCGGGCTTGCCGCTGCGGTGCAGGGTCAGCGCCTGGTCGCGATACGACAGCGCGGCGCCGGCCAGCACGGTGCGCATGACCTTGGCGTTGAATTCGGCGATCTCGGGCCACCCATCGCACAGGGGCATGCCCAGCAGCGCGGGATGGCGGCCGCCGGCCAGGACAGCGTAAGCGTCGTTGTAGATCATGACGCCATCCGCGCCCCACAGCGTTGCCATCGGCACCGGCGAGCGCAGGATCAGCGCGACCGTGTTGTGCAGCACGCTGGGCCATGCGCCAAGCGGGCCGAGCGTGGTGGCGGACCAGTCATGCCGGTCGATGATTTCGCCGAGTGCGCCACCGCCCGCGCCAAACGTTCTGACCACTGCCGCTTCCATCGTCATCTTGTCGCCTTTCTTGCCTGACACTTACCGCACGACTTGCCGCGCGCTTATGAAGGCGGCAATTGTACCGATTAACAAGTTACTGGGGAACACGATTGCTGACGTGGACGAGATCGTCGGCGCATGGTGCTAGCCCACCCGCTGTTCGATATTTACAATGTGTCGATGGAGGGGATGCGCCCGCCTGACCGGCGCCGCTTTTGCCCGCCCGCGCCCGCGTTTCGCGTCCGCACGCTTGTGCGAATCGGTGCGCGCACGTTGCGGCGCGTGCTACCGTCGCGGGCAGCAGCAATCGGCCTGTCCGCACTCCGCGCGGCAATTTTATGCTGCTAAGCAGCACCGAAATAGTTCGAAAAGCCCGCCGCGTGCGCTCTGGCGGGAATTATCATGTGCTCTGCCGCACACACCTTACAAAGGGGAAAGCGTTTTATGAGCCAGAGTCAACCTCTGTCACTGCACGTCCCGGAGCCTACCGGCCGCCCGGGTTGCAAGACTGATTTTTCGTATCTACAGATGAGCCCAGCCGGATCGGTCCCGCGTCCGCCGGTCAACGTCGGCTACCAGGACACCGCCGGGCTCGCATCCAGCCTGATCCGCGTGCTCGACGACGATGGCAACGCCGTCGGCGAATGGGACCCGCAGCTCGACCGCGAGACCTTGCGCTTCGGCCTGCGCACCATGATGAAAACGCGCATCTTCGACGCACGCATGGTGCTGGCCCAGCGCCAGCGCAAGATGTCCTTCTACATGACCTCGCTCGGCGAGGAAGCGATCGGCACCGCGCACGCACTGGCGCTCAAAGCCGGCGACATGTGCTTCCCGACCTACCGCCAGCAAAGCCTGTTGATGGCGCGCGAGTATCCGCTGGTCGACATGGTCTGCCAGCTGCTGTCCAACGAGCGCGACCCGATGCGCGGACGCCAGCTGCCGGTCATGTACTCGGTCAAGGACTATGGCTTCTTCTCGATCTCGGGCAACCTCGCCACGCAGATCCCGCAAGCGGTCGGCTGGGCCATGGCCTCGGCGATCAAGGGCGACACCAAGATCGCCTCCGGCTGGATCGGCGACGGTGCCACCGCGGAATCCGACTTCCATACCGGCCTGACCTTCGCCCACGTGTACCGCGCCCCGGTCATCTTCAACGTGGTCAACAACCAGTGGGCGATCTCGACCTTCCAGGCCATCGCGGGCGGCGAAAGCGTGACCTTCGCCGCCCGCGGCGTGGGCGCCGGCATCGCTTCGCTGCGCGTGGACGGCAACGACTTCCTCGCCGTGTACGCGGCCTCCTGCTGGGCCGCCGAGCGCGCGCGCGGCAACCTCGGCCCGACGCTGATCGAGTGGGTGACCTACCGCGCCGGCCCGCACTCGACCTCGGACGATCCCTCGCGCTACCGCCCGGCCGACGAATGGACCTATTTCCCGCTGGGCGACCCGATCGGCCGCCTGCGGCGGCACTTGACGAACCAGGGCTGGTGGTCCGACGCCGAGCACGAAGCGGTGCAGGCCGAACTCGAAGCCGAGGTGCTGGCCGCGCAGAAGGAAGCCGAACAATACGGCTCGCTGCTGGATGGCCGCGTGCCGAGCGCCGCATCGATGTTCGAGGACGTCTATAAAGACATGCCCGAACACCTGCGCCGCCAACGCCAACAACTGGGGGTTTGACGTGATGCGAGACATTGACAAAACAGCCGCCGTCCAGGAGACGCCGGCCAGTGAGGAAACGGCTGCCAAAAGCAGCCCGATGACCATGATCCAGGCGCTGCGCTCGGCCATGGACGTGATGATGGGACGCGACGACAACGTCGTGGTGTATGGCCAGGACGTCGGCTATTTCGGCGGCGTGTTCCGCGTGACGGACGGCCTGCAGGCCAAATACGGCAAGCAGCGCGTGTTCGACGCGCCGATCTCGGAAGGCGGCATCGTCGGCACCGCGGTCGGCATGGCCGCTTACGGCCTGCGCCCGGTGGTCGAGATCCAGTTCGCCGATTACGTTTACCCGGCGACCGACCAGATCGTCTCGGAAGCGGCGCGCCTGCGCTATCGCTCGGCCGGCGACTTCACCGCCCCGCTGACCATCCGCATGCCCTGCGGCGGCGGCATCTACGGCGGCCAGACCCACAGCCAGAGTCCGGAAGCCTTTTTCACCCACGTGTGCGGCGTGCGCACCGTGATGCCGTCCAATCCCTACGACGCGAAAGGCTTGCTGATCGCCTCGATCGAGAACGACGACCCGGTCGTGTTCCTCGAGCCCAAGCGCCTGTACAACGGTCCGTTCGACGGCCACCATGACCGCCCGGTCGTGGCCTGGTCCAAGCATGCGCTCGGCAACGTGCCCGAAGGCTACTATACGGTGCCGCTCGACAAGGCGGCCGTGTTCCGCCCGGGCGCGGACCTGACCGTGCTGGCTTACGGCACCATGGTCTGGGTATCGCAGGCGGCGGCCGAGGAAACCGGCATCGACGCCGAAATCATCGACCTGCGCACGCTGTGGCCGCTCGACCTCGACACCATCGTCGAATCGGTCAAGAAGACTGGCCGCTGCGTGGTCGTGCACGAGGCGACGCGCACCAGCGGCTTCGGCGCCGAACTGGCGGCGCTGGTGCAGGAACACTGCTTCTATCACCTGGAAGCCCCGATCGAACGAGTCACCGGCTGGGACACGCCCTACCCGCATGCGCAGGAGTGGGCATATTTCCCCGGACCGGACCGCGTCGGCGCGGCATTCAAACGAGCGATGGAGGCATAAACGATGGGAATTCATGTCATCAAGATGCCCGACCTGGGCGAAGGCATCGCCGAAGTCGAAGTGGTCGCCTGGCGCGTCAAGCCGGGCGATGCGATTCAAGAAGACCAGGTGCTGGCCGACGTCATGACTGACAAGGCCACCGTCGAGATTCCATCGCCGGTGCACGGCACCGTGTTGGCACTGGGCGGCGGCGTCGGCCAGTCGCTGGCCGTGGGTGCCGAGCTGATCCGCCTGGAGGTGGAAGGCGCGGGCAATGCCGCCGGCGCCGCTGCGGCGGCTGCGCCATCCGCTGCCACGGCCGAGGCCAAGGCGCCAATCCGCGTCAGCACGGCCGACTATGAGCCGGCCGACATCCCGCACGGTCCAGTCGAGGCGCCGCGCCACATCGTCGCGCCGGAACCGCGTGCGGCGCAGCCGGCGCCGGCAGCGCCATCCAAGCCCGCGCCAAGCCGCGCCGCGGCGGCACACGCCCGTGCGGGTACGCCCGCGCGTGCGCAAGGCCAGGCGCCGCTGGCCGCCCCGGCCGTACGCAAGCGCGCATGGGACATGGGCATCGAATTGCAGTACGTGGCCGGCAGCGGCCCGGCCGGACGCATCACCCATGCCGACCTGGATGCGTTCGTGGCGGGACAGCGTCACGGCCACGGTCGCGCGGCCGGCGTCGACGATCGCTACGCCGAACTGGAAGGCGAACAAGCCGTCCCGCTGATCGGCCTGCGCCGCAAGATCGCCGAGAAGATGCAGATGGCCAAGCGCCAGATCCCGCACTTCACCTATGTCGAGGAAGTCGACGTCACCGAACTGGAGGCGCTGCGCACGCAACTGAATGCCCGCTATGGCGACGAGCGAGCGCGCCTGACCCTGCTGCCGCTGCTGATGCGGGCCCTGGTGCTTGCTGTGCGCAAGTTCCCCGAAGTGAACGCACGCTACGACGACCAGGCCAACATCGTCACGCGCTACAACCCGGTCCACATCGGCATCGCCACCCAGACCGACGCCGGCCTGATGGTGCCGGTGGTGCGCAACGCCGAGGCGCGCGACCCGTGGGCCAGCGCCCAGGAAATCGTGCGCCTGGCCGACGCCGCCCGCAGCGGCAAGGCGGTGCGCGACGAGCTGTCCGGCTCGACGATCACGATCACCAGTCTGGGACCGCTGGGCGGCATCGTCACCACGCCGGTGATCAACCACCCGGAAGTGGCGATCGTCGGCGTCAACCGGATCCTCGAACGTCCGGTCGTCAAGAACGGTGGATTGGTACCGCGCAAGCTGATGAACCTGTCGTCCTCGTTCGACCACCGTGTCATCGACGGCATGGTCGCGGCCGAGTTCATCCAGACCATCCGCGGCTACCTGGAAACGCCGGCCACGCTGTTCATCGAATAAGGTTGACACATGACGGTTCAAAACGAAACAACCACTCTGCTGGTGATCGGCGGCGGCCCGGGCGGCTACGTCGCCGCGATCCGCGCCGGCCAGCTGGGCATCCCGACCATCCTGGTCGACGCCGGCCAGCTCGGCGGCACCTGCCTGAACATCGGCTGCATCCCGTCCAAGGCGCTAATCCACGCGGCCGAGGAATTTCATAAAGCCTGCGCACACGCCGACGGCAGTTCACCGCTGGGCATCCGCGCCGGCAAGCCGGAAATCGACCTGGGCAAGACGGTCGGCTGGAAAGACGGCGTGGTCAAGCGCCTGACCGGCGGCGTCGGCGCACTGCTCAAGAAGAACGGCGTCAAAGTCGTCAATGGCTGGGCGCGCATTTTGGACGGCAAGACCGTCGAAGTCGACGGCGACGACGACGGCGCCGGCACACGCATCCGCTGCGAACACCTGCTGCTGGCGAGCGGCTCGGAAGCAGTTGAGCTGCCGTTTCTGCCGTTCGGCGGCAACGTGGTCTCGAGCACCGAAGCGCTGTCGCCCTCCACGCTGCCCGAACACCTGGTAGTGGTCGGCGCCGGCTACATCGGCCTGGAGCTGGGCACCGCCTACCGCAAGCTGGGCGCGCGCGTGACGGTGGTCGAGATGGCCGGCCGCGTGCTGCCGGCCTACGACGACGAGCTGGCGCGGCCGGTGGCGGCCAGCCTGAAGCGGCTCGGCATCGACGTGCACCTCGAATCGAGCGTGCTCGGCATGAGCGAGGATGGCAAGGCCGTGCGCATCAAGAATGGCGGCGGCGACGAAGTGCTGCTGGCGGCAGACCGGGTGCTGGTGGCGGTCGGGCGTCGTCCGCGCACGGCCGGCTTCGGGCTGGAAAGCCTGCTGCTCGACATGAACGGAAGCGCCGTCAAGATCGACAACCAGTGCCGCACCTCGATGCGCAACGTGTGGGCGATCGGCGACCTGACCGGCGAGCCGATGCTGGCCCACCGCGCGATGGCCCAGGGCGAGATGGTAGCCGAGATCATCGCCGGCAAGCGCCGCCATTTCACGCCGGCGGCGATCCCGGCGGTGTGCTTCACCGATCCGGAAGTGGTGGTGGTCGGCTTGACGCCTTCGGAGGCGGCGCGCCAGGGGCTGGACTGCATCAGCGCCAGCTTCCCGTTCGCGGCCAACGGCCGGGCGATGACGATCGAAGGGACGGATGGCTTCGTGCGCGTGGTCGCGCGGGAGGACAACCACCTGATCGTCGGCTGGCAGGCAGTTGGGGCGGCGGTGTCGGAGCTGTCGACCGCGTTCGTGCAGTCGATCGAGATGGGCGCCCAGCTGGAAGACGTGGGCGGCACCATCCACGCGCACCCGACACTGGGCGAAGCGGTACAGGAAGCGGCGTTGCGCGCGCTGGGGCACGCGCTGCATATATAAAACGGTGCAGCTGCGGCCGGGCCGGCACATCGCCGGACCGGCCGGGCGCTCAACGCTCCTGTTTCCCGTCCTTCTGACCGCGTTGCAGGTGGCCCATTTCGTAGCCGGGCATCACACCCTGGCGCGGCGTCTGAGCAGCGTCGGATTGCGCCGACTGGGCATTGCCGCCGTTTCCCGCATGTTGGCTGCCATCGCCTGCAAGCGGGCTGTGGCCCCAATCGTTGTGCTGGCTGCCCGGCACGCCGCCGATGTTGCCGCTTGCCGCGACCGGCTGAGCAGACTGCTGCTGGCTTTGCTGGCCGGACTGCAGCTCCGACTGCAGGTCCGACTGCGCGCTGGCGCCGCCTACCGCACTGCTGCGTCCCCAGTCGTTGTGCTGGCTACCCGGGGTACCGCCGATATTGCCGGCGTCGTTGTCTATCCCCGCCGCACCCGGATCTTCCTGGTTGACGTGGTTGAGAGCCTGAGCCTGCTTGCTGTCGTTCCGATCTGCCATGCTGTTCTCCTTGAATGAAACGCTGCGCACACAGATGCGCGCGTACCAGCGCCTGCGTACGCGCGCGTGCGCAACCCGGCCCCGCACACGCGCACCGGACTTGAAAGATTATTTCTGCATGCGCTGGCCGCCGGATTCGGGCGCCTTGGCCGCACCGCTGTCCGCGCCCGAACGCATCGCATCCTGCTTGCCACCTGGCTGGGTCTCACCCTCCGACTGGCGGTTGCCGGCGTTGCCGGTGGCCAGGCTGCCGATGCCGCCCAGGCCGGTCTGCAGCTCGCCCGCTTCCTCGCCCGGGACGAAGCCGTCCTGGCCGACTTCGGCGTCTGGCGCCGGGCTCAACAGGTCGTCTGTGCGCGTCGCGCGCTGCTGGTTGCCCTGGCCGGACTCCGCCTTCGAACCCATACCACCGACGTCGCCGGTACCGCCCGTGCCGTAGGTGCCGGCGCTGGTGCTGCCATCCTTGGTCACCTGGTCGTAGTTGCGGCCTTTCGCATCCTTGCCTTCGCTCTGCATCGACATGTTGGTCTCCTTGGCTTGCGATGTTGTTGAGATGATTCCCATCATAAGCACATCGGGCGGTGCGGCAATCGGCGGGCGCCCGCCAAGCTTGTAGGACATATCGGGCGCGGTGTTGCTCAGGGAAAAGGCTGACCATCCCGCCGACGCGCTAACCATATGGTCAGGCAACGCATCTGCCTGATGTGCTATAACCACCTTGCGATATCGTCAAGAATAGAAAATGCCAACGACCGACAACCCGCACGTCATCGTGCTGTATGCCCATCCCGCGCCACAGCGCGCGCCCCTGATGCGCGCCCTGGCCGCCGCCGCCGCCGACCTGCCCGGCGTGCTGGTGCGCGACCTGTACGAACTCTATCCCGACTTCGACGTCGACGGCCCCGCCGAGCGCGCGCTGCTCGAGCACGCGCGCGTGGCCGTGTTCCTGCACCCGATCCGCTGGTACGGCATGCCCTCGCTGATGAAGGAATGGATGGACGTGGTGCTGATCCCCGGCTGGGCCTACGGCCGCCACGACCACCACGGAGGCGAAGCCGCCGACCATGTCAGCGGCCAAGGCGTCCTGCGCGGCAAGGGCTACTGGCTGGTGACCACCACCGGCAGCGGTCCCGAAGCCTATCACCCGGGCGGCTTGCACGGGCGCGCCTTCGCCGACTTCCTGCCGCCCTTCGAGCAGGCCGCGGCGCTGTGCGGCATGAGCTGGATCGAGCCGTTCGTGATGCATGGCGCGGCCGCGGCCAAGCAGGATGCGATCGACGCCCACGTCGCCGAATTCCGCCGCCGCCTGCTCGGCTACGCCGGCGCGCAAAGTGCACAGGGTGCGCAGGGAGACGCGCATGGAAGATAAGCTGCTGCTCAACGCCCTGGTCTATCTCGGCGCCGCCGTGCTGGTGGTGCCGTTCGCCAAACGGCTCGGCATGGGCACCGTGCTCGGCTACCTGGTGGCCGGGATCCTGATCGGTCCCTACGGACTCAAGCTGATCAGCGGCATCGAGGATGCCTACAATTTCGCCGAGTTCGGTGTGGTGCTGCTGCTGTTCCTGATCGGACTCGAGCTCGATCCCGACCGCTTGTGGGCGCTGCGCCGCCCGATCTTCGGCTGGGGCGGCGCCCAGGTCGTCGGCGTGGCGGGCGTGCTGTGGGCGGCCGCGCTGGCGTTCGGCATCGACTGGAAGGTCGGCCTGATCGCAGGACTCGGGCTATCGATGTCCTCGACCGCGATCGCGCTCGCATCGCTGCAGGAGCGCAACCTGATGCCGACTCCGGCCGGCCAGGCCGGCTTCGCGATCCTGCTGTTCCAGGACATGGCGGCGATTCCGATGATCGCGATCGTGCCGTTGTTGGGCGTGGCCGACCATGCCGCCGGCGCCGCCAACCCCTGGTTGGCCGGCGCCAAGATCGTCGCCGTGCTGGCCGCGCTGGTGCTGGCCGGGCGCTTTCTCCTCAACCCGCTGCTGCGCATCATCGCCAAGACCGACACGCGCGAGATCTTCACCGCGTTCGCGCTGCTGCTGGTGATCGCGATCGCACTGCTGATGGAATGGATCGGCCTATCGATGGCGCTCGGCGCCTTCATCGCCGGCGTGCTGCTGGCCGATTCCGAATACCGCCACGCGCTGGAAACCGACCTCGAACCGTTCAAGGGCCTGCTGCTCGGACTGTTCTTCATCGCAGTCGGCATGTCGGTCGATTTCGCCGTGTTCCTGGCCAATCCGCTGCTGATCCTGGGCTTGGTCGCCGGTTTCCAGGTGCTCAAGATCGGCGTGCTGTACGGCTTGTCGCGCCTGCTGAACATGGCACGCGGCCAGCACCTGCAGTTCGCGCTGCTGCTGTCGCAGGGCGGCGAATTCGCCTTCGTGGTGTTCGGCGCGGCCGCCACCGCGCACGTGTTCTCGGCCCAGGTGTCGGCGATCCTGGTGGTGGTGGTCGCGCTGTCGATGGTGGTCACCCCGCTGACGCTGATGGCCTACGACCGCGTCGCCGCCGGGCGCGAGAAAGGCCGCCCCCAGCCTGAAGCGGATGCCATCGAGCCGAACGAAAACCATGTGATCATCGCCGGCTTCGGGCGCTTCGGCCAGATCGTCGGCCGCTACCTGAACTCGAATGGCGTGCGCCTGACCGTGCTCGACCACGACCCGGACCAGGTCGAGGTGCTGCGCCGCTTCGGCTTCAAGGTGTTCTACGGCGACGCCACCCGCGCCGACTTGCTGCGCGCCGCCGGCGCCGACAAGGCGCGCGCCTTCGTGCTCGCGATCGACAACATCGAAGACAGCCTGAAGCTGGTCGAATTCCTGCGCCAGGATTTCCCCGACCTGCCGATCTTCGCGCGCGCACGCAACATCACCCACTATTACCAGCTGCTCGACCGCGGCGTGCAGGTGATCGAGCGCGAGACCTTCGAATCGGCGCTGCGGCTCGGGCGCGACGTGCTGAGCACGGGCCTGGGCCACAGCGCCTTCCGCGCGCGCCAGTCGGCCCAGCGCTTCCGCCGCGCCAACCTCGGGCTGATCATGCAGCTCTACCCTTACTACAAGGACCGCGACACCTTCGTCTCGATGTCGCGCCGTGGACGCGAGCAGCTGCAGGAGCAGATCGCGCGCGAGCGCGAGGCCGGCGACGGCGAGGAAGCGCGCGACTGGGACTGAGGCGGCGCGCTCCGGACCGCCAGGACCGGAGCGCGCCTGACTTACTGCAAAACTTACTGCAGATCGAAGCGGTCCAGCTCCATCACCTTGGTCCATGCCGCCACGAAGTCCTTGACGAACTTCGCGCCGGCATCCGCGCTGGCATAGACCTCGGCGATCGAACGCAGTTGCGCGTTCGAGCCGAATACCAGGTCGACACGCGACGCGGTCCAGGTTTTCTGGCCGCTCTTGCGGTCCAAGCCTTCGAAGCGCTCGACGCCGCTGCCCGGCGTGGTGGCCGGACGCCATTCGGTCGCCATGTCGAGCAGGTTGACGAAGAAATCGTTGGTCAAGGTGCCTGGCTGCCCCGTGAGTACGCCGTCGGTACTCGCACCGGTATTCGCACCCAACACCCGCAAACCGCCGATCAGCACTGTCATTTCCGGTGCAGTCAAGGTCAGCAACTGTGCACGGTCGATCATTAACACTTCGGCCGGGATGCTGTACAAGGTCTTTTCATAATTACGGAAGGCGTCGGCGACCGGTTCGAGCGGCTTGAACGATTCCACATCGGTCTGCTCCTGCGAAGCATCCGTGCGTCCCGGCCGGAACGGCACAACGATATCGTGGCCCGCGGCCTTCGCCGCCGCTTCCACGCCGGCGTTGCCGGCAAGGACGATCAGATCGGCCAGCGACACGCGCTTGCCGCCGGTCTGCGCGCCATTGAACTCGCTGCGGATGCCGTCGAGTTTGTCGAGCACGCGGCCCAGGCGCTGCGGTTCGTTGGCGGCCCAATCCTTTTGCGGCGCCAGGCGAATGCGTGCGCCGTTGGCGCCGCCACGCTTGTCCGAACCGCGGAACGTCGAGGCCGATGCCCATGCCGTCGCCACCAGCTCGCCGACCGCGAGGCCGGACGCCATGATTTTTTCTTTCAGGGCGCGGGCATCGTTGTCGTCGATCGGACTGCCTTCGGCGGCCGGGACCGGATCCTGCCAGATCATCACCTCGGCCGGCACGTCGGGGCCGAGGTAGCGCGCGCGCGGACCCATGTCGCGATGGGTCAGCTTGAACCAGGCACGCGCGAAGGCGTCCGCGAACTGTTCCGGATGCTCGAGGAAGCGGCGCGAGATCGCCTCGTAGGCCGGATCCATGCGCAAGGCCAGGTCGGAAGTCAACATCTTCGGGCGATGGCGCTTGTTGGCGTCATACGCGTCCGGGACGGTTTCCTCGGCATCCTTGGCAACCCATTGGTAGCCGCCGGCCGGGCTGCGCGTCAGTTCCCACTCGTGGCCGAACAAGTAGGTGAAGTAATCGTGGCCCCATTGCGTCGGGGTGCTGGTCCAGGTGACTTCCAGGCCGCTGGTGATCGTGTCGGCGCCCTTTCCGCTGCCGAAGCTGTTGTGCCAACCGAAGCCCTGGGCATGCAGGCCGGCCGCTTCCGGCTCTTCCTTCACATGCTCCGACGGACCGGCGCCGTGGGTCTTGCCGAAGGTGTGGCCGCCGGCGATCAGCGCCACGGTTTCCTCGTCGTTCATCGCCATGCGGCCGAACGTATCACGGATATCGCGCGCCGACGCAACCGGGTCCGGCTTGCCGTCCGGCCCTTCCGGATTCACGTAGATCAGGCCCATCTGTACTGCCGCCAGCGGGTTCTCGAGGTCACGGGTGTGCGTGATTTCGCTGTCGTCGTCCTTGTCGATCACGCCGCGTCCCTCGACGCCGGGCGAGCCGACCGTGTAGCGTTCGTCGCTGCCCAGCCATTTGTTCTCGCGGCCCCAGTACACGTCCAGGTCCGGCTCCCAGACATCCTGGCGCCCGCCGGCAAAGCCGAAGGTCTTGAAGCCCATCGTTTCGAGGGCGACGTTACCGGTCAAGATGATCAGGTCGGCCCAGGAAATCTTTTCGCCGTACTTCTGCTTGACCGGCCAGATCAGGCGGCGCGCCTTGTCCAGGCTGACGTTGTCGGGCCAGCTGTTGAGCGGCGCGAAGCGCTGCTGGCCGCGCCCTGCACCACCGCGGCCGTCGCCGATGCGGTAGGTGCCGGCGCTGTGCCACGCCATGCGCACGAACAAGCCGCCGTAGTGGCCGAAGTCGGCCGGCCACCATTCCTGGGAATCGGTCATGACCTTGGCCAGGTCGGCCTTGACGGCCTCCAGATCGAGGCTGTTGAAGGCTGCCCGGTAGTCGAAGGCTTCGCCCATCGGGTTCGACTTCGCCGAGTGCTGCGCCAACAGATCGAGACGCAACGCGTTCGGCCACCAGTCGCGATTCGTGGTGCCGGCGCCGGCAGCTCCATGGAACGGGCACTTGGCCGGGGATGTCTCCATACTCATCGATATCTCCTGTCGCGTTGAAAATTGTGAAATTTGACGAAATTATAGACAAATTAAAACCATCATAGATTGGCAATTTCGATCGGACCCATAGGCGCTAGCCAACATGCCGCGTGGCATGGCGTCGGCGCGCATCGCTTTACTGATTTCCAAGTATCAAGTACGCTTCGGCAACTCCAACGCCGCTGCCAATGACCATGAAAAGAGCCCTACTCGCCACCGCCCTCACCCTGATCTTCGGCGCCGCCCACGCGGACGTCGGCTACCAGCTGCGCATCACCGATGCGGCCCACCACCTGGCCGAGGTCAGCGCGACCTTCCCGGCCGCCGCCGGCGCCACGCTCGACGTGCACATGCCGAACTGGCGCACCGGGCGCTACGAGATGCTCAATTTGGCCGACGGCGTACGCGGGTTCAAGGCGGTCAACCAGGATGGCCAGGCGCTGCCGGTTGCGAAGAGCGACAAGGGCACCTGGCGCGTCCAGACCCACGCCGGCGACCGGGTCACGGTCAGCTACGAGCTGTACGCCAACGTGCTGGGCGAGCGCACCCGCCACATCGACGATACCCACGCCTACCTCGACGCGTCCGGCGTATTCGTCTACACCGATGCGGCGCGCGCCCAGCCGGTCACCGTCAAGCTGGACGTGCCGGCCGGCTGGCAATCGCGCTCGGGCATGGAAGCGGGCGACTGCGCGCACTGCTTCGTGGCGCCGAATTACGACGTGCTGATCGACTCGCCGATCGAGACCGGCCTGCACGAATTCCACACGACCCAGGTCGACGGCAAGCAGATCGACGTCGCGATATGGGGCCGCGGCAACTACGACAGCAAGCAGATGGTGCAGGACCTGGGCAAGATCGTCGCCCAGACCGGCAAGCTGTTCGGCGGCAAATACCCGTTCCAGCACCGCTACCTGTTCATCGTGCACGCCACCGACGGCGCCGGCGGCGCGACCGAGCACATCAACTCGACCGTGATCCAGATCCCGCGCTGGCGCTTCCATGAGCACAAGGATTACCTGCGCTTCCTGAACACGGCGGCGCACGAATTCTTCCACACCTGGAACGTCAAGGCCTACCGTCCGAAAGAGATGGTGCCCTACCGCTACCAGGTCGAGAATTACAACCCGCTGCTCTGGGTCGCCGAGGGCAACACTTCCTACTTCGCCGAGCTGATCACGCTGCGCGCCGGCCTGGAAAAGCGCGACGAATTCCTCGAGAACACCGCCAAGGCGCTGGACGACTACCGCCATACGCCCGGCCGCTTGCAGCAAAGCGCGACCGAATCGAGCTTCGACGAATGGATCGCCGGCAATGACCCGGACCGCGCGCGCAACGCCTCGGTCAACATCTACGGCAAGGGCCAGCTGCTGGGCCTGGCGATGGACCTGAGGCTACGCCAGCAGACCCACGGCGCCAAGGGCCTGGAAGACGTGCACCGCATCCTGTACGCCCAGCATTCGGTGGCCCAAGGCGGCTACGACGCGGCCGATATCCGCGCCGCGCTGAAGCAGGTCAGCGGCCAGGACTGGAGCGATTGGTGGGCGCAGTACGTCGACGGCACCGCCGAGATTCCGTTCGACGGCCTGCTGGCGGACGCCGGTCTGCAGACCCTGGTCGACGTGCCCAAGGACGCCGACGACAAGCAGGAATGGTGGGCCGGCTGGCGCCTGCGCGAAGGCAGCGACCCGGCGCTCGTGACCCAGGTCGAGCGCGACAGCCCGGCGTGGAAGGCCGGCATCGTGCCGGGCGACACGCTGCTGGCGGTCAACGGCATCCGCGTGCAAGCCAAGGACTTGTCGGACAAGCTGACCTACATTGGGGCGGCGCCTTTCAAGGTGCATCTGTTCCGCCGCGATGAGCTGATGGAACTGGCGCTGACGCCAATCCAGCAGCCCAAGGGCAAATTCAAGCTGAAGGCACTGGACAAGCCGAGCGCGGCGCAGAAGGCGGTAAATGCCGCCTGGCTGGGCCAGCCGTGGCCGAAAGACGAGGCGGCCAAGAAGTAAGCCTCCCGGGCGCGCGCGGTGCAAGCGCCTGCGCGCGGACCAGGCGCCGGCTCAGCCCGCGGCTTGCGCGGCCGACGGCGCGGCTTGCTCGCTCCAGGTCGGCCCCACCGTCACCGGCCGCTCGCCGATCCATTCCATGCGGTCGATGCACATGCGGCGCGTGGTGTGCGCCGGGTCCCAGGCGTGGTAGACGATCCAGGTCTCCTTGCCGTCCGGCGAGACCGTGAACGAGTTGTGTCCCGGCCCGACCAGCTGGCCGGACGTTGGCGTGCGCATCAGCAGCGCCTCGTGGCCGCCGGCAGGGCGACGGTACGGCCCCATCGGGTGGGTCGCGACCACGTAGCTGACGCCGTAATTCTCTTTTTCCCAGGCGCCGCCGCTGTAGAAGCAGTAATACTTGCCGTCGTGGACCTGCAGCGCCGCGCCCTCGACCGTGTGCCAATCGTAGACCTTGCCGTACATGGGGCGGCCTTTGCGGAACACATGCCAGTCGTGGTGCGGGCGCACCACCGTCAGCGGCTGGCCGGCCAGCGTGGTCATGTCGACCAACTTGTCGACCACGATGCCGGTGCCGATGCGGTGGTCGTCAGACAGTTCGAGGAAATCGACGCAGTAGAACAGGTACCACTGGCCGTCGGCATCGCGGAACGGATGGGCGTCGATCGAGAACGGCTGGTCCGGCACCAGGATCTTGCCGGCGTCGACGAACGGGCCTTCCGGATGGTCGGCCACGGCCACGCGCAGCTTCTGGTCCACGCCTTCGGGCGCCGAGCCAGAGGAGAAATACATGTAGAAGCGGCCGTCGTGGAAGGCCACTTCCGGCGCCCAGTAATGCTCGTGGCCGTTCGAGTCGAGCGCATGGCCGGCCGGCTCCCAGCTGACCAGATCCAGCGAGCGCAGCACCGGGATCTGGCGCCCGCCCGCCGCGCCCGGCCCCGTGCCGTAGGCGTAGTAGACGCCCTCGTGTTTCAGCACGAACGGGTCGGCCATGGTGTCCGGGTGGACCGGGTTCTGATACGTCTTGTTCATCGATGTCCTTGAGTGGCACCGGACCTCACGCGCGCTCGCGCGCGAGATCCAGCTTATACCAAAACCTTACAGAGAAAAACGCAGGCCCAGGCCGTACGTGGTCGGGTTGTAGCGCACGTCGCGCGGCATGTAGGGGCCCAGTTCGCTCTCGAACTTCTGGTGCGTCAGGTTGATCGCGTCCAGCTGCAGCGAGATGTTCGGCGTGATCGCGTACGACACGCTCAGGTCGACGAAGGTGGTCGCCTTGACCGTGCGGTCCTGATTGAAACGCGGCTCGGCGATCTGCTCGACATAGTCGCCGCGGTGGGTCGCGGTCAGGCGGCCGGTGATGCCGTTGCCCTCGTACAGCAGCGCGAAGTTGTAGTTCTGCTTGGCGACGTTGGTCAGCGCCGTCGTCATGTAGGTGTTGCTGGTCGGGGAAGTCAATGTCTGGTTCTCGCCGTCGATCCAGGTGTAGTTGAACTGGACGCCGAAATTGCTCCACGGGCCGGGCAGGAAATCGAAGAACTTCTGAACGCCGAACTCGGCGCCCTTGAGCTTGCCGGAACCGGAGTTTTGCGGGCGCAGCACGCGGTAGTTCAAGCCGTTGATGTTCTCCGAGGTTTCCATGTCCTGCAGGTAGCCATCGATGTTGCGGTGGAACAGCGCGATCTGGGCATAGCCGTTTTTCGGGAAGTAGTACTCGAACGTGGCGTCCAGGTTCTTCGAGCTGGTCGGGCGCAGGTTGGCGTTGCCGGCCGAGCCAGTGCCGGGCGCATTGACGGTGGCCGGCGACAGCGACAGCGCCGGATTGAGCCGCGCGAACTCCGGCCGCGTGATGGTCTTGCCGGCCGAAAGGTGCGACTGCAGCCGCTCGCTCCAGCCGAAGATCAGCGAAGCGCTCGGCAGCACGTTGTTTTCCGAGGACGAGTTGTCGATCGGCGTGATCACGTCGCCGACGCGGCTGTTGCCGCGCAGCGTACGGTTGACGTGCACGTAGCGCAGGCCGGCCGTGCCGGACACGTCGACGCCGCCGGTTTGCGTCTTGAAGCGCGCCGCCGCGTACAGCGTGTTGGTCTGCTCGGACTCCTGGAAAGTGCTGTTCGGATCCTCGGGCAGGCGGCCCAGCGGGGCGCCGTACAGCGCGCGCACGGTGTCGGCCTGGTCGATCAGGTAGTCGCGCGACGGCGTCATCCACGGGCCGCCGAGGCGGTCCAGGCCGGGCGCTAGCGTCTCGAACGAGGAGCCGAACGCCGCGGTCGGGCTCGGGCGCGCGCCGGTGAAGTCGTTGTTGCCTTGGGCCTTGTGGGCGCTGGCGCGGTGCTGGGAGAAGCGCAGGCCGGCATCGATGCCTTCGAAGAAGCCGTCGCCGAGGCGATAGGACGCGTCGCCGCGCCACTGCACCTGCTCGCCTTTCGTGACGGTCCAGTTCTGCGAGAGGCCGCGCAGCACGAACTGGTTGGGGTCGCGCAGCGGCGCCGCGCTGGTGGGCGTGGTGATGCTGTTGTAGCCGCCGTGGCCATCGGCGCCATAGGTGTAGATGTCGGCGCTGGCGCCCGGCACCTGCTGGTCGACGATCACGGTATCGTTCACGAACGTCGACTTGACCCAGGCCAGGTTCGAGCTGGCCTTCCAGCGGCCCTCGCGGTAGTTCAGGCCCTGGCTGAGGAAGTGCGTGACCGTGTGCTCCTTTTGCGCCTGGGTGCTGGTCGCGATGTACGGGTCCCAGTCATAGGGGCCGCCGAACTGCGCGGCCGGGTGATTCGCCGACAGGATCGGACAGATCGTTCCTTCCGGCGTGTTGCAGTAGCTGCCGGCCGGCGCCAGCTTGACGTTGGTGATGGTCGGCGTCCAGGTCGAATTGGCGATCATGTAGTCAACCGCGTTGCGACCGCGGTAGCCGGTGCCGAGGTACTGAACGTTGGCTTCCAGCGTCGGGTTGACCTTCCACTGGAAGGCGGCGTGGAGGCTGCCGCGGTCGCGGTCGCCGGCATTGTAGATGCCGCCGACGTTCGGGAATTCGCCCAGCACGTCGCCGGGACTGAGCGGCGCGACCGGTGTGTCCAGGTTGCGCCGGCCGACGCCGGTAACCGGGTTGACCGAGTAGACGTTGACCGGGCGGTCCACCCACTGCACCGGATAGCCCCAGTGCTCGCGGTTGAAGGCGACGTCGACCAGCGCGCCGATCTCGCCGTAGCTGGTGTTCCAGCGGTTGCTGGCAGAGAAGCCGCCGCCGGGGTTGTTCTTGTCGTCGGTGGCGGACGAACCGTTCACGGTCTGGCGCCGGTCCTCGAGAAAGCCCGAGACGTTGCGGCCTTTCAGGTCGAAGGGCATGCGCAGGCGCACGTCGACGCCGCCGGCAATGCCGCCTTCGAGCTGGTTCGGCGTCGCGGTCTTGTACACGTCCAGGCCGCCGATCGACTGCACCGGCAAGTCCTGGTAGGACAGTCGCCGGCCGTTGCCGGTGAAGTACTCCATGCCGTTCAAGGTGGTGACCACGTCGGGCAGGCCGCGGATGATGACGGAATTGGTCTCGCCGCGGTCGCGCTGGACCTGCACGCCGGCGATGCGCTGCAGGGCGTCGCCGGCCGCGCGGTCGGGGAACTTGCCGATGTCTTCGGCATTGATCGAATCGACCACCTGCACCGAGTTGCGCTTGATCGACTCGGCGCTGCGGATGCTGCTGCGCAGGCCGGTGACGGTGATCTGCTGGATCGGCTGGCTTTGCTGCGCCGGCTGGGTCGGCGCCACCGGGGTGACCGCGGCGTTGGCTTGGTTCGTCGCGGCTTCGGCATCGGCCGCCGCGCGCGCGTTCTGGCTTTCGTTGGCGCCGGGGCTGGTTTGCGCGGCGCCGCCGTCGGCGTCCTGGGCGAACGCGGGCGCTTGCGCGCACAGCATCACGATCGCGGCGCAAACCGGCCGCAGGTGGATGGTCTTCATGCTGGTCTCCTGATGTGCTTGCCGGGCTGGGCCGGCAATATTAGTAATAATTTTTATCAGGATGCTAAAGAAAACCGGGCCGGAACGGCGCGCACTTGAGCCTGTTTGTATCGTAAAGACAACAGGTTCGTTTTACAATCTGCTGCGCGGCGGCGCAACGGAATCACGCGTGATCAGCGGGCAATCCATTTCCAGGTGCAGGTGCTCGTTCTGCGGCGGGTCGACGTGGGCCGAACGCGCCTGGGCGATCAGGGTCTCGGCGGCCCAGCGGCCCATGTCGTAGTTCGGCAGCAGCACGGTGCTCAAGGGCGGATGGGTGTAGCGCGCGACGTCCTGGTCGTCGTAGCCGACGATCGACAGGTCGGCCGGCACGTTCAGACCCAGCTCGCGCGCGGCATCGAGCGCACCGATCGCCATCAGGTCGTTGGCGCAGAACAGCGCGGTGGGCGCATCCGGCAGCGCCAGCAGGTCGAGCGCCAGGCGGTAGCCGTCGCTGACCTGCCAATCGCCTTCGCGCACCAGCGCCGCGTCGAACGCGATGTTGGCGCCGGCGAGCGCTTCGCGGTAGCCTTTCAGGCGCAGGCCGGCCGCTTCCAGCCAGCCTTCGCCGTTGATGAAGCCGATGCGCCGGTGGCCGGTCGCGACCAGATGCAGCGTGGCCGCATGGCCGCCGGCCAGCTCGTCGGGCACGACCGAGGAACGGCCGCCGCCGCGCTCATGGCAATTGAGCAGTACGGTCGGCAGCGCCGCCCGTGCCAGCGCGTCCGGCAGGCGCGCCGCGCGCGTGAAGATGGTCGCGTAGATCACGCCCAGCAGCGCCGGGTGGTCGAGCATGCGCGCCAGCGTCGCCGCTTCCAGCTCGGGGTCGCTGCGCGTGGCGAACACCGCGACCAGACAATCCTGCTCCCAGGCCGCGTCCTTGGCGCCGTCGATGGTCTGCATCGCGTGCGGGCTGGTGGTCAGCTCGTCGGTCAGGTAGAGGATCAGGTTGCGGCTCTCGCGCGCCGCGTGCGCGTGGCGCTCGAGCGGGTAGCCGAGTTCGCGCGCGATGCGCAGCACGGCCTCGCGCGTGGCTTTCGACACCTTGGCCCCGCTCATGTGGTTGATCACCAGCGACACCGTCGACTGCGACACGCCGGCCAGCTTGGCGATGTCGGTCATGGTGGCGCGGCGCGGGCGGGTCGGCTTGCTCATCTTCTCCATCATGCGCTCAACATTAGCAGATATTCCAGCGAGACGGCCGTGCTATCATCGACGGCTCTTTTCGCTCCCCGCTGCGCCATGAAACACCGCCTGTTCCTGTTCGATCTCGACGACACCCTGCTCGACTTCAAGGCTTCCGAAGCCCTTTCCTTCGCGCGCACGCTCGAGGCGCTCGGCGTACGCGATGACGCGGGCGTATCGATCGATGCGCTGTTCGCACGCTACCAGCCGATCAACCTGGCGCTGTGGCGCGCGCTCGAAGCCGGCGCCGTCACCAAGGACGCGCTCAAGGTCGAGCGCTTCCGCCACACCTTCGAAGCGGCCGGGCTGGACCTCGACCCGGTGCGCGCGAGCGGCCTGTACCTGGACGCGCTGGCCGACAGCGTGGTGCTGATCGACGGCGCGCTGGCGCTGTGCGAGACGCTGGCCGGCATCGGCGAGGTCGGCATCATCACCAACGGCATCGAGGCGATCCAGCACCGGCGCATCGCAAGCGCCGGCCTGCATGCGCACGTGAGTTTCGTGGCGACCTCGGAAGCCTGCGGCCACGCCAAGCCGGACAGCCGCTTCTTCGACTACACGGTGGCGATGGCGCGCGCGTTCAACAAACATGAAACCGTCATCGTCGGCGACCGGCTCGATGCCGACATCCTCGGCGCGAATCGCTTCGGCATCGACAGCGTCTGGTTCAATCCGGAGCGTCTGGCCAACGAGTCGCAAGCAGTGCCCGACCATGAAGTCGCGCACCTGGACCAGATCATTCCGGCGCTGCGCGCTGCGGTCAGAACCTGATCAGAACGCAGACGGTGCAGCCGGCGCATGCGCGCCCGGCAGCGCCTTGCCGGCCTCGTCGAACAGGTAGGCCTGGCGCGAATCGAAGGTCAGGCGCACCTCGGTGCCCAGCACCGGCAGCTTGACACCGCCATGGCCGCCGTGGATCTTGACCGACACCATCTCGTCCATGCCCGCTACCTGCACGTAGGCCAGCGCCACGTCGCCCAGGTATTCGACCAGGTTCAAGGTGCCCGGGATGCCCTCGCGCCGCCCTTCCTTGCGGCGCTCGCGCCCCGGCGTCGAGCCCGCGTCGATGCTGAGTTCCAGGCGCGGGTCGGGCGTGCCCTCGTGCGCCAGGCGCAGATGCTCGGGGCGCACGCCCAGCGTCAGCGCGGACCCGATGTGCTGGCGTCCGGCGTCGGCCGCCACCTCGACCGTCGCGCCCGCGGCCAGGCGCACACTGGCCAGGTGCTCGCGCTCGCCGACCAGGTCGGCCTTCAGGAAATTCATGCGCGGCGAACCGAGGAAGCTGGCCACGAACAGGTTCGCGGGCCGCTCGTACAGTTCGAGCGGCGTGCCGGCCTGCTCGATGTGGCCGCCGTTGAACACGACGATCTTCTGCCCCAGTGTCATGGCCTCGACCTGGTCATGCGTCACGTAGATCATGGTGGCGCCGAGTTCCCGGTGCAGGCGCGCCAGCTCGACCCGGGTCTGGGCGCGCAGCGCGGCGTCGAGGTTCGAGAGCGGCTCGTCGAACAGGAACACCGCGGGTTTGCGCACGATCGCGCGTCCGATCGCCACGCGCTGGCGCTGGCCGCCGGACAGCGCCTTGGGCTTGCGCGCCAGCAGATGGCCGATCTGCAGGATCTCTGCGGCGCGCGTCACGCGATCCTGGATTTCGCCTTTCGGCACCTTGGCCAGTTTCAGGGCAAATCCCATGTTCTCGGCCACCGTCATGTGCGGGTACAGCGCATAGCTCTGGAACACCATCGCGATGCCGCGCCGGGACGGCTCGATGGCGTTGCTGACCACGCCGCCCAGTTCCAGCGTGCCCTCGCTGATGTCTTCCAGCCCGGCGATCATGCGCAGCAGCGTCGACTTGCCGCAGCCCGAAGGCCCGACGAAGACCACGAACTGCCCGTCCTCGATGTCCAGGTCGACGCCCTTGATGACCGGGTTGTCGCCGTATTGCTTGCGGATGCCGCGCAGCCTTACCGATGCCATTCTTGCTCCTGTCTTTTGTTTTTATCCTTTGAGCCCGCTCGCGGCGAGGAAGCCCTGCGTAACTTTTCTCTGGAACAGCGCGTAGGCCAACCCGACCGGCAAGGCGCCCAGCAGCGCCGCCGCCATCAGCTGGGCGTAGCGCACGCCGAAGGCATCATAGGTCTGGGTCAGGCCGAGCGGGACCGTCATCATCTCGTTGGACGTCACGATGATGAAGGGCCACAGAAAGTTGTTCCAGGCCGCGATGAAGGTCACGATCGCCATCGCCCAGACGATGTTGCCCGAGATCGGCAGGTAGACGCTCCACAGCACGCGTAGCGGGCCGGCGCCGTCCATGGTCGCGGCTTCGCGGAAGTCGGCCGGGATCTCGTCGAAGAACCCCTTGAACACGTAGATGACCACCGGCGAGACCACTTGCGGCAGCACGATGCCGGCGTAGGTATTGATCAGGCCGAGCTGGTTCATGGTGCGAAACAGCGGCACCAGCAGCGCCTCGAACGGCAGCAGAAAGGCCAGCATGGCGACGCCGAACAGCAGGTTGCGGCCGCGGAAACGCAGCTGCGAAAAGGCGTAGGCCGCCGTCAAGCTGATCGCCATCGTCACCACCGTGACGGCCAGCGCGACCACGAAGCTGTTGAGCAGCCAGCGCAGCACGTTGCCCGCTTGAAGCGTCTTGGCGTAGGCGTCCAGGGTCCAGGTCTGTGGCAGCCAGTGGAAGCTGTTCGACACGGTCTCCAGTTCCGGGCGCAGCGAAGTCGACAGCGCCCACAACAGCGGGAAGGCCCACAGCAGCGCCAGCGCCACGGCGGCCACCGCCCCGACCAAGGTCCAGCCGAGGTTCGTCCTGCGCTTCATGCGTCCCTCCGCGCCATCCATTTGACCACCAGCGCCTGCAGCAGCGACAGCAACAGCACGATCGCCACGAAAGCCATCGCGATCGCCGCCGCGTAGCCGGCGTCGCTCTGGGTAAAGGCGGTTTCGTACATGTAGTGTAGCGTGACGCGCGTGGTGTTGAACGGGCCGCCGCTGGTCAGGATGTAGGTCTGGCCGAACACCTTCAGCGAAGCGATCAGCTGCAGGATGAAGGCGGTGGTCGCGACCGGGCGCAGCGCCGGCCAGGTAATGGCGCGAAACAGCGTGAAGCCGCGCGCGCCGTCCAGCGCGGCCGCCTCGTACAGGTCTTGCGGAATGTTGCGCAGGCCGGCCAGGAACAGCAGCAGGTTGAAGCCGACCGTCCACCAGACCGTGCCGATCGCCACCGCCGGCAGCGCCCAGCCGGGATCGGCCAGCCAGGGCCGCTGCCCGCCGACGATGTGGTTGATCACGCCCGACGAGGGCTGCAGCATCCAGTCGGCGATCAAGGTCATCACCGAGATCGGCAACACGAAGGGCAGGAAGAACACGCCCTGCAGCCAGGCCTGGGCTTTCACGAAGTGATTCACCAGCATCGCCATGACCAGGCCGAGCGCGGTCAGCGGGACCACCGTCATCAGCGCGAACATGAAGGTGTTTGCCACCGAATCCCAGAACGAGGGATCGTTCAGCAGCAGCGCGTAGTTGTCCAGGCCGACGAAGGCGTTGGTGCGGGTCAGGCTGCTCTCGGTCAGGCTCAGGTACAGGGTTTCGAAGGCCGGCACCGCGAAGAACAGCGCGAAGGCGATCAGGAATGGCGCCAGCAGCATCAGCGCCGGCAGGCTCTCGCGCGTGGGCGAGCGCGCGCTCGCGGGCGCGGGCTGGGTCGCGGGTGCAGTTGGATGCATGGTCAGGTCATTGGGCATCGAAGTCTCCGATCGACTAGTAGCGCGGCGGCGGCTTGCGGATCAGGCGCCGGCTCTCGGACTCGAAGCGCGCCACCGCTTGACTTGGCGTCATGTAGCCGTACAGTGCGGCCGGCAGGAACTTCGAGGCGATCGCTTCCAGCGGCCCGGCCGCGCCCATGTACCAGCCGTCCGGGTCGTACACGACGTTGGCGGCGGCCGCGGCGTACTGCGCATTCGGTTGCAGCGCCAGGAATTGCGGCGACTGCGCCACCGGGCGGTAGGCCGGGATGTGACCGCCTTCGGCCCAGCCGAGCGAGTGCCGGCTGACGTAGGCGACGAAGCGCAGGATCGCCCTGACCTTCTCGGGCGGCATCGGATGCGCGCCGTTGGCGGGAATCGCGAAGGCGTGCGAGTCGGCCCAGGTGCTGGCGTTCTGGTACATCTGCGGCAGCGGCGCGATGCCGTACTCGAAGCCGAGGGTGCCGGCTTTCGACGCGCGCACCAGCTCCGGCACTTCCCACACGCCGTTGAGCATGAAGGCCGCATTCCCGCCCATGAACTGGCTGGTCGAGGCCGGATAGTCGAGGCCGACCTGGGCGTAGCCGCGCCGGAACCAGTCGCCGATGCGCTCGAGCGTGGCGACGCCGGCCGGGCCGTAGGTGAAGCGGCCGTTCTGGATGATGGTCAGGTTTTGCTGCGCCAGCATCGCCAGCCATAGGCGCCAGATCGCGTACGAGCTCTGGCTGCTCTCCATCGTCAGGCCGTGCTGGCCGGTGCGTTCGGTGGCGATGCGGAAGGCGTCGGTGAGCGCGGCCACGCCGTCGATCGGTGTCAAGTTGCCGTCCGTGCCCAGCAGACCGGCGCGCCCGGCGAGCGTCTTGTTGTAGTACAGGACCAGCGGATGGACGTCGAGCGGCACAGCGTAGTTGACGCCGCCGTAGCGCGCCTTGGCCCACTGGCGCGGCAGGTAATCTTCGCCGCGCAGGCCGACCTGGGCCAGCTCGGCTTCCCGAATCGGCCGCAGCACGCCGCCGCCTGCCAGGTTCGGCAGGCGCGAGAGGTGCACGGTCGCCAGGTCCGGCCCGGCCCCGACCACCGAAGCCGTGATCAGCTTCGTATAAAACGGTTCGCCCCACTTGAGCGTCGTGCTCACCACCCGCACATCGCGCTGGCTGGCGTTGAAGTCGTCGACCAGGGCGCGCATGCGCGCACCGTCGCCGCCGGAAAGCAGCGTCCACATCCTGACTTCGACCTGTGCCCCGGCCGGCGTTGCCCAAGTCGTCCCGAGCGCCGCCAGCAGCGCGACGGCGGCGAGGAATCCTCGTCGCGCCATCCTGTCTCCTGATTTTCTCTATTTATAGTGCGCCGGCGCCGGCCAGCCGGCTATGCGCGCGCCGCCGCCGGATCGTCCGGTTCCGGATCCTGTCCGGGCTGCGGCGGGTGGCGCTCACCCGGATAGGTTAACACTTCCGCGGTTTCGCCGACGCGCGTCCATTCTATCGGGAAATCCGGACCGCGCCGCGCGCGCCAGCGAGCCTCGTGCCCGAGCGGATCGAGGTTCCAGTCCCAGCGCAGCGCGTCCGGTCCGCGCGTGGCGATGGCCAGCGCCTCGACCGGCGCCTTGGGCACGCGGTTCTCGTCGAGCAGGCCGTTCTTTTCCAAAAAGGTATCGGTCAGCTGCGTATAGCAAAAGCCCGACAGCGGCCGGCAGCGGTGCACCGCCGACATCAGCACCTGGTAGCGCGCCAGCAGCTCGCGCCCATCCTTGGCGACCGAATAGCCCCAGCCGGTTGGCGCCGTGCCCTCGGCCGCGCCGCTCGCGCCGGCGGCGCTCGGGATGCAGGCAATGCCGCCGAATTCGGACAGGAACAGCGGCTTGCCGCGCCCGTCGAAACCGTCGATCGTGATGCGCCGGCGGTCCGGCTGCACGTGCTCGAGCGTGTAGGCGAGCGCCTCGCGGCTGCCGTAGCGCTCGATCAGCACGGCCGGGTCGGGCGCGTAATCGTGCACGCTGACCACGTCGCCGCAAGGCATCTCCCAGCCGTCGTTGCCGACCACGGGCCGGGTGCCGTCCAGCGCGCGCGTCAGGTGGTACAGCGCTTTCACGAAGTCGACCTGGCGCCGGTCGTTGCCCAGTTCCGGCACGCCCCACGATTCGTTGGTCGGCACCCAGGCCACCACGCAAGGGTGCGAGATGTCGCGCTCGACCAGTTCCTTCCACTCCTCCATCACGCCGTGCACGGTGGCGCTGGAAAAGCCGTAGGCCGAGGGCATCTCGCCCCACACGCACAGTCCGAGCACGTCGCACCAGTAGAGCCAGCGCGGGTCTTCGGACTTCTGGTGCTTGCGCGCGCCGTTGAAACCGAGCCGCTTGATCAGCAGCACGTCCTGGCGCAGCTGGTCGCTGGTGGCCACCATCAGGCCGTCCGGCCAGTAGCCCTGGTCGAGCACCATGCGCAGGAAATACGGCCGGCTGTTGAGCGTGAAGCGGTCGCCGTCGATGCCGACGGTGCGCAGCGCGGTATAGCTCTGGACCACGTCGAGCAGGTTGCCCTCGCCATCGCGGATCTCGACCTCGCATTCGATCAGCTGCGGACTTTCCGGGCTCCACAGCCACTGGCTGCGCGCATCGTCGATGCCGGGATCGGGCAGCTGGAAGATGCGCTGCAGGCGCGGCCCGGTCAGCAGGCAGCGGTCGGCCACCAGCAGGCGCGATCCCATGCGCAGCGTGACGTTGGCGATGCCGCCCTCGGGCACGTGGGCGATGTCGGCGTCCAGGCCGATCTGCCAGGCGGCGACGTCGGCGCGCCAGCGCAACTGCCGCACGTGGCTGCGCGCCACCTTTTCGATCCACACGGTGCGCCAGATGCCGCTGGTGCGCGGATACCAGATCTTGTGCGGCTCGGGCTCCCAGTCCATCTTCCCGCGCGGCTTGTGCATGTCGAGCGGATCGTCCTCGGCCTGCACCACGATCTCCAGGCTCGAGCCGTCCAGGTAGCGCGTGACGTCGATGCTGAACGGGCTGTGCCCGCCGCGGTGCTCGAACGCGTAGTGGCCGTTGATCCAGACCCGGGCGCGGTAGTTGACGGCGCCGAAGTGCAGCATCAGGCGCTCGTCGCGGCTTGCGCTCGTGTTCGGATTGACGGCCGGATCGAGCTGGACGACGCGCCGGTACCACACGCGCCGGCGGTAACCGGTGTCGTGCAGGCCGCTGGCGCGCGCCTCGGGCGGGTACGGCACGATGATGGTGCGATCGAAAGTGACCTCGAACGGATCGACGTACAGAGCGGCGTCGTCCAGCATCGCTTGCCAGGGGCCGTCCAGGCTGCGCCAGGCGGCGCGCCGTAATTGCGGGCGGGGATATTCCACGTTCACGCTCCCAGGATTCATGTCATTCACCGTCAGCGCGACAAGCTTTGCACGCTGACCCGCACGAAGGTGGCGCGCTGTCCCGCGCCGCCCATCGCCACCAGGCCGAGACGCGCATCGGGTCCGAGGCGGTGGGTCCAGGTGCCACCGCCGACCCAGGTGCGTCCGTCCTGGCTCGAATAAGCGGTATAACGCTCATCCCCCCCGGTTCGGTGGACATCCAGGCGCAACCATGTCGTTTGGCCAGGCGTGCCGACCACGGTATTGCCGTAGCGCGGGTAGCCGGCATCGACCGGAGACAGCTCTTTCGCGAACTCGACCTGGCGCAAGCCGCTCTTGGCCACTTCGATCAGTTTGACGTAGTTGTCGTCATCGCGCATCACCACGAACCCCGCTTGAACCGGTTTGGTGCAACAGCCGAGCGGCGCGTCCAGCTTGACCTCGGCCTCGATGCGCACGTTGCCGGTCGGCAGCGCGGTCTGCAGCACGCTGGCGTCATTGCGGTCGACGTACAGGTCGCCGTCTTCGGTCGGCAGCGCCAGGCCGGCCGCGCCCAGCGCGAACCCGCCTTGCGCGCGCGGGCGCAGCCAGGTCCAGCGCGCATCCAGCGCCGGGCCGTGGAAATCGTCGCTCCAGGCCGGGGCGGTGCGCCAGGCCAGCACCTCGGGCGCGAGCGGGTACGCATCCGCCCCCGCGCTCAGGCGCACGCGCGGCGCCGCCCGGTCGGCGTCGCTGGGCGCGCCGGCGGCGACCGGCCAGCCGTCGACCCAGTCGATCCGGTCCAGCATCGCCAGGCGCCGGGTCAGCTTGTCGGGCGCGCTGAAAAACGGTTCGTTCGTGTCGACCGCGTGGTAGATGGTCCACCAGCCGCCGGCACCATCCTGGAACACGGTGTTGTGGCCGGCGCCGACCCAGCGGTTGCCGTTCTGCAGCAGCACCGGGGTGCCGCCGGCGCGGCCGTTGCCCATGTCGTTGCCTTCGCGGTCCAGGAACGGTCCGGTCGGCGAGCGCGCACGGCCGACGTAGACCGCGTAGCCGGTCAGCGGGCCGTTGCAGCAATCGGTGGCGGAGGCGAACAGGTACCACCAGTCGTCGTGCTTGACGACTTCGGCGCCTTCATAACGGCCGTTGGCGCCGACCCGGCGCGCGCCGCTCTCGGCCTTGAAGCCGTCGCTGCTCAGGCGCTGTACCCAGATGCCGCCGCCGTAGCTGCCGTAATACAGGTATTTCTGGTTGCCGTCGACGATCACCTTGGGATCGAAGGTCCAGTGGAAGTCGCAGCCCGGGCCGGCCTGGCGCGGCCCGAGCACCGGCTGCGCCTGGGCGGTCCAGGGACCGGCCGGATTGTCGGCGGTGGCCACGCCGATCGCGCTGTCGCGCGCGCAGCCCTTGACCGGGCTGTGCTCGTCGACCACGTCGACCACCGTGAAGTACAGGTAGTAGCGCCCGTTCAGGTATTCCGGCTCGGGCGCCCACAGGCCGGAAGTCGGCGCCGCCAGCCCGGCCGGGCGGTCGTTGAAGGCGTCGGCCACGAAATCCCAGTGCACCAGGTCGGCCGAGCGGTAGATCGGGATCATGCGGAAATGCCAGCCGTCCTTGCCGCGCTCGCGCTTGCTGACCGGGTCGCTGGTGCAGTACAGGTACCAGGTCGGCGCTTTTGCGCGCGGATCGCGCAGCACGGCCGGGTCGGCGCAGTTCTGGGCCAGCTCGCCGTCGGCCAGGTGCAGCGGCAGCGGGTTGTGGTAGGTGGCGGTATCGGGGGCGGCGGCAACCGGCGCGTGGGCCGCGGGCGCCTGCGCGCGCGCGAGGCCGGCGCAGACGCTCGCGGTGAAGGCCAGCACCAGCAGCGCCGCGGCGGTGGCCGGGGCGGATCGGAACGACGACATGAACGGTCTCCTTCGATTTTTGCCGACGAGCTTACCGCAAGCGGCTCGAGCTTGCCTGCACGAATCGCCCGTGGCCATGGCGCAGCCGATACCAGCCCCGAGCGGCGCGCCTGCAGCCGGCACGCCGCTCTGATATGATGACGGTCGTTTTCAAACGCGCTTTCTATCTTCTCATGCCGACCCGCCTTTGCCGCCTGCCCGTCACGCGCCGCGCTTCGTTCAGCGCCGGCCTGCTCGCGCTCGCGCTGGCGGCCGCGCTGGCCTCCGCACTTCCGGCGCGCGCCGCCGAGCAGCCTCTGCGCCCATGGCCGGCGGCACAGGCCACGCCGGCGCTGACGCTTGCCAGCCTGGACGGCCAGGACTGGGACCTGGCGCGCCTGCGCGGCAAGGTCGTGGTGGTGAATTTCTGGGCCAGCTGGTGCGAGCCGTGCGTGCACGAACTGCCGGTACTGGGCGCGCTGGCGCGCCGGCCGGAGTTCAAGGACCGCGTGGCCGTGGTCGGCGTGAATTACAAGGAGCCGCTCGACAGCATCGAGCGCTTCACCGCCGCCCACCCGATTCCCTATCCGGTGCTGCGCGACCGCAGCGGCGAGATGTTCAAGCGCTGGACCCAGGGCGTGATGCCGACCACGATCCTGGTCGACCAACGGGGCCGCGCGCGCTGGCGTACCGCCGGCGAAATCGGCCCGGACGACACGCGCCTGAAGGACGCGATCGCCGCACTGCTCGCAGAGTGACCTGCAGCGCGAATTGCACAAGCGCCGCCGCACCCCTATATACAAATTTGATGACCCAACCCGAAGGATGACCACGATGCACGACTCCAAAGCTCTCCAGCGCCGCGCACTCCTGAAAACCGCCGGCGCCCTGGCCCTGGCCGGCGCCCTGCCGCGCGTCGCTCATGCGCAAGCTGCTCAGGGCGCGGCCCAGGCCGCGGACCAGCCGGCCGAGAAGCATTTCGCGCCGCAGCCGGGCGACTGGAAGAGCTATGAGGTCACCACCCGCGTCGACCTGCAGCACGCCAGCGGCGCGTCGACGATCTGGGTGCCGCTGCCCGTGATCGACACCGACTGGCAGCGCACGCTGTCGAACAACTGGTCGGGCAACGCCGTCAAGATGAGCGTCGGCAGCGATCCGCACTACGGCGCGCAATTCCTGGTCGCCGAATTCGACGGCAGCGCGGCGCCGCACCTGGAAGTGGTCTCACGCGTGCAGACCCGCAACCGCAAGGCCGATTGGAAGAAACCTGGTGGCGCCAGCGAAGACGCCGACGACCTGCGCGTGTTCCTGCAGCCGACCGACCTGCTGCCGCTCGACGGCCTGGTCAAGAAGACTGCGCTGCAGATCACCTCGGGCGCCAAGACCGATGAGCAGAAGGTCCAGCGCATCTACGACTGGATCGTGCTGAACACCTTCCGCGAGCCGAAGGTGCGCGGCTGCGGCACCGGCGACATCAAGACCATGCTGCAAACCGGTAACTTCGGCGGCAAGTGCGCCGACCTGAACGGCCTGTTCGTCGGCCTGTGCCGCGCCTCCGGCGTGCCGGCGCGCGACGTCTACGGCATCCGCATCGCTCCGGACGAATTCGGCTACAAGGCGCTGGGCGGCAAGCCGGCCGGCCTGCAGGGCGCGCAGCACTGCCGCTCCGAGGTCTACCTGAAGCGCCACGGCTGGGTCGCGATGGACCCGGCCGACGTCGCCAAGGTGATGCGCGAGGAAACCGCGAACTGGATCAAGGACCCGGACGCGCCGCTGGTGGCGCCGGTCAAGCAGGCGCTGTACGGCGGCTGGGAAGGCAACTGGATGGGCTATAACTTCGCCCATGACGTGCGCCTGCCCGGCTTCAGCCAGGGCAAGGTCGGCTTCCTGATGTACCCGCAGGCCCAGAACAAGGGCGAAGTCTACGACTCGCTCGATCCGGCCAATTTCAAATACGTGATCACCTCACGCGCCATTTGAAACGCGAACCGACCATGTCTTCGTACGTCAGCACAAAATCGACCAAAGGCACAGTCGGCGAGCGCAAGCTCGGCGGCCTGATCGCGCTGACCGTGCTGTCCTCGCTACTGGCCTCGACCTGCTGTGTGCTGCCGCTGGTGCTGGTGCTGGCCGGCGTGACCGGCGCCTGGATCACCCACCTGCAGGCCTTCAAGCCGCTGACGCCGTACGCGATCGCGCTCACGCTCGGCCTGCTGGGCTGGGCCGGCTACCTGGTGCTGCGCCCCGCGCGCGCCTGCGACCGCGCCGACGGCTCCTGCGCCACCACGCGTCCGCTGATGCGCCGCGTGTGGCTAGCCTGCGCGCTGTTCGTCGGGCTGCTGCTCGGCTTTCCGCTGATCGCACCGCTGTTCTACTGATACTCAACCGACTTTTTCAAGAGGCCATCGCCATGAAAATCGCTCTCGCCGCACTGACCTTCACCGCCCTGCTCGGCGCCGCGCCGTTCGCCGCCGCCAAGCAGCAGACCGTGTCGCTGAACGTGCCGACCATGGATTGCGCGACCTGCCCGATCACGATCAAGGCCGCGCTGTCGAAGGTGCCGGGCGTGTCCAAAGTGAAGGTCAGCTACGAGAAGCGCGAAGCCGTGATCGTCTACGACGACGCCCATGCCAGCGTGGCCGACCTGAAAAAGGCGACCGAGGACGTCGGCTATCCGGCCATGCTCAAGGCGCCGCACTGAGCTACCACTCGTACGCCCAGCTCCACGGCATGTCGACCTGGCCCAGCGCCAGCCGGGTCAGCTCCGGATAGATGCGCTCGGCGCGCACGTCGTTCGACATGAACACCACGCAGCGCTGGTCCTTATCCAGGCACAGCACCAGGTTGCCGGAAAAGTCGTCGTGACCGGCGCGGAACCAGGCCGGTCCGCTGCGGTCCTGGAAGCTCACCACGCCCAAGCCGGCCGATAATTTTTGCGGCCACGTCGCCGCGTCGCCGTCCAGCGCCGGAAATTCGCGTGCCGTCATGATCGGCAGCCAGCCCTTGACCATCTGCGCGCGCAGCGCCGGGCTCAAGCCCTCGCCGCGTACGATGCCGGCCCACAGGCGCGCCTGGTCGCCGATGGTGGTGTCCATCGAACTCGCGGCGCGCACCCGGAAGCGACGCTCGTGCGCCTGCATGCTGCCGTCGAAGCCGTAGCCATCGGCCAGGTTGGCGGCGAAATCGGCGCGCCAGCGCATGCCGCTGCGGCTCATCTTGAAGCGGTCGAACACGCGGTGCTGCATCTCCAGGGCGACGTCCAGTCCGAGACCGCGCTCGACCACCAGCTGCAGCAGGTTCACGCCCTCGCTCGAATAGGCGTAGCGCGCGCCGGGCTCGAAATGAATGCGCAGCTCACCGCCCGGCTCGTAGGCGCGGTGGTCGGCGAAGCCGGCGGCGTGCTCGAGCAGCATGCGCGGCGTGATGCGGCGCCAGCGCGGGTCCTCCGCCAGGTCGGCGTAGTCGAAGGGGCGCTCGCGGTAGGCCGGCAGCGGCTGCGGCAGGATCTTGTCGATCGGGGCGTCGAGATCGAGCCGGCCTTCGTCGGCCAGTTGCAGCACCATATAGGCAAACGCCGCGCCGCTGAGCTTGGCGGCGTGCACCACCGAATCTTCCTGCAGCGGCAGCCCGAGCTCGCTGCTGCGGATGCCGAAGGCGCGGATGCGGCCGACCTTGCCATGCTCGATCACCGCCATGCTGAAGCCCTGCACGCCTTCGCGCCTCATCACGCGCTGGATCTCGTCATCGTTCAGCGTGCGCGCCGGCCGCTGCGGCGCCGCGCAGCCAGCCAGCAGCAAGGCGGCCGACGCCAGCGCTGGCAGCGCGATCGCCTTACATGAAATTTCGAAACGCGGGTTCAGCGCATCCAGCGCCGCTTTCATCATGAGGCCTCCGTCGAACCCGGCCGCGCCGGGGTCCGCCATGATGCCACCGGTGCGCGCCGGCGGCAATCGGCGCACGCCCGCCGAGCTGCCCCGAGTGCTCGCGCGGCTTATTTCGCGCGCTTGTACACGCGCACGTAATCGACCAGCATCTGCTGCGGGTAGACGGTGGCGGCATCCGGATTGCCGGGCCAGGCGCCGCCCACGGCCAGGTTCAGGATCACGAAGAACGGATGCTCGAACACCCAGTCTCCCTTGACCAGATCGGGACGCGCGCTGTGGTACAGGATGCCGTCGCGGTACCAGCGCACTTCGCCCGGCTCCCATTCGAGGGCGTAGACATGGAAGTCATCGGCGTAGATGCCGCGTTCGAGCTTTTGCGGCGCGCCCAGCCCATGCTCGCCCGAATAGCCAGGGCCGTGCATGGTGCCGTGGATCAGGTCCGGCTCGCGGCCGATGTTTTCCATGATGTCGATCTCGCCGCAGCGCGGCCACGGCGCGGCCTTGCAGTTGGCGCCGAGTAGCCAGAACGCCGGCCACACGCCCTGCCCGCGCGGGAACTTCATGCGCGCCTCGTAGCGGCCGTAGGTGCGCTCCATCTTGCCTTCGGTCTTGATGCGCGCCGACGTGTAGTGGCGCCCGCCATACTCTTCCTTGCGCGCCTCGATCACCAGCATGCCGCCGTCGACGCGCACGTTTTCCGAACGTCCCGTATAGAACTCGAGTTCCTGGTTGCCCCAGCCGTTGCCACCGGTTTCCTCGACCCATTTGCGATGGTCGAGCGCGTGGCCATCGAATTCGTCGCTCCAGTCGAGCACCCAGCCCGGCGGCGCGCCGGTGGGAGTTGCTTGGGCCGACAGCGCCGATAGCGCCGATGGGGCCGGCGTCTGGGCATGGGCGCAGGCCAGGGCGCAGGTACCCAGCAAGGCTACCGCGGTGGTTTTCAATCGCATCTCGTCTCCTGTTTTTATGGTGGTCGCGGCGCCTGCTCGGGCCACCGGAAAGGCATCGTATTGGAAACCTTCCCATGCCAAGGTCAGTGTGCGCCGCGTGGGTGTGCCGTGTCAAACCAGCATCATTGTGTCAGCCCGGCGCGCCGGTGGGCGCACGCGTGAGACTGGCGCCCCAGGCGCGCAGGCGACGCGGTGACGATGACTGTTGCTTTCTTCTACAAAATGCGCTCCAGGCGTCTGCGCACGACAACATATTCCGTTGACAATCTTTTTTTCTGAACATAAGATTCGCAGAGTCAGCATGGAAACGTTTCCATGCAGCCGAGCAGGAGAAGACGGAACCCGAAAACGACGACGCGCGGTGCGGCAACAGCCATAGAGAGAACAACAAAGGAGACCCCATGCATTATCCCAAGGCAAACAAAAAACTGATCAGCCTGGCGGTTGCGAGCGCCTGCACGGCGTTCGTGCCGGCCTGGGCACAGGATCAGAACCCGAATACCAACCCGATCAACGCCAACGGCCCGGACAGCTCCCCTGTCCAGCAGGTCGTGGTGAGCGGCATCCGCCAGTCGCTGGCCTCGTCGCTGAACCTGAAGCGCAATTCGGACGGTATCGTCGACGGCATCGTCGCCGAAGACATCGGCAAATTCCCGGACACCAACCTGGCCGAGTCGCTGCAGCGCATCTCGGGCGTGTCGATCGACCGCAACAACGGCGAAGGCCAGCGCGTGACGGTGCGCGGCATCGGCCCCGACTTCAACATGGTGCTGCTCAACGGCCGCCAGATGCCGACCTCGAACCTGGGCGACTTGAACGGTCGCGCCTTCGATTTCTCGAACCTGGCGTCCGAAGCGATCTCGCAGCTGCAAGTGTATAAAACCAGCCGCGCCGAGACCCCGACCGGCGGCATCGGCGCCACCATCAACGTCATGACCGCGCGCCCGTTCGACCACATGGGCACCTGGTCGAGCGTCGGCATCAAGGCGATGGACGACACCTCGCACAACAACCTGCCGCACGACGACAAGAACGGCAGCTCGTGGACGCCGGAATTCTCGGGCATCTACTCGACCACCTCGAAAGACGGCATGTGGGGCATCGGCGGCAGCTTCAGCTACCAGAAGCGCAACTCCGGCTTCGCCCAGGCCTCGGTCGGGAACGGCTGGAAGGGCCCGATCGCGGCCGGCAGCACTGCCTACGGCTCCATCAACGGCGACGCCCCGGTGACCAACCGCCCGAGCGGCAACACGATCTACGAAGTGCCGCAGAACCTGAACTACGGCTTTTCCGGCATCGAGCGCCAACGCGCCAACGGCCAGCTAGTGCTGCAGTTCGCCCCGACCAAGGACATCACCACCACCCTCGACTACACCTACGCCGAGAACAAGCTGCAGACCAAGCATAGCGACGTGTCGGCCTGGTTCAACTTCGGCAAGTCGGGTTCGACCTGGACCAACGGCCCGGTCGCGGCGCCGCTGATCTACACCGAATACATCAACCCGGCCAATGCCGACATCGCGATGGGCGCGGCCGACTACGCGACCAAGACCAAGAACAAATCGATCGGCTTCAACGCCCAATGGCGCGTGAGCGGCGACTTCAAGCTGGAGTTCGACGGCCACCACTCGACCGCCGAATCGATGGCCGACAGCCCGTTCGGCTCGAACAACGACATCGGCACCGCCAGCTTCAGCCGGGGCGACACGACCGCCGACTTCACCCAGGCGTTCCCGGTGCTGTCGATCCAGGGCGCTGACTTCACCAGCCCGGGCAAAGGGCAGCAGGTGACCGGCTCGCTGTTCCAGGAAGGTTATATGAAGGGCCAGGTCGACCAGGCCCAGCTCAAGGGCCGCCTGCGCATGCTGGAGTCGTCCAACCTGATCTTCGGCGGCGGCATCGTCAACAACAAGAACCGCTCGGCGTTCTCGAACAACCAGCGCGACAGCTGGGCCGGCGCGACCAGGCCGGAGGACTACCCGAGCAGCCTGTGGCACCCGGAGACGGTGCGCGGCTACTTCGACCAGCTCGCGGGCAGCAACAACCCTAACCTGTTCAACAATTTCTACACCTTCAATTTCGGCCAGGTGCGCGACGTCGTGGCCAAGGCGTCCGGCCAGCCGCAGCTGTACATGCCGAAGGCGCCGGGCGTGTGGGACACCGACCAGCGCACCACCGAGAAGAGCAAGGACCTGTACGTCCAGTTCAACACCGACTGGGAGAACTTCCGCTTCCCGATGCACACCGCGATCGGCGTGCGCTACGAGAAGACCGACGTCACCTCGAGCGCCCAGGTGGCTTCCGCCACCGGCATCACGATGGTCTCGGCCAACGAGTTCAGCGTGACCCAGGGCCCGGCGACCTTCACCACCCTGACCGGCAGCTACAACAACGTGCTGCCGTCGATCGACTGGGACATGGACCTGCGTTCGGACATGAAGGTGCGCGCCAGCTACGGCGAAACCATCGGCCGGCCGCGCTACGACCAGATCGCCGGCGGCCAGGTGCTGAACACCCTGTACCGCGTAGACGGCGGCACCGGCAACCAGGGCAACCCGGCGCTGAAACCGGTCAAGTCGAAGAACTTCGATCTGTCGTGGGAGTGGTACTACGCCAAGCAGAGCTTTTTCTCGGTCAACGCGTTCTACAAGGACCTGGACAACTACGCAGGCCAGTCGCAATTCGACGCGACGCCGTTCGACCTGCACACGCCGGTCGGCGGCGCGCTGTGGAACGAAGCCGCCAACTCCGGTTGCGGCAGCGACGCCGCCTGCATCCGCCAGTACATCTTCTCGAAACACCCGACCGCGCCGGGCGTGACGGTCACCGGCAACACCAACAACGTCCTGCAGGGTAACATCGTCGGCCAGCCGGGCGACCCGGTCGCACACTTCCGCATCACCTCGTACGCCAACCAGAAGAAGGCCAGCCTGAACGGCCTGGAGCTGAACCTGCAGCACATGTTCGCCGACACCGGCTTCGGCATCTCGGCCAACTACACCTATGTGCACTCGGGCCTGCGCTACGATAACGCCAGCACGACCGAGCAGTTCGCCCTGGTCGGCCTGTCGAACTCGTACAACGTGGTCGGCATCTACGAGAACGACAAGCTGAACGTACGCGCGGCCTACAACTGGCGCGGCGAGTTCCTGTCCTCGACCTTCGACGGCTCGGGTCCGAACCCGAACTATGTCGAGCCGTACGGCCAGCTCGACATCTCGGTGGGCTACAACCTGACACCGAAGCTGAGCCTGCAGCTCGAGGCGATCAATCTCACCAACGAGACCAGCCGCGTCCACGGCCGCAACTACTCGCAGGTGCTGTACGCCACGCAGACCGGTCCGCGCTACATGCTGGGCGCGCACTACAAGTTCTGACCCGGCTGCCGGCTCGGTCGGTGAGTCGAAAACCGCGCCGTCCGGCGCCGGCCACAAAGTTCCCAGGGACCGCGTGGCCAGCGCTGGACGGCGTTTTTGCACCGAAAAGAACTTGCTTCAAATACAGCTTTTTTGCGGTAGACTCACACTGGTTCCAGACACAAAGTCCGTGATGACTTCCCCCGCCGCCACCATAAAAAAACGCACGCACGGAGACACCATGCCCAAGCACGCCATCCTCAACGACGCCCAGCACAAGAACCTGCGCGTGATCACCGAACGCGGCCCGGCCTGGGGCGATGCGCTGATGTCGGCGCTGACCTTCCCGGCCGAGTTCCGCGACCTGCAAGCCTGCTACCCGATCGTGTTCGCCCAAAACGACGCCGGCGGCTACGACGCGCTGGCGCTGTTCGGCTTCGAGCAGGGCGAAAACCTGTTCCTCGGCCCGGACGGCTGGGACGCGCCGGTGATCCCGCTCACCATGCAGCGCCAGCCCTTCCTGATCGGACGCGGCGACGGCGATGAACTGAGCGTCCACATCGACATGGACAGCCCGCGCGTGCGCGATGGCGGCATCGAGGGCGAAGCGCTGTTCCTGAGCCACGGCGGCGCCAGCGAATACCTGGAGCACGCAGCGTCGATGCTGCGCGCCATCCACGACGGCATGCAGGCATCAAGCAGCTTCACGGCGGCGCTGCACGAACTCGGTTTGCTGGAACCGTTCGTGTTCGACGTCCAGCTCGACACCGGCGCGCGCCACCGCCTGGCCGGATTCCATGCGATCCACGAAGAACGCCTGGCGGCCTTGACGCCGGACCAGCTGGCCGGCCTGCACCGCGCCGGCTGGCTGCAGCCGATCTATATGTCGGTGGCTTCGCTGTCGCAGTTCCGCGCGCTGGTGGCGCGCAAAAACCGCAGCCAGGCGGCCGATCCGTTCGCGATCCTGGGAGGCTGAGGTGAGCACTGAGGGGAGCACGCGCGTGCGCGAGATCGCCGTCCCCGGCGGCGTCATCCCTGACGAGATGCTGCGCGCCACCCGGCCATTCGTGGTGCGCGGCCTGGCCGCCGACTGGCCACTGGTGCGCGCCGCGCGCGACTCGACCGAGGCGCTCGATGCCTACCTGCGCCGCTTCTACCGCGGCGCCCCGGTGCACGCGATGCTCGGTCCGCCCGACATCGACGGCCGCTTCTTCTACAACGACGACCTGACCGGCTTCAATTACCACAACGTCCAGGCGCGCCTGTCCGAAGTGCTGGACCAGCTCGCGATCCAGCGCACGCGCGAACGCGAGGGCGCGATCTACGTCGGCTCGACCTCGATCGACGGCGCGCTGCCAGGCCTGGGCGCGGAAAATGCGCTCGACCTGGGCGCGCGCGACCCGCTCGCCAGCATCTGGATCGGCAACCGCACGCGCATCGCCGCCCACTACGACCTGCCCGACAACGTCGCCGTGGTGGCGGCGGGCGCACGCCGCTTCACGCTGTTCCCGCCCGCGCAGCTGCACAATCTGTACGTGGGGCCGCTCGACTTCAACCCGGCCGGCCAGGCGATCAGCCTGGTCGACCACGCCAAGCCGGACCTGGCGCGCTTCCCGCGCTACGCCGAGGCGCTGCGCCATGCCGAAGTGGCCGAGCTCGAGGCCGGCGACGCGATCTTCATCCCGTCGATGTGGTGGCACGCGGTGCAGGCGCTGGCGCCGCTGAACGTGCTGGTGAATTACTGGTGGCGCCAATCGCCGGACTTCATGGACTCGCCGACCAACGCGCTGATGCTGGCGCTGTTGACGATGCGCGAACTGCCCGAGGCCCAGCGCGCCGCCTGGCAGGAGATCTTCCGCCACTACATCTTCGAACCCGACGAGGCCAAGCTGGCGCACCTGCCGCCGCACGCGCGCTACGCGCTGGCGCCCTTGAGTGCGGACGGCGCGAGGGCGCTGCGCGGGCAGCTGCTCAAGCGCATCAACCGCTGACGCCGCGACAAATTCACGTCAGGAGAGCAGATGGGCCCGACCCCACAAGCACGCGGCATCGTGATCGGCGGCGGCACTGCCGGCTGGATGGCGGCGGCGCTGCTGGCAGCGTGCGCGGCCGCGCCGGTCTCCCATGCGCAAGAGCCAGCACATGTGGCCTGCAGCGCGCCTGCCAGCTGCATCGACGCCATCCTGGACGCGGCGCGCGCAGGCAGGCAAGCCGACGAGTTCGCGTCGCTCTGGCGGCTGCGCGCAGAGCAGGCGCCGGCGCGCCCGTCCGTACTGCGCACGACCGATCAGGCGCCGGGCTTGACACCGGGTTCCACATTGAGTCCGCCGCCGCGCCAACCGCCCTCCGTGCCCCCTGCTCCGCGCCCCTTGCCGCCACCGGCGCCGCCACCGCCAGAAACGCTGGGCATCGGCAACGTCGACGCGACCTTGCACGCCCTGGTGGACAATGCCGGCGCGCCGGTCGAGTTTCCCGAGCTGACCCGTGCGCGCGCGCTGGGCTACCTGAACGCCGGCCAGGCCGACCAGGCGCGCGCCTTGCTGGAAGACGCGCTGCGGCGCGACCCGGTGCATGCCTCTTACTGGACCGACCTGGCGCTGGTGTATGCGCGCCAGGGCGAGCACGCGCGCGCGGTGGCGGCGCTGATCGTGGCCGATACCTGGGCCTTCGACCGCAAGGCGCTGCGCAGCGCTTACCGCGAGGCCGCCGGCGCCACGCCGGAACCGGGCCTGGGCCGGGACTTCGACCAGGCGCTGCAGGCGATCGCCGCGTTCGACGCCGAGCAGGCGCGGCTGGATGCACAGCAGCGCGCAGCGACGCCGGGCCAGCCGGCGAGCGCCGACCCGGCGCGCAAGCCGGCCAGGGTCGACTTCGGCAGCTGCGACAAGCCAATGTACCCGCGCGCGGCGCTGCGGCGCGAGCAGACCGGCCGCGTCACCGTGGCGTTCCTGATCGGCGCCGATGGGCGCGTGCAGCGCTTCCGTAAGATCAAATCGAGCGGCTATCCGCTGCTCGACAACGCCGCGCTGTTTTCCCTGGCCGTGTGCCGCTTCCACCCTGCCACGGTCGACGGCGCGCCGGTGCCGTCGTGGCAGCCGGTGCAGTACGTGTGGACCCTCGACGGACCCGCGCAGACGCAGCAGACGGCGGCGCCGCGCTGACCCGGCCTGGCGACGGCTAGCCCAGCACCGTCACCACCACCCGCCGGCGCTGCGGCGCGGTCCGGTGCTCCCACAGGAAGATGCCCTGCCAGGTGCCCAGCAGCAGCCGCCCGCCGCCGACCGGCACCGTCAGGCCGGTGTCGGTCAGCACGCTGCGCACGTGGGCCGACATGTCGTCCGGTCCCTCCATGTCGTGGCGGTAGGCCGGGTCGCCGTCTGGCGCCAGGCGCGCCATGACGGTCTCGAGGTCGCGCCGCACGTCGGGGTCGGCGTTTTCGGTGATCGTCAGCGAGCAGCTGGTGTGCTGCACGAACACGTGCGCCAGGCCGCACTGCACACCGGAGGCCGCGACCACGCGCGCGACCTCGGACCCGATGTCGCGCGTGCCGCGCCCGCTCGTGCGGAATTCGAGGATGTCTTGATAGGCCATGCGTGCAGCCTACCTCAAGTCGCGCTCAAGTGTTCGTACAGGATCATGCAGCCGATCGCGATCAGCATCAGGCCGCCCAGCAGCTCGGCGCGCCGGCCGGCGACCGCGCCCAGCGCGCGGCCCAGCATTACGCCCAGCGTCACCATCAGGAAGGTGGTCAAGCCGATTGCACCGGCGGTGAGGCCGATGTCGACGTCGACGAAGGCGAGGCCGACGCCGATCGCCATCGCATCCAGGCTGGTGGCCACGCCGGTCACGACCAGCAGCCAGAAGCCGTGGCGCGCCGGCTTGTGCTCGGGTTCGGCGTCGTCGGACAGGCCGGCGCGCACCATGCGCAGCCCGAGCACGCCGAGCAGCACGAACACGATCCAGTGGTCCCAGGCGGCGACGTAACGCGCCGCCACGTGGCCCAGCAGCCAGCCGACCAGCGGTGTCAAGCCTTCGATGACGCCGAAGATGGCGCCGGTGCGCAGCGCCTCGCGCAGTTGCGGCCGGCGCAGCGCAGCGCCCTTGCCGACCGCGACGGCGAAGGCGTCGGTGGACATGGCGAGCGCCAGGGCGGCGGTAGCGAACAGGTTCATGGGATTCCGCACTCGGGCGATGACGAAAGGCATGCCTGCGCGGCCCGATCGAACGCGCTGACATACCCAAGGTCTTGCCAAGCGCGGCGGCTGCCCGCACCACGCCGACGACGCCGGCGAGCGTGTTGATGCGGGCGCTACACGAGAACGGATGCGGCAGAACGGATGCGTTCGCGGAAGCAGGCTACTCCCCACTGGGAGCCCCATCTTAGCGCAGTGCGAATAAAAAGCCCAGCGGCGCACACACCACCGCTGGGAAGAGGGAGACAATCGGGGCCGGCTCGGCGGCCCGGGGACTCAGGCGCGCAGCCGCTGGTCCAGCATGGCCGCGACGCCGCGCAGCGCCGGGTAGGGATCGGTGACCAGCCAGGTCGGGATGCGCGCCAGCCAGGGCGACAAGCGGCCCTTGTCTTCAAAGCGCGCACGGAAGGCCGAGCCCAGGAACAGCGGCCCCAGGCGCGGCACGATGCCGCCGCCGATGTACATGCCGCCGGTCGCGCCCAGCGTCAGCGCGACGTTGCCGGCCACCGAGCCGAGGATCGCGCAAAAGGCGTCGACGCTGGCGCGGCAGGCGGCGCTGCTGCCGTCGAGCGCTGCGGCGGTGATGGCCGGCGCGGCCAGCGTCTCGCCGGCCAGCGCCCAGTGAATCGCTTCCAGGCCCGCGCCCGACAGCAGGCGCTCTGCCGACACGTGGCCGTGGCGTTCCCACAGCCGCTCCAGGAGGCGCATTTCCTCGCGCGTGACCGGGGCGAAGCTGGCATGCCCGCCCTCGCCGGGCAGCGCGATCCAGCGGGCCTTGCCGCCTTCGTCATTCGTGGTCGGGACCACGCCGGCCACGCCCAGTCCGGTGCCGGGTCCGATCAGGCCAAGCGGCCGGCCAGGCACCGCCTCACCGCCGCCGATGCGCACGCGCCCGTCTTCGTTCAGGTGCGGCAGCGCCATCGCCAGCGCGGCAAAATCGTTCACCACCAGCAGCGTGTCGAAACCGCAGGCGGTGCGCAGCGCCTCGATCGAAAAACGCCAGTTATGGTTGGTCATGCCGACCTCGTCGCCGTCGACCGGCGTGGCGATCGCGATCGCCGCGTGGAGGACGGTGGCCACCGCGTGCCCGCGTGCGCCGGCGCGTGCGAGGTAGGCCGCGATCGCCGCATCGACGTTGGCGTAGTCGGCGCAGGCCAGCACCTCGACGTCGGCCAGGCGCACGTCCGCTGCGGCATCGACGGCCTGCAGCGCGAAGCGGGCGTTGGTGCCGCCGATGTCGGCCAGCAGGCGCAGCGCCGTGGTGGCGCTGGGGCTTACGCTAGCGCCGCTCATCGCAGCTCCTCGCAGCGCAGCGCGCCGGGCGCACCCGCGCTGCCGCCGACCACGTCGACGTTGCCGAAGGCGGCCGCGAAGGCGCCGCTGCTGCTCACGCTGAACGGCGTGTCGACGCGCGCCAGGTCGACGCCGCGCGCGCTGAAGCAGGCCAGCGGCACGCTCACAACCTGGCGGCCCTGCCCGGCCAGGCGCTTGAACACGGCGGTGACATCCAATGGCCGGCCGCACGCGGCGGCAGGCGCGCCGCCGCACAGCATCGCCAGCGTCACCTTCCCCTGCGGTGCCGTCTCGACCCGGGTCTCGATGCGCAGCGCGCCCGCGTCGGCGGCTTGCTGCGGCAGGTTCAAGGGGGCGGCGCCATGCGCTTCGAAACTGCCCGGACCGGTCCAGGTCACCAGCTTGGCATCCTGCTGGGTCGTGATCTGCGTGGTGGCCGCCTTGATGCCCGGCAGTTCGGTGGCGACGTTCAGGTCAGCGCCGAGCGGCTGGCTGCGCGTACCGCTACGGACCTGCAGCGGGAAGCTGGTGCGGTCGGCCTGGCCGTACACCGGGAACACGTTCGAGGCCACGCAGCCGCCCGCCGGGTAACTGGCGTCCAGCTGGCCCAGGTGCGAGCGCGTCGCCTCGCTCAAGCCATAGCCGTAGGCGAACAGCGGCGTATAGTCGGCGTCGCCCACGTTCAACGGCGTCTGGCACACCGACTTCGGCCACGAGTATGGCAGCTTGCCGGTAAAATCGTAGCCGGGAGCGCCCTTGCCGGCGACCAGCAGGTCCGCCACGCCCTTGCCCTCGCTGCCCGGCAGCCAGGCGGCGATGAAGGTATCCGACAGGTTCAGCAAGTCGTTGACCCACAGCGGACGGCCCGACAGCAGCACAGTCAGCACCGGCTTGCCCTTGCCCGCCACCGCCTTCAGGACGGCCAGGTCTTGCGGGTAGCGGCTGGTGTGGCGCAGCGTGCCGGCCGGGCCGATATCGCCGTCGCCTTCCGCGTACGGGGCTTCGCCGATCACGGCGATCACGACGTCGTATTTCGATACGTCGACGCCGCGCGCATCGGGGGCGTAGCTGACCTTGGCGCTGCCGGCGGCCTGGCGCAAGCCGCTCAGGATGGTGTCGGCGTTGAGGTAGTCGGCGTTCGTGTTGGCCGTGCCCTGCCAGGTCAGCGACCAGCCGCCGGCCTGGCTGGCCATGCTGTCGGCCGCCTTGCCGACCACCAGGATCTTCTTGCCGGCGCCGAGTGGCAGCGTCGGGCCTTCGTTCTTGAGCAGCACCAGCGACTCGCGCACCGCGCGCCGCGCCAGGTCGCGCGCCTGCAGCGCCTCGTCCTTGCCGGCGTAGCGGTTGGCGCTCGGGCCCTTGTCGAACAGGCCGGCGCGCAGCTTGACGCGCAAGATGCGCGCCACCGCGTCGTCGATGCGCGCCATCGGGATGCGGCCCGCCTCGACGTCGCCGATGGTGTTGGCGATGAAGGCTTTCCAGTCTTCCGGCGCCATGATCATATCCATACCGGCGTTGATCGAGGCGGCGCAGCTGTCGTTGCGGCAGCCCGGCACTTCGCCGATGCCGTTCCAGTCGGTCACGACGAAGCCGTCGAAGTTCATCTTTTGCTTCAGGACGTCGGTCAGCATGGTGCGGCTGCCGTGCATCTTGCCATAGTCATGACCGACGCCGACGTCGTTCCAGCTGTTGAACGAGGCCATCACGGTCTGCGCGCCGGCATCCAGCGCGCCGACGTAGCCCTGGGCGTGGATCGCGATCATCTGCGCCATCGTCGCCTCGCTCACGCCGGTGTTCTTGCCGCCCGCCGTGCCGCCATCGGCCATGAAGTGCTTGGCGGTGGCGATCACGTTGGCGTCGTCGTCGAAAGTTCCCTGCAGTCCGCGGACGTACGGTCCGGCGTAGCTGCGCACCAGCGCCGGGTCTTCCGAAAAGCCTTCGTAGGTGCGTCCCCAGCGGTCGTCGCGCACCACGGCCAGCGTCGGCGCGAAAGCCCAGGCGATGCCGGTGGCGCGCATCGCGCGCGCGGTGGCGGCGCCGATCTCTTGCACCAGTTGCGGATCGCGCGCCGCGCCCAGGCCGATATTGTGCGGGAACAGCGTGGCACCATAGGCGTTGTTGTGACCGTGGACCGCGTCGGTGCCCCACATGACCGGCACCTTGACCGCCATGTCGGTGGTCATCGAGGCATCGTAGAAGCGCTGCGACAGCGCCAGCCAGTCGGCAGCGCGCGCGTGCTTGTCGTTGTTCGGCCAGCTGCCGCCGCCGTTCAGGATCGAGCCGAGGTAGTAGCGGCGCACGTCGTCCGGCGTCACCGACTTGATCTCGGCCTGGGTCATCTGGCCGACCTTCTGGGCCAGCGTCATCGCCTTGACGATTGCGGCGACGCGCGCCTCGAGCACGGCATCGCGCCGGATCGCGCTGTGGGTCTGCGGCCAGTCGGCGGCCGGCGCCTGCGCGATGGACTGGGCAGATGCCGCGGCGGTGGCCAGCCCGAACGCGCCGGTCACGGCCAGCGCGCTGATTCGCTTGGAAGGGGTCATGCAAGTCTCCACGTCTTGTTGTCGTCGGCTTCTGGCCTGGATCGCGCTCTCGGAAACGTTCAGTGGAAACGATTCCAACGCGCCAAGACATAGTGAATGCAAACCTACTGACTGTCAACTGCTGTGTTCAAGCGTTGACGTTCGCACGCACGGCCGCTCACACCTCGCCGTGCAAGAAGGCGCGGTACCAGCGCGCGCTGTCCTTCAGGCGGCGCTGCTGGGTGGCATAGTCGATGTGCACCAGGCCGAAGCGGCGTTCGTAGCCTTCGGACCACTCGAAGTTGTCGACCAGGCTCCACGCGAAGTAACCCTTGACCGGCACGCCGCCGCGCAGCGTGTCGCGCAGCGCGGCCAGGTGGCGCTGCAGGTAGGCGCGGCGCTCGGCGTCGTGGATCGCGCCATCGTCGCTGACCGCGTCCTCGTAGCAGGAGCCGTTCTCGGTCAGGTAGATCGGACCCGGTTGGTACTCGTCTTCGATGCGTTGCAGGAGTTCGCGCAAGCCTTCCGGCGCCACTTCCCAGCCCATCGCCGTGGTCGGCGCGTCGGTGCGCGGCGGCAGCACGCGCGCGCCCAGCGGGCCGTGGCCGGGCGCACCTTCGATCGTCTCGGGGAAGTAGTAGTTCACGCCGAGGAAATCGGTCGGCGCCGCGATCGCGTCCAGGTCGCCCTCCAATATCGTCGGCGCCGCCTGCCCCACCGCGCTCAGGGTGGCGGCCGGGTAGCCGCGTCCGTGCAGCGGGTCCATGAACCAGCGAAAGCGCAGGCCGTCGTGACGCATCAGGGCGGCGCGGTCTTGCGGCGCATCGCTGGCGGCGCGCAGCGGATGCAGGCTGAGCGCGATGCCGACCTTGGCATCGGGCACGTTGGCGCGGATGGTCGGCACTGCCTTGCCGTGCGAGAGCAGCACGTGGTGGCAGACCTGCAGCGCGGTCTTGAAGTCGGTCAGCCCCGGCGCGTGCCAGCCCTCGTGGTGCCCGATCATCGCGGTGCACCAGGGCTCGTTGTGGGTGATCCAGTGCTTGACGCGGTCGCCCAGGCGGCGCGTGACGGCGTCGGCCAGCTCGACGAAGGCATCAACGGTGGCGCGCTCGTTCCAGCCGCCGCGGTCCTGCAGCCATTGCGGCAAGTCCCAGTGGTACAGCGTGGCCCAGGGCTGCAGGCCGCGCTCCAGCATGCCGTCGACCAGGCGCTCGTAAAAGTCCAGTCCCTTCGCATTCGGCGCCGCGTCGACCCCGTTAAAGATGCGCGGCCAGGCGATCGAAAAGCGGTAGGCCTCCAGGCCGAGGCCGCGCGCGATGTCCAGGTCTTCCGGCCAGCGGTGGTAATGGTCGCAGGCCACCGCGCCGCTCGAGCCGTCGCGGATCTTGCCGGGCGTGGCGGCGAAGCGGTCCCAGATCGACTCGACCCGGCCATCCTCGTGCGCGGCGCCCTCGATCTGGTAGGACGAGGTGGCGCAGCCCCACAGGAAATCGGCGCCGAAATCAAAGCGGCGCGGCGGCGCGGCGGCTTCAGTCGACAGAGTAGCGGGCTGGGCGTCGGAGCGGGCATGGGATTGAGCGTCTGACTGCGCGCGGCAGATGCCGTCGGCGACGAGGGGGCTGGCGGAGGTGGTCATGGTGGTCGTCAGTCTGATGGATACGTAATCGGTCTAAGCTGTGCTTGGAAAGCTTTCCATCTGCAGTTCAAAAAAAAGGCCGCGGCGCGGCGGCGTCGCTGCATCATGTGTTCATGCGGCCTTGCGCCGTTTGCCGGGGGCACGCGCGAGCGAAGCGCGCAGCGTCAGGCTGACCGGGAAATCGCGCATCACCGGGCGGCGCAGGTCGTAGCACAGGTTCAGCAGCGCGTTGATGGCGTTCTGGGTCATCTCGCGCCACGGCATGTGGACCGAGGTCAGGCGCGGCGCCGAGAACGCCGCGCTCGGCGTGTCGTCGTAGCCCAGCACCGACAGGTCGTGCGGCACGCGCACGCCGGCTTCCTGGAAATAGGACAGCGCGCCCACCGCCATCTCGTCGTTGGCGCAGAACAGCGCGGTGCAATCGAACCCGGAGTCGAGCAGCTGCTTGGCGCAGGCCCAGCCGCCGCCCGGCGAAAAGTCGCTCTCGACGCGCCACACCTTGTCGGGTGCGATGCCGCTGGCCTCGAGCTCGCTCATGAAGCCGGCGATGCGCTCGACGTTGTCGGCCAGCTGGTGCGGCCCTTCGATCACGGCGATTCTACGATGCTCGTGATCGAGCAGCGCGCGCGCCGCCAGGCGTCCGCCCAGAGCGTGGTCGAGCGTGAAGCACTGGTCGGCGATCGAATCGAGCATGTGGTTCAGCGCCACCAGATGGCCGCCCTTGGCGCCCAGCGCCGCCACGTCCTCGTCGCGCAGCGCCCCGCTCATCACCAGCAGGCCGTCGCAGCCGCGCTCGATCAGGAATTCGACGCCTTCGATCGCCTGGCGCCGCTCGTCGCCCAGGCCAGCGCCGAAGGCCACCACCATGTGCAGACCGGCGGTGCGCAGCTCGGCATCCATGATCGACAGGATCGGCGTGTAGAAGGTGCCGGCCAGGACCGGGATGTAAATGCCGATCATGCGGCTCGAGCCCGACAGCAGCGTGCGCGCCGCGTGCGAGGGCTTGAAACCCAGCTCGTCGATGGCCTGCTTCACGCGCGCCAGCGTCGCCGGCGATACCGAGCCGCGTCCGCTGACCACGCGCGATGCCGTTCCCAGGCCGACGCCGGCCAGCCTCGCTACGTCCTTGATAGTCGCCACAGGCAGATCCTCAACTCTTCCAAATTCACTAAACAAACGCGCAGCATACCGCACGCGCGCGCTCTGTTGTCGATTCCCTACATCGTTTTACATCGGCGCCGGCCGGCGCGCGGATCGCCAATCGAGCTCACAGCCGCACGCCGCTGCCCGGATCGAACAGCGACACCCGCGCCGCGTCGATCCCGAACGCGACACGCTGGCCAGGCGCGAACACACGACCGTCGTGCTCGAGCGCGGCAAGCGTCTGCGCGCCGCAGCGCAGCCACACGACCTGGTGATTCCCCATCGGTTCGACCAGACTGACCTCGCCCGCGTACGGTCCCTGCCCGATCGTCACGTGCTCGGGCCGCACACCCAGCACGGCGCGGCGCGTGTGCTGGTTGGGCGCGCAGCAGCCCGGGGCCGGCAGCAGCGCCAGGCCGTCGGCGACGAAGCGCCCCCAGCCATCCAGCTCGCCGTCCACGAAGCCCATCGGCGGCGCGCCGAGGAAACCGGCCACGAAGCGGTTGGCCGGCCGCGCATACACTTCGGCCGGCGTGCCGACCTGCTGGATGCTGCCCTTCTCCATCACCACGATGCGGCTGGCCAGCGTCATCGCCTCGACCTGGTCGTGGGTCACGTAGATCATGGTCGAGCCGAGCGTCTGGTGCAGCAGCTTGAGCTCGCGCCGCAGCTCGGCGCGCAGCTTGGCGTCCAGGTTCGACAGCGGCTCGTCGAACAGCAGCACGCGCGCCTGGCGCACCAGCGCGCGCCCGATCGCCACGCGCTGGCGCTGGCCGCCCGAGAGCTGGGCCGGCTTCCTGCCCAGCAGGCTGTCGAGCTGCAGCAGCGCCGCCGCCTCGCGCACGCGCCGCTGCACTTCCTGCTTCGGCGTGCCGGCGATCTTCAAGCCGAAGGACATGTTGGCCTCGACCGTCATGGTCGGGTACAGCGCGTACGATTGGAATACCATGCCGATGCCGCGCTCGCTCGGCTCGGCCCAGGTCATGTCGCGCCCGCCGATTTCGATCGCGCCCGAGCGCGCTTCGACCAGGCCGGCGATGCTGTGCAGCAGGGTCGACTTGCCGCAGCCCGACGGGCCGAGCAGCACCAGGAATTCGCCCGGGTCGACTTGCAGGTCGAGGTCGCGGATGATGCTGCGCCCGCCCAGTTCGATGTTCAGCTTGCTCAGGTTCAGGCTGGGCAGGTTCATGTCCGGCGGATGGGAGTGGGCCATGGTCGCGCCTTCAGCCTTTGACCGCGCCGGCCGCGATGCCGCGCACGAACCAGCGGCCTGACACGAAATACAGGGTCAGCGGCACCAGCGCAGTCAGGATGGTGGCCGCCATGTCGACGTTGTAGGCGCGCGTGCCGGTGGTGGTCGTGACCACGTTGTTCAGTTGCGCCGTCATCGGCAGGTGCTCGCGCCCGGCGAAGGTCAGGCCGAGGATGTAATCGTTCCACACGCCGGTGACCTGCATGATGGCCGCCACCACGATGATCGGCAGCGACATCGGCAGCATCACGTGCAGGAAGATGCGCCAGAAGCCGCCACCGTCGATGCGCGCGGCCTGGAACAGCTCCTGCGGCACGTTGCAGTAGTAATTCCGGAACAGCAGCGTCATCACCGGCATGCCGAACACCATGTGCACCACGACGATGGCCGGCAGCGAGCCGAAGATACCAGCCAGCGCCAGCACGCGCACCAGCGGGTAGATCATCACCTGCACCGGGACGAAAGCGCCGGCCATCAGTATGCCGAACAGGACGTTGGCGTAGCGCGGACGCCAGAACGACAGCGCATAGCCGTTGACCGCGCCTAGCAGGATGGTCAGCACGGTGCTGGGCACGGCGATCGCCACCGAATTCCAGAAACCGCTGCGCAAGCCCTCGCAGGCGGCGCCGGTGCAGACGCCGCTCCAGGCCTGGCGCCACGGCTCGAGCGTGACGGCATGCGGCAGCGCGAAGATGCCGCCCTGGCGGATCTCGTCCATCGGCTTGAACGAGGCGGCAATCATCACGTACAGCGGCAGCAGGAAGAACAGCGCCGCCGCGATCAGGAAGGCGTACACGCCTGCGCGCGCGGGCGTGAGGCGCTTGCAGCGCGCGCGCGCCGGCGCGGGCACAGGCCCAGACACGGCAGGCGCGAGATCGGAGATCGCGGGAGCGCCGGCGGCACCGTCAGACGCCAGGTCCGGCGCCGGCGTTGCGATCCGGCGTGGGCCCGTAAAATGGTTCATGCGGCCTCCCTGTGGCGCTGGGCATAGGAACGGGCGTAAGCATACGGCGCCAGCAGCGCCAGCACCGGCAGCAGCAGCACCACCGCGCCGGCCGAGGCGAGGCCGACGTTCGAGCGCAGGAACAGGTGATCCATGATGAACTTGGCCGGCACCTCGCTGGCGATGCCCGGTCCGCCCTGGGTCATCGCGACCACGGCGTCGAACAGCTTGGCCACCGCGGTCGCCAGCAGCAGCAGCACGGTGGCGAAGCTCGGCCACAGCATCGGCAGCACGATCTGCAGGTAGACGCGCCAGGCCGGGATGCCGTCCAGGCGCGCCGCCTTCCAGATCTCGGGGTCGACGCCGCGCAGGCCGGCCAGCACCAGCGCCATCACCAGGCCCGCGGCTTGCCAGACGGTGGCGATGACCACGCAATGGATCGCCATGTCCTGCGACACGATCCAGTCGAAATGGACGTTCCAGCCGAGCGCGCGCAGCGCCGCCTCGATGCCGTCGCCGGGCGTGAGCAGCCATTGCCAGACCACGCCGGTGGCGATGAATGACATCGCGTACGGATACAGGAAGATCGTGCGCAGCAGCCCTTCGCCCATCACCTGCTGGTCGATGAAGACCGCCAGCAGGCAGCCGAGCACCAGGGTGGCGGCGACGAACAGCAGCCCGTACACGGCCAGGTTGTGCAGCGACAGCAGCCAGCGCTCGTTGTCGAACAGGCGCTGGTACTGGGCCAGGCCGATGAAGTGCCCGGACGGGAAGGTGCGCGAGCTGGTCAGCGAGATGCGCAGCGTCCACAGCGCCGCGCCGAGGTAGCCGACGATGGCCACCAGCGCCATCGGCAGCAGCGCCATCTGGGGCGAGATGCGCGGCGGAATACGGGGAAAGAAACGCGGCAGGAAGCGAAGTCGGGCGAAGGGCATGGCGGCTTCCTTCAATAGCGCAGCGCCGAGGCGATGCTCTTCTGCGCGCGCTCGACCGGCATGTTGGTGTTCCAGTAGGCGGTCAGTACGTCCTGCAGCGCGCCGTTCTGGTCCGGCGTCAGGTAGACCTCGGACACACCCAGCGGCCGCTGCGGATCGCGCAGGATCGCCATGCCTTTTCGAGCGCACGGGTCCAGGCTCGACACGTCGGCATCCAGGCGCGCCGGCAGCGAACCCTTGAGGCGGTTGAAGGCCAGCTGGACGTCGGACCGCGCCACGGTCTCGGCCAGCAGGCGCTGGGCGCGCAGCGTCGCCGCGTCCTCGGTCTTGGGAAACACGAACACGTCGCCCTGGATCAGATAGGGACTGTCCGGCGTCAAGCCGGTCATGCAGCCGTAGTCGCGCCCCGGCGTCTGGCCGGCGGCGGTGAACTCGCCCTTGGCCCAGTCGCCCATGATCTGCACGCCGGCGCGGCCGCGGATCACCAGCGCGGTGGCGTCGTTCCAGTTGCGCCCGGGCGAGGCCGGATCGACGTAGGATTGCAGGCGCTTGAAGGCCAGCAGCACGCGCCGGAACGCCGGCGAGCGAATCGCTGCCTGGTCGCGGTCGCGGATCACACTCAGGTACAGCGCGCGCCCGCCCAGGTTGGCCAGCACCATCGAAAAGGTCAGGCTGTCCTGCCAGCCCTGGCCGCCGTAGGCCAGCGGGATGATGCCGGCGGCTTTCAGCTTGTCGAGGTCGGCGAACAGCTCGTCCATCGATTGCGGCTCGCGCGCGATGCCGGCGCGGGCAAAGGCCGGCTTCGAGTACCACAGCCAGGTCTGCATGTGGATGTTGATCGGCGCCGCGTACCAGTGACCGCGCACCTTGATCACGCCGACGATCGGCGCCGGGAGCAATTGGTCCCAACGGTCGCGCCGCGCGACCTCGTCGACGGTGCCGAGCAAGTCTTCGTCGATGATGTCGACGAACTGCTTGGACGTGTTGAACTGGGCCGCGGTGGGCGGGTTGCCGCCGATGATGCGGTTGACCGTGACCGCGCGCGACTGGTCGCCGCCGGCGATCGCCGTGTCGACCCAGACGCCGCCGGCGCCGCGGTAGGCTTGCGCGACTTCGCGCACGGCGGCCGATTCGCCGCCCGAGGTCCACCAGTGGATCACCTCGGCCCTGGGCGCCTGGGCGCTGGCCTGCGCACTCATCTGCGCACCGAGTGCGAGCGCGCACCCGAGCGCGCCGAGCAGCCGCCTGACTGCTGCGTGCATCCTGTCTCCCTTCGAAAGCCTGTTCGGGGCTCTTTTTATAATCCGCCGGTCGCCTTGGAAAGCTTACCGCGGTTGCGACCGACTATGGTCAGGCCTGATTTTAGTGTCAAACAGAAAATTTACCACCATTGTACGATTGAATTTGGGCAAAATGGCGCCGCGGAACGACATGTCGTCGCCATAACAACACACGAGACCACCACGAGACCACGATGGGCACCACCGAAATCTTCCTGCTTGCCATGCTGATCATCCTGACCCTGCCCTGGCTGGTATGGCGTCTGGGCGGCATCGATTACTACGCGCCGCTGGTGGTGGTGCAGATCATCGCCGGCGTGCTGCTCGGCCCCGGCGTCCTCGGGCGCGCGTATCCCGAGTACTACCATTTCGTGTTCAATCCGCAGGTGACCGGCGCGCTGTCCGGCATCGCCTGGTGGTCGATCATGATCTTCGTGATGATCGCCGGCCTCGAACTGGACTTGCGCCAGGCCTGGGCGCACCGGCGCGAAAGCCTGGTAACGGCCTCGCTGGCGCTGGGCACGCCGCTGGCCTGCGGCTGCGTCGCCGCGCTGGCGCTGCTGGGCCTGATCGGCGGCGTCTGGAAAGGCGGCCACGCCGCCGACTGGCAGTTCGTGCTGGGCGTGGGCATGTCGTGCGCGGTGACGGCGCTGCCGATCCTGATTCTGCTGATGGAAAAGCTCGAGATCCTGCGCGCACCGATCGGCCAGCGCATCCTGCGCTACGCCAGCCTGGACGACGTCGCGATCTGGGGCGTGCTTGCGCTGATCCTGCTCGACTGGACCCGGGTCGGGCGCCAGCTGGGCTTCCTGCTCGGCTTCGTCGTGGCGGCCTGGCTGCTGCGCAAGACGATGGCGCGGCTCGAGGAGCGCGACCGCTGGCCGGCGGCGCTGATCTGGCTGGCCGCCTGCGCCTTCGCGGCCGACTGGTCGGGCCTGCACTTCATGGTCGGCGCCTTCCTGGCCGGGGTCGTGATGGATGGGCACTGGTTCGACCAGGACAAGATGGACGGCCTGCGCCACAACCTGCTGCTGACGCTGATGCCGGTCTACTTCCTGAGCACCGGCCTGCGCACCAGCTGGGAAGGCGGCGGCGCGACCGTGTTCCTGGCCGCCGGCCTGCTGCTGGCGGCGTCGGTCGCCGGCAAGCTGGCCGGCGTGCACCTGGCCGGGCGCATCCTGAAATGGGCGCCGGGAGAGGCCTCGATCATCGGCTGGCTGCTGCAGACCAAGGCGCTGATCATGATCATCTTCTCCAACATCCTGCTCGACAAGGGCATCATTACCAGCGCCACCTTCACCGCGCTGCTGCTGATGGCGATCGGCAGCACCATGCTGACCACGCCGCTGGTGGCGCCGAAACTGCGCCGGGTGCTGCAGCTGGTCACCAAGGCCGGCTGAACTGCCGGCTTACGGCTGCAGCCGATAGCCGACCGCGGTCTCGGTCAGCAGATGGCGCGGCTGGGCCGGATCGTCTTCCAGCTTCTGGCGCAGGTGCCCCATGTAGATGCGCACGTAGTGGCCGTTGTCGCCGTTGGACGGGCCCCACACTTCGCGCAGCAGTTGCGGCGCGGTCACCACGCGCCCCATGTTCGCCAGCAGCACCGAGAGCAGCTTGTACTCGGTCGGCGTCAGGTGCACCGGCTGGCCCGCGCGCAGCACCTGGCGCTTCTGCAGGTCGACCTCGACCTTGCCGAACACCACCTTCGAGGACGCCTCGCCGATCGCCTTGTGCTGGCGCCGCAGCGCCGCGCGCACGCGCGCCAGCAGTTCGCCGATGCCGAACGGCTTGGTCAGGTAGTCGTCGGCGCCGGCGTCGAGTGCGGCGATCTTGTCGCCCTCGTCGATGCGCGCCGACAGCACGATGATGGGCACCGGACTCCAGCTGCGCACGTCGCGGATCAGCGTGATGCCGTCGCCGTCGGGCAGGCCGAGGTCGAGGATGATCAGGTCGGGCGTGCGCGTGCCGGCGTCAATCAGGCCGCGCTTGAGGGTCTCGGACTGATGCACCTGCCAGCCCTCGCCTTCCAGCGCCATGCGCACGAAACGGCGGATCTGCGGTTCGTCTTCGACGATGAGTGCTACCGGGGCGATGTCGGTGTTCATTGTTCCTGTGTGTGCGATACGTGATCTTGCGCGGCGGCATCGGCTTCATCGTCCATGCTCGGCAACGCCGGCGGCTCGCCCAGCGGCAGGCCGAGCTCGAAGCAGGCCCCGCCCTGCGGCCGATTGAAGGCGCGCATGCGGCCGCCGTGCGCCTCGACGATGGCGCGGCAGATCGCCAGCCCGAGGCCGACGCCGGCAATCGGCGACTCTTGCCGGCCGCGCACGAATTTTTCGAACAACGCGTCTTCACGGCCGGTCGGCAGCCCGGGGCCGTCGTCGCAGACGCGCAGCAGCAGCATGCCGTCGCGCGTATCGACCTCGGCATCGACCTCGATGCGGGCGTCCGGCGGCGTGTACTTGGCGGCGTTTTCCAGCAGGTTGCACAGCACCCGCTCGAGCAGCGCAGCGTCGAAACGCACCAGCGGCAGGGCGCGCGCCATGCGGGTGGCGGCCGTGCGCGCGCCCAGCTGCCAGCGGCACACGCGCAGCGCGGCGCCGACCGCTTCCTCGACAAATTGCCACTGCAGGTTGAGCTTGACGCCGCCGCTCTGGATGCGCGCCATGTCGAGCAGGTTTGCGACCAGGGTGACCATGCGGCGCGCCTCGTCGCGCAGCGCGCTGGCCAGCTCCATTTGCGCCTCGGCCAGCGGCGGTTTGGACAGCGTGAGCGATTCGGACAGCCCGACCAGGCCGGTCAGCGGCGTGCGCAGATCGTGCGACAGCGCCGCCAGCAGCGAATTGCGCAGGCGCTCGCCTTCCATGCTGACCACCGCTTCCTGGGCCACGTCGACGTAATGGACGCGCTCGAGCGCGATCGCGGCCAGCGCAGCAAAAGCGTCGAGCAGCTCGCGCTGTTCCGGCACCAGCAGCGCACGCCGGTCCGCATCCGCGGCGACGCGGATCGCCAGCACGCCGCGGGTGCGCATCGGCGCGCGCAGCGGCAGGTAGACATGACCGTTGTTGGGCAGCGTCGCGGTGCCGGCGCCGGCCGCTTCCAGGTGCTCGAAGGCCCACTGGGCCGCCGCCATGTCCATCACCGTCAGCCGTTCGCCCTCGGGCCAGGCCAGGCGGCCGTCCGATCCCGGCAGCAGGATCAGCGCGCGCGCGCCGAAACTGCGCTCGACGAAACGGCGCGTGATCTCGAATACCTGCTCGAGCTGCAGGGCCACCGACAGCGCACGCGCAAATTCGTACAGCGCACGCGTGCGCGCCTCGCGCCCGATCGCGGCCTCGGCCTGCTCGCGCAGGTCGGCGGTCAGGCGCGCCGTGATCCAGCCGACCGCCAGCATCACCGCCAGCGCCACCGCATACTTGAATTCGCTGACGTCGTAGGCGCGGCGCGGCACCGCCAGCACCAGCGCGGCGAAGCCCGCCAGCGTGGCGGCGATGGCCGGGCCGCGCCCGAGGCGGATCGCCACCAGCACCACGCACAGCAGGAACAGCATGGCGACGTTGGCCACGTCCAGCAGCGGCAGCAGCGGCAGCGCGACCAGGGCCGTGCCCAGGCTCGCGGCCAGCGCGGCCAGGTAGCGCCGCGGCTGCGGCTGCGCGCCGTCCTGCGGCTCGGGCATGGCCGCAGCGTCGGCGCTTGCGCCGGTGGTTCGGCCGTGCGCGGCCGGCGCCGCGACTTCGACGATGTCCAGCTGCGGCGCCAGGCGCGCCAGGCGCCGCGTCACCGGCGCGTGCCACGGCAGCGGCAGGCACGCGCGCCTGGCCAGCACCACAGTGGCGCAGGCGTGGCGGCGCGCGTAGCCGGCGATGACGGCCGCCGGCTCGTCGCCGTCCAGCACCGAGGTGAGCGCGCCCAGCGCCTGCGCCTGGCGCAGCTGCTCGAGGGCCGCCAGGCGCGCCGCTTCGCCGAGCGCGCGCGTGCGCGCCGTCTCGACCAGCACCGCGTGCCAGGGCGATCCGGCCAGCGCCGCCAACCGGGCCGCGGCTGCCACCACGCGCGCCGCGCCGGGACCGTGGCCGACGCAGGCGAGCAGCGCGGCGCCATCGCGCACAAATGGGTCGGGCGGAGTCGGGTTGTGCTCATGCATGCCGCGATGGTAAGCCATCGGGCGTAAAGGCGGTATAAAAATCGGCGCCGCAGATAGGCGCATCGACTAGGGCGCGGACCAATGGCCCGCGCCCTCGGCTAGGTCTTACCCACGACCCAGGCTCAGGCGCCGGGGTGGAGGATCACCTTGGTCCAACCGTGGTCGCGCCCGTCGAAGTGCTGGTAGGCGTCGGGCGCCTGGTCCAGCTTCAACTCGTGCGACACGATGAACGAGGGCTTGGCGCGGCCAGCGTGGATCAGGTCGCGCAACTGGCGGTTGTAGGCCTTGACCGGACACTGGCCGGTGGCCACGCGCTGCCCCTTGAACCACAACATGCCCCAATCGAGCGCGATCTGGCCCTGTTTCGCCAGGTCGTCCGGGCCGCCCGGATCCTGCGGCACGAACACGCCGACCACGCCGATCCCGCCGGTGAACTTAACCGAGTTGACCAGGTTGTTCATCGTCAGGTTGGGCCGTTCCTGGCGGTGGTGATGGTGGTCGTGGCATTGGTAGCCGACGCATTCGCAACCGGCGTCGGCGCCGCGCCCATGGGTCAGGTCCATCACCCGTTGCACCGGGTCTTCCTTCGAGTAGTCGATCGGAATCGCACCGATCGACTCGGCCAGCTTGAGCCGGTCGGCGTGGCAGTCGACCACCATCACCATGCAAGCGCCCTTGATCATCGCCGAGTGCGCGGCCATCAGGCCCACCGGCCCGGCGCCGTAGATCACCACCGCGTCGCCCGGCTTCATGCCGGCCAGCTCGGTGGCGTGCCAGCCGGTCGGGAAGATGTCGGCGCACATCACATAGTCGGACTGCTTTTGCTCGGCATCCGGCGGCAGCGCCAGGCACATGAAGTCGGCCCAGGGCACGCGCAGGAATTCCGCCTGGCCACCCTGCCATGGGCCCATGTCGGCGAAGCCGAAGGCGCCGCCGGCGATGCCGGGCTGGTTCGAGTTCAGGCAGTAGTTGGTCAGGCCGCGCTCGCAGTTCTTGCAATGGCCGCAGCTGACATTGAAGGGTATGCACACCCAATCGCCGACCTTGAGCCGCTCGACCGCCGGCCCGACTTCGACGACCACGCCGAGGTTCTCATGGCCGAACACGCGGCCTTGCTCGAAGTCGGTCCTGCCTTCGTACATGTGGAGGTCGGAACCGCAGATGTTGGTGCTGGTAATCTTGATGATGGCATCGGTGGGACGTTCGATCTTGGGGTCCGGCACGTCTTCGACTGCGACCTGCTTCGGACCACGATAGACGACAGCTTTCATTCTCTGCTCCTGAGACCCGCCAGAATACGGCCTGTCCGGCTTGACGGAACGCGGCGATGTGTCCTGGCAGTTGTTGACGAGATCCGCAAGCTAAGGCCCACGGTGCCTGTACCGGCAGCCGGCTTTTCTTACCCGCATCGGCTACGTGGCAAAAGATTAGACACAGCTCCGCTCGATCGCAAGCGGCGATTCGTTACCATTTTTCACGTTCGATTTAAAACCGAAAAGCTCGTAGGATCGCAATGAATAAAACACCTTGATTGGCGCGCGATGGCGTCTAGACTGAGGCCCATTACGCTCTGGCCGTCATCGGGAAACGGCCGTGCAGCGGCGCGCAAGGACGCCAGCGGCAGCGCGAGCTGCAGCGGCAGCGTGCAACCACCTTGGAGGTTTGATCATGGCAAACGACATCATTGGCACGCAGCGCGATTCACCGTCGCGGCGCGGTCATTCAGCATCGGGCGCCGGGGCTGGCGGCAAAACGCAAGGCCTCGGTTGGCTACCGATCGTGCTCGGCGCTGCGGCCGTCGCCGCCGGGTTCGCGGGCCGCAAAAAAGGTGCGGCGGCGCTCGCGCTCGGTGCCGTCGCCGGCGCGGCGGCGACCGGCGCGCTGCCTGGCCAGCACAAGGCGGCAAGCCATGGGCACGGCGGCGCGCCCGTGGTCGAACGTTCGATCGAGATCGGCAAGAACGAGGCCGAGCTGCGCCGCTTCTGGCTCGACCCACGCACGCTGCCGCAGATCATGGCCGGCTTCGCGACCCTGCGCTCGAGCGGCGACGGCCGCATGCACTGGAAGGTCGAGGGACCGCTCGGCGTCACACTCGAGTGGGATACCGAAACGGTCGACCGGCCCGGCGCGGACATCGGCTGGCGCACGCTGTCCGACGGCGCCACCCGCAACGAAGGCTCGGTGCGCTTCCACCCGGCGCCGGCCGGGCGCGGCACCGTCGTGACCCTGCGCGTGACCCTGCATCCACCCGGCGGCGCGCTCGGCGGGCGGGTCGTGGGAAACCTCGGCGCCACGCCGCTGGAGCTGGTTGCAGAAGGCGCGCTGCGGCGCTTCAAGAACCTGGTCGAAACCGGCGAGATCCCGACCACCGCGCGCCAGCCGGCCGCGCGCGCCGACACCCATTGACATGCAACTGAGCGAGATGCAACCGAGGAGCAGAACATGCGAGCACTGTACTGGAACGGGGTGAACGACCTGCGCGTCGGCACCGTCAAGGATCCCGAGATCGTCAACCCGCACGACGCCATCCTGCGCGTCAGCCTGTCGACGACCTGCGGGTCCGACCTGCACTTCATCGACGGCTACATCCCGACCATGAAGGCCGGCGACGTGATCGGCCACGAGTTCATGGGCGTGATCGAGGAAGTCGGATCCGCCGTCAAGCGCGTCAAGAAGGGCGAGCGCGTGGTGGTGCCCTCCTTCATCGTGTGCGGCCAATGCTGGTACTGCCAGCACAAGCAGTACTCGCTGTGCGACAACACCCATCCCAAGCCCGAGCTGCAGGAACCGCTGCTGGGCGGCTACCCGACCGCCGGGATCTACGGCTACACCCATGCCTTCGGCGGCTACGCGGGCGCGCACGCGCAGTACGTGCGCGTGCCGTTCGCCGACAACGACTGCTTCCAGGTGCCCGACGGCGTGGCCGACGACACCGCGCTATTCCTCTCGGACGCCGCACCGACCGGCTACATGGGCGCCGACTTCTGCGACATCCAACCGGGCGACACGGTGGCGGTGTGGGGCTGCGGCGGCGTCGGCCTGATGGCACAGCAGAGCGCGCGCCTGATGGGCGCCGAACGCGTGATCGGCATCGACCGCTTTCCCGAACGGCTGGAGATGGCGCGCACCCACGCCGGCTCCGAGACGATCGACTACACCCAGGTCGACAGCGTGCTCGACACCCTCAAGGAGATGACCGGCGGGCGCGGCCCCGATTCCTGCATCGACGCGGTCGGGATGGAGGCGCACGGCACCGGGCCGCAATACGCCTACGACCTGGTGAAGCAAGCGCTGCGCCTCGAGACCGACCGCGGCCAGGCGCTGCGCGAAGCGATCATGGCTTGCCGCAAGGGCGGCACATTGTCGGTGCTCGGCGTCTACGGGTTGATCGACAAGTTCCCGATGGGGGCCATCATGAACAAGGGCATGACGGTGCGCAGCGCCCAGCAGCACGGGCAAGCCTACATGGAGCGGCTGCTGGGCCACGCGCAGAAGGGCGAGCTGAATCCGGCGTATCTGGCCACGCACCGCTTCTCGATCGAAGACGGGCCGCGCGCCTACGACATGTTCAAGCACAAGAAAGACGGCCTGGTACGTGCGGTGTTCACGCATTAGGGCACCTTCGGGACCTCGGCGGCGGCGCCGGGCGCAGCTTACTTGTTCGCGCCGGCCAGCGTGCCTGGAACCAGGCGGCGGGCCGCTGGTCTACGGGAGTGCCATGCTGCCATTACTGTATCGCGATGTTCCCAGACTACCGTTCGAATGAGCCGCCGCACGCCGACGCAGCCGCCGCCCAGTTCGGTTTCTGGGAGCTGGACCCGGACGACATGACGCTGGCGCTGTCGGATGCGGCGCGCGCCATCTTCGGCATCGAGCCGGATGGCTGCCGGTTCGACGCGCTGCTGCGACGCGTGCACCCGGCCGAACGACAGCGCGTGGGCGACACCGTGCACGCGGCCTTGCGCGCCGGGGCCGCGCTCGATCTCGGTTACCGCATCGTTCGTCCCTCGGGCGAGGCGCGGGACGTGCGCATGCGCGCCGAGCCCGCGCCCGCGCACGCCGGCCGTGCGCGCTGCCTGGGCACGCTCGAGGACGTGACCGAACAGGTGCGGCGCGAGCACGAAGCCGGGCTCAACGCGCGGCTGCTGCAGATGGCGAGCAGCGTCGCCCATGTCGGCGGCTGGACCTGTGACAGCGCGCATGGCCGCGTGATCTGGTCAGACGAAGTGTGCCGCATCCACGACATGCCGCCCGGGACCGCGCCCACGGTCGAGGAAGCGCTCGCCTACTTCGCGCCCGAATCGCGCGCCAGGCTGCGTTCGCTGGTCGAGGCCTGCCGGCGCGACGGCGCGCCTTACGACGCAGAGCTGCGGCTGGTCACGGCGCGCGGCCGCAGCGTGTGGGTGCGCGCGATCGGCGAGGCGGTGCGCGGCGCCGGCGGCGCGATCACCGCTCTGCAGGGGGCGTTCCAGGACATCAGCGACAAGCGCAGCGCGCAAGAACAGGCTGCCCGCATGGCCGAGCGCTTGAGCGCCACGCTCGAGTCGATCACCGACGCCTTCTATACCCTGGACCGCGAGTGGCGCTTCACCTACCTGAACCCCGAAGCGGAGCGGCTGTTCAAGCGCCCGCGTGAACAGCTGCTCGGCAAGGTATTGTGGGACGAGTTCGACGCCCTCAAGGGCCAGATCGGCTACCGCGAATTCCATCGCGCGCTGCGCGACGAGCACACGGTCGTGTTCGAGGAATATTACGCGCCCTACCAGGTGTGGTCCGAAGTGCGTGCCTACCCTTCCCCCGAGGGCCTGGCCGTGTACTTCCGCGACATCACCGCGGCGCGCAGGACCGAGGAGTCGCTGCGCCTCAGCGAGGAACGCTTCCGCACCATCGCCCGCGCCACCACGGACGTGGTGTGGGACTGGAACCTGGACGACGACACCCTGTGGGTCAGCGACAGCGTCGAAGCGGTGTTCGGCTACGCGCCGGCCGAGTTTTCCGGGCCGATCCTGGCATGGTCGGAGCGCATCCACCCGGACGAGCGCGAACGGGTCGTGCGCCACATTCACGCCGCGATCGACGGCGGCGCGGACGAGTGGACCGACGAATACCGTTTCCTGTGCAAGGACGGTTCGGTCGCCTTCGTGCTCGATCGCGGCACCATCCTGCGCCGCGCCGACGGGCGCGCCACACGCATGATCGGCGCCATGGTCGACCTGACCGAGCGCCACCAGGCCAGGCGCCGGATCGAATACCTCGCCTATTACGACCCACTGACCCAGCTGCCGAACCGCCAGCTGTTGATGGACCGCCTGCAGCGCGCGCTCGAAAGCTGCGCGCAGCGCCACTGCGCCGGTGCGCTGCTGCTCATCGACCTGGACGATTTCAAATCGCTCAACGACACCCTCGGCCATGCGGTCGGCGACGAGCTGCTCAAGCAGGTGGCGCAGCGCCTGCGCGACTGCGTCGGCCCGAACGACACGGTCGCGCGTTTCGGCGGCGACGAGTATGCGGTCCTGCTCGGGGACCTGGGCATGGACCTGGATGGGGCACGCGAGCGTGCCGCGGCGGCGGGCGAGCGCATCCTGGCAGGGCTGGGCAAGCCCTACCAGCTCGGCGAGTACAACCACTACGGTACGACCAGCATCGGGGTCGTGCTGTTCAGCGATGGCGGCGACGACATCGGCGAACTGCTCAAGCGCGCGGACATGGCGATGTACGCGGCCAAGAGCGCCGGCCGCAACACGCTGCGGTTCTTCGACCCGGCCATGCAGGCCGCGCTGTCGGCGCGCATGGCGCTCGTGCACGACCTACGCGCGGCCGTGCGCCGCTGCGAGCACGAGTTCGATCTGCACTACCAGCCGCAGATCGACCGCCACGGCGACGTCATCGGCGTCGAAGCGCTGGTGCGCTGGCGCCATCCGACCCGCGGCACGATCTCGCCGGTCGAGTTCATCCCGCTCGCCGAGGAGACCGGTCTGGTGCTGGTGCTCGGGCAGTGGGTGCTGAAACAGGCCTGCGGCCAGCTGCTGGCCTGGACCTCGGACCCGGCCACCGCGCACATCGAGGTCGCGGTCAACGTCAGCGCGCGCCAGTTCCACCACCCGCATTTCGTTGCGCAGGTGCTGGAGCAGGTCGCGGCGGCGGGGATCGATGCGCACCGGCTCAAGCTCGAACTGACCGAAACCTCGCTGCTGGAAAACGTCGACGACACGATCGCCAAGATGAATGCCCTCAAGACGCACGGCGTGACCTTCGCCCTGGACGACTTCGGCACCGGCTATTCCTCGCTGGCCTACCTCAGGCAGCTGCCGCTGGACATGCTCAAGATCGACCGCTCGTTCGTGCTCGACCTGTTGACCAACCAGAACGACGCGGTGATCGCCTGCACCATCATCGCGCTGGGCCGCAGCCTGGGCCTGCGGGTCCTGGCCGAAGGCGTCGAAATGGAAGCGCAGCGCGACTTCCTGTTCGAGCACGGCTGCGATGCCTACCAGGGCTTCCTGTGCGCCCGGCCGATGCCGGCCAGCGCGGTGCCCTCGGTCGCCTGCAAGCCATGAGCGGGCGCCGCGCGCGGAACTTTAGCTGGCCACCGCCAGTCGTATGGTGAGCGGATATTTCCAACGTACGGGGAGCCAGACATGGAACCATTGAGAGCAGGCGTGCCGGCTCCAGAGTTCGAGTTGAATTCGACGCCCGACCAGCGCGTCAAACTGTCGGACTTTCGCGGCCGGCGGGCGATTCTCGCATTCTATCCGGCAGACTGGAGTCCGGTCTGCGGCGACCAGCTCGCGCTCTACAACGAGTTGCAGGAAGAATTCGCCAACCACAACGCCATGTGCATCGGCGTTTCGGTGGACGGCGCCTGGTGCCATGCGGCGTTTCGCGAGCAGCGCGGCTACAGGCTCGCGCTGCTGTCCGACTTCGAGCCGAAGGGCGAGGTGGCGCGCGCCTACGGTGTCTACCGGGACAAGGACGGGGTGAGCGAACGGGCCCTGTTCGTCGTCGACGAGGAAGGCGTGATCCGCTGGTCGTATGTTTCGCCGATCGGCATCAATCCGGGCGCCGACGGCATTTTGAAGGCGCTGGAACAAATCGATGGGAGGACATCATGAGTTTGGCAAAACCGGTCGATCAGACCGACCACGTACTGGGACCGGACGATGCGCCGGTCACGCTGGTCGAGTATGGCGACTTTCAGTGCCCGCACTGCAGGGCGGCGCACTTCTACCTGAAGAACGTGCTGGCGACGATGGGCGACGACGTGCGCTTCGTGTTCCGCCACGTGCCGCTGACCCAGATCCACCCGATGGCGCAAGCGGCGGCCGAGGCGGCCGAGGCGGCCGGGGCGCAAGGCCGGTTCTGGCCGATGCACGACGCGATCTACGAGAACCAGGACCTGCTCGGCCCGCAGCTGCTGGCGCGGCTCGGGGTACGCCTCGGGCTCGACATGCAGCGGTTCTCCGATGACATGCAGTCACACCGCTATCTGCCCAAGGTAAGGGAAGACTTCATGAGCGCCGTGCGCAGCGGGGCCGCGGGCACGCCGAGCTATTTCATCAACGGCGAGCCGTACGAGGGCAGCTACGACGACGAGGCGCTGATCGAGGCACTGCGCTTCGCCGCGCAGGCGCATGCCCCGCATGCGACGAGACCGCAGCAGGGCACGCGGCCGAGGGCGCACTGAGCTGGCCTGGCCGCTTCTTTCCATCCCCTTTGGCTTGAGACGGATCAAACCACCAACGACTTGGCGTCGTGCGCGTCGCCGCTGTTCCTATAGTGGGTTGCACGATGACTCACCAGGGAGGTCCTTTATGAATCGCATGATTGCAGTCCTGACGATGTGTTCCCTGCCGCTCCTTGGCGATGTCGCATCGGCACAGGCGCCGGCACCGTCGAACGCGCAGGCGCCGGCGGCGCCGGTTGCCGGCCGAGCGCCCGTGGGCGTGACCGTGGTCGAGATGGAGGCCGTCGTCATCGGTTGGAGCACCAGGCGCGACCTGTTCGACAAAGCCGTGGTCAACGACAAGAACGAAAAGATCGGCAAGATCGACGACCTGATCATCTCCCCGAGCCGGGATGGCAGCACGCCCGCGGCCTCGTTCGTGATCATTGGCGTGGGCGGGTTCCTGGGCATCGGCAAACGGGACGTTGCGATCCCGGCGGAGCAGTTGAAGCTGCAGAACAAACAGCTGCTCTTGCCCGGCGCAACCAAGGATGCGCTCAAGGCCTTGCCGCCGTTCGTGTACCAGAAGAGGTAGAGGGCGCAGGCCGCGGGCAACCGCCTGGTCCTGGGCATCGCCTCCGGCCGGGAGCGCGGACCTCGTACCCAAGCCGATCACGCCCGTGCCGATGCTCGTGACCGGTCACAGCTGGCAAGCGCTACAATGGATCGCGAGGCATGCGGACGGGTGGATCACCTACCCGCGCGGACCCGAGCGCCAGGCCGGGGTCGCGGCACACTGGCGCGCCGCAGTGGAAACTGCGGCGCCCGGGGTCTTCAAGCCATTTGTGCAATCGCTCTATCTCGACCTGAGCGCGGACCCCGACGCAGCGCCGACACCGATCCATCTGGGCTTTCGCGCCGGCCTGCACTTTGTGCTGCGCTTTCTGGAAACGCTGCGTTCGATCGGGGTTCAACGACGTCATCCTGAACTTCAAATACGGCGCGCGCAAGGCCGGTGACGTGCTCGAAGAGATCGGCCAGGAGATCCTGCCGCAGTTGGCGCAGTCGAGCGCCCGTCAAGGGGACGGCGCGTAAGGCAGCATGATCGGATCGCGCAGCCGGATGATCTGCCGCACGTCGGCGTCATCGACCACCAGCATGCTCGTCATTCCGGTCGGCCCCTGGTCGACGTAGACCTCGCGCGGGTTGTGGATGAGGTGGTCGAGCCCTTCCACCAGCACCTCGACCAGATCGTTCTTGGGATCGTAGCTCACGCCCAGCAGCGGCAGCCACTCGGCCTCGATCTGGTCGCCAATGTTCAGCGATGCGACTTCGATCTCGGCCTGCTTGCCCACCACCAGTTTCGAGACGCGGTCAAAGTAGGTTTGCCATGTCCCTTTGTCGAGTTTCACAGTAGCCATCGGGTCCACCTCCGTCTCTTGATGAATACGAAAAAAAAGCCGCACGATGCGCAAACGACTGCCCAAAGAGGGATGGTCGGGAGGTCAATTTAATCCTTCTTCGCCTCCAATGAAAGACAAGTCTGACAAGTCGGCGCATCTCGATGAAACATCGCACCGGGCGCACGGCCGGTGGCCAATCGTGCGCCGCTCGGCCGCAGGCTTTTTGCTAGTATCGCGGACGGATATACCGCGCGATGCGCAAGGTCGGCAGCGAGTCTATGAAGAACACCAAATACTTCGAGCCCAATCGCCACGCCACCTGGCTCGAGTGCTTCTTCGACCTGATTTTCGTGGTGGCGATCGATGACGTCACGCATGTCCTGAGCGAGACGCCCGACGGTCACCTCGATCCGCTCCAGTTCTCGAAATTCGTCCTGGTATTCATTCCCCTGTGGTGGATCTGGGCCAGCCACACGATCTATGCCAACCGGTTCGATGCGGACGACCGCCAGCACCGCCTGGCAACCCTGTGCATCATGTTCCTGCTGATCGTCATCTCGGGCTTGATCGGCCAACGGTTCCTGGCCGGTTTCGACGCCATCGTCGTCTGCTACGCCGGTTCGAAATACATCATCGCGCTGATGTATTTCGCCTCCAGCCAGCGGCACAGGGAAGGCGCGGAACTCACGACCGCGGTCGGCTGGACGATTGTTGCCGGCAGCACCATCAGCCTGGCGTCGATCCTGTTCCCGGCGCCACAGCGCTATGCCGTGTTCTACCTGGGCATCCTGTTCGACCTGGTGGCGTTCATGTTTTTCCTGCGGCGCCGGCTCGAGGTCATCCCGGTGCACACCGGACACCTGATCGAGCGCGTGGGCCTGCTCACGATCATCATATTGGGGGAGTCGGTCAGCAGCCTGTCGATCGGACTGGCCAACATCAGCTGGACCTTCGAAAGGCTGCTGAGCGCCGCCACCGGCTTTGTACTGATCTCGAGCATCTGGTGGGTGTATTTCGACAGTTTTCACCTGCTCACCAGAGAAAACCTCTCGACTGGCCATTCGATCCTGTATTCGCATCTGTTCGTCTTCCTCGGCCTGTCGATCCTGGCCAGCCTGATCCGGCACGCGATCCTGAACGATTTGGCGCTGGCCGACTTCCGGGTCATGTCGGCCATTGGCGCGGTCTCTTTTTTCCTCGGCAAGCAGTACGCCTATTTCATGGAGCGCCGCGAGCTGAGGCGCCAGCTGGTCATCAACACCGTGGCCGTCTTCGTGTCGGGCGGGCTTGCCCTGCTGTTGCCCGGAACCACCTACGTCCTGCTCGGTCTGACGTGCGCGGTGATTTGTTATGCCTTCCTTGCCCTCACTTACCTGAAGGTCCCGCCTGCGCGTCACGACGGAGCGCACGCCAGCGCCATCGGAGGAGATCGGTCATGAGCTTCAAACCACTTATACCGGCCAGGATGCGCGGCTGGGCGATCCGCGGCTACGGCGACGAGATCGTGTTGATGGACGACCTCCCGGTGCCGGCACCGGGTCCGCACGACGTCCTGATCCAGATGTTCAGCGCCGAAGCCGGCATCCAGGATGAACTGGTGCGCACCGGCGCATGCGACGTGCAGCGCCCGTTCCCGCTGGTGCTGGGCCTGGGCGGCGCGGGGCTGATCGTCGCGATGGGGGCCCGGGTCAAGGGCCATGCCGTGGGCGAGTATGTCTACGCCTGCAGTTATCCGCTCGCGGACAATGGCTCCTGGGCCGAGTACATGCTGGTGCCCGACCACTACGTCGCGCGGGCCCCGACCTCGATCGCGCCGATCGAGGCCGGCGCGTTGCCGATCGCCGGGCTGAGCGCCCACGAGTCGCTGATCGGACTGCTCGGCGTCGAGGAAGACGATACCGTGCTGGTCAGCGCGGGCGCCGGCGGCGTCGGCCACATTGCAGTACAGATCGCGTCGCTGTTCGGCGCGCGCGTCGGCGCCACCGCCAGCCGCAGGAACCAGCCCTTCCTGGCCGACCTGGGCGCCGAGGCGGTGATCGACTACACCGAGGAAGATGACCTGAGCCGCGCCATCCTCGATGTCTTTCCCGGCGGGGTCGACAAGATCCTCAACTGCGTCCGCTGCAAGGATGCGAACGACTACGTGTGGGCCCTCAGGGAAGGCGGCACCATGGTCGACCTGGCCGGCTCGGTATCGGTCGAGCGCCCTGGCGTGCGGATCATTTCCGACCATGTGGTGCACGGAAGTGGCGCGCGCCTGACCGAGCTGGCCCGCTTGTTCGATGAGGGCGCCTTGCAAGTGGCGATCCACGACATCGTTCCGTTCACCGAGGCCCAGGACGCGCTCGCCGAGGTGCTGACGGGGCATGTGCGCGGCCGGGTCGTGATCCGGATCCGATAACTCCTGCCGGCCAGTGCAGGCGCGAACCATGGCTTGCCGCGCTGGACCACGCCTTCCCGCCGCCGCCCCACAAGGTGCCGCTGGAATTGATTTGAGCAGATGGCGCATGCGGCCGGCGCAGACCCGGCTACCCTGCGTTTCACTTGGTCCGGCGCTTCACCGCGTAGCCGTACTGCACCGGCCACGCTGGCTCTTCCTCGAACGCATGCTGGACCTTCAGCGCCCAGTAAGGTTCGCGCAGCAGTTCGCGCCCGACCAGCACGAGGTCGGCGTCGCCGCCGGTCACGATTTCGTCGGCTTCCTTGGGATCGGTGATCAGCCCCACGGCGCCGGTCGGGATATCGGCGCCGTCACGAATCCGGCGGCTGCACGGCACCTGATAACGCTTGGCCACCGGGATGCGGGCCGTCGGCAGGTTGCCGCCGGTCGAGACGTCGATCAGGTCGACGCCGATCGCCTTGAGCCGGCGCGACAATTCCACCGATTGCTCGATGTCCCAGCCACCCGCCGTCCAGTCGGTCGCGGAGATGCGCACGAAGAGCGGCAGCTCGTCAGGCATCACGGCGCGTACCCGCTCGGTCACGCGCAGCACGAGGCGCATCCGGTTGTCCAGGCTGCCGCCGTACTCGTCGTCGCGCTCGTTGCTGTGGGGCGACAGGAACTGGTGCAGCAGATAGCCGTGCGCAGCGTGGATTTCCAGCAGCCGGAATCCGGCCGCAAGCGAACGGCGCGCCGCGGCCTCGAACAGGTCGACGACGGCGTCGATGGCCTGCATGTCCAGCGCGACCGGCGCCGGATCGTCGGGATGGAAGGGAATCGGACTGGGCGCCACCACCGGCCAGCCGCCCTCGGCGCCTGTCTTGAGCGTGCCGCCGCCCGTCCATGGCGCCGCCGTGCTGGCCTTGCGCCCGGCGTGGGCCAGCTGGATCCCCGCGACCGCGCCCTGGCTGTGGAGGAAGCGGGCTATCCTGCCCAGCGGCTCGATGTGGGCGTCGTCCCAGATGCCGAGGTCGCCCGGGGTGATGCGGCCTTCGGGACTGATGGCAGTGGCCTCGACGATCACAAGGGCTGCGCCGCCGACTGCACGGCTGCCCAGGTGCACCAGGTGCCAATCGTTGGCGAACCCTTCCTCGGCGGAATACTGGCACATGGGCGCCATCGCGATGCGGTTGCGCAGCACCACGCCGCGCAGGTCTAGCGGGCTGAGCAGGTCGACCTCCGGCACCTCGCGGTCGTGGGAGGCGTCCGCCAGCGAGCCGTGCGTGGCCGCCTGCGCGGCCGCAGCAGAAGACTGGGCAACATCCGAGTTCATCGCTTACTCCTGGATTCAGAAAGGTTCCCGGCTTGGACAAGGGTGCGGCGCTTAAGTTGCGCATGCGGGTGCGCCACCCCGGCGCGGCGCAGGCGCTCCTGCGCGAAGGCGAGCGCATCCAGCATGGGCCGGTGCACCAGCCGGCGCATCCGGCGTCGGCTGTCGCAGTCCCACAGGCCCATCGGCATCCACGGCCGCGGCCGGTGCCAGTCGAACATCCCGATGATCGGATAGATGCAGACGCCTCCCAGGGGCACCCTGGCGTCGAACAGGCTTTCGACTTCATCCGCGAGCTCGTTGATCCAGCGCGCGCGATGCACGCCCCAGTGCGAGGTTTCCGAAATGGCGAGGTCGCCGCCGTAGCGTTCATGCACCGACCGGACCAGCTCGCGCAGCGGCACCCGGCGCGGATCGTCGTCGTCGAGCCATTCTCCGTCCCTGCCGCGCTCCCATTGCGAGTTCCAGTAATAGTTGATGCCGACCACATCCAGGTGCGCGCGGCTGCCGCCCAGTTCCGGCCGGGTGCGGCCGCACAGCATGTCCCAGCTTTCGAACACCTGCACATCGTTGAAGGTCCTGGCCGCTTGCAGCGATTCGGGCCGTCCATCCGTTGGCGCCACATGGCACAAGGGATCGGCGTTCAGGAAACGGGCATCCGGCACCCTGGCCCGGATCGCGTCGATGCCGGCGATGGCGGCGCGCGCCAGCGCGACTTTCAGCTCGTAGTGGCAGCCCGTCATGTAGGGCGCGAAATGGCCGACCTCGCCCGCCACCCAGGAAAAGTAGGATGGCTCGTTGACCGGGGTGAACCACAAGGCCCCCTGGAGCCGCTCGCGCAAGTAGCGTGCGCAGGCCGCGCAATACCCGGCGAACCGGTCGGCGAAACCGGGCGACAGCGGGTCCAGTCCGGCCGGGTAGCCGAAGTGGAACAGGTCCCACACCACCTCGGTCCCGTACTTGCGGGCCGCGCGCACCAGCGGTTCGACCGTGGAAAAATCGAAGCGGCCACGCCCCTTGTCGACCACCGGCCAGCGGATGCCGTCGCGCACTGCGTGGATGCCTACCTCGCACAAGCGCCGATAGTCGGCATCGGCATGGCGCAGGTGCCAGGTCTCGTCGATCAGGTCGATCCAATCGCCCTCGCGATTGAAGCCCGTCGTACATTCAAACCCGCCAAGAAAGTAGCTGGCAAACAGCATGATGAGCACTCCCGACGCTTCGACAAACTTACCTATGTCTGCATACTGGGCGCGCCTTGCGGTCAAGGCGGACGGCGGCTTGCGCGATTGTCGATCCTACGGCGCGCCCGCCGCCGATGTCAATCGCGTCGCGTGGCGTGCGCGCGGGCCTGCGCCGCCTCGCTCGCGCTAGAGCGAAACGCGATGTGCGGCCCGGCGCGCTTTTATGCCGCGTTTACACGGCCCTGACCAGGATTTACGACAATTTTCAGCGCCCTCTTCCATCATGGCTGCCTGTTCCACTACGGCTCGATTCCATGAACACGCAGCTTCGCACCGCCCTGCTCGGCCGTCCGCTCGACCCGCTGGAGCAGGAAACCCGCCACGGCCTGACCCTGGTCGCTTTCCTCGCCTGGGTCGGCCTTGGCGCGGATGGTCTTTCGTCCTCGGCCTACGGCCCCGAGGAAGCCTTCAAGGCGCTCGTCGGCCACGCCCATTTCGGCCTGTACCTGGCGCTGGCGACCGCCGCCACCGTCTTCATCATCGCGTTCGCCTACAACCAGGTGATCGAGCTGTTCCCGACCGGGGGCGGAGGCTACCGCATCGCCAGCGTGCTGATCGGGCCGCACGCCGGCCTGGTCTCGGGCGCGGCGCTGATCGTCGACTACGTGCTGACGGTATCGATCTCGATCGCCGGCGGCGTCGACGCGCTGTTCTCGATGCTGCCGCTGAGCGCGCAGCACTTCAAGCTGGCCACCGAGATGGCGCTGTTGGTATTGCTGCTGTGGCTGAACCTGCGCGGCGCCAAGGAATCGATCCGGGTGCTGCTGCCGGTGTTCCTCGGCTTCGTCGCCACCCATGCGCTGTTGATCGTGTACGGCATTGCCGCCCACGCCCAGGCCTGGCCGGCGCTGTTCCCGGCCAAGCTCAGCGAGACCACTGCACTCGCCAAGGACAGCGGCTGGGTGTTCACGCTGGCGCTGCTGCTCAAGGCGTATTCGATGGGCGGCGGCACCTATACCGGCATCGAGGCAGTGTCGAACAACGTCAATGCGCTGGCCGAGCCGCGCGTGCGCACCGGGCGCGTGACGATGCTGTACATGGCGGTGGTATCCTGCCGATGAAGATGTGACCATGTCGTCCCGGCGCAGGCCGTGACCCAAGGACAGCGGACCACGGAGCATGCGCCAGCATGGGCTCCGGCCAAAGGGGCCGCCGAGGCCCGGAGCGACGGCATGTTGAGGCTCAGCCGAACAGCTTGGCCGCCGTCTTCGCCACCAGCTCGCCCTGCGCGCGCGCGCCGTCCAGCTCGATCTGGCTCGGCTGGCGCTGGCCCTGGCCGCCGGCGATCGTGGTCGCGCCGTAGGGCGTGCAGCCGGCGATCTCGTCGAGCGTCATCTGCCCGGCGAAGCTGTACGGCAGGCCGACCACCACCATCCCGAAATGCAGCAGGTTGGTGATGACCGAGAACAGCGTGGTCTCCTGGCCGCCGTGCTGGGTCGCGGTCGAGCCGAACGCCGCGCCGACCTTGCCGTGCAGCGCACCGCGCGCCCACAGACCGCCGGTCTGGTCGAGGAAGGCCGCCATCTGCGACGGCATGCGCCCGTAGCGCGTGGGCGCGCCGATCACGATCGCGTCGTAGTCGGGCAGCTCGGCGACGGTGGCGATGGGCGCCGCCTGATCCAGCTTGAAGTGGGCGCTCTTGGCCACCTCTTCCGGCGCCGTTTCCGGCACCCGCTTGACGTCGACCGTGGCGCCGGCCGCGCGCGCGCCTTCCGCGACCGCGTTGGCCATTTGTTCGACGTGTCCGTAAGTGGAGTAATACAGCACCAGTACTTTGGCCATGCTCGTCCCTCCTGGGTTGTTTGCTCGGGTTGTTCAACAATGGCGATCCTAGCGCATTCGCGTACAAGAAGTCGCCTCCTTAAAGGCAGGCGATTTTCGTGGCGCCGATTCGCCGCAAGTACAATAGCGCCTTTCGAACTTTCGCCCCCGCTCCGCCGGTCCGCCATGCACGCTCCAGACCCGTTCCGATGAAAGCCCGCACCACCCTGATCCTGATGGCGGTCGCGATCCTGGTGCCCGCGGCGCTGATCATGGCAGCCGGCCTGCACATGCTGCTGCAATGGGAGCGCGAATCGCGCCTGCGCGGCGTCGAGGAAGCCGCGCGCGCCACCGCGCTGCTGGTCGACCGCGAAATCGCCGTGGCCGACGCCTCGCTGCGCGGCATCGTCAATTCCGAAGCGCTGGCGCGCGGCGACTTCGCCCTGCTGCACCGCGAGGCGCGCACGATGAACGAAGGTTCGCTCAGCTGGACCATGCTCTCGCACGAGAATGGCGAGCCGCTGTTCAACACGCTGGCGCCGTTCGGCAGCGCGCTGCCGCACCGCCGCTCGAGCTGGGCGGCCCAGACCTTCGCGGCCGGGCACACCCGCGTCTCCGGATATTTCATCGGCAACCTGACGCGGCGCGGCCAGATCTCGGTCGACGTGCCGGTGACGCTGTCCGGCGGGCGCCGCTACGTGGTCAGCCAGCTGTTCGACGCGCGCTACTTCCAGCGCGTGTTCGACGCCAAGTCGCTCGGGCGCGACTGGGTCGTCACGATTTTCGACGCCAACGGCATTTCGCTGGCGCGCAACCTGGGTGCCGCCGACTACGTGGGCAAGCCGGTGCGCGAGTCCCTGCACGCGGCCGCGCGCGCGAGCGAATCGGGCCGCCTGCGCGCGACTACACGCGACGGCATCGACGTCTACAGCGTGGTGCGGCGCGCGCCGTTGAGCGGCTGGACGGTGGGGATCGGCGTGCCGGTCGACGAGATCGAAGCGCCGGCGCGCACCGCCACGCTGTTCGCGGCGCTGTCGATGCTGGCCTTGATGGGCCTGGCCATCGGCATCGCCGTGTTCCTGGCCAAGCGCCTGTCGCTCGGCCTGGCCCAGGCGCAGGGTGCGGCGCGCCTGCTCGGCGCCGCGCCCTTGCCGCCGGCGCGCCCGAGCGGCGTGCGCGAGATCGACGGCCTGCTGGCCGACCTGCGCCGCAGCAGCGAAGCGCTGGCGCGCGAGCGCGGCGCGCGCGAACGGCTCGAGCACGAACGCGAAGACTTGCTGCAGGCCGAGCAGGCCGCACGCCGGCGCGCGGAATCCCAGAGCCAGGCCAAGGACCAGTTCCTGGCCATGCTCGGGCACGAGCTGCGCAATCCTCTGGCGGCGATCGCCGGCGCGCTGGCCGTGACCGACATGGCGGCGGCCAAGCCCGAGCTGCTCGCGCACGCGCGCGAGATCAGCCGGCGCCAGCTGCGCCACCTGACCCGCATCGTCGACGACCTGCTGGACGTGCGTCGCATCCTGTCCGGCAAGGTGGTGCTGGACAAGCGCCTGCTCGACGCCGGCGCCGTGCTGCGCCAGTGCGTCGAGGCCAAGACCGTGGTCGACGCCGGCGCCCACGCCTGGCACGTCGACGTTCAGGCGCTGCCGGCGCTGCCGGTCCTGGCCGACGAGACGCGTCTGGGCCAGATCTTCGACAACCTGCTGCACAACGCCGTCAAGTACACGCCGCAAGGCGGCGCGATCACGGTGCGCGCCCGGCGCGACGACGGCGCGGCAGTGATCGAGATCGCCGACACCGGCGTCGGCATCGGCGCCGAGACGCTGTCGCAGATCTTCGAGCCGCTGGTGCAGGGCCCAACCGCGATCGACCGCGCCCAGGGCGGTCTCGGCCTGGGCCTGGCGCTGGTGCGCGAGCTGAGCGCCCTGCATGGCGGCGCCGTGTCGGCGCACAGCGACGGCCCCGGGCACGGCAGCGTGTTTACGCTGCGCCTGCCGCTGGCCGCGCACTGAATCGGATTTTCAGCTCAAGTGCTCTCGCGCGCGCGCAGCGTAAAGCCCAGGTCGATGCGGCGCTGCACTGGAGCGCGCCCCTCGATCGCCTGCAGCAGCAGCGAGGCCGATTCGAAGCCGATGCGGTAGCGCGGCGTCTCGACCGTCGTCAGCGAGGGCACCATCCAGGCCGAGGCCGACAGGTCGTTGAAGCCGGCCACCGCCAACTGGTCGGGGATGGCGATACCGTGGCGCTGGCAGTGGAACACGGCGCCGTAGGCCAGGTCGTCGTTACAGCAGAACACGGCGTCGCAGTCGGGAATGCGCTCGAGCACCTGGCGCGTCAGCTCGGCGCCCAGCGCGATCGTCGAGCGCTCCGGCACCATCATCTCCAGGCGCGCATCGTGCAGGCCGGCGGCGCGCATCGCTTCCCGATAGCCATCGGCGCGGCGCAGCGTGCGTTCGTCGAGCTGGGCGGCGATGAAGGCGATGCGGCGGTAGCCGCGCCGCAGCAGGTGTTCGGTCATCGCCATGCCGGCCGCGTCCTGCGAGAAGCCGACCGACATGCGCGCCGTGTCGTCGGCCAGGTCCATCATCGACACGATCGGCACGCGCGAGCCGGCCAGCGTGCGTTCGACCGCTTCGCTGTGGTTCAGGTTGGAGAGCAGGATGCCGTCCGGGTTCGACTGCATGTAAATGCCCAGCAGCTTCTCTTCCTCGGCGTCCGAATACAGCGTGTTGCCGATCAGGAGCTGGTACTGGCTGGCTTCGATCGCGTCGTGGATGCCGTCCAGCACCTCGCTGAACACCGCATTCGACAGCGACGGCACCAGCACCGCGATCACGCGCGACTGGGACGAGGCCAGCGCCCGCGCCGCCCGGTTCGGCACGTAGCCGAGCTGCACCACGGCCTGCTCGACGCGGGTGCGCGTGCCGTCCGACACCAGCTGCGGCTGGCTCAGCGCGCGCGACGCCGTCATCGTGGAGACCCCGGCGAGCGCCGCCACTTCCTCGAGGGTGGTGCGTCCGGTCCCCCTTGCTTTTCCTGCGCTGGAACGCGTCATTGTTTTTGTCTTTTCGTTGCTGGCCTGAAAACGAGCCGAACCGTGCTTGCGCCGCGGGTCGACAGGCTTGTCAATATATCAGCACTTCTGCCGGTGGGCAATTGCGTACGCAGCGTCCTACAGCGCCCCGCTTGATCGTCCGATTGCCTATCCCTGCCAGCGGCCTACCATGGACCTTTTCCAGGTAATCAAGGAGACGATGATGCCAAGCAATCAGGAATACAAGGGCAAGGGAATCAAGGGCGGCAACTACGATGAACTGAGCGGCGTCGGCACCAGCAGCGCCGGTAAAAACGGCACGACCGGGAACCTGAATGACGGCGGCCGCGACGGCGGCGTCGGCACGCCCGGCATGGCCGATTCGGGCAATCTGCAGCAGCAGGTCGGCCAACCGGGGGGCAGGCCGGCCCAGGGCGATTCGGTGCGCGGCCAGGGCAACCGCCAGGCCGACGATTTGCGCGGCGGCCAGGGCGACCGCCAGCTGGGCGAACGCCAGGCCAGCCGCGACGAAGTCGGCAGCGCGCGCCCGCGTAACGATCCGACGCCGAACGGCTGAACCAGACGCTCGCGGCATCGACGATGTTGTATGCGCGCATCATTGCAACAAATGTTTCTCCAGGGAGAGATACAATGCAAAATGCATAAGCGCCTTGTAACCTTACAGGGCGCGCTTCGTTTCGACTCGACCCCATGAGCAACTGCCCGTCGCCGCCCTCTTTCCTCGCCGATCTTGGCGCATCCCACCACCCCGATACGCTGCTGCGCGAATCGCGCGCACGCCTCGACGCCATGCTCGAGACGATCGGCGACGCCTTTTTCGCGCTCGACCGCGACTGGCGCATCACCTACGCCAATCGCAAAGCCGCCAGCTTCGTCGGGCTCGACCTGGAAGCGAACCTGGGGCGGCCGCTGCTCGAGGTGGTGCCGGCGCTGGCCGGCACCGAGCTGCTGGCGCACTACGGCGCCGCCATGGCCAGCGGCCAGCCCTGCACGGTCGAGACGCTGTGGGCGCCGAACGGCACCTGGGTCGAGGCGCGCGCCTACCCGAGCGCCGACGGCCTGTCGGTGTATTTCCATGACATCAGCGGCAAGCGCGCCGCCGAGGAGGCGCTGCGCAAGAGCGAGCACCGGTTCCGCAGCCTGTTCCAGCAAGCCGGCGACGCGATCCTGATCATCGACGGCATGCTGCGCGTAGTCGCGGTCAATGGCCGCGCCTGCAGCCACTTCGGCTATGGCGAGGACGAGTTCCTCGGCTTGACCGTGCATCAAATCGACAGCGGCTTCGCCTACGGGCCCGAGATGTTCGCTTCGCTGCGCGCCGGCCACACCCAGCTGCTGCGCATCACCAAGCGGCGCAAGGACGGCAGCACCTTCCCGGCCGAGGTCCAGGTCTCGCGCTTCGAGGACGGCGGCGACGAGTACTTCCTGGCGATCGTGCGCGACCTGACCGAACGGGTCGAGGCCGAACGGCGCCTGCGCCAGCTGGCCACGCACGACAGCCTGACCGGCCTGCCCAACCGCACGCTGCTGCACGAACGCCTGCAGCAGATGCTGGACGGCTGCGGGTCCGGCGAGACGGTGGCGGTGCTGTTCCTCGACCTCGACCGCTTCAAGGAAGTCAACGATTCCTTCGGCCACGACCTGGGCGACGCGCTGCTGTGCGAAGTGGCCGCGCGCCTGCGCGCCGTGCTGCGTCCCGAGGACACGATCGCGCGCCTCGGCGGCGACGAATTCGTGGTGGCGGCCCACTGCCCATGCGGGCGCGACGGTGCGCGCCGGATCGCCGTGCGCCTGCTCGAGACGCTGGCCGGTCCGATCCGCATCGGCGACCAGGAAGTCATGGCCGCCGCCTCGATCGGCATCGGCATGTACCCCGGCGACGGCGCCACGCGCGAGCTGCTGTTCCAGAGCGCCGACACGGCGATGTACCGCGCCAAGGAAGGCGGGCGCAACGCTTTCTGCTTCTTCGAGCCGGCCATGCGGCGCGCGGCCCAGGCCCGCATGACGCTCGAGATGGCGCTGCGCCGGGCGCTGGCGCGCGGCGAGTTCGAGCTGCACTACCAACCGCGCGTCGACCTGGCCCGCATGATGGTGACCGGCTTCGAGGCGCTGCTGCGCTGGCAGCATCCGGAGCTGGGACGGGTGCCGCCCGGCGACTTCATCGGCATCGCCGAGGAGACCGGGATGATCGTGCCGATCGGGCGCTGGGTGCTGCAGGAAGCCTGCCGCCAGACGCGCGCCCTGATCGACGAGTTCGGGCGCGACCTGCACGTGTCGGTCAACGTGTCGGCGCGCCAGCTGGCCCAGCCCGGCTTCGTGACCGAAGTGCGCGAGGCGCTCGAGTCCAGCGGCCTGGCGCCGCACTGCCTCGAGCTGGAGCTGACCGAGAGCGCGCTGATCGAGCACGTCGAGCGCGCCGCCGCCATGCTGGCCGAACTCAACGCCCTCGGCGTCAAGCTGGCGTTGGACGACTTCGGCACCGGCTATTCGGGCCTGGCTTACCTGCGCCGCCTGCCGATCGACGTGCTCAAGCTCGACCGCTCCTTCGTGCTGGGCGACGACGGCCGCATCGGCGCCTTCGACTTCATCAAGGCCTTCGTCGACCTGGCGCACGCGCTGCGCATGGCCGTCGTGGCCGAGGGCGTGGAGACCTGGGAAGTGCTCGACTTCTTGCGCGCCGCCAATTGCGACGAGGTACAGGGCTATCTGCTGGCCCGGCCGATGCCCTTGGACCAACTGCGCGCCTTTCTTGTACGCGAGTGTTAGTCTGTCGTCAATTTCGTGACGCGCGAGCGCACAAGTGCGCGGTTATACTCGCCGCACAAAGATTGTGCGCAAGGTAAAGGTTTAACTTTCCTGGCCACGCGCCTCAGCGCCGGCATGGCGTGATGACAATGACGACAAAGCCATGAGAATCAGCAAAGAAAAGGCTGCCGAAAACCGAGCCGCCCTGATCAGGGCTGCGAGCAAGCTGTTCCGCGAACGCGGCATCGACGGGGTCGGTGTCGCCGAGATCAGCAAGGAGGCCGGGCTCACCCACGGCGCCCTGTACGCGCACTTCGCATCCAAGGAAGAACTGGCGCTCGAAGCCTTGTCGTACGGCTTCGAGCAGACCCAGGCGCGCATGTTCGCCAGCACCGTCGATGGCATGCCCGACCTGGATGCCTATCTCGACTATTACCTGTCGGTCGAAGACCGCGACGACTACGCGGCGCGCTGCCCGATGGCGGGTGCGGCCAGCGAGATCGGACGCCAGGACCGCGCGCTCAGCATGCGCTTCACCGAGGGCTATATGGTGATGGTGCGCGCCTTCGAGCGCCAGATCGCCGCCAACCGACCTGGCAGCGACGCGCTGGAGCGCGCGATGGTGGTGGTGGCGACGATGATCGGCAGCATCTCGGTGGCGCGCGGCGTGGCCAAGGCCAACCCTGCGCTGTCGGAACAGCTGCTCAAGTCAGCGCGCCAGATGCTCGACGAGCTGATGCTGGCCACCGACCAGGCAGCGCCGCAGGGCGCGGCCGCGTCCGACGCCGGCTCGGCCAGGGCTAACTAGCGCGAAAAAAACCGGCATCCGCGGATGCCGGTTTTTTTGTGCTTGCCCGGGCGCTTACCGGGTCGCTCACCTGTTCCTTACTTGGTCACCGCGATCGGCATGCGGTGGCCGCCCTTGAAGGTGTACAGCGTGATCACGCCGTCGCGGATGTCGCCGTGAGCATCGAAAGCGATGGCGCCGGTCACGCCCTTGTATTGGGTCTTGGCCAGCAGCGGCAGGTACTTGGCCGGGTTGCTCGACCCGGCCTTGTCCATCGCCTCGGCGATCACCATCACCGCATCGTACGAGTACGGCGCGATGATCTGCACGTCGATGCCGAAGCGCTTGCGGTAGGCGGCGCGGAAGTTGTCCAGGGCCGCCTTGCCGGCATCCTCGACGCCGCCGGCCTCGGCGCAAACCACCTGCCCGTCCGTCATGGTCCCGCCCGAGAGCTTGAAGATTTCGTCCGAGCAGATACCGTCGCCACCCATCATGCGCACCTTGATGCCGAGCTGCTTCATCTGGCGCAGCATCGGACCGGCAACCGCGTTCATGCCGCCAAAGAACACCAGGTCCGGATTGCTCGCGCGCACGCGCGTGAGGATCGCCGAGAAATCGGTGGCGCGGTAGTCAGTGAATTCCTTGGCGACCACGCTCGCGCCCTGCTGGCGCAGGCCGTTGGCGAACTCGGTGGCCAGGCCCTGGCCGTAGGCGGTGCGGTCGTCGATCACGGCGACGCGCTTCACATTCATGCCCTTGACCGCGTAACGGCCCAGCGCGCGCCCGAGCTGGACGTCGTTGGCGACGACGCGGAAGGCGGTGGCGAAATTCTGGCGGGTGTACTGCGGGCTGGTGGCGGACGGCGAGATCTGCGGGATACCGGCGTCGCTGTAGATCTTCGAGGCCGGGATGGTGGTGCCCGAACCTTCATGGCCGATCACGCCGTTGACCTTGGCGTCGACCAGCTTCTGCGCCACCGCGGTGGCCTGCTTGGGGTCGCTGGCGTCGTCTTCGCCGATCAGCTGCCAGGTCACCTTCTTGCCGCCGATCGTCGCGCCGCGCGCATTCAGCGCTTCGATCGCCATGCGCGCGCCGTTCTCGCTGTCCTTGCCAAAATAGGCGACCGGGCCGCTCATGTCGGCGGCGTGGCCGATCTTGACCACTTCATGGGCCGCGACTGCCGGACCGGCAACACCGGCCAACGCTAGGCTCATGTACAGCAAACCGTGCTTCTTCATTCCATCCTCATCTAATTCGGTGATTCTTTATTCCAAAAACGTTAGATTACAGGTATTCGCTGTAACTAACAAGTATTGCCGAGCGACCGCCGGTTTCGGGCACAATGCAGTTTTGCTCTCCCGACGCGCATGACACGTCCCCTGCCCCAAACGCCCGCGCCGCTGCAGGCGCATGTGCCTGAACCGCTGCCGGCGCTGAATGGCGCCACACTGCTGCGCGCACTCTTCAAGCGCCCGCGGCGCCAGAGCGGCCAGCCGACCCCGCGCACGCGCTACCTTCTCGAGCGCATCGATCCCGAATTGCTGGCGCGCTACCGCGCGGCGCTCGGCTTCGACGGCGCCGCCGCGCCGCCGACCTCGGTGCCGCTGACCTTCTGGTACCTGCCGGCCCAGCGCGCCCAGGTCGCGACGATGCTGTTCGAGTCCTTCCCGTTCCGCCTGCCGGGCGCCGTCCACAGCGCCAACCTGCTGCGCAGCCACGGCGCAGCCGACCTGGACGCGCCGCTGCTGCTGTCCACCACGGTCACGGTGCAGCCGCCGCGCGAGAACGGCGCGGTGCTGGCGGTGCTCGACACCGTCGGCGAACAGCATGGCCAAGCCGTGTTCGATTGCCGCAGCACCTACCTGATGGTGCGCGGTAGCGCACGCGGCCCGGGCCCGGCGCGCGCGCCCGACAGCGCAGCGCCGGCGTGCGCCGGCTGGGAGATCGGCCATGCCTGCGGCCGGCGCTACGCGGCGCTGTCCGGCGACTGGAACCCGATCCACCTGTGGCCCTGGAGCGCGCGCCTGATGGGCATGCGGCGCCCGATCATCCACGGCATGCACACGCTGGGCCGCGCCTGCGCCGCGCTCGAACGCCTGCAGGCGCGCCCGCTGACGCTGCTCGACGCCCGTTTCCTGGCGCCACTGCCGCTGGGCAGCACGGTGGCGCTGGGCGCCGCCCTGGACGGCGACGCCGCGGGCGGCCGCTTCAGCGTCGGTCGCGACGGCCGCGTCGCCGTCGGCGGCCGCTTCGCGCTGGCCGGGGACGCGCTCGCGCCTGGATCCGTTTGATACATCTCAATCGATGCGCGCTGCATTCGAGCGATCATCCGATGCGTGGAGCATGGAACTAAGCTGAACTAAGCTGAGCCAGCCGGAGGCAGCATGTACAAACGCATCCTATTGCCGACAGACGGATCCGAGGCATCGCAACGCGCGATCCTGGCCGGCGTCTCGTTTGCACGGGAGATCGGCGCCGACGTCGTCGGGCTGCACGTCACCCCGGCATTCCACGTCGTCACCGCGGACAGCGCGATGCTCGAAGACACACCGGAGCAATACGCCGCCGTCAGCGCCGCGCGCGCGCAAAAGGTGCTCGCCGAGGTCGAGCGCGCCGCCCGCGAAGCCGGCGTGCCCTGCCGGCTCGAGCACGTGGCGTCCGACGAAGCCTACGACGCCATCGTCGAAACCGCACGCCGGCTCGATTGCGACCTGATCGTCATGGCTTCGCACGGACGGCGCGGCATCCGCGGGCTGCTGCTGGGCAGCGAAACGCAAAAGGTACTGGTGCACAGCGCGATCCCGGTGCTGGTGCACCGCTGAGCCGGCGCCTTAGCCGTCGCAGGGAAGGACAATGTACCGGCGCATCCTGGTCCCCACCGACGGGACCGAACTGTGCAGCCTTGCGCTCGATACCGCGCTGTCCCTGGCCAAGCTCGGCGGCGGCGCGATCGTCGGCTTGCATGCGTATTCGACGCGCGACGCGGCACCGCCGCCGGCCGGCTCGGTCGACCCGGCGTTGCTGGCAGCCTGTCATGAGCGCGAGCAGCAGGCGCGCGATGCGCTGGCCTACGTGCGCCGCCGCGCCGATGAGGCCGGCGTCCCGTGCGAAACGGTGCTGGCGGCCGAGACCGCGCCGTTCGAGGCGATCGAGCGCGTCGCCCACGAACGCGACTGCGACCTCGTGGTGCTGGCCGCACACGCGCGCCGCGGCCTGCGCGCCCGCCTGTTCGGCGGCGAGGCCGAAAAACTGCTCGCGCACGGGACCGTGCCGCTGCTCATCGTGCGCTGAGCGTGCGCCGATGGTGCGTCGCTGCGCTCAGCGATTGGGCGTGCTCAGCATATCCAGCAAGCGCATGTCGACGGCATCGGCAAGCAGCGCCGGCGCGGCCGCGGCGAACTCCTGCATGTACGGCATCTGAAAATGCTGGTCGAGCGCGCTGCGGCCGGTCCAGTATTCGACCATCACGAAGGTGGTGGGGTCGTCCTGCTGCTGGTTGAGGTCGTAGCTGATGCAACCCGCCTCGGTGCGGGTATAGCCGACCAGGGTCGTCAGATGGTCCTTGAGTTCGGCTTCCTTGCCGGGTTTGGCGCGCAGGGTGGCGATGACGGTCAGAATGGCCATGCGGATCCTTGAAGGGTTAAAACCGGCAGTGTATTCGATTTTGCGTTGCGTCAGACGGCGCGCTGGCCGAGGGTGTGCAGGCGGCGGCGCCAGCGCAGCACGCGCTCGGCGCTCATGCTGGTTGCGCTGCCGACCACGGTCGCGCGTACCGGCGCGGCGCCGGCCTCGCCAAGAATGTCGTGCCGCATCAGCTTCAGGCTGTGGGCGCCGCTGAGCCAGCGGTAGGCCGGTCCCGGCATGCCGGTGCTGATCACCAGGCGCGCGCTGCGTCCATGCAGAAGCCCGGTCGAGACGGCCTTGCCCTGGTCGAGGTTGATGAACATTCCCGGGCGCGCCACCTGTTCCAGGAAACCTTTGAGCATGGCAGGCATGTCGCCCAGCCAGAGCGGGTAGACGAAGACCAGGTGCTCGGCGTGGCGCAGCGACTCCTGGGCCGCGCACAGCTGCGGCGGCAGCACGCCGTGTTCCCATTCGGCGCGGCTCGACAGCAGTGAAAAGCGCAGGTGGGCCGGTTCGAGCAGCTCGACGTCGTGCCCGGATGCGGCCGCGCCCTCGGCGTACGACTGGGCCAGCGCGTGGCACGGGTGGTAGCGCTGACGGGCGGGATGGCCCTGGACGACCAGCACGCGCGTCACCCGGGCACCATCCTGCCGACGTACTTGCACTGGAGCGGCAAGGGCCCGAATGCCGAGGCATGGGTGGCGGGCGCCGGCGGCGCATCCGTGGCCCGGCAGACGCCGGGATCGACCAGGTCCATTGCCACCTCTCAAACGTTAACGTGACGCCAAGCGTAGCCGAGATCGCAAATGGGTTATTGATGAGAATCAAGACATTCCGATAGGAGCGTGTTATATGGAACTGCGCGAAATGAGAACCAAGCGTGAACTCTTTCCGTCCGCGCCGGTCAATCATCGGCGCGGTCTACCGCGCTTGCCACCGGAGCGACCGCATGAAAGCCGAACACGCCCATAGCCGCACGCCGCGCACCGTCTGCACCGCCGTGCGTCACGCCCGCCGCAGCCTGTGCAACCGGCTCGAACGCATGGCCGGTTTGCCGGACGAGGCGTTCTGCCACGATTTCGCCAACGTGGTCGCCGCGGTCGAGGCCGGGTTCCGGCACGAGGAGCTCGTGATGGAAATGCTGGGCTACCAGAACCTGCGCGAGCACCGCGCGGAAAACGCCGTCATCTTGCGCGCCCTGCACCGGGCCATTCCCCAGATCGACGGCGGCGATTGCGCGCTCGGCCGCCAACTGGTGGCGGCCCTGCGCGACGTGCTCGAGCTGCACCGCCTGAACGCGGACCTGGCGCTGGCGGTCGGCGCGGCGGCCGGCACGCGCATGGGCGCGCGCGCGCGCGGACGCGCCGCACGCGCGACCCAGCACGTGGCGGCGCTGCGCCGGCCGCTGCACTGAGGCGCAGCTCGCCAGCCGCCGGGGCAGGCGCTACACTAGGCGGATGAAGATCGCCGCCCCGCCCCGCCGCAGCCGCCTGTTCGCGCTGTGCGGATTGTCCGCCGCCATGCACCTGCTGGTGCTCAGCCTGGTCGCCAAGCATGGCCCCGGCGCCCGCTCGGCCGAGAGCGGCGCCGGGTTGCCGCTGGTGGTGCGCCTGGCCCCGCTGCCCGCTGCCGAGCCGGGCGCTGCCGCATCCGTCGCCTCGGCCGCTGCTTCCGCCCCTTCCGCTTCTGCCGCGTCCGCCGCCACGCCACGCCGGCCGCCACGTTCGGCGGCGCCGGTCATGAACGTGCCTGCAGCCACGCCGGCGCCGGCGCCGTCCGCGCAAACGACCGTGCCGGCCGGTGCACCCGCGCCGGGCGGCGAACCCGGCGCCCAGCCGCTGTCATTGACCATGTCATCCCTGCGGCCCCACTACCAGATCGCAACGCCTGGCGCGGTGCGCCTGGTGTACCAGGTCAGCGACGGCGCGGCGCCGGCGCGTTCCGGGCCCGCGGCCTATCTCGAGTGGCGCTCGGACGGCAGCGCCTATGTGCTGGAGATGGATGGCGTGCTGGGACGGCGCTCGAGCAGCGGTGTCATCGGCGACGACGGCATCGTCCCGCAACGCGCGCGCGCATGGCAGGGCGAGCGCATGCTGGACACGACCTTCGACCCGCTCGGTCAGCGCGTCACGCTGGCCGACGGCGCCGAAGCGGCGGCACAGCCGGGTACGCTCGACGGCGCGATGGTGTGGATCTGGCTGGCCAGCGTCGCCAACGCGTCGGCCGGCCAGCTGCGCGATCGGATCGGCGTGAATGTCGCCGATACCGACGGCGTGCATGCGCTGCGCTTCGACGTGGTCGGCGAGGAAGAAGTGGACACCGGCGTCGGTCGCTTGAAGACCTGGCACCTGGCCCAGTACGCGCCCCCCGGCGAGGCGCGCGTGGACGCCTGGCTCGCCCCGCAGCAGGACTGGCTGCCGGTCGTGCTGCGCGTCACGCGTGCGGACGGCGGCGTCGCGACCCAGGTCTTGCAACGGCGCGAGGCCGCGAGCGAAGCGGCGAGCGCGCCGTAAAGCGCGGCCCGCGCCGCGTTACTCGCCGACCTGGCGCCATCCGGCGCGGTGCGGCGCACTCGAGGTTGCCGGCGTCACGCCGGTGGTGATGGTGCTGCCGTCGGCCGTGGTGGTGATCATCTTCAGGGCGCCGGACGGCAGGCGTACGATGATGTAGCCGACCGCGGCCGACGTGTTCGACAAGGTGTAGCCGGCAACGCCGGGGTCCACCGTGCTGTTCCCGGTGCCCGTGCCGCCAGTTGCGCCACCCGTGGTCCCGCCGCCCGCCGTCCCGCTGCCGGCCCCCGCGTCGTTGACGGCTACCGGTGCGGCGGTACAGACGTTCAGCTGGTAGACGTTGCTGGTGCCGCCCACCGCACAGTTCGACGACGATGACGGAATGTTGGTCACCACGTTCAGCGTTCCCGCCACTACCTTCGGATCCAGGTTGACACGCTCGCCAGTGTTCTGGTCGAGATCGAAGAACCAGCCGAGCTGGGCGCCCAGGTCGACCTTCGCGCCGCCGATCGTGTAGCTGTCGTTGCCGGCGCTGGTGACCTTGTTCAGCTGGCGGTCGGCCATCTTGGCCGCGGCGCGCCAGTCGGCCGTGGAAATGCCGACGCCGCTATCCTTGAGCACGTAGACCGCTTGCCTGGACGCGTCCGACAAGTCGGGCAGGTCGAGCATCCGTCCGGTCCCGAACACGACGAATTTTTGCGCGCTCACGCTGGTGTTCTGCTGGGTGTCGGTGCTGGTCACCGCACACATCGTGACTTCCGGCCGGCTGGTGACCGGCTGGGACGAGCCTGCGGCGCCCATCAGCACCGGGGCCGGCGCGGCGCCCTTCGTGGTGAAATCGAAGCGCCACATATTGCCCAGGTTGTCGCCGCCATACACATACGTGACTTGCGGATCGCTACTCGGGCTGGCCGTGATCGCGGTGATCTTGGCGAAGCCGCTCGGCGTACCGGTGTCGCCGACGCTGCTGCCGGTACTGGTCGAGGACAGCACCTGCCCGGTCGCGACGTCGACCACGTACAGGTAGCCATGGCCGTCGCCGCTGTTGACGTTGTCGACGCCGGGCACGTTGTTGTAGCCGGAGCTGAGGAACACGACCCAGTGCGAGGCGCCGCCGCTGTCTTTCCAGGTGCCGAACTGCGGATTGCCGAACGACAGGCCGAGATTCGGCATCAGGCTGGCGCCGGTGCACACGGCGGAATCGGCGCAGATCTCCCATAAGGGAGCCGGGTTCTCGGGATCGGTCACGTCGACCGCGTAATAGCCGCGCCCGCCGCCGTTCAGGCCGGCCACCAGCACCGAACGCCAGACGCCGTTGATCTTGACGTCGCCGATCTCGGGCGAACCGTCGGTGGTGAACTGGTGGTTGGTGGCGTAGGTCGTGCCGGCCTGCAGGTACAGCTTCTTCATCGTGATGCGCGGCACGTAGGCCCAGGCCTCGCTGCCGTCGCTGGCGTCGAAAGCGTGCAGCATGCCGTCGTTGGCGGCCACGAACACGTAGGGCTTGCGGCCGGCGTTGTTGGCGCGGAAGGTCGCGTAGTCGGCGTCGGGATAGGCCTTGCGCGGTTCGCGCTGGTAGGCCGGCTTGGCCGAGGCGACGTCGCCGAGCACGATCGGCAGCGCCTTGGCATTGCCGACCGGCGTGGTCATCGTGTACGCGCGCAGGCGCACGCCGTCGGCATACTGCTGCTGGCCGCGGAGCCAGTTGACGATGTTGGCGCCATTGTCGACGATCGCACGGTCGCCGCTGGACAGGGCGGCGCACTGCGCCAGCGCGCTGCATTTGCCGCTGAACCAGGCTTTCTCGGTATCCGACATCTCGCCGTAGACGAAGTTCTTGAATTGCCCGGTCGCCGACGTGTTGAGCATGTAGATCGTCCGCCCGTCGTTGCCGTCGGCATCGGTCGCGACCAGCGCGCCCAGCGTGTTCGACGAACTCCAGCTGATCGCATTGCCGACGATGCCGGTAGTGGCGTCGATCTTGCGGTCGGTGATTTCGCCATACCAGCGTACGGTCGTGAAGGTGGCCGAGAAGATGTCGTTGTCTTCCAGCGAGATGTTGGGCGTCGAGGTCGCGGCGGCGGCGGCGGCGCCGAGGCGCACCTGGATGTTCGACAGCGCCGTGTTCAAGCCGCTCACCACGGCGGCGGGATCGGACGCCGAGAAGTATTTCCCGTGGCCGTTGATGGCCGAGTGCCACAGGTCGTCCACGCGCGCCTGCACCGAAGCGCCCCCTTGCGAGTTGCTGGTGGCCGGATCGGGCCAGACGTAGGCGCCGCCATTGTTCCATGGGCAGCCGCTGGCGGCGCCGGTCACCAGGCGATAGAAGTCGCCGCCGGGTTCGGGTGCGGTGTCGTAGTTCGGCTCGTAGTTCATCAAGCCATCGACGCCCAGGCCGAGCGCGTAGGTGTTCATGTGCAGGTGGGTGTTCTCGCCGCTGCGCGCCGGCACCAGGCCTTGCGTGTTCAGGTTGTCGATGCTGGAACGCAGCGAGGCCACGCCAGTCCCGGAGCCGCCGTTGTACCAGTACAGCGCGACGTCGGCCAGCGACGACGGGTTCTCGGGCCGCGGGTCGACGCAACCGGACGCCTTGGTGCAGAAGCGCCCGAGGTTTTCCGTGTTGTCGTTGTCGGGAACCGAGGTCACCGCGTTGCCGTTCCAGTAGCCGTCGGTGGTGAGCAGCGTGAAATTCTGCTGGCAGGGATACTGCACCACTTCCGAACCGGCGGCCTGCGCGTATTTGCCCTGGTTGGCGTACATTTGCCCGACGGCGTTCAAGGCGACCCGCATCGGCGTCGAGCCGGTGGTCGACATTTTATATAGCGTGTTGTACCAGTTGGTGCGCACGCTGCCGGTGAACTGGGCCGGCGATGTCATCAGGTTCTGCGTTCCGGTGTCGGCCGCGTTCGAGAGCGACACGATGCCGACGTTGTAGTTCGAGGTCAGCGGCTGGAAGGCCTGGCCGACCGCGGTCTTCATCATCTGGTTGCGCGTGCGGTAGTAGGCGTACCAGTTGGCGAAGTTGGTCATCTCCTCGTCGTAGCTGCAGGTCGCCGCGGCGCAGTCGGTGCGCGCGGGCGTCTTCGGATAGCTGCTGACGCCTGGCACGATGTCGACGCGCGTGAAGATCGCGGCGCCGCCGCCGAGCGGCGTGGTCTGGACCGGGATCGCATCGGTCTTGGCGAGCGCGCCGGCCGTGCTGCTGGTCCCCTTCAGCACGACGTTGCCGCTGCTGGCGTTGCCCAGCTTCGCGATCAGCACCGCCTGGCTGGCGCTGACGTTGGCATAGTTCAGCAGGCACACGGTACTGCTCGCGGACGCCACGTTCTTGCAGGTGTTCGTCACGTTGCTGCCGCCGATGTACGCCTTGATGTCGCCGCCGGTGCCGATGGCGTTGACGATCGCCTGCGCCACCTGCGCGCTGGTGTTCGATTTGCCGAAGGTGACGGTGGACGGCAGGGTCTCGGTACCGCCCAGCTTCAGGCTGCTCAGCGAGACCTGGGAATTGCTGTTGCTGGTCGAACCGGTCACCGCGACCAGCGCCGTGGCCGGCTGCAGCGGGGTGGTGACGACGCTGGGCGTGTCGGCCGACAAGGCCCAGCCGCTCTGCGAGCCATCCTGCAGCATCTTGCACTGCGACTTGGCGGTCACGCCGGCCGCGCACGACAGAGGGATCACGGCGACCACGTTGTTCGCGCCTAGCGTGAAGCCGTAGGTCGAACAGGCCGAAACGTAGCTGGCATTGGTGCCGCTGGGGCTGTTGACGCAAGCCGTGTACTGATTGGTCAAGCCCGTCTTGCCGACGATGCGGTAAGCCAGTTCGGTCGCCTCGGCCTGCTGCAGGCTCGCGCTGTTGGTGCCGGAGGGCGCCACCGCCGCCCCGCTGGTGATGACGGTCGCGGTGCCGGACGAATCGGTCACGCTGACGCTGGCCACCGACAGCGAATTGGTGCTGCTGGACGCGCCGATTGTGATGGTGCCGTAAGCCTGCAGCGCCGACTGGCCGGTGTTGGAAAAGCGCGGATAAACGTACTGTCCGTCGACGTACTTGGCCTGGCACTTGTTGTCGAGCTTGGCCGTGTCGCACCAGCGCACCTTGGCCGGCTCGGGGTAGCCGGCCGGCGCCGGGGCGTTGACGGCGGTGGTCTTGCAGGTGGTCAGCGTCTTGTCGGTGCAATATTCGCCGACGTTGATGCGGAAGTAGTATGGGTTGGACCCGATCGCGACCGGCGACATCAAGGTGTCCGGATTGGTCGAGGTATCGTAATAGATCTTGAAGGTCGCGTCGGGGTAAGCGTAGGTCGCCGTGTTGCGGGCGGTGCAGTTGCTGCCCTTATTGTCCGAACACCACATCCAGTCGGGGAAGCCGCTCACCAGATTGATGGTCGTGCCCTTGGCCGCGTTGCCGAGCATGTCGGTGAGGTTGATGCCGAAGCCGTCGATGGCGACCTTGCTCCAGGTGCTGGTGTTGGTGCGGTCCTGCGCAAGATACGAGCTGCCGTCGGCGCGCACCGGCGGCGTGTAGCGGATCGCCGGATTGTAATACTGCTTGTTGAAGTCGGGGCTATTGAACGGAGGCTCGCCGGCAAAGCAGGTGCGCTGGCCGTCCGCCAGCGACGCGCCGGAGCGGCAAGTGGTGTTTCCGCCGCCGACATAGTCTGGCGTATAGGCCCAGGCCATCGAACCGGAGTTATCGTAGAGCAGCATCAGGTTCGGCCGCACGTTGCCGGTGCCGGTGATGTTCAGCAGCGGCACCTGGGCGATGTTGGTAACGCCGCCCATGGCGGTGCACGCCAGCATGAGCAGGACGAGAAAACCAAGAATCTTTTTCATAGTCGGGCGGGGTTCAAGCCCCGATCAGCACAATCATTTGGTTGACCACGTTGCCGCCGCGCGCGCCATGGATGCGCGCAGTGATCACGTAGTGCACTTGCGGGGAATCGGCAAATTGCGGCGCGTCCGCGGCCAGGCTGGCGCCGAGCGGCACCGAGTTGCCGAGCTGCGCGGTGTTCGCGGACGTCATCATGCAGCTGTTGGTGGGGTCGTCGTAGCGCAGCTCACGAGCACACATGCGGTGGATGACGTAGTCGACCTGGTTGTGTTCGGGGTCGGCCGGATCGCTCACCGTGATCGCATTCGTCCAGAATTCGCTGTCGCGCACGAGGTACTTGGTGTCCCATTTGGCTTCGTAGCCGTGCGCGGCGTCGCTGATGTTGAGCGCGCCCTTGTTGTTGCTGAGGTACTGGAACCCGACGTGCAAACCATAGTCGACCGCGCGCGACATGGTGGCGTTGTAGGCCAGGTTACCGGTGGTAAGCGCGCTCGAGTGGGTGGCGCGCAGCATGTAGATGCCGGTCGCCATCATCACCACCAGGATGATGAGCATCACCGGCAAGGCCATGCCGGCCTGGCGCAGGGTTGAAGTCGGGCGCGCCATCACGGTCTCCATCCAAAGTTACGCAGCGGGACGATGGTCTCGAACACGCGGTAGCGGTAGCATTGCCAGGCGACGCTGTTGCCATCGACCGCGACGTTGACGGTCACCGGGCTGGCCGTCGCATTGCCGCTGGCCGTCGCGAACACGACCGGCATGGCCGTGGTGGCCTTGCAGCCGCCGGCGCCCGCGCTTTCCGGGGCCTTGCTGCGCGCGACCACGGCGATGCGCACCGCGGCGATGCGCGCATAGTCGCCTGGCGTGCCGATCACGGCGTCGCCGTCGGCGCTGATCATGGTCGAGGACCATTGGGTCACGCTCATTCCGCTGGCCGGCGTAAAGGCCGCGCCCGCGCGCGTATCGAAGCCGTACTGCGCCTTGATCGAGACGATGTTGTCGGCCACCGACGCCGGCGTCGTTCCGGTGCCGGACACGTCGGTGGCGCTCAGCTTGAGCACGCCGGTATCGACCGACCAGGTGTGAAAGCCAAGCGAGGCGGACGGACCGAGATCGAACACCCGGGTCGCCCCCGCCGGGTAGTGCGCGCCCAATTCGCCGCCATTGAACGGCGTGTCGACCCCGTTCGCGAACTGCAGGCTCTTGCCCGAGGCGCCCGGATTTTCCGACAGCTGCGCCAGCGCGCACTGACCGCCGGCTTGTTCGGGCGCGACCACGATCACGTCGTTCAATTTGAAGCCGTAGGGCACACGGTCGATGTCCAGGCTGGTGCCGCCGGTGTACTCGCTCAAAGTGCGCACGCTGCCAGTGCCGCCCATCGAACTGCCCGAATAGAACGAGATGCGGTCCGGATTCTGGCCGTTCGATTCGATGATCACCGGCGCCAGCGGATGCACGGTGGCGGTCCCGCGCAATGCCGGCGCGAGGGCGTAGCCGGCGTCCGCGTTCAGGATCGCGTCGCAGCCGGTGAGGATCGGATCGTTCAGACCGAATCCGGCCTGGCCGGCATCGCGGCTCATCGAGAACAGCGCCACCATCCCGTTCTGCATGGCGTCGGAACTGCCGACGCCGCCGCGCTGCGCCTGTTCCGAGCCCGACATCAGGCGCACCGCGAACAGCAGCGCGAGCAGGCCGATCACGATGCTGATCAGCAGTTCGACCAGCGAGAAGCCGCGGCGGCGCAAGGCGGAGCGTGCGTTCATGTCGATTGCGCGATGTAGGCCGAGACGCGGTGGCTGGCGGGTGCGGTGCCGGTTTTGTGGGTCCAGCCGATGGTGACGATCACCTGCGTGCCGTTGGTGTTGGCGGCCGGGCTGATTGCCACCGCGATCTGCGCGTTCGGGATGTGCGAGCGGGTTTCGGCATACCAGGGCTGCAGGCGCGCGCTCGGCGTCCCGCCCGCTGCCAGCGCATACGACGCCAGGTTGGCCTGGTCGGTCGTCATCAGGCCGACCAGCTTTTCGGCCGCCATGGTCGCTTCGGCGCGCATGCCGGTGTCGGCCAGCGCCGAGTATGAACGCGCCTGCATCGCGATCGTGCCGAGCAGGCCGAGCGCCAGGATGACGACCGCCACCATGGCCTCGACCAGCGCGATGCCGCGCTGCGGACGCGGCGCGCGCATCATGGGCACCTCCGCGGATTGGCGCCGCTCGCGGCCGGGTCGCAGCGGCTGGCCACGCCGGCCAGCGTCATGCTGACTGCCAGCGGGGCGAAGGCGCTGGCACGTTGCGGGTTGGGCGCCAGGGTGATGCGGTTGACCTGCGGCGAGACCGTGGTGTCGACCCAGCCGAGCGGCGTGAAATACACGCTCGTCTGGCCGGCCGGATCGATGGTCGCCTGCACCGCACTGGCGGGAGGCAGCCCTGCGCCGCCGCGCGCGACCGACTTGAACGGGCGGCTGAGCGGATCGTTGACCGCCGAGGTGAGCGTCGACCAGCTGCCGTTGCTGTCGTCGCAGGGCGTGTTCGTGGTCGCGAAGCACAGGTCCACCTGCCATTCCATCTGGCCGCTGGCGGCGTTCTTGCTCAGCACGAAACGGCTGGCGCTGTTGTGTTCGATGGCCATGTTACGCGCCAGCGCCAGGCCGTCCATGTAATAGCCGGCGGCTGCCTGCGCGCGTCGCGCCAGCAGCCAGTTCGACATGCCCGGATAGCCGACCGCGGCCAGGATGCCGATGATCGCGATGACCACCGCGGCTTCGATCATCGTGAAGCCGCGCGCGCGCCGGCGCATGGGGCTTACTGGACGCACTGCCCGCCCTTCCGGTCGATCCAGCAGTTGGCCGGGATGGTGCCGTAGCCGGCCGGCGCGGCCGTGGTCGCGCGCGTGCCGTTCTGATCGATGGTGTACTTGAAGCCCGCGGTCGGGCCCTGGCCGGTGGCGATGATGGTGTAGGCCGAATCGCTGGCGCCGCTGGCCAGGGTGTAGGCGAAGTTGGCGCTGTCCGCCGGCAGGCGACGCGGATGGGTCGCGTCGACCGTGTCCAGCCCGATGTAGGTATGGTTGTCGTTCCAGTAGGCCTCGGCGCTGGTCTGGGCCACGCCCAGGCCTGAAAACGCCTCGACCAGGCGCGCGCGCGTCACATAGCCGCCATAGGCCGGGACCGCCACTGCCGTCAGGATGCCGATGATGGCGACCACGGCCAGCAGTTCGATCAGCGAGAAGCCGGCATCTTGCTGTTTCATTTTGATCTGTCCTTCCACGCTTCGGGGCAAAAAAAAGATTTCCGCAAGTCAATATTATCGCAAAACTGCCGGCTTGGGTCGCGAAAACGCGTTGTGGACCTTGCGCTGTTGCATCCATGCGGCGGATTTTTCACAAGTTTTCGCTTTCGTCCATACTAAGTTGCCTATCAAGTACTAAACATGGCGTTCGCGCGGCGCGTCTATTGCCTAAAACAAAAGTTTCAAGCTATGTTTCATGAAATGAATGAAAGCCGGCGCGGCCGGCCCTCCAGGGAGATCCATGCGACATCCACTCAAGTTCAAGGCCGGCGCGCTGCTGGCTGCCCTCGTTTGCGGCGCCGCCAGCGGCCAGACCGGTGGCCACGGCGCTGCCGGCAAGCCATCGCACACCGATGACGTCAACGTGTTCGTCGGCACCGGCGGCGATGGCCATACCTTCCCCGGCGCCACCGTCCCGTTCGGCATGGTCCAGCTCAGCCCCGACACCCAGCAGCGCCACTTCAAGCAGGGCTATCCCTGGGCCGCCGGCTACCGCTACGAGGACGACTCGATCCTCGGCTTCACCCACACCCACTTTTCCGGCGCCGGCCACTCGGACCTGGGCGACGTGCTGTTGATGCCGACCAGCGGCGAGATGAAGCTCGAGCCGGGCTATCCGGAGCGCTCGTTCTCCGGCTACCGCTCGCGCTTCTCGCACAAGGACGAGCATGCCGAGCCGGGCTACTACGCGGTCAAGCTGCTCGACAACGACGTCGACGTCGAACTGACCGCCAGCGAGCGCGTCGGCCTGCACCGCTACCGCTTCAAGGCCGGCGCGACGCCCAAGGTGGTGCTCGACCTGCGCTCGTCGATCTACGACTGGAGCGGCAAGAACCTGTGGGCGCGCATGCGCCTGCGCGGCGGCGATACCATCACCGGGATGCGCGAGACGCGCGGCTGGGCGCCCGGCCGCCAGCTGTTCTTCGCGATCCAGTTCTCGCGCCCGATCAAGCGCCACCAGCTGCTCAACCGCGAGGAAGGCGTCGAATACAAGGGCTTCGCCGCGCCCGGCAAGACCGCTTTCGATAAAGCCCAGGTCGAGGGCAAGATGCTCGAAGCCGGCCTGGAATTCGACGGCGCCGAGAATGCGCCGCTGCTGGTCAAGGTCGCGATCTCGGGCGTGAGCGAGGCCGGCGCGCTGGCCAACCTGGCCGAGATGCCGGGCTGGGACTTCGACGCCGCGCGCGCGCATGCGCACGATGCCTGGGACAAGGCGCTCGGCGCGGTCGACGTCGAGGCGCCGGCGCCCATGAAGCGCGAAGTCTACACGGCGCTGTACCACTCGATGATCTCGCCGAGCCTGTTCATGGACCTCGACGGCCAGTACCGCGGCCCAGACCACGAGGTGCACCAGGCCAAGGGCTTCCGCTTCCATTCGAGCTACTCGCTGTGGGACACCTACCGCGCGCTGCAGCCACTGATGACGATTCTCCAGCCGGAGCAGCGCAATGCCGACATCGTGCGCTCGCTGATCGAATCTCAGAAACAGAGCCCGTGGGGCATCCTGCCGGTGTGGCAGTTCGCCGGCATCGAGACCTGGTGCATGATCGGCTACCACGCGGTGCCGGTCATCGCCGACGCCTACATGAAGGGCATCAAAGGCTTCGACGCCGAGGAGGCATTGCGCGCGATGACCGCCAGCGCCGAGTACGGCCCCTACGGCGGGCTGGAACACTACATGAAGATGGGTTACGTGCCGAGCGACCTCGAGCCCGAAGCCGCCTCGAAGACGGTCGAATACGCGTTCGACGACTGGACCATCGCACGCATGGCCGAGAAGATGGGCAAGAAGGACGTGGCCGAGCGCTATTACAAGCGTGCGCTCAACTACCGCAACGTGTTCGATACCAAGACCGGCTTCGTGCGCGCGAAAAAGGCCGACGGCCAGTTCCGCGAACCGTTCGATCCGCTCGCAGCCAACTACGGCAGCGACTACACCGAGGGCAGCGCCTGGCAGTATTCGTGGTACTCGCCGCAGGATAACGCCGGCCTGATCAAGCTGCTCGGCGGCGACGCCGGATTGATCTCGAAGATCGACCAGGAGTTCGACGCCAAGGTCGACCCGGAAGTGTATGCCCACGTCGAGGACATCTCTGGCCTGATCGGCAACTACGCGCACGGCAACGAGCCCTCGCACCACGTGGCCTACCTGTACAACTTCGCCGGCGCGCCCTACAAGACCCAGGGCCGCCTCAACCAGATCGTCGCCAGCCAGTATGCCGACAAGCCGGACGGCCTGGCCGGCAACGACGACCTGGGCCAGATGTCGGCTTGGCTGGTGTTCACCTCGTTCGGCTTCTACCCGGTCGCCCCGGCCAGCAACGAGTACGTGATCGGTCGCCCGTTCGTCGAGCGCGCCACGCTGAACCTGCCCAACGGCCGCCACTTCACCGTGCGTGCGAAAAACTTCAGCCCGGACAACGGCTTCGTGGCCAGCGTGACGCTCAACGGCAAGCCTTTACACCGCAGCTTCATCCGCCATGGCGAGATCATGGCCGGCGGCGAGCTGGTATTCACGATGCAGGCCGCGCCGAACACCGACTGGGGCAAGGCCGCGGCCGACCGTCCCTACACCCAGACGGCTTACTGATGCGCGCCGCCCTCCTCCTCACCGCAGCCCTCGGCGCGGCCCTCGCGTGCGCGGGCGCGCGGGCGGCCGCACCTGCAGTTGCCACGGCAAGCGCGCCGCTGGACCTGGTCAACCCGCTGATGGGCACCGACAGCAAGCCCGAGCTCTCGAACGGCAACACCTATCCCACCATCGCCGTCCCCTGGGGCATGAACTATTGGACGCCGCAGACCGGCAAGATCGGCAACGGCTGGGCTTACCAGTATGCGGCCGACAAGCTGCGCGGCTTCAAGCAGACGCACCAGCCATCGCCGTGGATGAACGACTACGGCCAGTTCGCGGTCATGCCGGTCACCGGCAAGAAGCGCTTCACCGAAGACGCGCGCGCCAGCTGGTACTCGCACAAGGCCGAGGTGGCGCGCCCCGACTACTACAAGGTCTATCTGGCCGACAGCGACGTCACCACCGAGCTCACGGCCAGCGAACGCGCCGCCCAATTCCGCTTCACCTTCCCGAAGAGCGAGCAATCCTGGGTCGTGATCGACGCCTACGACCGCGGCTCTTACGTGAAAGTGCTGCCGGGCCGGCGCCGCGTGGTCGGCTACTCGACCCGCTACGCGCGCGGACCGCTGCCAAAGAACTTCAAGAACTGGTTCGTGGTGGAGTTCGACAAGCCCTTGAGTAGCGCCGAGCTGTTCGACGGCGACAGCATCGTCGAGGGCAACCCGGTCGGCTCGGGCGAAGATGCCGGCCACGAGCTGCTGGCCGGGCACATGGGCGCGATCGTCGGCTTCTCGACCAACGCCGGCGAGCAGGTGCACATGCGCGTGGCCTCGTCCTTCATCAGCCTGGAACAGGCCGAGCGCAACCTCGAGCGCGAGATCGGCAAGGACGATTTCGAGGCCACCCGCGCCAAGGCGGCGAAGCGCTGGAACGAGGTGCTGGGCCGGGTCGAAGTCCAGGGTGGCTCGATCGACCAGCAGCGCACCTTCTATTCGAGCCTGTACCGCATGGTGCTGTTCCCGAACAAGCTGTACGAGCTCGATGCGGACGGCAAGCCGGTGCACTGGAGCCCGTACAACGGCCAGACCTTGCCGGGCACGATGTTCGCCGGCACCGGCTTCTGGGACACCTTCCGCGCGCTCTACCCCTTCCTGAACCTGTTGTACCCGTCCATCAACCGCGAGATGCAGGAGGGCCTGGTCAACGACTTTAAGGAGGGCGGCTGGCTGCCCGAGTGGTCCAGTCCCGGCTACGCCAACGTCATGATCGGAAATAACTCGGCCTCGGTGGTGGCGGAAGCCTGGCTGAAAGGCTTGCGCGGCTACGACATCGACACGCTGTGGCAGGCGCTGGTGCACGGCGCGAACCATGCCGGGCCGATGGAAGCGGTCGGCCGCGCCGGCGTCGAGGATTACAACCGGCTCGGTTACGTGCCCTACGACGCCGGCCTCAACGAGAGCGCCGCGCGCACGCTCGAATATGCCTACGACGACTTCGCGATCTACCAGCTCGGCAAGGCCCTGGGGCGGCCCGCGGCCGAAATCGAACCGTATGCGCGCCGTGCACTGAACTATCAAAACCTGTTCGATCCGTCGACGGGTCTCATGCGCGGCAAGAACAAGGATGGCAGTTTCCAGAAGCCGTTCAACCCATTCAAGTGGGGCGACGCCTTCACCGAGGGGAACAGCTGGCACTACACCTGGGCCGTGTTCCACGACGTCGCCGGCCTGATGCGCCTGATGGGCGGGCGCAAGGCCTTCGAGGACAAGCTCGACACCGTGTTCACGCTGCCGCCGACCTTCGACGAGAGCTATTACGGCGAGGTGATCCACGAGATCCGCGAGATGCAGATTGCCGGCATGGGCCAGTACGCGCACGGCAACCAGCCGATCCAGCACATGATCTATCTGTACGACTGGGCCGGCGCGCCGTGGAAGACGCAGTACTGGACGCGCGAGGTGATGAACCGGCTGTACCGCGCAACGCCTGACGGCTATTGCGGCGACGAAGACAATGGCCAGACCTCGGCCTGGTATGTGTTTTCCGCGCTCGGCTTTTATCCGGTCACGCCCGCGGTCGGCCAATATGCGCTCGGCGCCCCGCTGTTCCCGCTGGCGCGCCTGCACCTGGAAAACGGCCGCACGGTCGAGATCCGCGCGCCCGGCGTGAGCGATGCGCTTCGCTATGTCGATCGGCTGCGCGTCGATGGGTCGCCGCTGGATCGCAACTGGATCGGCCACGATGCGCTGATGCGCGGCGCCCGGCTCGAGTTCGACATGGCGGACAAGCCGAACATGAAGCGCGGCAGCGCCGAATCGAGCGCGCCGTATTCGTTCTCGCTCGATCCGCAGGCGCCAGGCTTCGTGCGCGACACCGCCTCCGGGCGCTGAGCGCGGAAACGGTCGAGCAGCGCGCGACGCTGCTGGCGACCTCGGTCGCGCCGGGCACCTGATCGCGGAACAGCTTGGGGATCAGGGCGCCAGGCGCGTGCGCGCGTGGCCCTTGCCCGGCCGCACCCGCATCGGCGCGCGCACCGCCTGCGTGCGCACCTGGGTCAGCTCGCCATCGAAGGGCTGCATGTCCGGGTCGATCTCGAGCGGCGCAGGTGTGCTGCCCGCGCCCGCGAGGAAGCGCGCGACCGCGATCTTGACGATGGCGCGGTTGCTGAGTTCGGCCTGCAGCCTGAGCTTGCGGTTGAAATAGAGGTAGGTACTCGTCATGCCCTCGGGCGTGCTGATCTCGACCTTCTTCGGCAGCGAAAAGCCGTAGCGGCCGGTGGCCCACAGCGTTACGAGACAAAGCCCGATGCCGGGCGCCATAAAAGTAAAGTTCATGTTCGGATCGTATCCCCGCGCCGCAATGTGTACGCGTCGAATTTGTTTCATGGCGTTACTGGAGGAATTTTCGTTTCCCTAGCTCAAACACAACCCTTATCATGTCGCCATGTTTCATATTGGAGATTTGATTTGACACAAGTTATCCGCTTGAGCGCGCGCCAGCTCGCCTCGAGCTTTGCCGGCCCCTTCGACTTCGACGTCGAAGCCGGCGCCTGTATCGTGATCCAGGGACCGTCCGGCGCAGGGAAAAGCGTGCTGCTGCGCATGCTCGCCGATCTCGACCCGCATAGCGGCGAAGCGCTGATCGATGGTCGTTCCGCCCAGACGATGAGCGCCCCGGAGTGGCGTGCGCGCGTGCTGTACCAGGCGGCCGAGCCGGCCTGGTGGGAGGCCAGCGCGGGCGCCCATTTCGACGATGCCCATCTGGCCTGGGCCGGCGCCCGGCTGGCGGCGCTCGGCCTGCGCGCCGACATCCTCGACGCCGACGTCCAGATTCTCTCGACCGGCGAGCGCCAGCGCCTCGCGCTGCTGCGCTCGCTGGCGCGCGAGCCGCAGGTACTGCTGCTGGACGAGCCGACCGCCGCGCTCGACCCGGACGGTGTCGCCCGCGTCGAAGCGATGCTGGCCGACTGCCGCGCCGAGGGGCTGACGATCTTGATGGTGAGCCATTCGCCCGAGCAGGCGCGGCGCATCGCCACCCGCATCTGGCGGGTGGATGACGGCAAGCTGGCGCAAGCGCCGGATCGTCCGGCGGACGATGGGGAGGCAGCATGAACGGCACAGTCCATTTGGGCGCGTTCGACCTGGCTACCGCCGCCTTTCTGATCCTGCTCGACGCCGGCATCTCGTTCGCGCTGCGCCTGGGCGTGCACCGCCAGGTGCTGGTCGCGGCGCTGCGCATGGTGGTGCAGCTGTTGATCGTCGGCGTGGTGCTGCGTGTGGTGTTCGCGGGCGGCTCGCCGCTGGCGACGCTGGCCGTGGTGGTCTTCATGATCGGCGCGGCCGCCAACGAAGTCGCCATGCGGCCCAAGCAGCGCCTGGCCGGTTTCGGCAATTACCGCATCGCGGCGGCGGTCGTCAGCGCGGCCGGCATCGCGACCGTGATCCTGGCGCTGCTGACGGCGATCCGGCCCGACCCGTGGTATGCGCCGCGCTATGCGATCCCGTTGATGGGCATCGTGCTTGGAGCGGTGCTCAACGGCGCCAGCATCGCGCTGGATGGCGTCCTCGACGGCGTGGTGCGCGAACGCGCCCGGATCGAGGCGCGCCTTGCGCTGGGCACGCCGCTGCGCGATGCGCTCGGCCCGGTGCTGCGCGAGGCCGTGCGGCGCGGCATGATCCCGATCGTCAACCAGATGTCGGCGGCCGGCATCATCACACTGCCCGGCATCATGACCGGCCAGCTGCTGGCCGGGATGGACCCGATGCAGGCGGTGAAGTACCAGATCCTGCTGATGTTCCTGCTGGCCGGCGCCAGCGGCGTGGCGGCGGTCGGGGCCGCGCTGTACGCGGCGCGCTCGGTCAGCGATCCGCGCCAGCGCCTGCGCCTGGACCGCTTACAGCCGGCCAAGCCGCGCAAGCGCGCAAAGTGATCGACGACCGCGTCCGGGCTCAGACGAAGCCGGCCACCGCGTGCGGCACGTAGGGCGCTTCGAGGCGCGCGATTTCCTCGGGCGTCAGTTCGACCGACAGGGCCGCCACCGCATCGTCCAGGTGCGAGACCTTCGAGGCGCCGATGATCGGCCCGGTCACGCCGGCCTTCTGGATCACCCAGGCCAGCGCCACCTGCGCGCGCGGGATGCCGCGTGCCTCGGCCACCGCCTTGACGGCCTCGGCCACGCGGCGGTCGGCGTCCTCGGTGGCGGCGTACAGCTTGCGCTGGTAGTCGTCGGTCTCGGTGCGCGGCGTCGCGGCATCCCAGTTGCGCGTGAGGCGCCCGCGCGCGAGCGGGCTCCACGGAATCACGGCGACGCCCTGGTCGCGGCATAGCGGCAGCATCTCGCGTTCTTCCTCGCGGTACAGCAGGTTCAGGTGGTTCTGCATGCTGACGAAGCGCGTCCAGCCGTGCAGGTCGGCCAGGTACAGCGCTTTGGCGAACTGCCAGGCATGCATCGACGAAGCGCCGATGTAGCGCACCTTACCGGCCTTGACCACGTCGTGCAGCGCTTCCAGGGTTTCCTCGATCGGCGTCTCGTAATCGAAACGGTGGATCTGGTACAGGTCGATGTAGTCGGTGCCGAGCCGGCGCAGGCTGGCGTCGACTTCGGTCATGATCGCTTTGCGCGACAGGCCGACGCGGTTCGGGCCGCTGCCCATGCGGTTGTAGACCTTGGTCGCGATCACGATTTCTTCACGCTTGGCATATTCTTTCAGCGCGCGCCCGACGATCTCCTCGCTGGTGCCGTCCGAATACATGTTGGCGGTGTCGAAGAAGTTGATCCCGAGTTCGACCGCGCGCCGGATGATCGGGCGGCTGGCCTCTTCGTTCAGGGTCCACGGGTGGGTGCCGCGCTCGGGCACGCCGAAGGTCATGCAACCGAGCACCAGCGGCGATACCTGCAGGCCGGTGTTGCCGAAACGTTTGTACTGCATCGTGTTGTCTCCCATCGATTGGCATCGACACGCTGACGATTGGTGTCGAAAAGACCACCTTAGCAGATATCTACCGTGCATGCCGGATGGCGCGCCATTGCCCGCATTGCCCGAATTGCCATTCCATCAAAAGACCTCGAGCGGCGTGTGCTCATGGAGCTATCCGGATTTTGCCTACACCAAGCTGTTCGGCGTCCCGCTGTTTTCCGGCTTCATGTACGCCGCCGTCGGCAGCTATGTGATCCAGGCCTGGCGTTTGCTGGAGCTGCGCGTGCGCCATCATCCGCCGTACTGGATGGCGGGCCTGGTGGCAGCGGCGATTTACCTGAATTTCTTTACGCACCACGCGCTCGGTGACGCGCGCTGGTACTTGGCGGCGTGCGCGCTCGGACTGTATGCGCGCACCACGGTGTATTTCCGCCCGCTGGACCGCGAGCGCAGCATGCCGCTGTTGCTGGGATTCGTGCTGACCGGGTTCTTCATCTGGCTGGCCGAGAACCTGGGCACGTTCTGGGGACTATGGCGTTATCCGAACCAGCTCGGGGCGTGGTCGGCGGTACACGTGAGCAAATGGAGCGCCTGGTCGCTACTGGTCGTGATGACGTTCACGATCGTCGCCAACCTGAAACACGTCAAAGCGCGGATCCATGTGCCGCCGTGACGGTCGCCTGAGCCAGGGCCAGCGCGACCGGCAAGGCGCACAGCACGATCATCACGCCGATGCGCACGCGGCGCGCATTCTTCTTGTGATGCGCCAGACGGGAAAGACGGAATCCTGCTTCGTTATTCATGGCAACCCTTTCATGCGTTATGAATGAATTAATGATAATACGAAACCCAGCCAATGCCGCGCCACGGAGACGCGCGAAGCTGGTTTGTGCAATACGGAAACTTCAGGTTACACCTGGAATGATCCGAAAGCCATGCGCAAGAACGATGAAGGCGTATTTATATTGAAATCGTCTGATTTTGACCACGCAGCCGCCACTCAACTGCGGTCGACGATCTTGACGATGCGCCCGCCGGCGAATGCGAACTCGGAGCGCCCGCTCAATTCCAGCAAGACGCCGGCGGCCGGACCGCCGGGAATGTCGTGCGCCGGCCGGCCGCGCCAGGCGATCTTGGCCAGCAGCTTCCCATCGGCGCGCTCGAGCGCGGTGATGCGCTGCGCGCGCTCGGCGAACATCGACGCACCCTGCTCGGCCAGCGCGCGGAAGGCGTCGATGCCGTCGCTGGCCACGGTCAACTGGCCGCCGGCATGGTTCTCGAAGCGTACCTCGGGATGCAGCGTGGCCAGCATGGCGTCGACGTCGAAGGCATTGTAGGCGGCGATGTAGCGCTCCACCAGCACCTGCTCCGCATCCTCGGGCCGGGTGCGCGCCGCGCCGCCCAATGTGACGACGATGGCGGTGGCGTCGTCCATGCCCTTGACCGAGGTCTGCGCCGTGTCGCGCGCAGTTTCGAAGCGGCGCAGCTCGGCCAACAGCGCATCCGGACCGCGCGCGGCGCAGGCGCGCGCCAGGCCGGCGTCGTCGTACAGCGCGTATGGGTCGACCAGGCGATAGTAGCCATCGCTCATCGCCAGCAGTTGTGCGCCGGCGGCGCCGTCCGCGTCCAGGCGTACGACGCTGCGGCGCGCCGCGAACGGCCCGCGCGGGGCCAGGCAAAGCACGTCCGGCGCGTTCGACGTCATCTGCTCCTCGCGGCGCGCGCGCAGCATCGGCGTGAGCGCGGCGAAGCGCGCGGCGGCGTCAAACACGCCTTCCGCGACCATGCCGGCCACCGATTGCTGCAGGTGGTGCTCATAAGCGTTGTCGTAAGGGTCGAGGTCGTGCACGGCGCCATCCGCCGGTGCGAGCAGCAGCTTGCAATCACCCAGGCTCCAGCTCTCGAAGCTCGCGCCGCCGGCGGGTTCCGGCCGGATGCGCACCCAGCTCAGCGCGGCGATCGGCCAGGCGTACAAGGGCACGTGCTGGTCCTTCGTCGCCGTGTCCCACGCCACGCGCACGCGCGCGAGTGCGCGCTCGACGCAGGCGGCCTGCACCTCGCCCTCGAGCGGCGCCGACGCGATCACGTCCGCGAACGCGTCGGCGAAGCATTGCACGAACCAGGCCGGGTCGCCCTCGACCGCGTCGACGTGGTCGCGCTCGGCCAGCGAGGTGGCGCCGTCCAGCAACAGCACGTCAGTCACGCCGCCATGCGCGCCGCCATCCCCACTACCTGCGCGCGGCCCGTGCTCGAATACCCGCGCCAGGTCGTCGTTGCGGCGGCCGTTGCCGCTCGAAGTGACTGTGTGCCAGGCCATGCCCGCTCCTTCTGTTGTTCTCTCGACATTACTATACGCGATGTCGCGTCGAAACAGCAGGCCGCCGGACGCCCGATGCCTCAGTCACCCAGGCGCAGGCCGCGCGCCGCCGCGTAGCGCTCCAGCGTGTCCGGCGCCGCATCGGCATCGGCCAGCGCCACGTAGCCGTCCGGACGCACCAGGTACAGCGCGTCGCGCGCCAGGCCGGCTTCGCCCATCGCCGGCTCCCAGGAAAACGCGTGCAGCGCCACGCCGTGCGCGTCGCACCAGTCGGCCAGCGCGACGTCGGCGGCACCGTACACGTGCACCTGCCAGCCGGCGTGGGCCAGCGGCGCGTGGTTGTCGACGGCGTTGTCGGCATCTTCGGGGCCGATCCAGGGCAGGCGGTCGCCGCCGCGCACGTGCCCCGCCGCGCCGCTGCTCAAGACGCTCTCGTGGTAGCTGATCGCGGTCTGCGACAGGATCCTGAACAGCAGCTCGCGCCCTGGCTTGAGCCCGTCCACGGCCGACACGAACAGCGGCGCCACGTGGTCGCGCACGAAATCGGCCACGCCGCCCTCGCGCGTCACCACCGAGAAAACCCGGTCGGTGGTCTCGACCAGCCGGCGCGCAAATGCCTGGCGTTCGACCTGGTAGCTGTCCAGCAGCGCATCGGGGGCGCGGCCGCGCAGCACCGCGGCCAGCTTCCAGGCCAGGTTGGCCGCATCGCCGATGCCGGTGTTCATGCCTTGTCCGCCGGCCGGGCTGTGCACGTGGGCGGCGTCGCCCAGCAAAAAGACGCGCCCACGCCGGTAGCGGTCGGCGATGCGATGGTGCACGCGGTAGGTCGAGAACCAGTTCACCTTGCGCACCTGCAGGCCCAGGCTGGCGATGGCGCGCTGGCGCACATCCTCGTACTGCAGCGGCCGCTCGCGGTCCGCACGCTCGTCCTTGAGCGCGCCGATCAGCCGCCCTTGCGCGACGCCCGTGCCGGCCTCGCCATAGGCCATCAGGGCGGCGAAGTCGGTGTGCTCGAGCGACAGGTGGATCTCGCCGTCGGCCGTCGCGCCTTCGACCTCGACGTCGGCGACGTAAAAAGTCTGCTCGTAGGTGCCGCCCTCGAAACCGGCGTCGATGCCGTGGCGCACCGGCGAGTGCGCGCCGTCGCAGCCGGCCAGCCATGCCGCATCAAAGACCTGTTCGCGCCCGTCCGGCCCGCGCAGGCGCGCACGCACGCAAGCGCGATCGCCATCCCAGTCGCCGGCGCCGCCCGCGCCCTCATGTTGCTCGAAGCCGAGCAGCTCGGTATTGCGCTCGACGCGCACGCCGGCCGCCTCCAGGTGGCGCAACAGCAGGCGTTCGTGGCGGTCCTGCGGATACACCAGCACGAAGGGAAACGGGATCAAGCGCGCGCCGGCGTCGCGAAAGTCGATGCGGGCGCGGCGCTTGCCGCGTACCCACAGGTTCACGGCCGGATTGCGCTTTCCTTCGGCGACGACCTCGTCGGCGATGCCGAGCTGGCGGTACAGCTCGAGCGTGCGCGCCTGCACGACCATCGCGCGCGACGTTTCGCCGGGGCCGGCATCCTTGTCGATCACGCGCACCGCCACGCCGAGGCGGGTCAGCCACAGCGCCAGCGCCAGGCCGGTGGGACCTGCGCCGACGATCAATACCTCGGTGTCCATGCTGCCTCCTCGCTTGTGAGTCGCGTAGAGACCCATGCTAGCGCCTTGCCGAGCCGCCGTGCGCACGCAACGGAAACAGTACGTTACGTGCAGATCGGTAGAATGCAAGAGACGTGGCCGTCGTCACTTTCGTCAATACCAACGGAGAAGACTTTGAAAATCGCATGCATCGCCTGGGGCTCGCTGCTCTGGAACCCGGGCCCACTCAAGCTGGCCTCGCAATGGCGTGCGGACGGCCCGCCCATGCCGCTGGAATTCGTGCGCGACAGCGACGACAGCGACGAACTGGCGCTGGTCGTGCACCCGCCGGCGCCCCTGGTGCCGAGCTATTGGGCGCTGCTCGACACGGGCGACATCGACGCCGCGCGCGAGATGCTGCGCCAGCGCGAAAAGATCCGCCCCGAGTATCCGCACTGGGTCGGCAGCCTGCCGAATCCGCACGGCCTCGAGCAGGAGCGCGTGGCGGCCTGGATGCGCAGTAAGGAACTCGATGGCGCCGTATGGACCTCGATCACGGCCAAGTTCGCCGGCGTGGGCGAGCGCGCGCCGAGCGCGCACGAGGCGGTCGCCTTCCTCGACGGCTTATCCGGCCAGCAGCGCGAAAACGCCGAAAAGTACATCCGCCAGATCCCGCCCGAGATCCGCACGCTGTACCGCACGCTGTTCGAGGACAAGCTGGGCTGGACGCCGGTGCCGACGCCGCTCCAGGACTGAGCGCCTGCACCCACCTCAGCCGCCGGCTTCAGCGGCTTCCTGCCCTGCCTCGGCATCGGCCGCCGCCTGCGCGCGTTCGAGCGCGGCGCCATGCCGCTTGGCCCATTCGATCAGGGCGACGAACGGGTCCTGCAGCGTACGCCCGAGCGGCGTGATCGAATACTCGACCGCCACCGGCTTCAGGCTGATCACATGCCGGTTCACCAGCCCGTTGCGCTCGAGCCGGCGCAGCGCCTCGGCCAGCGCCTTGTGCGTGATCGGATCGAGGTTGCGCTTGATCGCGTTGAAGCGCGACGGCCGCTCGCACAGCACCGCCAGGATCAGCACCGACCACTTGTTGGCGATCTGCTCCAGCACCGGGCGGGTACCGTTGATTTCTTTGAGTACCGTTTCGAGGTCGGCGGTCATGCAGGTTTCCTTCACGATATCTAGGCTATATCTGGTGCGTAATTGACATCAAATATACGAGATATATCATCTGTCGTCCATTCACTGAAGGAGTCAGCATGAAACTCGAAGGAAAAACCGCATTGGTCACCGGCGGCAACAGCGGCATCGGCCTGGCGATCGCGCGCCGCTTCGCCGAGGAAGGCGCCCGCGTCTTCATCGCCGGCCGCGACCAGGCCAAGCTCGACGCCGCCGTCGCCCAGATCGGCGCACGAGCCGAGGCGATTCGGGCCGACGTCACCGTCAGCCTGGAGCTCGATGCGCTGTTCGACACGCTGCGCACCCGCGCGCCGCTGCTCGACATCCTGGTCACCTCGTCCGGCGTGTCCGAGCACGCGACGCTGGAAGACACCACCGAGGCGCATGTCGACAAGACTTTCGACCTGAACGTGCGCGCGATGGTCTTCACGGTGCAGCGCGCGGTGCGCCAGATGGGCGCCGGTGGCGCCATCGTGCTGGTCGGCTCGATCGCCGGCTCGATCTCCAATCCGGGCTACGCCACCTACTCGGCCAGCAAGGCCGCGGTGCGCTCGTACGCGCGCAGCTGGAGCGGCGAGCTGGCCGGACGCGGCATCCGCGTCAACACGCTCAGCCCCGGCGCGACCGATACGCCGATGTTCGACCAGGTCAGCGACGAGTACCGCCAGGCGATCGAAACGCGCATCCCGTTCAAGCGCATGGCGCAGCCGGACGAGATCGCCGATGCGGCGCTGTTCCTGGCCAGCGCGGACAGTCGCTACGTCGGCGGGGCCGAGCTGGTGGTGGATGGCGGCATGATCGCCTGAACCGCGCCCACCCTTAGCTCGCGCCCGCGTGCACGCGCAAGCCCTCGGCCAGCGCATCGAACACGACCCGGCAACGCTCGCTGGCGCGCAGGTCTTCGTGCATCGCGATCCAGGTGTCGAAGTCGAGCGCGAAGGCCTGCGGCAGCACACGCACGAGGCCATCGCGCCGCGCCAGCGCCACCTGGCAGGCGCCGATGCCGGCGCCGGCCCGGATCAGCGCGAGCTGGGCGCTGTCGCTGTCGGTGCGCAGCCGGCAGCGCTCGCGCGCCAGCGCCGGATACCGCAGCAGCAAGGCGCGCACATACGGGGGAACACGATCGTAGCCGATCAGCGTATGGCCCTCCAGATCGTCGACGCCCCGCGGCGTTCCGCAGCGTTCCAGATAGGCGCGGCTGGCGAACAGGCCCATCCCGATCGCGCCGACGCGGCGCACGACCAGCTGCTCCTGGCGCGGCTCGGTCATGCGCACCGCGATGTCGGCTTCGCGCTGCAGCAGGTCATGCACGTCGTTGGACAGCACCAGCTCGAGCGCGAGCGCGGGATGGCGCGTGCGCAGCGCTGCCAGCAAGGGCGGCATGACTTCGATACCGACCACCTCACTGACCGATATCCGCACCACGCCGGCCACGCCTTGGCCGTCGCCGCGCCCGTGCCCGGCGGCGGCGCGCGCCAGAGCCGCCGCGCTGCTTTCCATTGCCTGCGCCAGCGGCTGCAGCGCCAGTGCGGCATCGGTCGGCAGCAGCCCGGTCTGCGAACGGGTGAACAGCACCAGGTCGAGGGCGGCCTCGAGCGCGGCCACGTGGCGCCCGACGGTCGGCTGGGCAATGCCGAGCTGACGCGCCGCGCCGGACAGCGAACCGCAGCGCGCCACGGCTAAAAAGGTTCGATACAGCTCCCATTCGACGCCTTTGCTCATCTTGGCCTCTCTTCGTAGGTTATACAGAAATGTATATCAGCTAGCTTAGCCTATGCAATTCCATTGTGCCAGCGCAGTCGCTAAGCTGTCTCCATCGACCCTCGACCAACGACCCACAGGAGGACAACATGAACGGACAGGACACGGCAAAGACGGCATTGGTGCTCGGCGCGAGCGGCGGCATCGGCGGCGAAGTGGCGCGCCAGCTGGCGCGCGCAGGATGGCGGGTGCGCGCCCTCAAGCGCGGGCTCGGCAGCCGGCCGCAAGCGCGCGAACCCGGCGATGACGATGCCGGCCTCGAATGGCTCGACGGCGACGCGCTCGATGCCGCCGCGGTGGCGCGCGCCGCACGCGGCTGCGCGGTCATCGTGCACGCCGTCAACCCGCCCGGCTACCGCGATTGGGAAACGCTGGCGCTGCCGATGCTCCAGAACAGCATCGCCGCCGCCGGCCACGACGCCCTGCTGGTGCTGCCCGGCACCGTGTACAACTTCGGGCCGGACGCGTTTCCCTCCATCCGCGAAGGGGCGCCGCAGCGCCCGACGACGCGCAAGGGCGCGGTGCGGGTGCGAATGGAAGCGGCGCTGCAAGGCCACGCTGCCAGCGGCGGCCGTGTGTTGATCTTGCGCGCCGGCGACTTCTTCGGGCCACGCGCCGGCAACAACTGGTTCGGCCAAGTCATGGTCAAGCCCGGCGCGCCAGTGACGCGCATCGCCAACCCGGCGCTGCCCGGGGTCGGCCACCAGTGGGCCTACCTGCCCGACCTGGCGGCGACGATGGTGGCGCTGATCGAACGCCGTGCCGTCTTGCCTGCGTTCGCAAGCTACCACTTTGGCGGCCACTGGGATCCGGACGGCGCCGCCATGGCCGCTGCGATCGCGCGCGCGGTGCAGGCGCACGGCGGCGCCAGGCCGAAGATCGCGCGCTTTCCGTGGTGGAGCGTGCCGCTGGCCAGCCCGTTCGTCCGGCTGATGCGCGAGCTGATGGAGATGCGTTACCTGTGGCGCGAGCCGATCCGGCTCGACAACACGGCGCTGCGCGCGGTACTCGGCGCCGAACCGCATACGCCGCTGGACGACGCCGTTGGCGCCACCTTGCGCGGCCTGGGATGCCTGAATTAAATTGCTGAGCCGGTTTTGTTACGGTTTGGAACAAATTCCTATCGTGCGTACGTACTGCACGGTATAGCATGAGGTCGTGTTAAAAAATCAACGACAGGAGCCCAACATGCAAACCTCTAAGACCACCAAGACCACCCTGACCATGTCCGCCCTGATGCTGTCCGTCGCCATGCTGGCCGCCGGCTGCCACAAGACCGACACCACCACCACCACCGGCATGGGTCCGGCCCAGAGCGCCGGCAAGGCAGTCGACGACGCCGGAGCGAATGCGGCCCAGGCGACCCGCGAAGGCGCCGCCAAGACCGAAGCCGCCGTCGATCACGCCGGTGACAAGGCTGCGGACGCAGCCCAGCGCGCTGGCGACAACATGCGCGACGCCGCCCACGACAGCGCCGTGGCGGCCAAGGAAGCGGGCGCCGATGCCAAAGCCGAAGCCCACGCCGCCGGCCAGAACATCAAGGAAGGCGCCGCCAACGCGACCGACGCCGCCGGCCGCGGTCTAGAAAAGGCTGGACAGAAGATGCAGGACGCCTCGAAGTAAATCTCGAAGTCAGCCTCGAAGTCAACCTCAAGGTAAGCCTCACATCGCAACCGGCCTGACGCCGGCTGCGAATGAAAAAATGAAAAATGAAAGGCCTCGCGCGCACGGTCACGCCCGTGCGCACGAGGCCTTTTGCTTGTCCGGATCAACGCCCGGCCTGGTCGAGCACCTCGTCCACGGCCTGCACCACCGCCTGCGGCTGCTGGATCTGGATCGCGTGCGCCGCGCCCGGCACCACGCGCTCGCGCCCGTGTGTCGACAGCTTGGCCAGTTCGAGGTGGAGCTCGCGGTTCTCTTCTTCGAACGCCTTGTTGAGCGCGCTCTGCGGCTGACCCGGCACCGCGAACGGGCTGACGCCGCGCGTCAACACGACCAGCGGCAAGTCGCCGAAGGGTCGGCGCGCGGCGCGCAGCGCGTCGTCACTGGTCTGGTCATAGTCGCTCTCGGCCACGGCCGTGCGCCAGAAGCTGGCCGAGGTCAGCATCGCCAGGCGCGCGGCCGCCAGCTCGGGCGGGGCGCCGCCGGCATCGTAGCCGGCGCTGCAGGTAGCGCGCAGTGCGCTCCCGGGCGCGAAGCCCTTTTCGGCCTGGGCCAGGCATGCCCGGCTGACCTGCGCGTTCATATCGAGCAGCATCTTGAGCCTGCCTTGCGACACCGCGTTCAGGCGCTCGAACTCGTGCTCGCCGGCCGGCTCGACCAGCACCAGGCCCTTGACTTCGCCCGGGTAACGGTAGGCGTACAGCTGCACCAGGGCGCCGCCGTACGAGTGCCCGACCAGCACATACGGCGGCTTGACGCCGGCCTTGCCCAGCAATGCATGCAGGTCGCCGACCGCATTGTGCGGCGACGCTTTGCGCGGCGACGGATCGGAAAAGCCCAGGCCGGCGCGGTCGTAGACGCAGGCGCGGGCGCGCCGCGCCACCTGCGGCTGGATCGCCTGCCAGGTCCAGCCGGCGTCGCCCGAGCCGGCTTCGAACACCACGGTGACCGGGCCGGCGCCGCTGCAGTACAGATTCAGGCGCCGTCCTCCGACGTCGACGAGTTGCTGCGCATGGGCGAACGGCTGGGCGCCAGGCGCGGGCCCGGCTGGCGTGGCCGCGACGGCGCCGGCGCAGAAGATGGCCGCGAGGCCGAGGACGATGCGCATGCTGACTCCGGACTTTGTCGAAAGCACCATGTTACCGGCACTGCCGGCCCGACAGACTCTCCAAAACTCACGCGCCGGCGCGGGCGCCGCCCTGGGCCACCTGGTGCAGCAGTTCGAGCATGTCGGCGGCCTGCACCGGCTTGACGAAATGGCGCGCGAAGCCGGCGGCCGCGGCGCGTTCGCGGTCCTGGGCCTGGCCGTAGCCGCTCAGCGCCACCATCGGCACGCGCGCCAGACCGGCCAAGGCGCGCAGGCGCTGCGCCAGCTCGTAGCCGTCGCACTCGGGCAGGCCGATGTCGAGCACGCACAGGTCGGGCCGGCGCTCCCGCGCCGCCGCCAGCGCGGCGCTCGGCGTGTGCGACAAGCGCACGTGGTGGCCGAGCGCCTCGATGTACAGCGCCAGCAGCTGCGCGGCGTCGACGTTGTCGTCCACGATCAGCACGTCGAGCACCTTCAAGGGCGTGCCCGGCGCCTCGGCGCTGCCGGCACAGGGTGCGGGCGCCGGCGCCGCCTTGTACAGCGGCAGCGTCACCGTGAAGCGGCTGCCCTGCCCGCTCCCGCCGCTCTCGGCGCGCACGCTGCCCTCGTGCAGCTCGACCAGGCTTTTCACCAGCGCCAGGCCGATGCCCAGGCCGCCCTGCGAACGGTCGCTGCTGCGCTCGCCCTGGGCAAACAGATCGAAGGCGCTGGCCAGCAGTTCGGGCGTCATGCCGATGCCGTCGTCGCTGACGCTCAGGGCAACCTGCTCGTCACCGGACCGGTCATCCGCCAGCCGCAGCGCGTGCACGCCGATGCGGCCGCCCTGCGGCGTGTACTTGGCGGCGTTGCCGAGCAGGTTGGCGAAGATCTGCACCAGGCGCTTGCGGTCGCCGCGCACGCGCAATTCGGCCTCCGGCATCACGACGTCGAAGCGGTGGCCCTTGGCCTCGACCAGCGGGCGCACCTGCTCGGCCGCCTCGGCGATCACGCCCGACAACGCCACCGGCGCGCGCTCGAGCGTGACCAGCCCGCGCGTGACGCGCGACACGTCCAGCAGGTCGTCGATCAGGCCGGTCATGTGGCGCGCCTGGCGTGCGATGATCGCGGTCACCTGGCGCACGCGCGCCGCGTCCGGCTGGCCGAGGTTGAGCACGTCGGCGGCGGCGGCGATCGGCGCCAGCGGGTTGCGCAGCTCGTGCGCCAGCATCGCCAGGAATTCGTCCTTGCGGCGGTCGGCTTCGCGCAGCGCGTTCTCGGCTTCGCGCTGCTCGGTGACGTCGGTGTTGGTGCCGAACCAGCGCACGATGGCGCCGGCTTCGTCGCGGATCGGCACCGCGCGCGTCAGGAACCAGCGGTAGAGACCATCGCGCCCGCGCAGCGGGAAGGTGTCTTCCCACACCGCGCCGCGGCGGATGTGGTCGAGGTAGCCGTCCGCTGCGCGCGCCAGGTGGTCAGGGTGGTGCGCGTCGTGCCAATCGAAGTCCCTGGCCTGCGCCGCGGCGCCGGCCGGCATGCCGATGTACTCGATCCAGCGATTGTTGTACCAGGTGCGCGTGCCGTCCGGGTCGGCCATCCAGGCCAGTTGCGGGATGTTGTCGGCGAGCGCACGAAACCGCGTCTCGCTTTCCTGCAGCGCCTTCTGGGCGTCGCGGATCGGCGAGATGTCAATGACCACGGCGAGGCCTTCGCCACGTGCCGGGTCGACCATCACGGAGCCCATCTGCACGCTGGCGCGGCTGCCGTCGCGGCGCCGGTATTCCTTGATGAAGCTGTCCATGCGACCGGTACGGCGCAGCTGCGCCATCGCGCGCGCGCTGGCGTCGCTCCATTCGGGCGGGGTCAGCATCTGCGAGTGCAGCAGCCCGGCCTCGAGCTCGGCGCGGGTGTAGCCGATGATGTCGAGGAAGGCCTGGTTGGCGTCGACGATACGGCCGTCGATCCGGTAGCGCATCATACCGACCACGTTCGACGCTTCCAGACGGCGCAAGCGCGTCTCGCTCTCGACCAGCGCATCCTCGGCCGCCTTCTGGCGGCTGACGTCGAGCACCACGCCGGGCAGCCAGGCCGGCTCCCCGGCGGCGTCGACGGTTACCTTGCCGCGCGCCAGCACATGACGCCAGTCGCCGTGAACGGCAGCGTCCGGGCCGTGGCGGCGCAAGCGGTAGCTGCATTCGTAGCCGTCGCGGGTCGCCACCGCACGGCCGATGCAGGCGCGGGTCTGTTCCAGGTCGTCCGGATGCACCGCCGCCAGGTAGGCATCGAGCGCGCCGCCGCTCGCTTCCTGCTCGGACACGCCGAACATCGCCGCCAGGTTCGGATCGGCGTACACGCGGTCGCGCTTCAGGTCGTAGGTCCAGGTGCCGATGTCGGCGGCCACCAGCGCCGCCTCCTGGCGCAAGCGCGCCAGCAGCAAGCCTTCCTCGGCCAGCTTCTGCGCGTGAATGTCGGTGCAGGTGCCCATCCAGCGCACGATGCGACCGGCTGCGTCGCGCACCGGCAGCGCGCGCCCAAGCACCCAGCGGTATTCGCCGCTGCGGTGGCGCAGCCGGTATTCGATCTCGTACGGCTCGCCGCTCGCCAGCGCATGGCGCCAGCGCCCCCAGGCCAGGTCGCGGTCGTCCGGGTGGAACATGCCGTTCCAGCGCTCGCCGTCGGTCTCGCCCTCGACCATGCCGGTGAAGTCGTACCAGCGCTGGTTGTAATAGTCGTGGTAACCGTCGGGCAGCGTCGACCACACCATCTGCGGCATGCTGTCGACCAGTACGCGCAGGGCTGCAGCGCTGTCCGCCGCCACCGCCAGCGTGCCGCTCACGCCGCAGATGCGGCCGTCGAGGTCGCGCACGGCCTGGCAGGTCAGCGTCACGCCGTCCGCCAGCAGCGTCTCGCGCACGGGCGCGCCCGCGAGCGCACGGCGCGCGCACGCGCCCAGGCCTTCCATCAGTGGTTCCGCATCGGCGTACGCCAGCGCGGCGCCGAGCGCGTACGCGTCGGCCGCGCCGAGCAGCGCGGCGCATCCGTCGTTGTAAATGAAGACCAGGTCCAGGCCCCAGGCGAGGAAGCTGGGCGCGGCGGCGTCGAAGGTCGCGCGCAGCGCATGGCGCAGGGTGTCGGGCCAGCCGGCGGCGGCGCCGAGGGCGCTGTCGCTCCAGTCGCGGGCGCGCACGCGGGATTCGGTGTCGCCGGCCGCAAACAGCGCCGGCCCGTCGGGTTGATCGCTCATGTCGGGTGGTGGGAAGCGCGGCCCCAGGCCGCGCGATCCCGACATTGTAGTACCTTACGGAAAATGGCGTCGGGGCGACGCCATGCGCGCTGGACTCATGCGTACTGGGGCATGCCCGGCAACAGCTTGTCGAGCGTGACCGGATAGTCGCGCACCCGCACGCCGGTGGCGTTGTAGATCGCATTCGCCACCGCCGCCGCGACGCCGCAGATACCCAGCTCGCCCACGCCCTTGGCCTTCATCGGCGAAGACATCGGATCGTCGCCGTCGAGGAAGATCACGTCCTGGTGCGGGATGTCCAGGTGTACCGGCACTTCATACAGCGCCAGGTCGTGGTTGGCGAAGTAGCCGATACGCTTGTCGACCACCAGCTCTTCCATCAGCGCCGCGCCCACGCCCATCGTCATCGCGCCGATCACCTGGCTGCGCGCCGACTTCGGGTTCAGGATGCGGCCCGACGAGCAAACCGCCAGCATGCGCCGCACGCGCACTTCGGCGGTGTAGGCGTCGACCGCCACCTCGACGAAGTGGGCGCCGAAGGTCGACTGCTGGAACTTCTTGTCCAGGTCGCCGTACTCCATCGTGTCTTCGCCGACCACCACGTCGTCCTTGGCCGCCTGGGCCAGCGGCAGCGACTTGCCGCCGGCGCGCACCTTGCCGCCCTCGAACTGGGCGTTGGTCGGATCCAGGCCCAACTTGCCGGCGATGTTTTCGCGCAGCTTGACGCAGGCCGCGTACACGCCTGCCGTGGAGCTATTGCCGCCCCACTGGCCGCCCGAACCGCTCGAAACCGGGAAGGCCGAGTCGCCCAGGCGCACGTTGACCTTCGCCAGCGGCACGCCCAGCATCTCGGCCGCGGTCTGGGCGATGATGGTGTAGCTGCCGGTGCCGATGTCGGTCATGTCGGTTTCCACCGTGACGGTGCCGTCGCGCTCGAGACGCACGCGCGCCGCCGACTTCATGTTCATGTTGTTGCGGAAGGCCCCGGCTACGCCATGGCCGATCAGCCAGCGGCCTTCGCGCACCTGGCCCGGCTTCGGATTGCGCTTGTTCCAGCCGAACTTGTCGGCGCCGATCTTGAGCGTATCGACGAAGCGGCGCTGCGAGAACTTGCGGCCCGGCTTTTCGGGATCGGTCGAGGTATCGTTGATGATGCGCAGCGTGACCGGGTCCATCTTGAGCTTTTCGGCCAGCTCGTCCATCGCGATCTCGAGCGCCATCAGGCCCGGCGCCTCGCCCGGCGCGCGCATCGCATTGCCCTCGGGGAGGTCGAGCACGGCCAGGCGCATCTGGGTGAAGCGGTTGGCACCGGCATAGAACAGGCGGGTCTGGTTGACCGCGGTTTCCGGCTGGCCGTCCGGCAGGTCACCCGACCAGCTTTCGTGGGCGATCGCGGTGATGCGGCCCTCGCGCGTGGCGCCGATGCGGATGCGCTGGATCGTGGCCGGCCGGTGCGTCGTGTTGTTCATAATCAGGGCGCGCTGCAGCATCACCTTGACCGGACGGCCGGCCGCGCGCGCGCCCAGCGCCGCCATCACGGCTTCCGAACGCAGGAACAGCTTGCCGCCGAAACCGCCGCCGATGAACGGCGAGACCATGCGTACGTTGTCCTCCGGGATGTTCAGCGTCTTGGCCAGATCCTTCTTGCCCCAATTGATCATCTGGTTCGACGTGTACAGCGTCAGCTTGTCGCCCTCCCAGATCGCCAGCGAAGCATGCGGCTCCATCATCGCGTGGGTCTGGTCCGGGGTTTTATAGGTGGCGTCCAGCTTGACCGGGGCGGACGCAAAAGCGCCTTCGAAGTCGCCGACTGCGGTCTTGGGCTTGTCCTTTTCCTTGCCGGCCGGGCCGGCCGCGTTCATCGCCGCTTCCAGGTCGTACACGCCGTTGCGCTTGTCGTAGTCGACCTTGACCAGCGCGGCCGCGGCGCGTGCCTGCTCGAAGGTCTCGGCCACGACCACCGCCACCGCTTGGTGGTAGTGCTCGACCTTGGGTCCGGCCAGCAGGCGCGCGGTGTTCTTGTCGCCCTTGCCGATCTTGCCGGCGTTTTCGTAGGTGACCACGGCGAGCACGCCCGGCGCCTTTTTGGCGGCGGCGGTGTCGATGCGCTTGATGGTGCCGGACGCAATGCTGGCGCCGACGATGTAACCGACCGCCGCGTTGGGGGCCGCCTTGTGCTGCTCGTAGGCGTAGGTGGCGGTGCCGGTGGTTTTATAAGGACCGTCGATGCGGTCGGTAGGACGGCCGACGACCTTCATCTGGTCGATCGGATTGGTGCCGGCAGGCGTATCGAATTTCATGGGTTATCTCCTCAAGCCCGCTTGGTTTGCTTGGCTTCACTCAGGACGGAATCGATGGTCCGCTGCACCAGCGGCACTTTGAATCCGTTGTCGTTGGTGGTGCGGGCGTCCGCCAGCAGGACTGCCGTGACGGCCTTGCCGCCATTGGGCAGCTGGGCGTCGGCGGCCGGGATGCGCCACGGCCGGTGTGCCACGCCGCCGACCGCGACGCGGCCGGTGCCGTCCGGCTGCACCACCGCCGCCACCGAGATCAGCGCAAACGCGTACGACGAGCGGTCGCGCACTTTGTGATAGAAGTGCTTGCCGCCGAGCGGCTTGGGCAAGGTCACCGCGGTGATCAGTTCGCCCGGCTGCAGGTTGTTCTCGATGTGCGGCGTATTGCCCGGCAAGCGGTAAAAGTCAGCAATCGGGATCACGCGCGAAGCGCCGTTCGGCGACACCGTCTCCACGTTCGCGTCGAGCAGCATCATGGCGACGGCCATGTCGCTCGGATGGGTCGCGATGCATTTCTCGCTGATGCCGACGATGGCGAGCGGGCGCGTGTAGCCGCCGATCGCCGAGCAGCCGCTGCCCGGCAGGCGCTTGTTGCAAGCCTGGTTGGTGTCGTAGAAGTACGGGCAGCGGGTGCGCTGCAGCAGGTTGCCGGCGGTGGTCGCCTTGTTGCGCAGCTGTCCCGAGGCGCCGCCCAGCAGCGCGCGCGACAGCACGCCGTAGTCGCGCCGCACGCGCGCATCGGCCGCGAGATCCGTATTACGCACCAGGGCGCCGACGCGCAAGCCGCCGTCCTGGGTCGGCTCGATCTTGTCCAGCGCCAGGCCGTTGACGTCGATCAGGTGGGTCGGCGTCTCGATTTCCAGCTTCATCAGGTCGAGCAGGTTGGTGCCGCCGGCGATGAAGCGGCTGCCGGCGTGCTGCGCGGCGGCCTGGGCGGCTTCGGCCGGCGTCTTGGCGCGTTGATAAGTAAAGGCCTTCATGCCTTGGCTCCTTTCACATGGCCACCGGCGGCTTCGTTGATCGCTTCCATGATGTTCGAATAGGCGCCGCAGCGGCAGATGTTGCCGCTCATGCGCTCGCGCAGCTCGTCGATCGACAGCAGCGGCTTGGCCGTCAGGTCAGCCGACACATAGCTCGGGATGCCCTTGGCGATTTCGTCCAGCACCGCGACCGACGAGCAGATCTGGCCCGGCGTGCAGTAGCCGCACTGGTAGCCGTCGTGCTTGACGAACGCGGCCTGCATCGGATGCAGGTGACCCGGCTGGCCGAGGCCTTCGATGGTGGTGACTTCGGCGCCGTCGTGCATGACCGCCAGCGTCAGGCAGGAATTGATCCGGCGGCCGTCGACGATCACGGTGCAGGCGCCGCACTGGCCCTGGTCGCAACCCTTCTTGGTGCCGGTCAGCTGCATGTGCTCGCGCAGCGCGTCGAGCAGCGTGGTGCGGGTGTCGAGGTTCAGCTCTTGCGGCTTGCCGTTGACTTTCAGGGTCACTTTCGAGGTGACCGGTGCCGGCGTGGCGTCGCGGTCGGCGCCTGCCGCCATCGGCTGGTTGTTGACCTGGGCAGTGGCGCCGGTCGGCAAGGCGGCGGTGCCGGCCGCCAGGGCGCCGGTGATCAATACGTCGCGCCGGGTCTGGTTGATGGGGCTGGGGTTATCCATGGGTTCGTGTCCTTGGCAAAAAGATCATCATATTCATCATATTAAGCGCTAAAGCCGTGGGAGCCGAGCACGGTTGAAAACGCACCGGTATCGTGCGGCGCTCCTGTAAGTACTGCCGGACGGGACTGCGTTCAAAATCCTTGGCCCGCGCGCGCGATCCGGAGCAATATCGCCCATGCTTGATCGACAACCTTGACGGAGTCAAAATGAAGCTTACCGATTGGTCCCGCATGCCGGCGCTGGCAGCGGGTGCATTCCAGGCCGCAATCTTTTGCGCCGCCCTTGCCGCCGCTCCCGCCCACGCGGCCGATGCCTCGTCCACCGCCTCGGGCATGTCGGTCGACGCTTCTGCAATGGTGGTGGGCGGCTCGCTGCTGTCGGTGGCGGCCGCCGGCAGCGTCGTGGTGGCCAGCGCGAAAGTGGTCGGCGACGGCATCGTTTTGGTGCTGGACGCCGCCGGCAAGGCCAGCGTGGCCACCGTGCAGTTGTCGGCCGCGGCTGCGCGCGTCGTCTCGGTCGGCGTCGGCACCACGCTGCAAGTGGTCGCGCTGTCGGCCGGAACCGCGTTGGTCGCCAGCGGCAAGGTGATCGCCTTCATTCCGAACGCGGCGGGCAAGGTCCTGCTGCACCACGCGCGCGTGAGCTGAGCGATGGACCCGATCTTTTTCGTTCGGCGCCATGCCTTGCGCGTGCTGCTGCTGGGCACCATGCTCGCGGCTGCGCCGGCGCGAGCCGGCCAGGGCTGCGAACAACGGGCGTTGAGCGTCGATGACGTGCGCCAGTCGATGGGGCTGGCGCAGCGCAGCCTGGCCGCACTGGACGAGAGCGGCGCGCGCGTGGCGCTGATCGCACGCGCCGGCCAGAACCTCAGTAAATACGGCGTCGAGTATTCGCACATGGCGATCGTGGTGCGCGACCACCCGGCCGGACGCTGGAGCGTCGTGCATGAACTCAATGACTGCGGCAGCGACCGCTCTGCCTTGTTCGTCGAAGGCCTGGGTAATTTTTTCCTGACCGACCTCTACCGCTACCGCGCCGAGCTGGTGATCCCCGCACCCGAGCTGCAACAGCGCCTGCTGGACCGCATGACGCCGACCTCGGAAGGACGCATGCACGAGCCGCACTACAACATGCTGTCCTATGTGTACTCGACGCGCTACCAGAACTCGAACCAGTGGATCCTCGAGATGCTGGCCGCGGCGAGCGCGCCGCCGGGTCAGGTCGAAACGCGGCGCGAAGCCCAGGCCTGGCTCCAGGGCATCGGCTACCGGCCGCCGACGGTCGAGGTGGGCGCGGTCGAGCGCCTGGGCGCGCGCATGTTCCGCGCCAACGTCGCCTTCGACGACCACCCGTTCGACCGGCGCATGGCCGGACAGATCGACACGGTGACCGTCGACGCGGTCGTGCGCCTGGTGCGCCAGCTTGATGCGCAAGCCAAGGTGATGGTCGTCGAATAGCTGTGTCCGTGCGGCTGCGCACGCACGATTGAAAAAACATCGGCCCGGCGAGATGTGTACGATTGTTTTCATTTTAAACAATCGTTTTAAGTAAATGGCCGCTGGGAACGAATCGCTGCACGCCGCAGAACTCGACACCGACCATCCGCCACGCAAGCTGCGCGCGGATGGCGCCCAGGCGCGCGAGCGCATCCTGCTCGGCGCCTTGCGCCTGTTCGTGGCGCGCGGCTACGCCAGCACGCCGGTGCGCGACATCGCCCATGACGCCGGCGTCAACATCGCTGCCATCGGCTATTATTTCGGCGACAAGGCCGGCCTCTACCGCGCCGCCCTGTACGAGCCGATGCAGGGCGAGGATACCGATGCCCCGTTCGACGCCCCCGGCTTGGGTCTGCGCGAAGCCATGGCGCGCTACCTGGGCCATTGCCTGCAGCCCCTCAGCCAGGGCGAAGCCAGCCTGCTCAGCGTTCGCCTGCGCTTTCGCGAGGCGGTCGAGCCGACCGGGATGCTGGCCGACGAGCGCTCCCGGAAAGCCGAACTGCACCGGCGCCTGGTCGTCCTGCTGGCGCGCCACGCCGGCCTGCCCGACCCGAGCGCCCAACCCGATCGCGAGCTGGAAGCGCTCGCCTTTTCGATTTTCGCGCTGGTCGCCTATCCCTACTTCGGGCGCGACCGGATCAGCGCCACCTGTCCCGCCCTGTTCGATGCGCCCGACGCACTCGATGCCTGGGTCGATCGGCTGGCCGACTATGCCGAGGCCATGGCGCACGCCGACGCGAGCCGCCGCACCTCTTCCCCCATTCAACGACACGACCAGGAAAGCCGGCGATGAGCGACCAGTCAACCGAACAGCAAGACCAGGACCAGGATCAGGACAAGAAGCCCGCCGCCAAGGAGCAGGACGGCAAGCCGGACGATAAAAAAGACGACAAGAAGGACGGCAAGGACAGTAAGGACGACAAGGACGGCAAGAAGGAGGACGGCCCCTCCCCCGAGAAGAAGCGCAAGGTGCGCATGATCCTGATCGCGGTCGCCGCGGTGCTGGCGCTGGTGGGCCTTGCCTTCTTCATCTGGCATGAACTGGTCGGCAAGTACCATGAATCGACCGACGACGCCTACATCCAGGCCGACGCGGTGACGATCGCTCCCAAGGTCGGCGGCTATGTCGAGGAAGTGCTGGTCAGCGAGAACCAGGACGTGCAGCAGGGCCAGCCGCTGGTGCGCATCGATCCGCGCGACTACCGCGCCCAGACCGAGCAGTTCGAAGCCCAGATCGCCATCGCCAAGGCCAACGCCGATACGGTGCGCGCCCAGATCGCCGAGCAGGAGTCGGCGGTGGCCGAGGCGCGCGCCCAGCTGGCCGCGGCCCAGGCCAACGCCAGCTACGCCGCCGGCGAAGCGCAGCGCTACGCGCCGCTGGTGGCAATCGGCGCCGAGACCGCCGAGCAGTTGGCCACGCGCCGCAACCAAGCCAAGCAGAGCGCGGACCAAGTCAAGACCGCGCGCGCCGCGCTGGCCAGCGCCGAAAAGCGCATCAACACGCTGCACGCCCAGGTGCGCCAGGCCGAAGCCCAGGGCGGCACCGCCGCCGCGCAACTGAAAGCGGCCGAGGTCAACCTGCAATCGACCACGCTGACCGCCAGCATCGCCGGGCGCGTCGGCGACTCGACCGTGCGCGTCGGCCAGTTCGTGCAGCCGGGCGCGCGCCTGATGACGCTGGTGCCGGTCGGCCGCCTGTACATCGAAGCCAACTTCAAAGAGACGCAAATCGGCCTGATGCGGGTCGGCCAGCCGGCCCAGATCAAGGTCGACGCCCTGTCCGGCGTGAAGCTGCGCGGCCACGTCGAGAGCATCGCGCCCGGCACCGGCGCCCAGTTCTCGCTGCTGCCGCCGCAGAACGCCACCGGCAACTTCACCAAGATCGTCCAGCGCGTGCCGGTGCGCATCGCGCTGGAAGCCGACCCGGACGTGCGCGCGATCCTGGTGCCTGGCCTGTCGGTCAAGGTCGAGGTCGAGACCAAGGCCGCCAAGGGTGGCGTCAAGGACCTGAAGGACCGCCAGAAGGATGAATCGAAGCAGATCAAGAAGGGCGGCGAGCAGCAGCTGAAGGAACAGGAGAACCACCAGCCCGACGCCCAGCAGCGCCAGCAGATCGAACAAGAGCGCGCGCGCAGCCAGGCCCAGGGAGGCCACTGATGGCCGGCGCGGCATCCCCGGCCAAGGCCGGCGCCGGCGGCGCCGAGCGCGCCGACATGACCGCCTGGCTGGCGGTCGCCGCCGGCACGCTGGGCGCGCTGATGGCGACGCTCGACATTTCGATCGTCAACTCTTCGCTGCCGACGATCCAGGGCGAGATCGGCGCGTCCGGCACCGAAGGCACCTGGATCTCGACCGGCTACCTGGTCGCCGAGATCATCATGATCCCCTTGTCCGGCTGGCTCGAGCGCGTGTTCGGCCTGCGTACCTTCCTGCTGGCGGTCGCGGCGCTGTTCACCGCCTTTTCGGTGCTGTGCGGGCTGTCGACCACGCTCGCCATCATGATCGTCGGCCGCCTCGGCCAGGGCATCACCGGCGGCGCGCTGATCCCGACCGCGCAGACCATCATCGCCACGCGCCTGCCGCGCAGCCAGCAGCCGATCGGCACCGCGATGTTCGGCGCCACCGCGATCCTGGGGCCGGTGATCGGCCCGCTGATCGGCGGCTGGCTCACCGAACATCTGAGCTGGCACTACGCCTTTTTCATCAACGTGCCGATCTGCGCCGGCCTGATCACGCTGATCCTGGTCGGCCTGAAGCACGAGGAATCGCACATCGACCAGCTGCTCGAGGCCGACTGGTTCGGCATCCTCGGCCTGGCCGCCTTCCTGGGCGGGCTGACCGTGGTGCTGGAAGAAGGCCAGCGCGACCAGTGGTTCGCCTCGCCGATGATCACGACATTGAGCGTGGTCTCGCTGATCGGCTTCTTCCTGATGATGACCGGCCAGCTGACCGCCAAGCGGCCGGTGATTCAGCTGCGCCTGTTGATCGACCGCCAGTTCGGCGCCGTGGTCGTGATGGGCATGGTGGTCGGCATGGTCATCTACGGCACCTCGTACACGATCCCCCAGTTCCTGGTCGCGATCGACGATTACAACGCGCTGCAGTCGGGCATCATCGTTTCGCTGTCGGGCATCCCGGCGCTGATGATCATGGCCACCGTGCCGATCCTGATCCGCACCATCGACATCCGCATTGCAGTCGGTTTCGGCCTGAGCATGCTGGCGCTGTCAGCCTGGATGGAAGCGCATATGAGCGCGCAGTCGGCGGGCGGCGACTTCGTCTACTCGCAACTGCTGCGCGGCGTCGGCACCGTGTTCGCGATGATCTTCCTGAACCAGGCTGCGGTGCAGTCGGTCGATGCCGACCACGCCAGCGACGCGGCCGGCCTGTTCAACGCGGCGCGCAACCTGGGCGGTTCGCTGGCGCTGGCTGCCATCTCTGTCGTCCAAGACCAGCGTCTGTGGTTCCACGGCCGCCGCCTGGAAGAGTCGCTGCCGGCCAACAGCGAGGGCGTGCAAACCTACCTGGCCGGCCAGGCCCACGCGATGGGCGGCATGGCGACTGCCCTGCGCACGCTGAGCGGCACGCTGCAGAAGGAAGCCCTGACCATGACTTACAACGACCTGTTCTGGCTGCTCTCGGTGAGCATCGCCTGCGCGGTGCCACTGGTGCTGTTCCTGCGCCCGTTGAACACGAAGGCCAAGCCGGCTGCCGGCGGCTGAGGAAACCACGATGACACGATTCGACACCCGTCCCCTGCTGCTGTGCGCGCTGGTCGCCGCCGCGTCTGCCTCCATGCTATCCGGCTGCACCACGGTCGGCAAGAACTACGCCGGTGCGCCGGCCGCACCGCTTCCGCAGGGCGCCGCGTTCGCCCGCGCCGGCGACGCCGCGCTGCCCGGCCAGAGCGCCGAACCGGCTGCCTCCAGCTGGTGGAGCGCGCTGAACGACCCCGAGCTGGACAGCCTGGAACAGCGCGCGCTGCACGCCAATCCGAGCCTGGACGTCGCGCGCGCGCGCCTGCGCCAGGCGCGCGCGGCGCTGCGCCAGGAAAGCGCCAGCAATCTGCCGAACGGAAGCGCCAACGCGACCGCGGCGCACATCCGCTTTCCCAAGAACAGTCCCTTGTCGGGCGGGTCATCGTCGCAGTCTTCCGGCGGCGGCGCGCAGTCGGGCGAAGCCGGCGGTGGCGGCGGCTTCAAGCTGCCGTCGTCGCTGAACCTGTACAACGTCGGCTTCGACGCCACCTGGGAAATCGACCTGTTCGGCGGCACCCGGCGCGCGGTCGAAGCGGCGCGCGCCTCGGCCGAGGCGGCGGAAGCCGGCATCGCCGACGCCCGGGTCAGCCTGGCCGCCGAGGTGGCCGCCGCCTACACCAATCTGCGCAGCGCCCAGCAACGCCTGGCGCTGTCCGAAGGCGCGGTGGTGCGCCAGCAGCGCATGGTCGAACTGACCGCCGCGCGCTTTGACCACGGCACCGCCTCGCAGCTCGACCTGACGCGCATGCAGGCGCAGCTCGAGTCCACCCGCGCCGACCGCGAACCGCTGCTGGCGCAAGTCGACATCTACCGCGATGAATTGGCCACGCTGATCGGCCTGGCGCCGGGGGCGCTCGACGGCGAACTCGATCCGAAAGCCGCACCTGCTTCGAACGACGCCAGCTTCGTGCCGCTGCCGCCGAACCAGGTCGCTGTCGGCGATCCGGCCGCGCTGCTGCGCCGCCGGCCCGACATCCGCGCCGCCGAGCGCCAGCTGGCCGCCAGCAATGCGCGCATCGGCCAGGCCGAGGCCGCGAAATTCCCGCGCCTGACGCTGCTGGGCGTGATCGGCATCGGCGGGACCCGGCCGTCCGACCTGACCCACCTGGACAACTTCTCGGCGATCGGCGCGCCGCAGCTGAGCTGGAACTTCCTCGATTTCGGCCGCAACGCCGCGCGCGTCGAACAGGCCGAAGGCGCGCGCGACGAAGCCGACGCCCAGTACCGCCAGGCCGTGCTGCAGGCGCTGCGCGACGCCGAGGATTCGCTCGCGCGCTTCCGCCAGGGACGCGTCACCGTCGCCACGGCCGCACGCGCCAAGGCGCTGGCCGACAAGGCGACCTATCTGATGCAGGCGCGCCAGCAGGCCGGCACCGCTACCCTGATCGACGTGCTCGACACTGAGCGCCAGCAGATCGCCGCCGAGCAGAACCTGGCGCAGGCGCAGGCGGCGCTGACGAGCGGCTTCATCGGGCTGCAAAAGGCGCTCGGCCTGGGTTGGGAAGATGCCGCGGCGCCGACCGGGGCTGCGGCTAAAGCGGCCAGCGCGCCATGATTGTCGCCCCGGCGCAGGCCGGGGCCCGATTTCAGTGCCCGTCGCGCATGCGCGCCCGATCCAGCGGCAGGTCGCGCAGGCGCAAGCCGCAGGCATCGAACACGGCATTCGCGATCGCCGCCGCGGTCGGCCCCTGCGACGCTTCGCCGGTACCGAGGAAAGGCTGGCCCGGGCGGTCGATCAGGTGCACGTCGAGCGTGCGCGGCACCTGGTTGAAGCGCAGGATCGGATAGCCGGCCCAGTCGCGGCTGAGAATTTGCTTGTCGTCGAAACGCACCTTTTCCAGCAGCGTCCAGCTGGCCGACTGGATCACGCCGCCCTCGATCTGGTTGCGCACGCCGTCCGGGTTGACGATCTCGCCGCAGTCCACCGCTACGCTCGCGCGCACGATGCGCACCAGCCCCGTTTCGCGCGCCAGCTCGACCTCGACCGCCATCGCGCAGTACGCCGCCAGGTTCTTGTAGCGGGCGAACGCGAAGCCGCGCCCGCGCTGCAAGCCAGGGCCGCTTGGGCGCCGCCAGCCATCCCAGCCGAAGCGCTGGGCGGCGCTGCGCACTACCTCGAGCGCGCGCGGATCGTGCAGGTGAGCCAGCCGGAACGCGACCGGATCCTGACTGCTCGCGTGCGCCAGCTCGTCCATGAAGCTTTCGATCGAAAACACGTTGCCGTAAGCGCCGAGCGAACGCAGCGCCGAGGTGCGCAGCGGCGCGTCCGGCTGGAAGTGGCTGACGATGTGGCCGCTCTTGACCGGCCCCTGCAGGATGTAATACGGGATGCCGTTGCGGTCGCCCGCGCCTTCCGGCTGTGGCGCCGGTTTGGCCGGCGGCGGCGTGAACGGCTTGGCCAGGTGGGTCGCCGCCAGCAGGTTGCCGGCCTTGCCCGGACGCGTGTTGTGCGGCGGGCTCCAGACGTGGTACTGCCAGTCGACGATTCTGCCGCCGGCATCGAGGCTGGCCTGCACGCTGGTCACCATCGGCGAACCGAAGGGCTCCCAGGCGTGCTCGTCTTCGCGCATCCACTGCACCCGCACCGGGCGGCCCGGGTAGGCCCGGGCCAGCAGCGCGGCATCGGCGGCGACGTCGTCGGCCGCATTGTGGCCGTAGCAGCCCGAGCCCTCGGTGTGGATGCAGTGGATCGCATCCTTGCCGGCGCCCAGCAGTTCGGCCAGGGCGTCGCGCAGCGGGTACACACCCTGGCTGTGAGTCCATATCGTGTAGCGGCCATCGACCAGCTGCGCCACAGCGCACGAGGGACCGATCGAGCCGTGCAGCTGGAACGGCCGGCTGTACGCGGCGCGCAGCGTCTTGCTGACGGCGGCGTTGGCACCCGGGCCGTCGTAGATGGTCGAGTCCTGCGACGGCAAGCTGCGCACCAGCGCGGCGGCGTCGCCCATGCGCGCGGCCGCCGCGGGCAGCGTCGCCGGCGTGGTCCAGCGCGCTGCGCGCGCGAGCGCCGTGGACGCCTTGATCGCGCGGTATTCGCCGTCGGCGATCACGGCCAGGAAGCGTCCGTCGACCACCACCTTCAGCACGCCCGGCAGCTTTTCCACCGCCGCCGTGTCGACGCCTTGCAGCTGGGCGCCGGGCGTAGGCGGACGCACCACGCGGGCGTGCACCATGCGCGGCAGGCGCAGGTCCTGCACGTAGGCGACGCCGCCGCTGACCTTGGCCGGAATGTCGATGCGCGCCAGGTTCTTGCCGGCGATCGTGTGGCTCGCCGGGTCGCGCGGCGCCGATTTGCCGTCGGCGCGCAGGTGCAGGTCGTGGCCGACCAGCAGCTCGCCATACGTGGCGCGGCGCCCATCCGCCGTATGGATCACGCCCTGGTCCAGCTTCAGGCTGGCCGGGTCGACCGTGAAGCGCTGCGCTGCCAGGCCGAGCAGCACGCTGCGCACCTGGGCCGCGGCGTAGCGCAGCGCGGTGCCGCTGTCCTGCATCGAGTGGCTGCCGGCGGTATAGCCTTCGTCGGGTGTGCGCGCGGTGTCGGCCGTCACCAGCGTGAGCCGGCCCGGCATCACCTGCAGCTCCTCGGCCGCGACCTGCAACAGCGCGGTCTTGATTCCCTGCCCCAGCTCCGCCTTCCCGGTAAAGACCGTGATCGTGTTGTCGGCATCGATGCGGATCCACGCGTCCAGCCAAGGCTCCTTGTCCAGGCTGCCCGGCAGCTTGCCGCTCTTGTCGCCGCCCGCCGCCGCGCCGTCGACGCCGCTCTCGCTGGCGCCGCCCTGGCCGGCGCTCTGGCTCGATTGCCCGCCCTGCTGCGGCCACGCCGGGCCGAGCGCGAACATCACGGTGAGCGAGCCGGCCGCCCCGAGCAGCCGGCGCCGCGTTGGGTTCGCCGGGCGGCCATCCTCGCCGCGCTGATCGTGCGCGCCGCTCATGCCTTCGCTCCCGGCCCGGCGTGCATCGTGTCGGCGGCACGGCGCACCGCGCGCAGGATGCGCATGTGGGTGCCGCAGCGGCACAGGTTGGGCATCATGTGCGCGCGGATCTGGTCGTCCGTGGGGGCGGCGGTATGTTCGAGCAGTTCGGTGGCGCGCATGATCATGCCGGCAATGCAGTAGCCGCACTGGGCCGCCTGTTCTTCGATGAAGGCGCGCTGCAGCAGGCCTGGCGCATCCGCCGTGCCGATGCCCTCGACGGTGCGCACGGCGCGCGCGCCGACCACCGACACCGGCACCAGGCAGGACATCACGGCGGCGTCGTCCAGCATCACCGTGCAGGCGCCGCACTGACCGAGGCCGCAGCCGAACTTGGCGCCGTTCATCTGCAGGTCATCGCGCAGCACGTACAGCAAGGGCGTCTCGGGATCGGTGTCGACCGCGTGCGGCTTGCCGTTCACGCGCAAATTAAAAGTGGTCATGGCTGCTTGGCTTTCCGGACACTGTCCTCGATGTGGTCCCACGGTTGCTTGCCGGCGCCGTAGCGGCGCAGGTAGGCCGCCAGCGCGGCGGTCTGGCGGTCGGTCAGGATCGCGCCGAAGGCCGGCATCCAGCGCGCCGGCTCGCCGTCGGGTGGTTCGATGCCGTCGCGCACGATGTGGATCAGGCTGCGCGGATCGGGATCGTACAGCGCCACCGCCTTTTGCAGCGGCAGCGCGGCGCCCGAGCTTTCGGTGCGCCCCAGCGCATGGCAGCGCGCGCAGGCGTTTTGATACACGGCGTGGCCTTCGCGCACGAGTGCGTCCGCCTCGTTCGCGCCGGGGGCCGGCAGATCGTCGGCGGTGCGCGCGCGCGGGGCGTCATGCGGCGCCTTTTCCAAATACGAATGCGTCCACGTCGCCAGCGCCGCGACGTCGCGCGGATCGGCGAAACGCAGGTTTTCCACCACCGACTGCATCGGTCCGCCGGCCGCCGCGTGATCAGTCGCGATGCCGGTGCGCAGATAGCTTGCGAGCTGCTCGGTCGTCCACGGCAGCGGCGACGGCGAAAGCTGGTTCAGCGCCGGCACGTACCAGCCCTCGGCCTCGCCGCCATCGAGGTAGCGCTTGAAGTCGGTGCCGCCCAACTTGGTACGCGGCGTGTGGCAGGCGCCGCAGTGGGCCACCGCGGTGGCGAGATAGGCGCCGCGGTTCCACTCTGCGCTCTGGCGCACGTCGGGCGCCCAGGCGTCGTTCTTCTTCAGGTACAACACGTTCCAGAACGCCACCAGCGGCCGGAAGCCGAACGGGAACTTCAAGCTATTGCGATGCGCCGGCGCGTCCAGCGCGGGCCGGGTCATCAGGTAGGCGTACAGCGCGTGCACGTCCTCGGCCTGCATGTGAGTGTAATAATCGTAGGGGAAGGCCGGGTACAGCAGATGGCCGTCGCGCGAGACGCCCTCGCGCAGCGCACGCGCGAAGGCCTGCTCGCTCCAGGCGCCGATGCCGGTGCGCGCATCCGGCGTGATGTTGGTGCTGTAGACGGTGCCGAAAGGCGTCGCCAGCGCCAGGCCGCCGGCATAGGGCCGCGCCGGGTCGACCGTGTGGCAGGCGGCGCAGCTGCCCAGCGCCGCCAGCTGGCGCCCGCGCTCGACCGTGGCGGCGTCGAAAGCCTGGGCCGCGGCGCGGGCCTGCTGTGGCGGCTGCGGTGCGAGGGCCGGACGCCACATGATCGCGCAGCCGGCCAGCGCGAGCAGGGTCAGCGCGGCCAGCACCACCCAGCGCAGGCGGTGCGCGCCGTGGCGGCGGTGGTCATGCGGCGGTCGAGGCTCGTGGTCCATGAGGGCTCCATATTGGTCGAGCCATGGTGGCGCGCACCGGCCGAACGGTCTGTTCGCCATGGCACGGAGTGTCCTGCTGCGTTCGAACCTTCTGTTTTGTAATGAACGAATAGCAATCCTTTCCTGACGGACTTATACTGGACGTTTTGCCGCCTCGAAGGATTTCCTCGATGATTCGTCCCGCCCTGTCCCTGTTGGCCGCGCTTGTCGCCCTGGCCTGCGCCCACCCGGCCGCGTTCGCCGCCGACGCGAGTACCTCGGCGGCCAGCGCCGACGCCAATCTTGAGGCCAAACCCGACCTGCGCGCCCGCTACACCAAGTACGAGTACCGCATCCCGATGCGTGACGGCGCCCGCCTGTTCACCGTCGTGTACGTACCGAAGGACGCATCGAAGACCTATCCCTTCCTGGTCAACCGCACGCCGTATAGCAGCGGCGTGCAGGCCGAGGGCGAGCTGCATTACGGCGAGGACTGGTTCCCGGCGCAGATCGGCCCGTCGAAGGCATTCGAGGATGCCGGCTACATCTTCGTCAAACAGGACGTGCGCGGGCGCTATATGTCGGAAGGCAAATGGGTCGAGATGACGCCGCACCTGAACCCGCAGCGCGCCGCCGGCGAAGGCCAGGAAAGCCAGGACATGTACGACACCATGGAATGGCTGCTCAAGCACGTCCCCAACAACAACGGCAAGGCCGGCATCTACGGCATCAGCTACCCGGGCTTCTATACCTCGGCCAGCATCATCGACTCGCACCCGTCGATCAAGGCCGCTTCGCCGCAGGCGCCGGTGACCGACCTGTACATGGGCGACGACTCCTACCACGGCGGCGCCTTCATGCTGGCGGCGAACTTCGGCTTCTACGCCTCGTTCACCGAACAGCAGAACCCGACGCCGCTGCCCAAGACCTGGGGCCAGTTCGACTACGGCGCGGCCAACGCCTACGACTTCTTCCTCGACAAGCTGACCATGTCGAACATCCTGGCCACGCTCACGCCGCAACAGCGCGCGCTGCTGGCGCCGACCATCGAGCACGACACCTACGACGAATTCTGGAAGATCCGCGCCATCGCCCCGCACCTGAAAGGCGTGAAAGCGGCGGTGCTGTCGGTCGGCGGCTGGTTCGACGCCGAGGACCCGCAAGGCCCGTTCACGACCTACGACGCGATCAAGCGCTACAACAAGGGCAACTTCAACGGCCTGGCGATCGGCCCTTGGGTGCACGGCGGCTGGGCGCGCTACGACGGCAAGAAGCTGGGCGACGTGTCCTTCGACAGCGCCACCGGCGAGTACTTCCGCAGCCACATCCAGTTCCCCTTCTTCGAGGAGCACCTGAAGGGCGTCAAGCCCGCCGACAAGTTGGCTGAAGTGACCGTGTTCGAGACCGGCTCGAACGTCTGGCGCCAGTACGGCGCCTGGCCGCCGGTGCAGGCCAAGGCGCGCACGCTGTACTTCGGCGCGAACGGTGCGCTGAGCTGGCAGCAGCCCGGCGCCGGCGCCGGCACCGGCACCGGCACTGGCACCAGCACTGCCGACTACGACGAATACGTGTCCGACCCGCGCAAGCCGGTGCCTTTCGTCGCTTATCCGACCACGGACGTCCCGCAGGAATACATGGTCTCGGACCAGCGTTTCGCCGCCACCCGTCCCGACGTGCTGGTTTATCAGACGCCGGTGCTGGACGAAGACGTGACGATCGCCGGCCCGGTCAATCCCAAGCTGTTCGTCTCGACCACCGGCACCGACGCCGACTGGGTCGTCAAGCTGATCGACGTCTATCCGCAAGAGTACCCGGCCCACGACAAGGCGGGAGACGGCGGGGCCGGCGGCGAACACCGCGCCAACGACGTCGCCACGCCGGCATCGACCATGGCCGGCTACCAGATGCTGGTGCGCGGCAACCCGATGCGCGGCAAGTTCCGCCACGGCTTCGACAAGCCCGAGCCTTTCGCGCCGGGCAAGGTCGAACAGGTCGATTACTACCTCGGCCAGGTCAACCACACCTTCCGCCGCGGCCATCGCATCATGGTGCAGGTGCAGAGCTCGTGGTTCCCGCTGGTCGACCTGAACCCGCAGACCTTCGTCCACATCCCGAGCGCCAGGCCGGAAGACTTCAAGGCCGCGACCCAGCGTGTGTACCACGCCGCCGCGACGCCATCCGGGCTGCAGGTGCTGGTGCTGCCCTCGCATTGACATCATCGCCGATCAAGGAGAAAGCCATGCGCACACGTTTCGTCGTTCCACTCGCCCTCTGCCTGGCCGCCGGCCTGGTCCAGGCCGCGCCGGCCGCCCAGCGCGCCGCGCCCGCGCCCGCGCATGCTAACGCGCATGCGGTCCCGATCCCGCGCGCCGTGATCGCCGACCCCGCGCCCGATCCGCGGCACCCGGCCGCCAACCGCGAAGTGCTGGTGATGAGCCACGGCGACGGCATGAACGCGCTGTTCATGCTGGCCGCCGGCGCCGGCCCCAAGCCGACCATGCTGCTGCTGCACGGTTTGCCGGGCAACGAGCAGAACCTCGACCTGGCCCAGGCCGCGCGCCGCGCCGGCTGGAACGTGCTGACGCTGCACTATCGCGGCAGCTGGGGCTCGCCCGGCCGCTTTTCGCTGGCGAACGCCGGCGAGGACGTCGACGCCGCCATGGCTTACCTGGGCCAGCCGGAGGTGCAGCAGCGCTACCTGATCGATCCGGCTCGCATCGTCATCGCCGGTCACAGCATGGGCGGCTTCTTCGCGGCGCGCTACGCGGCCCGCCACGACGACGTGATCGGCGCGATCCTGCTCGACCCGTGGAACGTCGGCGCCTCGGCCAGGAACCTGCTGGCGCATCCCGAGGGGCGCCAGGACGCGATCGCGGCGATGGGCGAAGACTTCGGCAATGCGCTGGCCGGCACCGATGCCGCCGCGCTCACGGCCGAAGCCGAGCGCCACGCGCGCGACTGGGACCTGGTCGATGACGCCGCGCGCCTGGCAGCCAAGCCGCTGCTGCTGGTCGGCGCCGAGCGCGGCAACGCGAAGCAGGTGGCGCCGCTGGCCGACGCCGTGCGCACGCGCGACGGCAAGCTGCTGCGCGCGCGGACCCTGGCCAGCGACCACGGGTTCGCGGACCAGCGCATTGCCTTGTCGGGCCTGGTCGTCGATTGGCTGGACGGGCTGCGCAGGGCAGCTGGCGCGAACCACTGAGTGCAGCTGGGCGGGCAGGCGGCCGCCCAGCTCGGCTGCAGGCGCGCCGGCACTGCCGCTTGTGACCTTCGATCCTTACCGAAGGTTAACTTTTTTTGCCATCTCCCGGCGTTTTCGTCGATCCTTGTTCACAAACTTATTGCAACGATAATAAAGCCTTTGGAACACTCATCAGTTTCATGGGTTTCATTTGATTTCATGTAAGTGATGAGGCAGAATGCGCGGCTCGCCTCCCCAGCCTAAGCCGCTATCCCGATGACCGCACGCATAGATCGACACCTCAAGTGGTTTGGCGCCCTGATCCTGGCTATTGTCGCCATCCTCGCCGCGCTGCCCTACCTGAGCAGCCGCGAAGCCGACGCGACGATGGCGGCGCTGACCGAGGTGGCCGCGCGCGAGCGTAGCTACGACGCCCTGCTGCGCAACCTGCTCGATGCCGAAACCGGCCAGCGCGGTTTCATCGTCACCGGCGACCCGGTCTTCCTGGCCGACTATGATGCCGGCCTGGCCGCGCTGGCCCCGAAGCTACGCGCCCTGCAGGCCGCGCCGGCCGGCAGCGACGAGCGCGCCGCCCTCGAGCGTATCGCCTTCCTGACCGGACGCAAGCTCACCGAAATGGCCGACAGTATCGCCTTGCGCCGCGCGCGCGGCTTCGAGGCCGCCGGGCGCGGCGTCGCCGACCTGCGCGGCAAGCGCGATATGGACAGCCTGCGTGCGCTGATCGGCCAGCAGGTCGCGGCGCTGGCCGCGCGCCGCACCGCACTGCGCCGGCACACCCAAGCCACGCTGGCCGACAACACCGTACTGGGCATCGTCGCCAGCCTGGTCAGCGGGGCCGTGGTCTGCCTTGCGCTGTTCATTGCCGGGCGCCACCTGCGCGAGCGCGCCGAAGCGACCGCGCAGGCGCGCGCGCGCAACCAGCGCCTGGAAGTGAGCGCGCAGATGCTGCAGGCGCTCGACAGCCTCACCGCCAACGCCGAGCTGGCGGCGATCCTGCCGGTGTTCCTCGGGCGCCTGCTGCCCGGCAGCGCCGGCGCAGTCTACCTGTACCGCAGTTCGCGCGACTTCCTGCAGCGCGCCGCGGTCTGGGGCGCGGCCACGGACGGCGGCGCCGACGAAGAACTGATCAACCCCGGCGAATGCTGGGGCCTGCGCCTGGGCGGTCCGCACTTCGCGCACGGCAAGGACAGCTTGCACTGCCGGCACGGCGCCGGCGTGCATGCGGTGGCCGACGGCGCGGACGCAGCCGGCGCCGAGCAGCTGTGCGTGCCGATGATCTCGCAAGGCGAGGTGATCGGCCTGCTGGTGGTGCGCCGCTCCGCCGGCGCGGCCGAGATCGAGCAGGCGGTGGCGGTGACAATCGCCGAACAGCTCGCGCTCGGCATCAGCAACATCAACCTGCGCGAGATGCTGCGGCGCCAGTCGACCGTCGACGAATTGACCGGCCTGTACAACCGCCGCTACTTCGACGAAGCCTTCAAGCGCGAAGTGTTCCGCGCCGAGCGCAAGAGCGCGCCGTTCGCGCTGGTGATGGTTGACCTCGACCACTTCAAGCGCATGAACGATACCCACGGCCACGACGCCGGCGATCTGGTGCTGCAGGCAGCCGCGCGCTGCCTGCAGGACGGCATCCGGCGCAGCGACCTGGCTTGCCGCTACGGCGGCGAGGAACTGGCGCTGGTGCTGGTCGAATGCGATGCCCAAGCTGCCGCCCGCTGCGCCGAGGCGATCCGCGTGGCCATTGCGGCCCTGGCGCTGGAACACCGCGGCGTGCGCCTGCCGGGCGTGACCGCGTCGTTCGGCGTCGCCGCGTGGCCCGACGACGGCGCAATGCCGGAAGACTTGCTGAAGGCAGCCGACCGCGCGCTGTACGCGTCCAAACACGCCGGACGCGACCGGGTGACGCTGGCCTGAACCCAGGCCGCGAACCCACTGGCGCCGTCAATACGGCTGTGCTAGCCTTGCCGGATTGTCCACCTGCCGACCAGGAGCCGCCGTGCACCCTCGTATCACGACCTTATCCCTCGCTTCCTCCCTTGCCTTGGCGCTTGCCGGTTCCTTCGCGCTGCCCGCGCCGGCCGCCGCGCAGTCGGCCGCACCGCTCAAGAGCGCCGTGACGAGCCGCGTCGACGCCATGTACCCATGGACGGACGCGATCTACAAGGACTTGCACGCCCATCCCGAGATCGCCTTCCAGGAAACGCGCAGTGCCGCCAAGCTGGCCGCCGAGATGCGCAAGCTCGGCTTCGAGGTGACCGAGAAGGTCGGCCGCACCGGCTTAGTCGCCTTGCTGCGCAACGGCGCCGGCCCGACCGTGCTGGTGCGCACCGAACTGGATGGCTTGCCGATGGAAGAAAAGACCGGCCTGCCGTATGCCAGCCGCGCCCGCGCCCAGGGAGAAGCGGGCGACACCTTCGTCACCCACAGCTGCGGCCACGACGTACACATGGCGGCCTGGCTGGCCGCCGCGCGCACGCTGGCGGAGATGAAAGCGCAGTGGCACGGCACGCTGATGTTCATCGCCCAGCCGGCCGAGGAAGTCGGCGGCGGCGCGCGCGCGATGCTCGATGATGGCTTGTTCAAGCGCTTCCCCAAGCCGGACTACGCGTTCGCCCTGCACTCCTGGCCGCTGGCCTACGGCACGATCGGCTTCAACAGCGGCGCGGTGTCGTCCAACTCGGATGGCCTGGAGATCGTGTTCAAGGGGCGCGGCGGGCACGGTTCAGCGCCCGACAAGGCGCTCGACCCGATCGCGATCGCGGCGCGCTTCATCGTCGACGTCCAGACCGTGGTCAGCCGCGAGAAGGATCCGAAGGAGTTCGGCGTGGTGACGATCGGCGCGATCCAGGGCGGCACCGTCGGTAACATCATCCCGGACAGCGTGCGCCTGCGCGGCACGATACGGTCGTACAGCCCCGAGGTGCGCGCCAAGCTGCTGGACGGGGTGCGCCGGGTCGCGAATGCCTCGGCGGCGATGGCCGGCGCGCCGGCGCCCGAGATCGTGTTGAAAGCCAATGGCGACGCCATCGTCAACGACGATGCGCTGGTGCGCCGCACCGAAGCCGTCTTCAAGGAGGCGTTCGGAGCCGCCAACGCCCAGCGCATGCCGGCCATGACGGCCAGCGAGGATTTTTCGCTGTACGCCGAACAGGGCGTGCCGTCGATGTTCTTCTTCACCGGCGTGTACGATCCGCAGGCGGTGGCGGCGAGCCAGCGTCCGGGCGGCACGCCGGTGCCGTTCAACCACTCGCCGTTCTATGCGCCGGTGCCGGAACCGTCGATCAAGACCGCGGCCGAGGCGATGAGCCTGGCGGTGCTAAACGTGCTGGGAAAGTAAGCGAGGCGCGCTGACGTAAGCAGCGCACTAGCGCCTGGCGCCGGCCAGCGCTTGGATCACGCCGGCCAGCGCGCTGCGCGCTTCTAGCCAGCGGCTGCCGGCCAGCGCCTGCGCACACTCGGCGCAGGGCTCGAAGGGATTGCAGGCGTGTTCCAGTTCGATGTAATTGGCGCCGGTCACCAGCTTGGCGGCGGCGCTGTCGCTGCGCCCACTCTTGGACGCGCCCGGCTTGGCGACTCCGGATGGCGCGCCGCTGTCCTTGTCCAGCCATTTCTCGAAGGGCTCGAGCGGCACGCCGCTCGGCACATACCACTTCTTGCGGCCGGGGTTCCAGCGGGCGCCGAGGGCGCGCGCTTCGTCTTTTTCTGCGTAAGGTACGTTCAGGAAGTTCATGCGCGCATTGTAGCAACCTGCCGGCGCGGCCGTCGCTTTTGGCGTTCATGTGCACGCGCAGTTCGCCCGTACGGCACCTACAGCGGCGCTGAACCCTTCGATCAGCGCTGCATGCCCCAGCGCTTCACCGTCGCGTTCTCGATCGAACGGAACACCAGATGCTCGAACAGCAGCCCGATCACGATCACCGTCCCCAGTCCGGCGAACACGCGGTCGGTGTACAGCTCGTTACGGCTCTGGAAGATGTACCAGCCCAGCCCGCCCTTGCCCGAGCTGGCGCCGAACACCAGTTCCGCGGCGATCAGCGTGCGCCAGGCAAACGCCCAGCCGATCTTCAAGCCGGACAGGATCGCCGGCAAGGCAGCCGGCGCCAGCACCTGGGTCACGATGCGCAGATGGCCCAGTCCGTAATTGCGCCCGGCCATGCGCAGCGTCTCGGGCACGGCGCGCAGGCCGGCATAGGTGTTCACGGCCAGCGGCCACAGCACCGAATGCATCAGCACGAACACCAGGCTGCCCTTGCCCAGCCCGAACCATAGCAGCGCCAGCGGCAGCAACGCGATCGCCGGCAGCGGATTGAACATCGCGGTCAGCGTCTCCAGCAGGTCGCGTCCGATGCGCGAGCCGACCGCCAGCGCCGTCAGGAGGAAGGCGCCGGCGACGCCGGCCAGGTAGCCCTGCACCAGCACGCCGAGCGACACGGCGACGTAGCGCGGCAGCTCGCCGCTGGCCATGCCGTCGACGAAGGCGCGCGCGGTCTGCACGAAGCCAGGAAACAGCAGGTCATTGCCGGCCCAGCGCGCGAGCAGCTCCCACAGGCCGGCCAGCAGCGCCAGCAGCACCGCCTTGCGCAGCCAGCCCTGGGACAGCGCGGCCCTCACCAGGCTGCGTGCGGGCGCGGGCGCCGGCGCGCGCGCGTAGGGGTGCGCGGGCGCGCCGGCGCCGACCGGCGCCAGCGGGACTTCGTATTCCGGCCGCACCGGCGGCTCCCAGGAAGTGCTCATGATTGCCAGGCCCGTTTGGTTTGCGCCGCCTGCCCGCCCTCGGCCTCACCCGCGCCCGGTTCGCCGGCGCCGAACAGCAGAGCGTGAATGCGCTCGGCCGCCGTCTGGAATTCCGGGCTGCCGCCGCTGTGCAGCCCGAACTGGTGGGCATTCAGCTCGGCGCGCACCCGCCCCGGATGCGGCGACAGCAGCAGGATGCGGTTGCCGACCACCAGCGCCTCCTCGATCGAATGGGTCACGAACAGCATGGTGAAGTGTTCTTCCTCCCAGAGCGCCTGCAGCTCTTCCTGCATGCGCCGGCGCGTCAGCGCGTCCAGGGCCGCGAAAGGCTCATCCATCAGCAGGATGCTCGGCTGCATCGCCAGCGCACGCGCGATCGCCACGCGCGCCTTCATGCCGCCGGACAGCGTGTGCGGATAGGCGTCGGCGAAGCGCGCCAGGCCGACCTTGGCGATCCAGTGCAACGCCCGAGCCTGCGCCTCCGCGCGCGCCACGCCGGTCGCCAGCAGCGGGAACATCACGTTCTGGCGCACCGTCTTCCAGGGCGGCAGCTGGTCGAATTCCTGGAATACGACGATGCGGTCCGGACCCGGCTTAACGATCGGCCGGCCGTCCAGCAGCAGGCTGCCCGAAGTCGGCGCGACGAAGCCGGCCACGGCTTTCAGCAGCGTCGACTTGCCGCAGCCGGAGGGACCGAGCAGCACGAAGCGGTCGCCGCGCCAGACCTCGAAGCTGACCTCGTGGGTCGCGCGCACGCGCGCGGCCGCGCGGCCGAAGCCGCTGCCTGGGGCGGCGTAATCGATGCTGACCTGCTCGGCGCGCAGCAGCGGCTCGCTCGGCACCACGGACAAGGGAATGACAGTCATGCGTTCTCCGTTCAGCTGCCCGACGCCAGCGCCGGGTGGTCGAAGAAATAGTCGCGCCAGCTGGCGGGGGCCTTGCGGATGGCGCCGGCCTGGTGCATGAATCGGCCCAGGCCGAGCGTGTTCTGCGGCGCGACCTTGAACTGGAATTGCGGATTGCGGATCACCTTGATCAGGAAAGCGCGGTCGATCTTGGCGTGGGTGACGCGCAGGTAGGCATCGGCGGCCAGCTCCGGGTTACGGGTGGCGATCTGCGCGGCCTCGGCCAGCGCGTCGACGAAAGCGCGGTAGGTTTTCGGATTGTCCTTGACGAACTTCTCGGTGGCGTACAGCACGGTGGAAGAGCTCGGGCCTTTCATCACGTCGTAGGAATTGAGCACGATGTGGGCATTCGGATTGCCGGCCAGTTCCTGCTCCTGGAACGGCGGGCTGCCGAAGTGGCTGCCGATCTCGGTGCGCCCGGCGATCACGGCGGCGGCGGCGTCCGGGTGCGGCACCGCCAGCGTCAGATGGTCCAGGCGGGCGAACTCGCCCGCGCCCCAACGCTGGCTTGCCGCCATCTGCAGGATGCGCGCCTGCACCGACACCGACACCGCCGGCAGCGCGATGCGGTCACGCTCGGTGAAATCGGCAATCGTCTTCACCTTCGCGTTGGTCGACACCAGGTAATACGGAAAATTGCCGAGCGAGGCCACGCCCTTGACGTTCTGGCGGCCATTGGTGCGGTCCCAGATCGTAAACAGCGGACCGACGCCGGCGCCGGCGACGTCGATCGCCCCCGACAGCAGCGCATCGTTGACCGCGTTGCCGCCCGAGAGCTGGACATACTCGACCTGAATAGGCTGGCCCAGCGCCTGGCCGTGTTTTTCGATCAGCTTCTGGTCCTGGGCGACGTTCAGCAGCAGATAGACCACGCCGAACTGCTGGGCGATGCGCAACTTGCCCTCGGCATGGGCCGAGTTGGTAACGGCCAGCGCCGCCAGCGCGCTCAGGAGTAGCGCGGCCAGCAGGCGGGTAAAGAACATCGTGGAAAGTCGCATCGGGGCTCGTGTTAGGTTCGTCGGGAGTTCGTCGGTGGCTGGTCTGGGCGTGCGCTTCAGAACGGCGCGTCGCCTTCGATCGTGGTGCGGTACAGCTTGCGGCGCAGGTCGTCGGGCGTGCCGGCCGCCAGGTGCATCAGCGAGCGGTTATCCCAGAACACCATGTCGTGCGGCGCCCAGACGTGGCGGTAGACGTGTTCGGGCCGCGTGCTGTGCTCGAACAACTCGGCCAGCAGCGCGCGGCTCTCGTCTTCCGGCAGGCCGACGATGCGGGTGGTGAAATGCTCGCTGACGAACAGCGCCTTGCGTCCGGTTTCCGGATGGGTGCGTACCACCGGATGCACCACCGGCTTGACCTCGTCGATCTGGGCCTGGGTCAGCTTGGGCCGCCATGGGTTACGCGCGCGCAGCTCTTCGTAGCGCGCCAGGTAGTGGTGTTCGGCGCGCGCGCCTTCGATCGCGCGGCGCAGATGGCCTGGCAGCGCGTCGAGCGCGGTATGCTGGTTGGCGAACAGCGTGTCGCCGCCGATGGCCGGCAATTCCTGCGCATGCAGCATCGAGCCCAGGCTCGGCGTCTCTTTATAGGACAGGTCCGAATGCCAGAAGTGGCCGGCGTCGCCCAGGCCGATCGGCTGGCCGTTTTCGCGGATGTTCGACACGATCAGCACCTCGGGTTCCTCGGGCAGCTGGAACTGGCGCAGCACGTGGATCTGCAGCGGCCCGAACAGGCGGCTGAAGGCGACCTGCTGCGACGGCGTAATACGCTGGTCGCGGAAGATTAGCAGGTGATGCTCGAGGTGGGCGCGGTGCAGGCGCGCGAAATCGTCGTTCGAGACCGGCTTGGCCAGGTCGAGGCCGATGACTTCGGCGCCCAGCGGCGCGTCGAAGGCGCGGATCTCGAACTGTTGGGCGGCGGCCGGGGCGGCGCGATGGGCGGGATGCGGAAGGTCGTTCAGGACAGCGGACATGGGAGCGCGGACAGGCAAGTCAGGATGGACTCAGCTTATCCGCGCGTGGTCGAGGCGACAACGAAGGTTTTCGCGCATCCTCATGCGATTTTCGCGCTTGCCCGCGCGCGCCGGCTCAGCGGCTCAGCGGCTCAGCGGCACATGGTATCGAGCTTGCCTACCGGCGGCACCTGCGGCAGCGCCGCCGTGTCGACGTGCTTTTCCATCGCCGCGCGTTCCGGCAGCGTACCGTTGGCGGCTTGCGGACCGCCTGCGCGGTAGGCCGCATCGGACTGTGCCTGGGCCAGCGTCACGTAATGGGCGCCGGCGGCGTCGAGCCTGGCCATCACCTCGGGCAGCGTGGCCGCGCTCCAGGCGCCCATGTGGGTCAGCAGCACTTCGGGGATCTGGCGTCCATACACCGCCTGCGACAGCGCCTTCATGCGCGCAATGGCCGCATCCACGCGCGTAAAATACTCGCGCTTCATGGTGTCGATCGCGGCCGTGTCGTGCTTCGCCAGGCAGCGCGCGTAGGTGTCGGTGTAGGCCCAGTCGTCGAAGCTGACGCTGACGTCGGCGATGCGGTAGCCCCGCCCCTTGAGCCAGGCCTGGGCGGCGTCGTGCCGGCCCGGGTCGCTCGCCGCGCCGTTGCCGGCGTCGAGGAAAGGATAGCGCAGCACGCGCCAGTCGGCCCCGGCCATGCGCGCGGCGATCGGCGGCTCGCCCTGCGTGACATTGTCTTCCCAGGCCTGCAGCGAAGCGGCTTGCGACAGGCCGAGGTGGCTGTAAGTGTGGTTCCCGAGCGGATAGCCGGCCTTGCGCCAGAGGTCGAGCACCGGCTCGCTGCCAGGGGCGTCCTTCAGGCGCAGCGCGTTGACGAATCCGTAGGCCTCGGGCACGCGGTGCGCTTTCAGCGTGGCCAGATAGCTTTCGGCGATCTCCGGCCAGGTCATCCCCGGCGGCAGGCTGCCGTGGGCGCTCAGGTCGTCGACGGTGATGGCGATGTCGAAGCCGCGTGCGGCCGTCTTGGCGGCATCCGCAGCCGAATCGATGGCCGGTCCGGATGCCGACTGCGCGGCCGCAGCGTCGAGCGAAGCGGCGCCGGCAAGCAGCAGCGCGCCCAGGCAGGTGCGTAATTTCACGATGTCTCCTTTTGTCGTTATCTATATGTCGGGCTGGCCCGGCGCCCATCCGCACCATCCGATGCAGTGATGTTTGCGCAAACATCAAGGCTCAGGCATATTACTCCGTGAGGCCTGGAAGTCAAGCCGCCGCCACGCCTCGAGCGCGTCGAACGGTTGACTACGCTACACGCCCCGCGTAGGATGAAATCGATTACAACCGGCGCTGATCGATATGCCGGATCATAAAGACAGACAGGAGACAGCATGCACATCACCGACCGAGCCGGCAGCGCCGGCGCGCGCCGCGCCACGACCCACGCATCCATCACGCCGATGCCGGCGCACACCGGCGCCCGCATCGAGCGCACACGCCCGTTCGCGCGCCGCTCGAACGCGCTGCTGCTCGGCTGCCTGGCCCTGCTGGCCGGCGCGTCAGGCGGCGCCGACGCTGCGGTCAAGCTGAACCAGCTTGGCTTCCTCCCCGCCTCGCAGAAGCTGGCCGTCGTGACCGATGCCGGCGCCGGCCAGGATGGCTTCACGGTGGTCGACGCCGCCAGCGGCAAGACCGTGTTCGAAGGCCGCCTCGGCGCGCCCGCCGCCTGGGACGCCTCGGGCGAGACCGTGCGCATCGCCGATTTTTCCGCCCTGCGCACGCCCGGCAGCTACAAGCTACGCGTCAACGGCCAGCCCGAGTCGAAGCCGTTCCCGGTCGCCTTGGATGCCTACCGCGCGCTCGACGCCGCCGCCATCAAGGCCTATTACTATCAGCGCGCCGGCATCGCGATCGAGCCGCGCTACGCCGGCACCTGGGCGCGAGCGCTGGGCCACCCCGACGACCACGTGCTGGTGCACGAGTCGGCGGCCTCGAAAGAGCGCCCGGCCGGCACCGTCATCGCCAGCCCGAAAGGCTGGTACGACGCCGGCGACTACAATAAATACATCGTCAACTCCGGCATCAGCACCTACACGCTGCTGGCCGCCTACGAGCACTTCCCGCAGTTCTTCGACGGCCTGGCGCTGAACATCCCGGAAACCGGCAACGGCCTGCCCGACCTGCTCAACGAGGCGCTGTGGAACCTCGAATGGATGGCGACGATGCAGGACCCGAACGACGGCGGCGTCTACCACAAGCTGACCAACAAGCAGTTCGACGCCTTCGTCATGCCGGACAAGGCGACCGCGCCGCGCTACGTGGTGCAAAAGAGCACCGCCGCCGCGCTCGACTTCGCGGCCGTGATGGCGGTCGCCAGCCGCGTGCTGGCGCCGTTCGACAAGCAGGCCCCGGGCCGCTCGCAGCGCTACCTGGCGCAGGCCGAGCAAGCCTGGGCCTGGGCCATCGCCCATCCGGACGCCGTCTACAAGCAGCCGGCCGACGTCGCGACCGGCGACTACGGCGACAACAAGCTGGACGACGAGTTTTCCTGGGCCGCGACCGAACTCCTGATCGCCACCGGCAAGGACGCCTACCGTGAACGCGCGCTTGCCACCGGCGCCCCGCGCGGCCTGGCCCCCGGCTGGGCCGACGTGCGCCAGCTCGGTTGGATCTCGCTGGCGCAGCAGCGCGACCATTTGCCGAAAGGCGTCGATGCGGGCGCGGCAAGGCGCCAGATCCTGGCCGCCGCCGACACCCTGCTGGCGCGCACGCAAGGCTCGCCCTACCGCATCAGCATGGCGACCAACGAATTCAACTGGGGCAGCAACTCGGGCATTCTGAACGAAGCGATGATGCTGGTCCAGGCCTACCGCCTGACCGGCCGCGCCGACTACCTGCAGGCGGCGCAGTCTGCGCTCGACTACGTGATGGGCCGCAACGGCCCGGGCCGCTCGTTCGTCACCGGCTTCGGCGCGCCCTCGCCGATGCATCCGCACCACCGGCCGTCGGAAGCGGACGGCATCGTCGCGCCGGTGCCGGGCTGGCTCGTCGGCGGTCCCAACCCGGGCCAGCAAGACGTCCAGGGTTGCAAAGCGCCCTACCCGTCCAAGCTGCCGGCGCTGTCCTACCTCGACGACGTCTGCAGCTACGCCAGCGGCGAGGTGGCGATCAACTGGAACGCGCCGCTGGTCTACGTGACGGCCGCCGTGCAGTCGCTGGTGCGCTGACATGGCCGGCCGCTCCACTCAGGCCATGCGCATCCCGCGGGCGGCGCGCTTCAAGCTGGCCGCCGCCACGGCGGCAGCGGCAGCGACAGCGGGGCTGCTTGCGGCCTGCCAGACGCCTCCGTCCGGGCCGGCACCCGCGCGCGCGAACGCCTACGCCTACGCGGACGCGGGCGCATCCGCGTGCGCGCCCGCGCGCCTGCCGGCACTGGACGCGCTGCCGGCGCACGCCAAGCTGCCCGACCCGTTCCGCTTCGCCGACGGCCGCCCGGTCGCCACGCGCGCCGACTGGGCCTGCCGCCGCGCCGAGCTGTCGGCCCAGGTGCAGCATTACGAGCTGGGCGCGAAACCCGCATCGGCGCCGGTCCAGGCAAACATGGTTGGCGACGACCTGGTCGTGACTGTCACGCACGCGGGCAAGAGCGCCTCCTTCCCGGCCAGGATCCAGCTGCCGCCCGGCGCCGCCAACCGGCCAGGCCCCTACCCGGCGATCATCGGCATCGGCATGGTCTCGCTCGACAACGCCGAGCTGCAGCGGCTGGGCATCGCCCTGATCACCTTCCCCAACAACACGGTGGCCGAGCAGTTGAGTGAGGCCTCGCGCGGCAAGGGCCTGTTCTACGATTTGTACGGCAAGGACCATCCAGCCAGCGCCATGAGCGCCTGGGCCTGGGGCGTGAGCCGCCTGGTCGACGCGCTGGAAAGCACGCCCGCCAGCCGCATCGACGCGCGCCGCCTGGCCGTCACCGGCTGCTCGCGCAACGGCAAGGGCGCGATCGTGGCCGGTGCGCTGGACGAGCGCATCGCCTTGACCATCGCCCAGGAATCGGGTTCCGGCGGCGCGGCCAGCTGGCGCATCTCCGAGGTGCAAAAGAAGGCTGGGCAGAACGTGCAGACGCTGCGCCAGATCGTGCACGAGAACGTGTGGTTCACGCCTTCGTTCGGCCAGTTCGCCGAGCAGGTCGAGCGCCTGCCGTTCGACCAGCACGAGGTGATGGGCCTGATCGCGCCGCGCGGCCTGCTGGCGGTCGAAAACACCTCGATGGAGTGGCTCGGCGACCAGAGCGCGTGGTATGACACACTGGCGGCGCGCGAGATCTGGAAGGCGCTCGGCGCGCCGCAGGCGATGGGTGTGTCGCAGGTCGGCGGGCATGAGCATTGCCGCTTGCCGGCGTCGCAGTACGCCGTCGTCGATGCCTTCGCGCGCCGCTTTCTGCTGGACGACGCGGCCGCGCCCACGATGGACGTGCACGACACCGACAGCGGCTTCGCTGCCAGCCCGGCCGCGTGGATCGACTGGTCGACGCCGACGCTGCGTTGATACGCCTATCGGCGCACGCGTATTGACGGGCGCGCGGCCGCAAGCCGCCCGGTTGACGCGCCCGGCACGGCTCAGTACCATCGAGCGGATGCTTAACGACTCGACAATGCATCGCCCAACAAGACAACCAGGAGACACTGCATGACACGCACGTTCGCCCGCGGCTTGAGCATCGCCGCCGCCCTTTCGCTCGCACTGCCCGCCGCCGGCTTCGCGGCCGTTTCGAATTCCGCCAACAACGCCGCCGCTCCTGTCGTCGCCGTCGAGGGCGGCAAGGTCCAGGGCGCGGTCGAGGATGGCGTCGCGAGCTGGAAGGGCATCCCGTTCGCGACGCCGCCGGTCGGCACACTGCGCTGGCGCGCCCCGCAGCCGGCCGCCGCCTGGGACGGCGTGCGCCCGGCCACCGCCTACGCCAACGACTGCATGCAGCTGCCCTTCCCCAGCGACGCCGCACCGCTCGGCACGCCGCCGGCCGAGGATTGCCTGTACCTGAACGTCTGGAGGCCCGAGTCTGCTCGGGCCGCGAAAGGCGCCAAGGCCAAGCTGCCGGTGCTGGCCTGGATCTACGGCGGCGGCTTCGTCAACGGTGGCAGCTCGCCACCGACCTATTCCGGCGCCAACCTGGCCAAGCAGGGCGTGCTGGTGGTGAGCTTCAACTACCGCCTGGGCCGCTTTGGCTTCTTCGCGCATCCGCAGCTGAGCAGCGCGGACGCCGACCACGGCCAGCTCGGCAACTACGGCCTGATGGACCAGATCGCGGCGCTGCAGTGGGTGCAGAAGAACATCGCGAAATTCGGCGGCGATCCGGCCAACGTCACCATCATCGGCGAGTCGGCCGGCGGCATGTCGGTGCACGCCCTGATGACCTCGCCGATGGCCGACGGCCTGTTCGCCAAGGCGGTGATCATGTCGGGTGGCGACGGCCACACCAACAAGGCCGACCTGGCCGCGGTCGAGCAGGCCGGCGTCGCCTTCGGCGCCAAGAAAGGCATCCAGGCCGGCGATGCGCAGGCGCTCGACAAGCTGCGCGCGCTGCCGGCCGAGGACGTGGTCGACGGCATGAACCTGGCCTCACGCACGCCGGACAACCCGGCCACCTACGTCGGCCCGTTCGCCGACGGCCGCGTCGCGGTGCAGCCGCTGGACGTCTACCAGTCGGGCCGCATGAAGAAAATCCCGGTGATGGTCGGCGCCACCAGCGCCGACATCGGCGGCAAGACCGGCTTCATGGTGGCCGGCGCGCGCTCGGTCGCGGCGGTGCTGGCCGAGCACGGCCTGCCGGTGTACGAATACCGTTTCTCGTACGTGGCCGACTCGCTGCGCCAGCCGAACGCCCAGGGTCAAATGCCGCAGGGCGCCCAGCACGCCAGCGACATTCCCTACTTCTTCGACACCACCGCCATCAAGTACGGCGACAAGACCAGCGCGCGCGACGCCGCCATCGGTCACCAGATCAGCGCCTACATCGCCAACTTCGCCAAGCGCGGCGACCCCAACGGCGCCAAGCTGCCGGCCTGGCCGCGCTACACGCGCGCGCAGGACAGCGTGATGGACTTCGCGATGGACGGCAAGCCGGCCGCGGCCAAGGACCCGTGGGCGGGCGAAATCGACGCGGCGCAGTCGGCCAAGCCGTAAGCGCTCGCGCCGGCACGTTTGTTGGGCGCAAACATTTCCGTTGCCGCGCCCGGCATTTGTGCCTACACTCCCGTAAAGACTTAGAGGGGGCGGCGCCAGCCGCGCCCCGCATCACGGGAGACAACAATGAATGACACCGCGATCCGCCGCATCGTGATCGTCGGCGGTGGCACCGCGGGCTGGATGGCCGCCGCGCCGCTGGCCCAGCGCCTCGGGCGCCGCTGCGAAGTGAGCCTGATCGAATCGCCGGAGATCGGCACCATCGGCGTCGGCGAAGCCACGCTGCCGACCATCCGCTTCTTCAACGATGCGCTCGGCCTCGATCCGGCCGACTTCGTGCGCAAGACCCAGGCCAGCTTCAAGCTCGGCATCGAGTTCAAGGATTGGGGCCACGTCGGCAACCGCTTCTTCCACGGCTTCGGCGACTTCGGCGTGCCCTTCGCCGGTCAGCGGCCGCACATGGCTTGGCTGCGCCTGGCGCAGGAATTCGAGCGCATGCCGGCGCTGGACGACTGGTCGATGGCCGCCGTGCTGGCGCGCCAGAACCGCTTCCAGCCGCCGCACGGCGCCCAGCCCGGCGTCACCGACGCCTACTCCTACGGCTACCATTTCGACGCCGGCCTGTACGCCGGCTACCTGCGCGACTACGCGACCGCGCGCGGCACCCGCCGCATCGAGGGCACGATCTCCGGCGTCCAGCAGCATCCCGAGACCGGCTTCGTGACGGCGGTGGTGCTGAACGACGGCCGCCGCATCGAGGGCGATCTGTTCATCGACTGCTCGGGCTTTCGCGGCCTGCTGATCGAAGGCGCGCTGCAGGCCGGCTACGAAGACTGGAGCGATTGGCTGCCCTGCAACAGCGCGCTGGCGGTGCCGTGCGCGCGCGTCGAGCCAGTAACGCCATACACGCGTTCGAGCGCGCAGCGGGCCGGCTGGACCTGGCGCATCCCGCTGCAGCACCGCACCGGCAACGGCCACGTCTACAGCGACGCCTTTACCAGCGATGCCCAGGCGCGCGACGACCTGCTGGCCGGCCTGGACGGCGCGGCGCTGGACGAGCCGCGCCAGCTTCGCTTCGTCACCGGCCGGCGGCGCAAATCCTGGGTCAAGAACGTGGTGGCGCTGGGGCTGTCGGCCGGCTTCGTCGAACCGCTCGAATCGACCAGCATCCACCTGATCGAGACCGGCGTCGGCAAGCTGATCGAACTGTTCCCGGACCGCGACTTCCGCCCCGAACTGGCCGACGAATTCAACCGCGTGATGGGCCGGCGTTACGAGTCCGTGCGCGACTTCATCGTCATGCACTACAAGCTCACGCAACGTGACGATACCGAATTCTGGCGCCACTGCGCGGCGATGCCGATCCCGGATTCGCTGGCGCACCAGATCGAGCTGTTCCGCGAGACCGGACGCATCACCATCCTCGACCCGGACGGCTTCGCCGAACCTTCGTTCGTGGCGATGCTGCTCGGGCTGGGCGTGGTCCCGAAGCGCTACGACCCATTCATCGACCTGCTCGACGTGCGCCAGCTGCACGGCCACTTCGCCGGCCTGCGCGACATGATCGCCCAGCTGGCCGCGCGCGCGCCGGACCATGGCGCCTACCTGGCCGCCCAGGCCGCGGGAGCGAAAACGCCACGCGTCCCGGCCTGATGTTTTTTGTGGCCGCGCCGTCGTAAAGACGTTGCATCCAGCGTAAATACTTGGGTAGACTACCCGTACAAGGATCAGCTCCAACGAGGGCTGCGAGAGACGGGAGACGAGAATGGATGTACGTGTTGGACGGATCGTGGTGCTGGGTGGCGGCACCGCGGGATGGATGGCTGCGGCCGCACTGGCGACGGGCTTGCCGCGCTGCCGGATCGAAGTGGTGGAGTCCGAGGAGATCGGCACCGTGGGCGTGGGCGAAGCAACCTTCCCTTCGATTCGTTCGTATCACCGCCTGCTGGGCATCAACGAAGCCGCTTTTCTGCGCGCCACCAACGGCACCTGCAAACTGGGTATCCGCTTCTGCGACTGGCGCGCGCCCGGCGAGGATTATTTCCACACCTTCGGCGACCTCGGGCGCATGGACGGCATCGAGTCGGTCTGGGGCCAGTACCGCCGCCTCCTCGGCGCCGCGGCCGACGGACCGGCCGACCTGGGGGCGCTCGGCGAACAATGCCTGCCGACCGCGATGGCGATGCAGGGCCGCTTCGCCCCGCCGGGGCCGCAGGGCAGTCCGCAATTCGACTACGCTTACCACTTCGACGCCAGCCTGTACGCCGCCTTCCTGCGCGACATCGCGCAGGGGCGCGGCGTGCGCCGCATCGAGGGACGCATGGTCGAAGCGCGGCGCCGCCCCGACGGCGCCATCGCCGGGCTGACGCTGGCCGACGGCCGCCAGGTCGACGGCGACCTGTTCATCGACTGCAGCGGGTTTGCCTCGCTGCTGCTCGGCGGCGCCATGAACGAACCCTTCATCGACTACAGCCACTGGCTGCCGGTCGACCGCGCCTGGGCCTGCCCCAGCGCCCGGCAGGACGCCGACATCGCGCCCTACACGCGCGCCACCGCGCTCGACGCCGGCTGGGCCTGGCGCATCCCGCTGCAGAACCGCATCGGCAACGGCCACGTGTTTTCCAGCCGCTTCATCGACGAGGCGCGCGCGCGCGAGCAGCTGCTGGCGCGCCTGGACGGCCCGGCGCTGGCCGAGCCGCGCCTGCTGCGCTTCACCACCGGCCGGCGCGCGCGCTTTTGGGTCGGCAACGTGGTCGCGCTCGGCCTGTCGTCGGGCTTCCTGGAGCCGCTCGAATCGACCAGCATCTACCTGATCCAAAGCGGCCTTGGACGCTTGATGACGCTGCTGCACGGCGCCCCGAACGTGCCCGCGCCCGCGATCGAGGCCTACAACGCCGGTCTGGCGCGCCAGTTCGAGCGCATCCGCGACTTCATCATCCTGCACTACTGCCTGAGCGAACGCCGCGACACGCCGTTCTGGCAGGCGATGACGTCGATGACGCTGCCGGACAGCCTGACCTACAAGATCCACGCCTGGCGCCAGGCCGGCGTGCTGCACCAGTACGACGAAGAAGGCTTCGGCGCCAGCAGCTGGCTGGCGGTGCACGCCGGCATGCAGCACTGGCCGCAACGGCTCGACCCGACGCTGGCCGAGGTGCCGGATGCGCAGGCGCTGCTCTGGCTGCGCGAGCGGCGCCGCCAGATCGCCGCCGCCGCGGCCGCCGTGCCGCCGCACGGGGCCTGGCTGGATCGCGTGCTGGCGGCCTGACGGTCTTCAGGCAGCCAGGAGGATCCAGACGGCTCAGGCGCCCTGGGCCGCCATGGCGCGCGCCAGGCCGCTCGGGCCGGGCGGCTTGTGCGGCGCCCAGTACCAGATCAGGCCGCGCGCATAGGCTTCGCATTTGACCGTAGTGTGGTCCAGCCCCGGCATGACGCGCGTCTCCAGCGCCAGGCCCTCGTAGCGGCGCGCCGCCAGCTGGCGCTCGAAGGCCGCGATCGGCTCGCGAAATGCCGGGTACTCTTCGGCGCCGTAGGCGATGAACATGCGCGTGTCCATGCGCTTGTGGGTACGCGCGTAGGCCTCGTCCAGGCGCGCGGGCAGTCCGCCGTCCCAGCCCGCAGCCGGGCTGAGTGCGATGTGGCCGCTGAAAAAGCCCGGCGACTTATAGGCCGCCGTCAGGGTGAACAGGCCGCCCAGCGAGCTGCCGCCCAGGATGCGCCCGGTCGGCGCGCCGCCGTAGCTGCGTTCGATCAGCGGCGCGGCTTCCTTGGTGATGAAGTCGAGGAAGGCGGCGCCCTTGCCGGAATCCTTGTCGGCGCCCTTGCCCTCTGCGGTGAAGGTATAGTCGCGGCGCCGTTCGAGGTCGTAGTTGCTGCCGTTCGGGTAGGACAGCCCGACCATGATGAACTCGGGCGCGAAGTTGTCGTACATGAGGTTGCCGTAGGTGGCGGCCAGCAGCGGCGTGTCCCAGTAACCGTCCAGGAAGTACAGCACCGGCCAGGTCTTGCCAGGCTGTTTGCCATGACTCGAGGGCAGCACCACGATCAGCTCGTGGCGCCGGCCGGTGTATTTCGAATCGATCGGCACGATCTGCGTGTTCTCGATCACGAACTTGCGCGGTGCCACCGGTGCGCTCGCCGGCGTGCCCGCCTGCGCCTGCGCGCGCGTGGCTAGGCCGCCGGACAATCCCAGCAGCGCCAGGCCCTGCATGAAGCGACGTCTCATCTCGATCTCCTCGTTGTTGTGGTTGTGATTGTGCTTGTGGTCTTGGTTACAGCTTCATTTCCAGGTTCAGCCCCGTGCGCATCCAGCCGCGCTGCCAGCTCCACTGGCGCGAGGTGCCGGACGCATCGACGTAGCTGCGCTCCGAGTCGTTGTCCATGGCGAGGATGTTGGCCAGCGACAGGCGCAGCTGGAAGTGCTCGTCCAGTTTCCACAGCGCGTAGGCGTCCAGATCCTTGCGGGTCTGCTGGCGCGCGCTCTGAGCCTCCGAGATGCGCACCCAGCCGCCCTGCTGGTAGGCCAGGCTGGCGCCCAGGCTGAGACGGTCCTTGCGGTAGTCGATGCCGAAGGTGGCCGATTCCGGCGTCTGCGCATCGAGCCGGTTGTCCGGCCCCGGCACCGTCGACACTTCGGACCAGTTGCGCGTGACGCTGGCACGCAGGTCGATGCCGTTCGCGGCCTCGAGCAGCAGCTTGAGCGGCAGCTTGATTTCAGCCTGCAGCGAGCGCACGGTGGCGTCGCCGTCGTTGAAGGGCTGATACAACCAGCGCCCGTCCGCGTCCTGGTCGAGCCGGGTGCGGATGTAGTTAGTGATATCGCGCTGAGAGGCGCTCAAGGCCAGCAGCGCGCCCGGCGCCCAGAAGCTTTCGTAGGCCAGGTCGATGCCGTTCGCCAGCTCGGGCTTGAGCGCGGGATTGCCGCCGGAGTCCGGGGTGAAGCGCGTGTTCTCGACCGCCACGTAGCGGCGCGCCGTCAGCTGGTCGGTCGTCGGCGCCTTGTAGGTGCGCGTCAAGGCCAGGCGCAGCTGCTGTTTGCCGCCCGGGAGCTTGTACAAGGTCTGCAGTACCGGGCTGAGCACGTGGTTGCGCGAGACCGTGTCCGCCGCGTCAACACCGTCGATTGCGGCAGCGCTGTCGGTCTCGATGCCCTCCCAGCGCCCGCCCAGGTACATCGACCAGGCCGGCAGGATATTCCACTCGTCCTGCACGTAGCCGGCCAGGCGCGTCACGTGCGGATCGAATTCCTCGACGATGTCGGACGCCGGCAAGCCGGTCTGGCGTTCGTGGCGCAGGCGCGTCTCGTCGTTGTCCTGGCGGCTGGCTTCGACGCCGGTGCCGAGCGAATGGCCATCAAAGATCGAGCGGCTGAATTTGGCGCGCGCGAACACGCGGCTGTTGTGCTGCACGTCGTCCCAGTCGCGCGTGTATTCCTGGGTCGCATCGATGTTCGTTTGATCGTTGAATTGATCGCCGCGGCTGCGGCTGCGCTCCCCGGATACGGTCACGTCCAGCTTGCCGCCGGCCACCTTGGCGACCCAGTTCGCTTCCCCACGATACATCCAATGGCCGTTGCTGGAGCGGTTGGCGCTGTCGATCCAGTCCGGATCGCCGAAGCTGCCGACGCTGACGTCGTTGTGCGACGCCCCGCGCCAGGACGAACTGTCGGCCTGCAGCCCCACCGACAGGTTCAGCTCGTTCTCGTCGTCGACCTTCCACGACAGGCGCGGGAACAGCACCAGGCCGCGGTACGGGCCCTGGCCGGCGTAGCGCCCGTCGCGCGCCTGCGTGAGCACGCCGTTTGCATCCAGCATGCGGTCGGCGCTGGTCTGGGTGAAATCGGTGCTGCCGGCCCAGGCCGAACCGTTCAGGAAGTACGATACGCTGCCGATCCGCTCGCCCCAGGTGCCGCCCAGGTTGACGCCACGGCTTTGCGGCGTGCGGTTGTAGGCGATGCGCGCGTCGCGCTGCGGCTTGACCACGAGCTTGCGCAGCACGATGTTGATGGTGCCGGCGATCGCCTGCATCGAGAACTCGGCGCTGGCCGCCTTGACGATCTCGATCCGTTCGATCTGGTCGGGCGTGAGCGTGTCGAGCGAGAAGCCGGGCGGCGGACGGTCGCCGTTGACCAGGATCTGGGTGTAGCCGGCGCCCAGGCCGCGCATGCGCAGCGTATTGCCGGTGACGGTCACGCCGGGCGCACGTTTCAACACGTCGAAGATGTTGGTGTCGCCGTACTTGCGCACTTCCTCGGCGTCGAGCACGGTCTTGCTGGCGGTGTCGTCGCGCCGCGCGTCATAGCTGGCGGCGGCGCCGCGCACCTGCACCGTCTGGATCGGGGCGGCGTCGGCCGGCTTGGCCGCGCTCGGCTTCGCCGCCTGCTTCTGGGCGGGCTTGGTGGCGGACTTGGCGGCTGGCTCGGCCGGCGCCTCGGTCTGGGCTGCCGCCAGCGCCGGCAGCAGGCAGGCCACGGCCAGCGCCAGCGGGCGCGCGCGCAGCGTCGTGAGCCGGCGCTTCGGCAGCGTCTTCATCGCGGGATGGGCCATGGCCTCACCACCCCATGCGCTCGCGGATAAAAGGCGTCAGCAGCGCCGCATTGGCCTGCTGGTGCTTCACGCGCGGATGCTGGCCGTAGCCGGTGTAGGGGAAGAAGATGGTGTCGATGCGCGTGTCGCCGTCCGCGCGCAGCTGCCCGACCGCGCTCTTGATGTAGCCCGGCCAGGGCGAACCGGGACGGGTGGCGTCCATGCTGCCCAGCGCGCACACGATATAAGCCTTCGGATACAGCTGGCGGATGCGCGCGACGAAGCTGCGGTAGGCGCTCACACGGGCGGCATCGTCGGGCTCGGGCTGCAGCTTGTGATCGCGCCCGATCAGCCAGTTATCGTTCTGGAATAGATTGATCACCACCACGTCCGGCGTCCATTGGGCGAAGTCCCAGTGGGTGTCGTTGTCGCCGACGGCGCTGAGCTGGTCGTAGAAGTCGGGCATGGTGAACGGGAACCAGCTCATCATCACGCCGATGCCGCTCTGCGACGTCATGTGCAGCTCGGCGTCGAGCGCACGCGACGTAATCGCGGCGTACGACATGTGGCTGTTCTTGTCGCGGCCGCGGTCGTCCGGGCCGGTGTCGGGCGACTCGTCGCCCATGCCGCTGGTGATCGAGTCGCCGAAGACTTCGATGCGGTGCTTCGGGCGCGCCGGCGGCTCCAGCAACTTGCCGCCGTCGGCCAGCTCCATGCCCTCGAACAGCGTCGAACCTTCCGCGCCTTCGGTGCGCTTGGTCACCAGGAAGCGGTGCTTGCCCGGCGCCAGGTGGTCGGCCACCGGATAGGTTTTCGAACCGCGCTCGAGCTGCAGCACCACCGGGTGCGCCTCGTCGCCATCGATGAAGACGTTGAAGAAGTTCTTGCCTTCGTGGTCGTCGAACTTCAGCGCCAGCGAGGAACCGCTGAAGGCGCCGGCGATGGCGCTCTCGGGCCAGCTGATCACCGGCGCGGCCGGCTGCGCGAAGTCGATGCGGCCAGTGTACTGCAGCTTCGGGTCGTCGGCCTTGATGGCGACGGCGGCCATGGCCGGAACGGCAAGCGCTGCGAGCGCGCCGGCCAGCGCCAGCGCAGTGATCGATCGGGTCGGAGAAATCTTCATTCGTGGGCTTTCAGGAAGGCGGGCAGTTGGTCGAGGGTGATGACGTCCGGATGACTGAACACGGCGCGCTTGTGCGCGCTCGTATTGTAGTACTCGCCGGACCAGAAATTGTCGGGTGCAGACACGCCGGCGCCGGCGCGGCCATCGTTCCAGGTCATGAACCAGAGCCAGCGCGCCCCTTCGCGCTCCATCTTGGCGGGATCGGGAACATAGCTGTTTTCGCTCAGCGCGACCGGCTTGGGCGTGCCCGGGATGGCGCGCGCCTTGCGGTAGACGGCGGCTTGCGCGCCGTAGGTCTTGCGGTCGCTGTCGTCGTAGACGTCCCAGCCGACCACGTCGACCACGTCGTCGCCCGGATACCAGGCCGCGCCCTGGCCATTCCACACCCAGATCAGGTTGTGCAGGCCGTGCACGCGCACCAGGCGGTCGAACATGTGGCGGTACAGCTGCACGTAGGCCGCGCTGCCGGCCACGCCGTCGCTGCGCTTTCGACCCCACCAGAACCAGCCGTCGCCGCCATTGCCGGAAGCTTCGTGCAGCGGCCGCCACAGCACCGTCACGCCGGCCTCCTGCAGGCGTTTCAATTCGCCGGCGATCAGGTCGATGCCGGCATCGATCTGCGCGTACGCGGGACTCGTCTCGTCCAGGCGCCCTGCCTTCATCGGGATCGTGAAGGCGGTGTTCTTGAGCGGGTCCTTGTCATGCGCGTAAAAGTTGGCGCGCTGCGCGTCCGGCGTGCCGAGCAGCGCCGGGTCGCGCCAGTGCCAGCAAAACGCCACCAGGCCGCCGCGCCGCGCCCAGGCGATCGCCTCGTCGACCTGGTGCAGGCCGCTGCCGCCGTCCGCGCCGGCGCCAGGCATGCCGGTGTTCATGAAGTCGTAGCCCATCAGCGCCGGCCAACGGCCCGTGTCGTCGAACACGCGCCGACCCATGTCGACCCGGTCGTCCCAGGTCAGGTCTTGCTGGCCGGCGATGGTCTTTTTGCCCCAGGTCGCGAGCAGCCAGGCGTATTCGGCCTTGGTTTGCGGACGCGCGTTGGTGTCGGCCAGCGTCGCATCAGCACCGATGGCGCTGCCTGGCAGTATGCAGAACGTCGAGAATGCGGCGGCAGCCACGGCGATGGCGCGGCGTAGAGGGTGGATAGGCATGCGTCTCCAAGAATTGTTTTGTGATCTGAGCCACTTTTTCACAATCGTATGCCAAGCAAGCATCCGCACGCAAGTCTGGATGTTCGCGCTAACAGAAGTTGCGTGAGTTGTCGTTAAACAGCCGCACCAACACGAAACAAGCGTGCACTGTTGTTGTACGGTTGCACTGCTATAGACCGTACGGACACATTCTGGCAGACTAGGTTGTCAAACAGAATTTCACCAAAACTCATCAGGCAGGGCTGGCGCCGCCAACAGCGGTACGGTAGTATTGCGGACCTTCGCATGAAATCGTTTTCATACGAGCGTCTGAGTACGGCTGCTACGAGTTGTATTTTGCTTGTCACTTTACGCGGCGCGTGACAATGACGAGCGCCCGTGGAGGATTTGGTCGTAGCTGACGCAGTAAATCGTCATTTTTGGACTGACCAATTTGGTAATTGTCCAGACAACTGTTGCAAACATACAAACCTTACGCGCTTGTAAGGTTCCTAGGAAATTTTTATGGTAGCGTACAACAACCAGTGTTAAGACGATCATTTTCGCTGGCGAATTAGCAGTTCATAAAAACACACACCTTGATAATCGGGGGAGACATATGATGTTTCGGAAAACCGCAATCGCGGCGGCAGCCGCACAAATCGCTGTCCTGTATTCCGGCGCCGCATGGGCGCAGGATGCTACCACCGGCACCCAGCCGGCAGCCGCCCAGTCGGGCAACGTAGTGGTCGTGAGCGGCCAGCGCGCCGCACTCCAATCCGCACAAAAACTCAAGCAGAACGCCGACGAAGTCGTCGATTCGATCGTCGCCGAAGACATCGGCAAATTGCCGGACCGTTCGGTCACCGAAGTACTCCAACGTATCGCCGGCGTCACCATCGACCGCAACATGGCCGGTGACCCGAACCGCCAGTCGGTCGAAGGCTCGGGCGTGTCGGTGCGCGGCCTGACCTATGTGCGTTCGGAACTGAATGGCCGCGACGCGTTCTCGGCCGGCGGTGGCCGCTCGCTCGGCTTCGCCGACGTCCCGCCCGAACTGATGTCCGGCGTCGACGTCTACAAGAACCCGTCGGCCGAACAGATCGAAGGCGCGATCGCCGGCCTGGTCAACCTGCGCACCGCGATGCCGTTCGACTACAAGGGCTTCAAGGGCGTGATCGGCGCGACCGAGACCTACTCGACCCTGCTCAAGGGCGCACCGTCGCCGAGCGGCACGCTGCTCCTGTCGAACCGCTGGAACACCCGATTCGGCGAATTCGGCGCCCTGGTCGACCTGGCCCACACCAAGAGCCCGACCCGTTCCGACGGCGTCGGCGTGGACCCATACTTCCCGCACGTGAATTCGCAAGTGCCGGGCGTGTACGATCCGGCCAAGACCCAGTGGATCCCGCTGGGCGCGAGCTACCGTTCGCAGGATTTCGACCGTGTCCGCCGCGGCGACTACGCCGCTTTCCAGTGGCGTCCGAACAAGGACCTGACCGCAGGCCTGACCTACTTCCGTACCCGCTACAAGGAAGATCTGGACGAGCACGTCGTGTCGTCCTCGGAAGACAAGTGGTACCAGCAGGTGCCAAGCGCCGGTTCGACCTTCAACAGCAACGGCGTGTTCCAGAGCGGTACGATCGCGAACCCGACCTATGGCGGTTCGCCGTTCAACAGCTCGCAGCGCATCAACTCGCGTGAGAACATGACGGCCGACACCTCGCTGAACATTCAGTGGCGCGTCGCTCCGAACCTGACCTGGACCAACGACTTCCAGCACGTGCGTTCGACCACCGATGGTTTCGACGCCGACGTCTCGACCGGCTTCATCCTGCCGAACCAGTCGCTGAACATGACGGGCACCGTCCCGCAGATCAACCTCGCGGACCCGGCTTACATGGCCGATCCGAAGAACTACTACTGGGCCTACACCCAGGAAGCGCTGGACCATGCCACCGCCACTCAGAAAGCCTGGAAGTCGGACTTCAAGCTGTCGTTCGACGACCCGGTCCTGCGCGACCTGCGTTTCGGCGTGCGCATGGCCAACCGCGATGGCGTGAACAACAAGGCGCAGCCGTTCTACAACTGGCAGGCGATCACCTTCCCGTGGATGCAGCCATGGCAGATCAACTCGCTGGCGACCCTGAACGATCCGCGCTTTGCCGGCGGTTCCTCGCTGCAGAAGATCGACAACTTCTTCGACGGCAAATACAACATCCCGGCGATGCTGTTCCCGACCGAGCAGACGGTGCGCGGCTTCCCGAACGAATGGGCCAAGATCCACGCCTACCACGACGTGCTGTGCGCAGCGCACGTGGATCCGTCCAGCGGCGCGCCGGCACCGTCGTCGTGCACGCCGTGGGTCCCTTCTTCGTTCGACAATCCGGCCGCGACCAACACGCAGAGCGAGAAGACCCGTTCGGCTTACGCCCAGCTGCGCTTCGGCTGGGATGACCTGAAGTACCCGATCGACGGCAACATCGGCCTGCGCTACGTGCAGACCACCGACGTCGGCGGCGGCTACGTCGCGTTCACGCCGCCGGTGCTGAACCTGCCGACCACCGGTGCAGTGTCGGGCCAGGAAAACCTGATCACGATCCCGGCGTTCGCACAGCGGGTGATGGAAGAGAACAAGTACCACAACTGGCTGCCGAGCCTGAACCTGCGCATGAAGTACAACGACCAGCTGCAGTTCCGCTTCGCCGCGTCGAAGTCGCTGTCGCGTCCTGACTTCGGCCAGCTGCAGGTGCAGACCACGCTGAACGCCACGAATCTGTCGACCACCACCGGCACCGCCGGCAGCGCCAACTCGTCGACGCACTTCGACGGCACCAGCCTGACCGGCACCAGCAACGGCAATGCCCTGCTCAAGCCGACCACGTCGACCAACGTCGACCTGACCGCCGAGTGGTACTTCGCCAAGGCCGGCTCGCTGACCTTCGCGGCGTTCAACAAGGACATCAAGGACATCATCTCCACCCAGGCTTACAGCTATGTGGCGAACGACGTCAACGGCAAGGCGCAGAGCTTCACTGTCACCGGTCCGGTCAACGGCGCCAAGGGCTTCGCCCGCGGTTTCGAAATCGCCCACCAGCAGTACTACGATTTCCTGCCCGACTGGCTGAAGGGTTTCGGCACCCAGGAAAGCTGGACCTACGTGTCGAGCCGCCAGACGCTGAACAACCCGGTGTACCAGCCGTATTGCCGCGGCAGCGATGCCTCGTCCAACTACAACCTGTACATCAACGGCTGCGATACCGATGGCCGCGTGTTCGGCAACACCCCGATGCAGGGACTGTCGCGCCACACGATCAACCTGGCGGCGATGTATGAACAGCACGGCTTGTCGCTGCGCCTGGCCTGGAACTGGCGCTCGCGTTACCTGCTGGGCGTGAACCAGTGGGGCAGCCGCGGCAACAACGGCTTGAACACGGATCCGTCGCTGGCCGGCACCGCCAACTACCTGGTGCCGACCACGAACAACGACCAGGCCTACGGTCTGCCGCTGTACCAGGCGCCGTACGGCCAGCTGGACGGTTCGATCTTCTACGACTTCACGGACAAGTTCCGCGTCGGCCTGGAGGCGACCAACCTGACCAACTCGTACACCCGCCAGATCATGGAACAGCACGCAGGCAACTTCACGCGCCAGATTTTCATGAGCGGTCCGCGCTACACCGTCACGGCCCAGTACTCGTTCTGATGAGGAAAATCCCGCGCAAGCGGGAACCCGCATGATTCGATACAATTAATGTATTACCACCGCGCCGCCGCGGCCCGCCAGGGTCCGGCGGCGCTTTTTCAATCTCTTCCACCCTTCGCTTTCAGACAGGAGACCTCATGAACATCCAAGGCGAAATGATCATCGGCCGCCGCATCGTGCGCGGCAGCGCCGGCACCGTGCGTTCCTACGACCCGTCCAAGCATGCAGCGCTCGAGCCCGAGTTCGGCGCGGCGAGCGCGGACGAGCTGGCCGCGGCCTGCGCGCTGGCCGGCGACGCCTTCGACGCCTATCGCAGCCTGCCGCTCGAGCAGCGCGCGCGCTTCCTGGAAACCATCGCCGACCGCATCATGGACATCGGTCCGCTGCTGCTCGAGCGCGCCGGCCAGGAATCGGGCTTGCCGCCGGCACGCCTGGAAGGTGAACGCGGCCGCACCTGCAACCAGCTGCGCCTGTTCGCCAAGGTGGTCCGCGACGGTCACTTCCTGGATGCGACCCTGGATTCCGCCCTGCCCCAGCGCACGCCGCCGCGCCCCGACCTGCGCATGCGCAAGATCGGCCTGGGCCCGGTCGCCGTGTTCGGCGCCTCGAACTTCCCGCTGGCGTTCTCGGTCGCCGGCGGCGACACCGCCTCGGCGCTGGCCGCCGGCTGCCCGGTCGTCGTGAAAGCCCACAACGCCCACCTCGGCACTTCGGAGTTGGTGGCCAAGGCGATCCGCCAGGCCGCGGAAGAGTGCGGCATGCCGGAAGGCGTGTTCTCGATGGTGATCGGCGACGGCTACCAGATCGGCGTCGACCTGGTCACCCACCCGGCGATCAAGGCTGTCGGCTTCACCGGCTCGCGCCAGGGTGGCCTGGCGCTGGTGAAAGCCGCCGCCGCGCGCAAGGAACCGATTCCGGTCTACGCCGAGATGAGCAGCATTAACCCGTTCTACCTGCTGCCGAACGCGCTCGCCGCGGGCGGCCAGAAGCTGGCGCAAGGCTTCGTCGATTCGCTGACGATGGGCGTCGGCCAGTTCTGCACCAACCCGGGCCTGGTCATCGCACTGGCCGGCGAGCAGCTCGACGCGTTCAACCAGGCGGCCGCCGCGGCGCTTGGCGTGAAACCGGCCGGCACCATGCTCACCGCGGGCATCCACCAGGCTTACTCGAGCGCGGTGTCGAAGCGTTCGGGCATCGCCGGCGTGCAGCTGGTCGCCCAGGGCAGCACCGAGGGCCAGGGCTGCGCCGCCCAGGCCGCGCTGTACCAGACCGACGCCGCCACCTTCCTGGCCAACCCGGAACTGGAAGAAGAAATCTTCGGCCCGGCCTCGCTGATGATCGCCTGCCGCGACGAAGCCGAGCTGCTGGCCGTGACCGAGCACGTCGAAGGCCAGCTGACCGCGACCATCCACGCCAACGCCGACGACCGCGCAGTGGCCGCCAAGCTGCTGCCGATCCTCGAACGCAAGGCCGGCCGCATCCTGTTCAACGGCTTCCCGACCGGCGTCGAAGTGTCGTACGCGATGGTCCACGGCGGCCCGTACCCGGCCACCTCCGACTCGCGCACGACCAGCGTCGGCGCGACCGCCATCGAGCGCTACCTGCGTCCGGTGTGCTACCAGGACGTCCCCGCCGAGCTGCTCCCGGTCGAATTGAGCGATGCGAATGAGCTGGGGCTGACGCGCCTGGTCGATGGCCAGCTGAAGACGGCGCAGTAAGCCCTATCGACGCCCCGGCGCAGGCCGGGGCCCATACGACGTTACCAGATCCTGAGACCGTCCATGGGTCCCGGCCTCCGCCGGGACGACAAACAAAAAAGCCAGGCGATGCGAATCGCCTGGCTTTTTCATTACGGCGCCGCTCGGCGCCAGGTATCAACGCATCAGTGGTTATGCCGCGGCATATCCTGCCCCACGTTGTGGTACTTCAGCGCCATCTCCATCACGGCGCCGGTATGCAGCTGGCCGACGGTCGAGCGATAGATCTCCTGCCACGGCGTCTGGCTCGGCGGGATCGGCGGCGGCGCATCCTTGCGGCGCTGGTCCAGCTCTTCATCCGACAGCAGCACGTTGCAGGCCCCTAGGTTCAGGTCGACGCGCACCACGTCGCCGGTGCGCAGCAGGGCCAGGTTGCCGCCGGCCGCGCTTTCCGGCGATGCGTTCAGGATCGACGGGCTATCCGAGGTGCCGGACTGGCGGCCGTCGCCCAGCGTCGGCAGCGCCGTGATGCCCTTCTTGATCAGCGCATCGGGCGGCTGCATGTTCACGACCTCGGCCGAACCCGGCCAGCCGATCGGACCCGAGCCGCGGATCACGAGCATGGTGCGCTCGTCGATGCCCAGGGCCGGATCGTTGATGCGGTGGTGGTAGTCGTCCGAACCGTCGAACACGACGACCTTGCATTCGAACGCGTTCTCGTTGCCCGGCTCGGACAGGTAGCGCTGGCGGAAGGCGTCCGAGATCACGCTGGTCTTCATGATCGCGAAGTCGAACAGGTTGCCCTTCAAGACCATGAAGCCGGCCTTTTCCTTCAGCGGCTGGTCGAACGGACGGATCATCTCGCGGTCCCAACTCTCCTTGCCGACCAGGTTTTCGGCCATGGTCTTGCCGGTGACGGTGGTGCGCTTCGAGCGCAGCAAACCCTTCTGCTCGAGTTCCCACATGATGGCGGGGGTGCCGCCGGCGCGGTGGAAGCGCTCGCCCAGGTATTTGCCGGCCGGCTGCATGTTCAGCAGCAGCGGCACGTCGTAGCCGATTTCCATCCAGTCCTGCGGCGTGATCTCGACGCCGGCGTGGCGCGCCATCGCGACGATGTGCGGCTGGGCGTTGGAGGACCCCCCGATCGCGGCGTTGACCACGATCGCATCGAGGAAAGCGTCGCGCGTCAGGATCTGCGATGGACGTAGGTCTTCGAAGGCCATGCCGACGATGCGTTTGCCGGTTTCATAGGCCATCTGGCCGCGCTCCCGGTACGGCGCGGGAATCGCCGAGCAGCCGGTCAGCGACATGCCGAGCGCCTCGGCGACCGCGTTCATGGTCGACGCGGTGCCCATCGTGTTGCAGTGGCCGCTCGACGGCGCCGAGGCGGTCGCGATGTCGATGAACTTCTGTTCGTCGATCTCGCCGGCGGCCAGACGGCGGCGGCCCTTCCAGATCGCCGCGCCGGAGCCCACCAGCTCGCCCTCGAACCAGCCGTCCAGCATCGGACCGCCCGACAGCACGATGGCCGGAAGGTCGACCATGGCCGCGGCCATCAGCTGGGCCGGCGTGGTCTTGTCGCAGCCGGTGGTCAGCACCACGGCGTCGATCGGATAGCCGTGCAGGATCTCGACCAGGCCGAGGAAGGCCAGGTTGCGGTCCAGCGCTGCGGTCGGACGGCGGCAGTTCTCGAAAATCGGGTGCAACGGGAATTCCATCGGAATGCCGCCGGCGTCGCGGATGCCGTCGCGCACGCGCTTGGCCAGCTCGAGGTGGATGCGGTTGCACGGCGTCAGGTCGCTGCCGCTCTGGGCGATGCCGATGATCGGCTTGCCCGAGCGCAGCTCGTCCGGCGTGATCCCGTAGTTCATGAAGCGCTCGAGGTAGAGCGCGGTCATGTCGATGCGCTCCTGGTTGTCGAACCAGTCCTGCGAGCGGAAGCGCTGTTTGGGGTTTTGTTGAGTCATGCTCGTCTCTTAATCGTTGGTCTGCGGCTGCAGTTTCAGCTGCGCCTGCGCCTGGCCGGCCACGTCGGCGCGGAAGGTGAACAGCGCGCCCGCCAAGGGCTGGGCTGCCAGTTCCTCGCTTGACAAGCCCTTGCGCGCGCTGGTCACGTACACGGTGCGCAAGTCCTCGCCGCCGAAGGCCAGCTTGGTGATGTTCGCACAGGGGAAGCGGACTTCGCCCACCTTGCGTCCCTGGGCATCGAAACGGTCGATGCGCCAGCCGCCGAAGGTCGCGACCCAGACGAAGCCGTCGGCATCGACCGCCATCCCATCCGCGTAACCGCCGTCGTCGATGGTCGTGAACGGCCGCTTGTTCGACAAATGGCCGTCGGCGTCGAGGTCGAACACATAGACCTGTTTTTTCAGCGTATCGGTATGGTACAGCGTGCGGCCGTCCGGGCTGGTCGATGGACCGTTGGTGATGACGTAGTCGTCGTCCATCTGCGCCACCTGCGTGCCGTCGAAGCGGTACAGCTTGCCGGTCGGGTGTTCCTCGTCGTCGTGCATCGAGCCGAACCACAGGCGCCCGGCCGCGTCGACGAAACCGTCGTTGAAGCGGTTGCCGGTTTCGTCGGCTTCGACCTTTGCCAGCGGCGCGAAGCTGCCATCCGCATCGTCGAAGCGGTACAAGCCGTCTTCGAGCGAGGCCACCATGCTGCCGTCGCTGGCGGGCACGATGAAGCTGACCTGGCCGGGCGCGTCCCAGCTACGGCGGTCGCTGCCGTCGGGCGCGCAGCGGTGCACACGGTGGCCCTTGATGTCGACGAACCAGACGCATTGGCGCGCCGGGTCGAACAGCACGCCCTCGCCCAGCGTCGCGCCGACTTCCCACAGCGCCTGCGGGGCGCTCGCGATGGCGCCGTTGATGATCGGGCTGCTCATGCGCCGTACCAGCCGGCGTCGACGAAGTACTCGCGGCCGCTGCAGTGGCGCGCGTTGTTCGACGCCAGGAACAGCGCCAGCGCGGCCACGTCGTTCATCTGCACGCGCTCGGGGATGCACTGGCCGGCCAGGATGCGCGCTTCCTCTTCCGGGTTGTGCCACAGCTTCTTCTGGCGCGGCGTGACGACGGCACCCGGGATCACGGTGTTGACGCGGATGCCGTCCTTGCCCAGCTCGCGCGCCATCGCACGCGTCATGCCCTCGATCGCGGCCTTGGCCATCATGTACAGCGACAGCTGGGTGTGCGGCAGGTGCCAGGAGATCGAACCGAAGTTAAGGATCGCGCCGTGGCCGCGCGCCTTCATGCCCGCGATGACGGCCTGCGAGCAGAAGTACATGTGGCGCAGGTTGACGTTCATGCGGCTTTCCCAGTAGGCCGGGGTGACGTCGACGATGTCGTGACGGTCGTCGTTGGCCGCGTTGTTGAGCAGGATGTCGACGCCGCCGGCTTCCGCTTCGATCTGCGCGAACACGCCTTTCAGCTCGTCCAGGTTGGTCAGATCGCACTTGATGAATTTCGGCGCGACCTTCGAGCCGGCCAGTTCGGTCTCGAGTTCGCGCGAAGCCTGCTCGGCGATGTCGAGGAAGTAGACGCGCGCGCCCTGGCCGGCAAAGGCCGTGGTCAGTTCGCCGCCGATGCCGCTGCCGCCGCCGGTGATGACGACGGTCTTGCTGGCCAGGTCCGGATAGGTCGCGTAGACGAACGCTTCTGCTTGGGTTTGTTCAGACATGTCTCTCTCGCGTTTTGGTTATTTTGCGGCCAGCAGTCCGCGCTGGGCCAGGTTGTTGTACAGGGCGCGCACGCCGAAGGTCCATGGTTCGATCTCGTCGCTGCGCTGGACCGTGTTGACCAGGGTGCCGATCGCCGGGGTCGAGATGCTGACGCGGTCGCCCGGATGGTGGGTGAAGCCGCCGCCTTGCGCATCGCGGTCCTTGATCGGCGAGAACATCGTGCCGAGGAAGAGCATGAAGCCGTCCGGGTACTGGTGATGCTTGCCGCAGGTCTGGCGCACCAGGTCGAGCGGGTCGCGGCTGATCTCGCGCATGAAGCTGGCGCCGGCCAGTTCGAAGTTGTCGTCGACGCCTTCGATCAGCATGCGCACTTCGCATTCGCGCACGGTGTCGATGGTGAAGCTGCCGTCGAACAGGCGGATGAACGGGCCGATCGAGCACGAGCCGTTGTTGTCCTTGGCCTTGCCCAGCAGGAGCGCGCTGCGGCCTTCGATGTCGCGCAGGTTGACATCGTTGCCGAGCGTGGCGCCGACCGCTTCGGCGCGGCTGTTCACGGCCAGCACGATCTCCGGCTCCGGGTTGTTCCAGTGCGAGGCCGGGTGCAGGCCGACCGCGGATCCGTGGCCGACCGCCGACATCGGCTGCGACTTGGTAAACACCTCGGCGTCCGGGCCGATGCCCACTTCCATGTATTGCGACCACAGGCCGCGCTTGGACAGTTCGGTCTTCAGGTTCATCGCCGCTTCGCCGCCCGGCTCCAGCTCGGACAGGTTGGTGCCGATCGTCGCTTGCAGGTCGCCGCGCAGCTGCGAGGCGCGCGCCGGGTCACCCTTGGCTTGTTCTTCGATCACGCGCTCGAGCAGGCTGACCGCGAAGGTCACGCCGCAGGCCTTGATCGCCTGCAGGTCGCACGGGGCCAGCAGCTTGAGACCGCTCGCACCTGCCTGGCCCTGCTCGGCGGCGCTCACCAGCGCGGCGGCATCGCCCAGGTCCTCACCCTCGGCGTCGCGCACGATCGCCAGCAGGTCGCTGCGCTCGAGCAGGTCCGACACGGTCGCGGCATGGCGCGTGATGTCGACCAGGCGGCCTTTACGGACCGCGACCACGGCCGGGCCTTCGCTGCGCAATACGCGCCCGACCAGCAGGGCCTTGTCCAGATCCTGCGGCAAGGCCGGAGTTTGATTCGTCGTCATGTGATTCCTCGTAATTAGACTTATGCGACCGTCAGGGTAACCTGTTTCAGGTCGACGCTGTTCGGGCCGGCGAAAATGGTGAACGTCCCCGGCTCGACCACGCGCTGCATGTCGGCGTTGTAGAACCACAGGTCGGTCGGCTTGATGTCGAAGGTCACGGTGCGCTGTTCGCCCGGCTCGAGCGTCACGCGCTGGAAGCCCTTCAGTTCGAGCACGGCGCGCGTGACCGAGCTGACGTCGTCGCGGATGTACATCTGCACGACTTCGTCGCCGCGGCGGCTGCCCGTGTTGCGCACGTCGACCTGCACGCGCGTCGTCCCGTTGGTGCCGATGCTGGACTTTTCCAGGCGCGGCGCCGAGATGTCGAACTTGGTGTACGACAGGCCGTAACCGAACGGGAACAGCGGCGTGGTGACGTCGTCGATGTAGCCGCGGCGGCTGCTCGGCTTGCGGTTGTAGAACATCGGCAGCTGACCGGCGTTGCGCGCGATCGTAACCGGCAGCTTGCCGCCCGGGTTGGCCCGGCCGAACAGCAGGTCGGTCACCGCGTGGCCGGTTTCCTGGCCCATGTACCAGCATTCCATCAGCGCATGCGCGTTGTCGTTCAGGTAGTTGACCGACAGCGGGCGGCCGTTCAGCAGCAGCACCACGGTGGGCTTGTTCAGCGCGAAAATGGCGCGCGCCAGGTCGTTCTGCTGGCCGATCAGGTCGAGCGAGCTGCGGTCGCCCAGGTGGTTGTCGGCCCAGGCTTCGCGCGCGGTCTGCTCGTTGTCGCCCAGGACCATGACGATGGTGTCGGCACGCTTGGCCGCTTCGACCGCCTCGGCGATCAAGCGCTGGTTGACTTCCGGCTTGGTGAATTCGATCTTGTCCTGGCCCCAGACGTGGCCTTCGGTCAGGCGCACGCCCTCGGCATACGACAGCTGGAAGCCCTGCGACTTGGCTTCTTCCCCAAGGGCCTCCAGCACCGACACCACGTGGCGCGGCACGTCGGAATAACCACCGATCGGCGTGTCCTTCGCATGGGTGCCGACCAGCAGCATCTTGCCGACCTTATGGCCGTCCAGCGGCAGCAGGTTCTGGTCGTTCTTGAGCAGCACCGCGGTGCGGCGCGCCGCTTCGCGCGCCAGCGCGATCGCTTCCGGCGTGGCGGTGCGCGCGTCGGCCTGGGCGGCGTCGGCATACGGGTCTTCGAACAGCCCGGCTTCGAACTTCAGGCGCAGGATGCGGCGCACCACGGTGTCGATTTCCTTTTGCGAGATCTTGCCCTCGCGGACCAGCTCGGCCAGGAAAGTGAAGCCGAGCGGGTCCGGCGTCTCGATGTCGACGCCGGCCTTGAGCGCGCGGTAGCCGGCTTCCTTGGGCGAAGCGACCAGGTGGTGGCGGCTCTCCATCTCGGCCACGGCCATGTAGTCCGAGACGGTCACGCCCTTGAAGCCCCACTCCTCGCGCAGCACGTGGGTCAATAGCCAGCGGTTGGCGTGGGAAGGGATGCCGTCGATCTCGTTATAGGAGGGCATGACGGCCGCGATCTTGGTTTCGCGGATGATCTTTTCGAACGGCGGGAAGAAGTCTTCGCGCAGCGTGCGCTCGCCGACGTTGGCCGGGCCGATGTTGGTGCCCGATTCCGGCTGGCCGTGGCCGGTCATGTGCTTGAGCGTCGCGTAGACCTTGTCCTTGGCCAGCGGCAGGGTGTCGCCCGAGAAGCCCAGCACGGCCGCCTTGCCCATCACGCCGCACAGGTGCGGGTCTTCGCCGTAGGTCTCTTCGATGCGGCCCCAGCGCGGCTCGCGCGCCACGTCGACCACCGGCGCCAGCGCCAGGTTGGCCCCGCGTGCGCGCATCTCGCGTGCGGCGTGGGAAAACACATTCTGCACCAGTTGCGGATCGAAGGTCGACGCCAGGCCGATCGCCTGCGGGAAGCTGGTCGCCTCGCGCGCCACGTAGCCGTGCAGCGACTCCTCGTGCATGAACAGCGGGATGCCCAGGCGCGTATTCTCCAGCGCCCACTTCTGCACGGCGTTCACGTATTCGGCGGTCTCGCGCGGGCCGCGGTGCTTGACCTCGCCGCTGTCGCCGGCCGCGCTGGCCTTGCCCAGCTGGCGGTCGGACGGACGCGCGAACATGCCCATGCCGTTCGGGTAGGCCGCGCTGGCCTTGGCCGGCGAGAAGCTGGTGTCGTCGTTCTGGATGTCGCCCTTCTTGATCCACAGGCATTCCATCTGCGCGATCTTCTCGTCCAGCGTCATGCGGCGCAACAGGTCCTCGACGCGCGACTCGATCGGGGCATTGGCCCGCTTGTAGATGGCGTTCTTCAGATCCGCTGCGTTCTGCCCGGTGGCCTTGGCCGCGGCTGCGCCGGCCATGCCAGGCACTGCCGCCAGGCCGGCGATGCTGCCCACCGAGGCCAGAAATTCCCTGCGTTTGATACCCATGCTCTCGTCTCCACTGCTTGTTGTTTTGGATGTCGCCGACGCGAGGCGCGCCGGCGGAGGTACTGCCGATGCGGTCCGCCGCGCTAGCTCATCGGGCGGATGATTGCGAAGATGATGCCGGCCTGTGTGAAGCCGAAGGAAAGCGATGCGCAGCCGCGGGGCGGGCCGGTCCGTGCGAACCGATTGCCATTTCGATGCATGGCGCGTCTCCTATTTGTATTTTTGTTTCAGCTTTTGCAAGCATTCGCGGCAAGCATTACCGAACATGCTATTAACACGAATGTTACCGCAACCATTGAAGTCTAATAGGCAAGTTTTAGGGTGTCAATCAGTTTTCCGGCGGCGTGGAAAATCAGTGCGAATACGCACGGAACGCACAAGCGCACGACGGGCGGGCGGTGAAATTCGGCGTGAATGGCGGGAGAGAAACAGCGCGGAAACTAACAGAGCAGACCAAGGCCGAGCGCGCAGCTCAGCCGTTCGCACTGGCCAGCAGCGGCAAGCGCGCCGACGGCCGGACGCGTGGCGCGGCATCGGACTGGCGGCGCACCAGTTCGAACGCCATGCGCACCTGCTCGGGTTCGCCGGCATCGCCCTCGCGCTGGGCGCGCACGCGCCGCACCAGCAATTGCACGGCTTCGCGCGCCATCTCGGCAATCGGCTGGCGCACCGTGGTCAGCTCGGGCCAGATGGTGGTGGCCAGCGCGGTGTCGTCGAAGCCGGTGACGGTCAGGTCGCCCGGCACGTCCAGGCCGAGCCGGTGCGCGACCGCCACCGCGGCCGCCGCCATGTCGTCGTTGCTGCAGAAGATGGCGGTCGGGCGTTCGGGCAAACCCAGCAAGTGCTCGGCGGCGTCCAGGCCCGAGCGGTAGGTGAACATGCCCTGCACCACCAGCTCGGGTGCATCGTCGGCCTTGTTCTCGGCGATCGCGGCGCGGTAGCCTGCCAGGCGGCGCGCGCTGGCGCTCTGGTTCGGGTGGCCGACCACGAAGCCGATACGCTGGTGGCCCAGCTTGAGCAGGTGGCGCGTCATCGCATGGGCGGCGTCGTAATCGTCGATGCTGACCGCGCCGAGGCCGGCGTCGGGCTGGCCGCAGGCGACCACCACGGCCGGGATGCCGGCCGCGCGCACGCACGCGAGCACGCCCTCGCTGTCGCACAGCGGCGGCGGCAGGATCACGCCGTCCAGGCCGTTGCCGACCAGGCGCCGCGCATGGTCTTGCTCATGCTCGCCGGCTTCGCATTTTTCGACGAACAGCTGGACGTTGTTCAAGCCCGACTGGTTCAGCAGACCGACCAGGAATTCGCTCAGGTAGGCGGCGCTGGGATTGCTGTACAAGAATCCGACGCGGATCGGCTTGGAGCCGGCCAGGTTGCGCGCCTCCTGGTTAGGGGTGTAGTTGAGCGCGGCGACCGCCTCGGCGACCTTGCGCCGCGTGCTCTCGCGCACCAGGCCCTTGCCGTTCATGACGCGCGACACGGTCATGGCGGACACGCCGGCGAGCTTGGCGACGTCGGCCATGGTCGGCTGGCCACGCCGTTCCACATCGTCGTGGATCGTTTCGACTTTGGCTGTTGACATGGCTGAACACCCCTGTGAAGCTGTTGTTTGCGCAATCTTAGCACAGTTACATAATTGCAAGTGATCTGGCTCAAACTTCATACGTGGCTGTGATAACACAAGAAATCGGTTTCAGTGCTTGTGAGTTTGCGCTAACATTCAAACGCCGGCGCAGCCACAAAAATCATGCCGGCGTATCGACGACAACGATAACGACAACAAGACTTGGAGACCGATTTGCAGCGATCGTTCACGCGCAGGCATGCACACGCCTGCCTCGAGCGCGCGGCCCTGCGCCGCCGCACCCGCCTCATGTTTTTTCTGCTTTGCCTGGTCAGCCTGACCGCCCTGTTCGCCGCGGCGCCCTCGCGTGCGGCCGAGGAAGACGGCTACGACCTGTGGCTGCGCTACCGTCCCCTACCGGCCGCGCTGCGTACCGGGACCGACGCGGGCAAGCTGGTCACGCTGGCGCCCGACAGCCCGACCGTGCAAGCCGCCATCGCCGAACTGCAGCGCGGCCTGCAGGGCATGCTCGGCCGTGCGCCCGCGCTTGTCGCGAACCAGAGCGGCGCCAGCGACAAAGCCGGCAGCCTGGTGCTGGCGCGCGCCGACGCCTTGCCGCCCGCGCTCGCGGCCGCCCTTGCGCCCGACACCCGCGCACGCCTGACCACGCTGGGCCGCGACGGCTACCTGCTCGCACGCGTGCGCGCCGGCGCAGGTACGGGCGAATTCACCCTGATCGCCGGCGGCGGCGACACCGGTCTGCTGTACGGCAGCTTCGCTTACCTGCGCGCGCTGCAGACCGGCGCCGCGGCGACGCTGGAGCGCGCGCCGATCGTGGAGGCGCCGCGGCTGCCGCTGCGCATGCTGAACCACTGGGACAACCTGGACCGCACGGTGGAGCGCGGCTACGCCGGCGAATCGATCTGGAACTGGTGGGAGCTGCCCGCCATCGTCGACCCGCGCTATACCGACTATGCGCGCGCCAACGCCTCGCTCGGCATCAACGGCACCGTGCTCGACAACGTCAACGCCAAGGCCGAGATCCTCAGCGCCCCCTGGATCGCCAAGACGGCTGCCGTGGCCAAGGTACTGCGGCCCTACGGCATCCGCGTGTATCTATCGGTGCGCTGGTCGACGCCGCTCGAGCTGCACGAAACCAAGAGCGCCGACCCGCTCGACCCGGAAGTGGCGGCCTGGTGGCGCCGCAAGGCCGACGAGATCTACGCCGCCATCCCCGACTTCGGCGGCTTCCTGGTCAAGGCCAATTCCGAAGGCCAGCCCGGTCCGCAGGACTATGGCCGCGACCATGCCGACGGCGCCAACATGCTGGCGCGCGCGCTGGCGCCACACCATGGCGTGGTGATCTGGCGCGCCTTCGTCTATGCGCCGCCGGGCCAGGCCAAGGCCGCCGACCGGAAAGCGGACGACGCCAAGGCGCACGACCGCGCGGCTCAGGCCTACGACCAGTTCAAGCCGCTCGACGGGCGTTTCGATGCCAACGTGATCGTCCAGGTCAAGAACGGTCCGATCGACTTCCAGCCGCGCGAGCCGTTCTCGCCGCTGTTCGGCGCGATGCCCGCCACGCCGCTGATGATGGAGTTCCAGGTAACCAAGGAATACCTGGGCTACGCCACCCACCTGGTCTATCTCGGCACGCTGTTCCAGGAGACGCTGCGCACCGACACCCGCGCCGGCGGCCAGGCGATGAGCGTGGCGCGCACGCTCGAAGGCGCGCAGAATGGACGTGTCGGGGGCATCGCCGGCGTCGCCAACATCGGTTCGAGCCGCAACTGGACCGGCTCCACCTTCGACCAGGCCAACTGGTACGCCATCGGCCGCCTGGCCTGGGACCCGATGCTGGATGCCGGCGCCATCGCACGCGAATGGGCCGCGCAGACCTTCGCGCCGGACGCGCGCGTGGTCGACCCGATCGTCGCGCTGATGATGCCTTCGCGCGAAGCCGCGGTCGACTACATGACGCCGCTCGGCCTGCACCACATCATGGGCACCGGCCACCATTACGGTCCGGCGCCCTGGGTCGGCAACCTGGAACGCCCGGACTGGAACCCGACCTATTATCATCGCGCCGCCCGCGACGGCATCGGTTTCGACCGTACCGCGAGCGGCAGCAATGCTGTGGCCCAGTACGCGCCCGAGCTGGCGCGGCGCTTGCAGGATCCCGCCACCACGCCGCCCGAGCTGCTGCTGTGGTTCCATCACCTGCCGTGGAGCTACGCCATGCCGTCCGGGCGCACGCTGTGGGCCGAACTGGTCGCGCATTACGACCATGGCGTCGCCCAGGTCGCGCGCATGCAGGCACAGTGGGAGACGCTCAAACCGCTGGTCGACGCGCGCCGCTGGCAGGACACGGCCCAACGCCTGGCCCAGCAGCGCGAGGAAGCGCAGTGGTGGCGCGACGCCTGCATCGCCTACTTCCAGAGCGTGAACGGTCTGCCTCTGCCGCCGGGCACGCGCGCGCCGGCCCATCCGCTCGAGTACTACCAGGCGCTGCGCTTCCCGTATGCGCCGGGCCACGGCTGAACCGCTGCACCAAACGCTTCACAACCATAACAACGACATCACCACGGAGAACGACATGACCACACGCCGCACCATGCTGGGCGCCCTCGCCGGCGCCGCCCTGCTGCCCATTGCCTTCAACCCTCTGCAGGCTTTCGCGGCCGAAGCGCCGGAATCGCTCAAGGACATCGCCCGCCGCAAGGGCATGCGCTTCGGCACCGCGATCAGCGCGGGCCCGAACCAGTTCGGCGACCCGGCCTACCGCGCGCTGGTCGAGCGCGAGTGCAACCTGATCGTCGCCGAGAACGAAATGAAATGGCAGGCGATCGAGCCGGCCAAGGGCAAGCTGCGTTACGAAGCGCCGGACGCGCTGCTGAAGTGGGCGACCGACAAGGGCATCGCCATGCGCGGCCACAACCTGTTCTGGCAAGACAAGAAATGGGTCCCGGCCTGGGTCGCGAACGCCGATTTCGGCAGCGACAAGCGTGTAGGTGCCGAGCGCCTGATGCGCGAACACGTGCGCGCCGAGTGCGAGCACTTCGGCAAGGCGATCGGCAGCTGGGACGTGGTCAACGAGGCGATCGACCCGGCCGACGGCGCGCTGCGCCAGAACGTGCTGACCCAGGCCATGGCCGGGCCGGTCGACCAGATCGACCTGGCATTCCGCCTGGCGCATGAATACGCGCCGCACGCGCAGCTGGTCTACAACGACTACATGCGCGGCGACCAGGGCAGCGCCAAGCATCGCGCCGGCGTGCTGCGCCTGCTCGGCGAGCTGAAAAAGCGCGGCACGCCGATCAATGCGCTCGGTTTGCAAAGCCACATCGGCTCCTGGGACGAGAGCAGCGACCGCGGCAAGGCCGACCTGCTCGAGTGGCGCAAATTCCTCGATGAAGTGAGCGGCATGGGCTACGACCTCCTGATCACGGAGCTCGACGTCAACGACCGCCGGCTGCCGGCCGACATCGCCAAACGCGATGCCGGCGTGGCCGCCGCGACCCGCGACTACCTCGACGTCTGCCTGTCCTTCCCGCGCCTGCGCGACATACTGGTGTGGGGCATGTCGGACAATATCAGCTGGCTGCAGACCTGGGACGAAGCGCCGCGCAAGGACGGCGTGCCGATGCGTCCCTGCCCGTACGACGCCAAGCTGCAGGCCAAGCCGATGCGCCAGGCGATCGCCGACGCGATCAACGCCGCGCCGGCGCGCGCCTGACGCAGCCGCGGGTCGGCGAGACCGTGCTGCGGCGCGGACTCGTCCAACCCGGGGCTTAGCGCATCAAGGCAGGCGCGCGCTCTCCGGCGGCCCCAGGTAGCTCGGCTGCAGGCCGCCGCCGTCGATCACCAGGCGCTCCAGCACCAGGGCCGGGTCGAGCGCCCAGAACTTGAGCGTGTGGCGGCCCGGACTGCTGACCGCATGCTCGCTGGTGAAGCGCGCCACGCCGTCCGACACCATCTTTTCCCAGTGCCGGTTCGATGCGTCCGCGTGCACGTCGATCACGACCGGCGCCTCGTCGTCGAACGAGACCGCATACCGGAACCCCGGCCCGGGACGGAATTTCAGGGTCGGCGCCAGCGTGGCCTCGACCTTGACCTTGCCGGGTTCGGTCAGCCAGACCTCGTACTCGAGCCGCATCGCGTCAAGCAGCGTGGCCGCCGGCCCGTCCGACGGCAGCGTGGTCATGCCCGAGAGCGTCGCGCCGAAGCCCGGCACGCGCAGCCACGTGCGTCCCGCGGGCGCCAGCGCGCGCGCATAGTGCTCGGCTTCGATCGCGACCACACCGCCGGTTTCGACGAAGCCGTGCGCATCCTTGGCGCGCAGGGCGGCGTGACGCAGCGGCAGCTCGACCACGGCTTTGCCACCGTCCGCGCCCGTGATCGTCACCTGCGCCGTCGTCGCGCCGGCCGGCACGCGCGCCCAGTCGACGTCGACCGCGATGCGCTGCGCCTGCGCCACCGTGCCTTGGGTAGCATCGAGCGTGATCCAGGGCTGGTCGGGGCGCGCCGTGAAGCGCAGCGGCGCTTGCCCGCGATTGAACACCTCGATGAAGCGCGGCCCCTTGGCCAGCGGCTCGAAGGCGGGCAAGGCCAGCGCCGGCGCGGCCGGAAAGGCCGCCGTGCTGCCCTCCACCGCCACGCCGAGCGCGGCCTGCGCCGGCAGCGCGATCTCGGCCACCTGCGGCATCACGTTGGTCGCCGGATCCTTCCAACTGGTGTAGCCGATGTGGGTCTGGGCCATCATGTGCTTCCATTTGCCGCCGGCCGCCGCCTCGTACTGGCGCGCCAGCCCGGCATCCTCGGCGAACAGCGCGCGCGCCCTCGCCGCCAGCGCATTGGTGTCGGCCCGGCCCTGCGCCGCGTGCAGGCGGTTGCGCTGCACTGTCAGGTACAGCTGGTTGAGCGTGTTGGCGGCTTCGACCGGGTACTGCACCAGCTCGAAGTAGGCGTCGCGCTGCGCTGCCGGCAGCTGGGGCGCCAGCGCGCGTGCGCGGTCCGCCAGCGCCTGCCACTCGAGGCCGACGCGCTCGGCTTCGCGGTAATGCTCGATGCTGAAGGTGCCCGGCTCGAGTTGCTCGGGCTTGCGGCGGCCGTTGAAGCGCGCATAGCTCGCGACCAGCGCGGCGATCGCGCCGGCGTGGGCCGGGCCGAATTCGCGCGTCGCCCACAGCTTCAGGAAGTCGGGCAGGCGCTCGGCCGGCCAGGCCTGCGGGTTCCAGGCGTACGAGAGGAAGAACTCGATCGGCACTTCCATCGGCTTCAGGTCGCCGACGTTGACGATCCACAGCCGGTCGGCGCCGTAGGTCGCGGCCAGGTGCATCTGTTCCCAGACCTTGGGCAGCGGCGTCACGTTGATCCATTTATAGGAGCGCGGTCCGCCGACGTAATCGAAGTGGTAATAGATGCCCGCGCCGCCGGCGCGCTTGCGTTCTTCAGCCGTCGGCAGGCGGCGGATATTGCCCCAGTTGTCGTCGCACCAGAGCAGCAGGACGTCGTCCGGGACGCGCATGCCCTTCTCGTAATAATCCTGGACTTCCTTGTACAGCGCCCACATCTGCGGCGCTGCCTTGCCGCCCGAGCGCGATGCCGTGTCCAGCGTGGGTTTGGCCGCATCGGCGGCGATCAGCGTGCGTTGGTCGGCCACGATCCGCTGCAGCAGCGCCACGTTGGATTCCTCGGACATCGGCTCGTCGCCGTCGCCGCGCATACCGATCGTGATCACCTTCTCGAAGTCGTGGCTGCGCTCCAGCCCCTGCTGCCAGAACTCGCGCAGCACCTTCTCGTTCTTGCTGTAGTCCCACGGGCCCTTGCCGTATTTGGCCCACTCGGCATGCGCGCGCATCAGCGGCTCGTGGTGCGAGGTCCCCATCACGATGCCCATGTCCTGGGCCAGGCGGCCGTTGGCGGGATCGTCGTCGTAAAAGGCATTGCCCCACATCGCCGGCCACAGGTAGTTGCCGCGCAGGCGCAGGATCAGCTCGAACACCTTTTCATAGAAGCGGTGGTTGAAGCCGCCAAAGGTGTCCTTGGCGAAGCCGGACAGCGCCGGCGCCTCGTCGTTCAGGAAAATGCCGCGATATTGCACCACCGGCGCATCCTGCACGCGCGCGCCCGGCTCCACCGCCAGCACCGGGTGCCGGGCAGGCGGCACGTCGGCCCACCAGTGCCAGGGCGAGACGCCGATCTGTTCCGACAGCGTGTACATGCCGTACACGGTGCCGCGCCGGTCGCTGCCGGCGATGACCAGCGCCTGCGCCACGCCGGGCAGCGGATCGCGCACGACCTGGATCAGGTAGCCTTCCCACTTGCCGCGCAAGGTCGACACGTCGATGCGGCCCTCGCGCGCCAGGCGGTCGATGAGCGGGTTGCTGCCCAGGGTGCCGACCAGCACCAGGTCGGCCTGGCCGGCCACATGCGCAGCCGCGGCGGCCGGCACTGCCGACAACAGCGCCGGCCGCGCGCCCGAGACGCGCGCGATGTCGTCCTGCAGGCTGGCGGCGGCATGCTTGACTGCCGGGTCCTCGCCGTCATCGACCACCAGGCGCGCAGCGCTGCCGTCGCGCGCCAGCGTCAGCGCACCGGGGGCAGCGTCGAAGCGCACCACGGGACGCTCGCCGAGGGCCAAGGCCGGGCTGGCCGTCAGCATGGAACAGACGGCCAGCGCGGCGCATGCCAGCGCATGCCGCAACGGGACCGGGCGGCGCGAACGCCGCAGCGGAAGGTGGCTCATGGCTTTCCTTTACGTCAGCGCGCGTACTTGCAGCTTTTGAGCAGCTCGAGCGGCACTGCCTGCGCCATCGCCTGGTAGCCGGCCCGGTTCGGATGCAGGCCGTCGTTGTCGAAGTCCTTCTTCAGGTAAGCCGGACGGGCCGGATCGCGCAGCGCGACGTCGAAGTCGGCCACGCCGTCGAACACGCCGGACTCGCGCACGAAGCGGTTGTAGGCTTGGCGGTCGGACTCGTTCTCGGCGCCAGGCGCGTAATAGCCACTGCCCGAATAGGGCGTGATGGTGCCGCCGATCACGCACACGCCGCGCGCATGGGCGCGCGCGACCAGCTGACGCTGCGCCTGTTCCATGTCGAGCACCAGCGCCGCGCGATAGGCCGGGCTGTCTTCCTTGTTACGGTGCGGGATGCCGAAATCGTTCACGCCGATCATGACGATCGCATGGCTCACGCCGGCGCGCTCGAGCACGTCGCGATCGAAGCGCGACACCATGTTCGGTCCAAGGCCGTCGCGCAGCAGGCGTCCGCCGCCGATGCCGGCATTGACCACACCGACCTCGCCCATGCCTCCCGCGCGCAGGCGCGTGGCGAAAAAGTCGGTCCAGCGCGCATTGGTGTCGGTCGCGACGCCGTAGCCGTCGGTGATCGAGTCGCCGATCGCCACCACCGCGCGCGCCGGCGGCGCGGCCAGCACGTCGACTTCGGCGATCTGGTACCAGCGCGAGAAGGTCGCGGCGCCCGGCAGGTCGGCATCCATCACGTGCTGGCCCGGCGCCACGTAGCTGGTCGTGCGTGAACCCGGATGGCTGGTCTGGCGCGACGGCTCGCTGGGAAAATGCAGCGACAGCGCCAGGTCGGCGCCGGCCGGCACGGCCAGGTCGACCGGATCGCTCAGGTACTCGGCGCCGCCCGGAATCGTGACGCTGGGGCTGCCGTTGAAGCGCAAGGCCCGCAGCGTGGCCGGATCGAGCGCTGCCTTGCCCGGTCCGGACGACACGGCGACGCTGGCCGCATCGATGACCAGCGGCGTCACGCCCATTGCATTGCTCAGCTTGATGCGCACCTTGCTGCCGGCATTCGAGACCCGTACCACCTGGCGCAGCGTGGCGTCGCGCCACTGGGCCGGGGCCAATTCGTCCTGCGACTGCGGCACCATCTGCGCGGTGCCCCAACTGGCGACCCAATGTTCGCCGGCGGCGGCGCCGCTAGACGAGGAACCGCCGGTGCTGGCGCAGCCGGTGAGAGTGAGGGTAGCCAGTGCGGCCGCCACGGCGCCCGCCAAAATCGATGTACGCTTCATCTTGTCTCCGTTGTGTTGGTGTGCGGAGCGGATTGACGGCAGCGTCGGCTTCCTGCACACTCGTTATGTTTGCGCAATCATTCTAGATTAGAAAAATGTTAAGGGCAATCGCTCAGCGTGACGCTGTCGATCCGCCCAATGGAGACGACGACAATGCACACGATCCAACCCGGCGCCAGCCCGACCATCACCGAGATGCAGGTGATCCCGGTGGCCGGCCGCGACAGCATGCTGCTCAACCTGTGTGGCGCCCACGCGCCCTATTTCACCCGCATCCTGGTGCTGCTCAAGGACAGCGCCGGCCACGTCGGCATGGGCGAGGTGCCCGGCTCGAACGGGATCCTGCTGGCGCTGCAGAAGCTGACGCCGCTGGTCGAGGGCAGCGAGGTGGCGCGCTACAACCGCACCCTGAGCGGCCTGCGCGCGGCGATTGCCGGCACCAGCCACCAGGTCACTTCCAGCGCCGAAGCGGCGGTGATGAAGCAGCCGCACGAGATCAACCTGCGCATGGAAAACGTGATCACGGCGGTGGAAGCGGCCCTGCTCGACCTGCTCGGCCAGCACCTCGGCGTGCCGGTGTGCGAGCTGCTCGGCGACGGCCAGCAGCGCAGCCACGTCACCATGCTGGCTTACCTGTTCTACATCGGCGACCGCCGCCGCACCGAGCTGCCCTATCCGAACGGCGACAAGCAGGACGGCTGGTACCGCCTGCGCAACGAGGAGGCGCTCACGCCCGAACAGATCGCCGACCTGGCCGCGGCCAGCGTCGACAAGTACGGCTTTACGGACTTCAAGCTCAAGGGCGGCGTGATGCGCGCGCACGACGAGGTCGAGGCGGTGGCCGCGATCAAGCGCCGCTTCCCGCACGCGCGCGCGACGCTCGACCCGAACGGCGCCTGGTCGCTGGCGGAGGCGATCGCGGCCTGCCGCGGCAAGGGCGACATTTTGGCCTATGCCGAAGACCCCTGCGGGCCGGAGGGCGGCTACTCGGGGCGCGAGATCATGGCCGAATTCAAGCGCGCCACCGGCATCCGCACCGCCACCAACATGGTCGCCACCGACTGGCGCCAAATGGCCCACTCGCACCTGCTGGGCGCGGTCGACATCCCGCTGGCCGACCCGCACTTCTGGACCATGCAGGGCTCGGTGCGCCTGGCCCAGCTGTGCCACGACTGGGGCCTGACCTGGGGTTCGCACTCGAACAACCACTTCGACGTGTCGCTGGCGATGTTCACCCACGCGGCCGCGGCGGCGCCGGGCGAGATCACGGCGATCGACACCCACTGGATCTGGCAGGAAGGCCAGGAGCGCCTGACCCGCGAGCCGCTGCAGATCGTGAACGGCCAGGTCGCGGTGCCCGAGCGCCCGGGTCTGGGCATCGAGCCCGACATGGAGCAGATCATGCGCGCGCACGCGCTGTACAAGCAGGTAGCCGGCGGTGCGCGCGACGACGCGATGGCGATGCGCTACCTGTTCCCGAACTGGAAGTACGATCCGAAGAAGCCCAGCTACGCGCGTTGACAGCGCGCGCCGGCAACGGGGACGGCGGCGGGACGTGACGGCAGCGCCGCTTCCCGTTTACACTGTCGAGATACCGCCAGGACCGTCCCCATGCCGCCATCCGACCCGCATTGCCAATCGTTGCAGCCGCTTCCTTACCACCTCGAGGTCGTCGACTATCTCACCATCCACGAACCCGACGTATGGCGCTGGGCCGCCGCGGGAATTACCGACGCCGGCCAGCGCGAAGCCTTGCGCAGCCGCCTGCTGCGCGACACCTACCGGATCGAACCCGATGCCCACGCCGACATCCACGCCCTGCTGTCGACCGCAATGGCGCGCCTTGGCATCGCGGCGCCCGTGACCTTGTACCAGGCACCGGGCCGTGACATGAACGCGATGCTGATGTACGTGCCGGGCGAGGTGCACCTGATCGTTCAGGGGCCGCTGCTCGAGCGCCTCGCGCCCGAGGAACTGCTGGCCGTGTTCGGCCACGAACTCGCGCACTACCTGCTCTGGTCGCACGATGCCGGCCGCCTGCTGGTGGCCGACCGCATCCTCGACGACGGCGCCGGGACTGCCCCCAGCATCAACGAAACCTTCCGCCGCTACGTCCTGCACACCGAACTGTACGCCGACCGCGGCGGCGCGCTGGCCGCCGGCGCCATCGGGCCGGCGGTGTCGGCACTGGTCAAGGTCCAGACCGGCATCGGCAGCGTCGACGCCGGCGCCTACCTACGCCAGGCCGCCGAGGTCGAGGCCAGCGAGGACGCTGCCAGCAAGGCGGCCAGCCATCCCGAAACCTTCATCCGCGCGCGCGCACTGGCCCTGTGGTGGGACGGCGCGCCCGAACTCGACGCCTGGATCGCGACGCGCCTGCGCGGGCCGCTGTCGCTGCAGCGGCTCGACCTGCCCGGCCAGCGCCGCCTGCAGTCGCTGACGCGCGGTTTTCTCGCGCATTTCCTGGCCGACCGGCGCCTGGCCAGCGAGGCCGTGCTGGCGCAAGTGCGCCTGATGTTTCCGGACTGGGGCGCGGACGAAGCGGACGCCGGACCCGACGCCTTCGCCGCCGCTGCGGCCGACGACAGCGTGCGCATCTACCTGAACGCGCTGATGCTGGACCTGGCGCTGGCCGACCGCGGACAACGCGACGAGGCACTGCTGCGCGCCGGCGTCCTGGCCGAGGCGCTGGGCAGCCTCGACGCCCTGCTGGCCGACCTGCGCCGCCACGCCGGCTTCGGCAAGCGCGAACTCGACCGTTTCAAGCGTCAACTGGCCAGGGAGGGGCAAGCATGAGTGCACACGCACCAACGACATCCGAGCAACGCACCCTGCGCGACCTGATCGCCGCTCAGGGCGGCATTGCGCTGCCGGCCGGCGACGTGGTCGCGATGTTGCTGTCGCTGTTCCGGCAGGTCGCGGCGCTGCACCAGCAAGGCCGCGTGGCCGTGCTCGACGGCGCCGCCATCGTGATCGATGCGGAGGGTAGCCTGGCCTTGCGCCAGCCCGAGGGCACGGCGCCGCGCCTGTCCGCTTCCGCGGTGGAGGCGCTGCAGTCCCGTCCCGGCCTGGGCGTGAACATCATCGGCGCGCTGCAGCTCGAGCGCGGACCCGACGCCGCCGTTGCCGCCAACGACCTGGCGCTGCAGCTCGACCTGGAGGCGCCGGTCACCCGGCCGGTCTACCTGCCGGGTCCGGCAAGCTGGGAACAGCGCGTCGGCCACCACGACGAGGTCACCGACGTATTCCTGCTCGGGATGCTGCTGGCGGCGCTGGCCTGCGGCCTGGACTTCGCCGATCCGGACGACCTGCGCGACTTCGTCGCCGCGCGGCGCGACCTGTTCGCGCTGCAGCCCGCACTGCATCCGGCGCTGGCCGCGCTGATCGTCGACATGACCGAACTCGGCCGCCACGAGCGCGCCACCGACGTCGAGGCCCTGGGCGTGCGCCTGCGCACCTGGCGCGACCAGCCGGCTGCACTGGACGTCGAGCGCGCCCTGGCCGGCGCCAGCGGCGTGGCGCCGCGCCGCACCGCTGTACTGTCACACCTGCGCGACCGGCTGTTCGACCTGTCGCGCCGCAACCGCCTGCTGTACTTCCGCCCGAGCGCGCACACGGTCAATCTGACCGTCGCCAGCGTGCCGCTGATGCTGCAGGTCGAGCGCATCCAGGCCGACCAGATCTGCACCTGGGGCGGCCCGTTCGCCCAGGCGGTCGCCGCCGCCAAGCCGGTCTCGCTGCAGCAATGGCTGCGCTTCGAAGACCAGCCCTACCTGGCGGGCGCGTTCGACCACCTGATCGCAGAGACACGTCGCAACCGCGCCGAATTCGGCTTCAGCAACCTGCGCCTGGTGGTCGCCTTCCTGCGCTGGCATAACCTGAAGGAAGCGCCGGACGAGCGCATCGCCAGCCCGCTGCTGTGGCTGCCGGTGGAGCTGGTCAAGCGCAAGGGCGTGCGTGACCAGTACGTGCTCCAGGCAAGCGAGGGCGAGGCCGAGTTCAATCCGGTGCTGCGCCATCACCTCGACCAGCTGTACGGCATTCGGCTGCCGGAGAAAGTCGACCTGGCGAAGACCACGCCGGCCGAGATCCACGCCGACTTGCTGGCCCAGATCCGCCGCTCAGAGCCCAGCGTCGAGCTGCGCCTGGTCGACAAGGCGGCGATCCGCATGGTGCGCCAGAAGGCGATGCAGCGGATGGAGCAGTACCGACGTCGCAAGCCGGCCGCGGCCGGTCCGGACATGGCGCTGGCCGGCGCCCTGCCCGAGCACAGCTACGCGCTCGAGGACTACCGCCCGCTCGGGCGCGCGCTGTACGAGCGCTGGGTGCGCCCGAGTGCGCTGCCGCAGCGCTTCGAAGCCGGCGCGGCGCCGGCGCCGCGTTCGCCCCAGATGGCCGAGACCGCCGAGGTGGAGGTGCGCGAAGGTTACGTGCTCGAAGAATCCGACGGCCATCGCTATGCCTGGGACTTGGACCTCACCCAGGTGACGCTGGCCAACCTGAACTACCGCAAGATGTCGCTGGTACGCGACTACGCCCAGCTGATCGCCGACAGCGCGGCCAATCCAGCCTTCGACCGGGTGTTCTCGATCGAGCCGCGCCCGCTCGACAGCGGCGCCGCCCCGCCGCTGCCGCTCGACCAGCGCTGGAACGTGGTGGCCGCCGACGCCACCCAGGACGCCGCGGTGGCCCTGGCGCGCAGCGAGCGCAGCTTCATCATCCAGGGGCCGCCGGGCACCGGCAAGTCGCAAACCATCACCAACCTGATCGCCGACTATGCCGGGCGCGGCAAGCGCGTGCTGTTCGTGTGCGAAAAGCGCGCGGCGCTCGACGTCGTGTTCAGCCGCCTCCGCCAAAGCGGGCTCGATCCGCTGTGCTGCCTGATCCACGACTCGCAAGCCGACAAGAAAGCCTTCATCGCCGACCTCAAGACTTGTTACGAGCAGTGGATCGCCACGCCGCACGACGACGATGCCCTGCGCGCCCGGCGCGCGGCGCTGGCCGAGGGGATCGGCGCCCACCAGCGGCGCATCGATGCCTTCGAGGCGGCGCTGGCCGCGGCCCCGGCCAGCATGGGCAGCAGCGTGCGCGCCCTGCTGCGCCGCGTCGCCGCCCTGCCCGCTGAACCGGCCCTGCCAAGCGCCGCGCACGAGCGCCTGCCCGCGCTCGCGGCGTGGGACGCGCAGCGCGACCTTGCGGCGCGCCTGCACCGCTTCCTGCGCGAACGCTTTGGTCTGGATAGCCTGGCCGCGCACCCGTTCGCACGCCTGGCCGCGCCCGTGCTCGAGGACGAGGCGGCATACGCCCGGGTCGAGCGCCTGTGCCGCGAAAGCGAAGCGCTGCTGGAGTCGCTCGACGCCGTGCTGGACGGCGCCGGCGCGGTGCTGCCGTCCACGCTGACGCTGGCGCAGGCGCGCACGCTCGCCGCCGATTGCCGTCGCCTGCTCGACAGCGGCCTGGCCGCCCATCTCGACCTGCTGGATGGCGACACGCCGGCCCGCGCCGCGCTGCGCGACACCGGCGCCGGGCTGGCCGCGCTGCGCGCCGGCCTCGCGGCCACCCAGGCTGCCAACACGCACTGGCGCGAGCGCCTCAGCCGCGCCGACACCGACGCCGCACTCGCGCTCGCGCGCCGCCTGGAGGACTCGCTGCTGCGCTGGCTGCAGCCGCAATGGTGGCGCCTGCGCGGCGAACTGGCGCGCCGCTACGCGTTCGACCAGCATGCGCTGCATCCCGGCTATACCAGGGTGCTAGAACAGCTGGCCGCCGAGCACGCCGCCGCCGCCGCGCTGGCCCAGGCCGAAGACGAGGCGCGCCGCCGTTACGACGTCGCCGACCTCGACGCTCTGCTATCAGCCCTGGCCGAACTCGAACGGCGCCTGCAGGGCGACCCCGCGGGGCACGCACCACTGGCCGCACTGCTGGGCCGCCTGCGCCAGTCGGGCGACCCGCTGGCGTCTGCGCGCGCCGCCGCCGCGGCCGGTCCGGCCCTGGAGCGCCTGGGCGCGCTGGCCGCGGCCGACCTCGCACTCGACGACGGCGCCACGCCGGCCGCCCTGGCCGAGCTGCTGCGCGACCTGCGCGAAGCGCTGGACGAATTGCCCGACATGCTGCCGCTGCTGCGCGCAGTGCAGGCGGGCGACCCGGCCTGCGCGCTGGCCCTGCGCCGCCTCGACCTGGCGCCGGCCGCCATCGACGCCGCCGTCGCGCACGAAGCCCTGCGCCGCATGGAGCGCGAGCATCCGATACTGGCCAGCTTCGGCGGCGCCGCGTTGGCCCAGGCCGCGCGCGCCATCGGCGAGGGCCAGCGCGGCCTGCTCGCCCTGAACGCCGACACGCTGCGCGCCGGGCTGCAGCGCCGTTTCACCGACCACGTCCAATTGTCCGCGACTTCGGCGACCCAGCTCGACGCCGCCGCCAAGGCGTTCAAGAAGCGCTACGCCAACGGCCGGCGCGAGCTCGAACACGAATTCGGCAAGACCATGCGGCATCGCTCGATCCGCGACCTGGCCGACGACGACACCGGCCTGGTGCTCAACGACCTCAAGCCGGTTTGGCTGATGAGCCCCTTGTCGGTCTCGGACACCCTGCCGCTGGCGGACGACCTGTTCGACGTCGTGATCTTCGACGAGGCCAGCCAGATCCTGGTCGAGGAAGCCGTGCCGGCGCTGAGCCGCGCGCGCCAGGTCGTGGTCGTGGGCGACGAGATGCAACTGCCGCCCACCAGCTTCTTCTCGGCCGGCGCCGACGGCGACGACGAAATCGTGGTCGAGGAAGACGGCGAGCGCATCGCCATCAGCCTGGACGCCGACAGCCTGCTCAGCCAGGCCGCGCGCAACCTGCCGGCGACGCTTCTGGCATGGCACTACCGCAGCCGGCACGAAGCCCTGATCAGCTTCTCCAACGCCGCGTTCTACGCCGGTCGGCTGGTGACGATCCCGGACCGCGTGCTCGACCAGGCGCAGGATGTGCCGGCGCCGCTGCGTTCCGACGACGGCAACGTGGGAGCGGCCGGTGCCGATGCCCTGATGGCGCGCCCGATCAGCTTCCACCGCGTGGCCGACGGCATCTATGAAGACCGGCGCAACCTGCCGGAGGCACGCTGCATCGCGCTCATGGTGCGCGAGATGCTCGCCAGGGACACTGGCCTGAGCCTGGGTATCGTGGCCTTCTCGGAAGCCCAGCAGGGCGCCATCGAAGATGCGCTCGAGGCGCTGGGCCAGGACGATCCCGGCTTCGCCGCGCGCCTCGAGCAGGAAACCGTGCGCGAAGACGATGGCCAGTTCAACGGCCTGTTCGTGAAGAACCTGGAAAACGTCCAGGGCGACGAGCGCGACGTCATCATCCTGAGCATCTGCTACGCGCCCGGAGCCAACGGCCGCATGCTGATGAACTTTGGCCCGATCAACCAGCGCGGCGGCGAAAAGCGCCTGAACGTGATCTTCAGCCGCGCGCGCCACCGCATGGCGGTGGTGTCCACCATCGGACCCGAGGCCATCACGAATATCCACAATGACGGCGCCACCGCGCTGCGTGCATTCCTGCAGTTCGCCCAGGCGAGTGCCGCCGGCCAGTTCGCGCATGCCCAGGCCACGCTCGGCGCCTTGAACCGCGGCGCCCAGGACGCATTCACGCGCCACAGCGGCGCGGATGCGATCCGCGATGCGCTGGCGGCGGCCTTGCGCGCACGCGGGCACCGGGTCGAGATCGACGTCGGACGCTCGTCGTTCCGCTGCGACCTGGCGATCATCGATCCGTCGGGCCGCAACTACGCGCTCGGCCTGCTGCTCGACGGCCCGGCGCAGGTGGTCGGCGACACCAGCGAACGCCACGTCTTCCGGCCCGAGATCATGCGCAGTTTCGGCTGGCGTCTGCTCGACTTGCCGGGCAAGGACTGGCTCGACGATCCGGCCGCGGTCCTGCGCCGCATCGAAGGGATGCTGGCGCTGGGCGAGGACGAAGCGCTGCAGGTGCAGTTGGCCGAGCCCGCCGCCCTGCCCGGGCGCCAGCCTCTCCTCGCCGCGGCCGAGCCGGCGCAGGCGCAAGCCGAGGCCAGCGCCGGGACTGCGTTGGCGCTGGAAGAAATGGTACGGAGCTTACGCTTCGAGCAGGGCGGCTCGGCCAAGTTCTGGCGCGCCACCCTGCGCGGCGCCGAGCTGGAGGTCGGCTATGGCCGCATGGGCAGCACCGGCCAGCGCCTCGTCAAGCAGTACGAGTCGCAGCAGCGCGCGCGGCGCGAGATGGACAAGCTGGTGGAAGAAAAGCTGCGCAAGGGCTATGTGGAAGCCAGGCCCGGGCTCTGACGGCCCGGGCTGCGCGGCTGGGCTTACTGCTTGAGGATGGTGCGCAGCGTGCGCGACAGGTCCTCGGCCGAGAACTTGGCCACGTAGGCATCGGCGCGCACGTTCTTGACGTGTTCCTCGTTGGTCGTGCCCGACAGCGAGGAGTGGATCACCACCGGCAGCTGGCCGAAGCGGTTGCTCGACTTGATGTTGCGGGTCAGCGTGAAGCCGTCCATCTCGGGCATCTCGAGGTCGGTCAGCACCAGCGCAACCTTGTCGTAGACGCTCTTGCCCTCGGCCTCGGCGCCGGCCGCGATCGAGTTCAGGTGTTCCCAGGCTTCCTTGCCGCTCTTGGTCATCACGAACGGCAGGCCCATCGCGTCCAGGCCCTGCTCGATCAGCGCGCGCGCGACCACCGAGTCGTCGGCGGCCAGGATCACCGAGCCTTCCTTCAGCCTCATCTTGCTGCCGACCGCCTGCGCGATGTTGGCTTCGTCGGCGTCCGGGTTCAGATTGCGCAGGATGGTTTCGACGTCCAGCACCTGGGCCAGGCGCGCCGGCTGGTCGTCCTGCACCGGCAGGCGCGCGATGCTGGTCACCATGCCGCTGCCGGCGCTGCTCTCGGCCGACATGACCTGGCTCCAGTCCAGGCGCACGATTTCTTCGACGCTCTCGACCGCGAAAGCCTGCGTGGTGCGCGCGAATTCGGTCACGAGCATGATGTTCAGGCCGGTCGCGGGCTTGACCCCGGCGATCGACGGCAGGTCCAGCACCTGGATGATCTGGCCGCGCAGGTTGACCACGCCGAGCACGTGCTCGGGCGCGCCGGCCACCTTGGTGATCGACGGCATGGCGACGATCTCGCGGATCTTGAATACGTTGATACCAAACAGCTCGCTGTGGGCGCCGGTCTCGTCGCCGCCCAGACGGAACAGCAGCAGCTCGAATTTGTTGGTACCGGTGAGGTTGCTGCGCTCGTCGACTTCCTGTTGTACGGATTTCATGGTTGGTCCATTAGTTTGATTCCTGGTGGAAATTTTAGACGGGAAGTTTGCGTATGTGTACGTACTTGGGCTGAGCGAGCGCAGTTTTTATGCGTTTCACCCAAAAAAACGACAAATTCGAAACCTGATGCGGGGTCAGGCCGCTCCAAATCGCCGAAACCGACGCCGGAGTGGATTCCCGCCGCATTGTTGTTCAAGTAAGATTGGCAGCGACGCGCGCGCCCGTGCGCGATCCCACGCGGGAGCCCGACATGCTGAACAAGAACACGATCGCGGCCTTGCTGCCGACACTGGCGCTGGTGCTGGCTTGCCTGGCCGCCGACGCAGCCCACGCGGTCCACGTCGGCGCGGCCGAGCCGGCCGACACGCCGCCGCGCGGCGCCCTCGTCATCGCCGGCGGCGCCCTGCGCGCCGACAACGCCCAGGTCTGGCAAAAGATCGTCGAGCTGGCCGGCGGGCCGGGCGCGCGCATCGCCGTGTTCCCGACCGCGGCCGGCAATCCGCAGCGTTCCGGCCAGTTCGCCGCCGACACCTTGATCCGCTACGGCGCGCAAGCCTTCGTGGTGCCGCTGGCGCCCCGCCTGGCCGGCGCCGACATGCGCCGCGCGGCCGACGATGCGGCGCTGGCCGCACGGGTCGAGGAAAGCGGCGGCGCGTTTTTCGTGGGCGGCGACCAGGGCCGCATCACCGCCGCGCTGCGCCGGCCGGACGGCAGCGACAGCGCGGTCTTGCGCGCCTTGTGGAGCATGTACCGGCGCGGCGGCGTCATCGCCGGAACCAGCGCCGGCGCGGCGATCATGAGCTCCACGATGTTCTACGAGGGCCGCGCGCCGCTGCCGACGCTGTTCGACGGCGTGCGCGAAGGCCACGAAATCGCCCCGGGCCTGGGCTTCATCGGCACGCGCGTGTTCGTCGACCAGCACCTGCTGGTGCGCGGCCGTTTCGCGCGCATGCTGCCGGCGATGCTGGCCAAAGGCTACCGCATCGGCCTAGGGATCGACGAGAACACGGCCGCGGTGGTCAAGGGGCAGCGCACGGTCGAGATCATCGGCTACAAGGGCGCGATCCTGCTCGAGCTCGGGCCGGCGGCGCTGGCGTCGGCCAGGGATGCGGCCAGGGAGACGACCGGCAGCGGCTTCCACCTGGCCGATGCGCGCATCAGTTACCTCGACAGCGGCGACAAGATCGAGATGAACGACCCGAGCGACCCGAGCGACCCGGCGGACCTGCGTTTGATTCCGGGTCCCGACAAGGAAAAAGTCGATGCCGCCGAGCCGGAATACCGCGGCCCGCTGTTTTCCAGCGACGTGTTCGGTAACACCAGCGTGGTCGACCTGCTGTGGAAGCTGTGCGACAGCGACCAGAAGAGCGCGACCGGCATCGCCTTCGGCGCGCCCGATACCACGCTGGCCGGGCGCGGCTTCGAGTTCGTCTTCACGCGCGCGTCCGAGAGCGCCGGCTATGCCTCGAACCGCTCGGAGAGCTACTCGGTGCACCGCATGCGCATGGACGTGCGTCCGATCCGCGTCGGCCAGCCGGGCCAGCCGCTGTATCGTGCCGAGGGCGCAGCGGCGCCGGATGCAATCAGCGCGCGATCGACAGCGCCAGCGTCTCCTTGACCTCTTCCATCACCACATAGCTTTTACTTTGGCCGGCGTCGGCCACGTGCAGGATCTCGCCCAACAGGCGGCGGTACTCGGACATCTCGGGGATGCGCGCCTTGATCAGGTAATCGAAGTCGCCCGACACCAGATGACACTCCATCACCTCGGGAATGCCCAGCATGGCGCGCCGGAAGCGCTCGAAATCCTTTTCGGACTTTTGCTTGAGCGTGATCTCGACGAACACCAGCACTTGCAAGCCGAGCGACTGCGGGTTCACGCGCGCGTGGTAACCCTGGACCACGCCGTCGCGCTCCATGCGCTTGACCCGCTCGATGCAGGGCGTGAGCGACAGCCCGACCTGCTCGGCCAGGTCCTTCATCACGATGCGCCCGTCGTCCTGCAGGATCGATAGAATGTGCAGGTCGATGCGGTCCAGCACCCGGGTCGATTCCTTGTGTACGCGCAATTGCTGTCTCCGGATTTTTTTCTGAAAATCGATGTAATAACCGGAACCATTATTGCCTGAGCCGCTATATCATGGCAATCTTTCCTGAACCGTTCTTCATCTTCGAAAACAACATGCGTGTCATCGTGCTCGGAAGCGGCGTGGTCGGCGTGACCACCGCGTATTATTTGGCCAAGGCCGGCCATGAAGTCACCGTCATCGACCGGCAGCCCGGTCCGGCGCTCGAGACCAGCTTTGCCAACGCGGGCCAGATCTCGCCGGGCTATGCCTCGCCGTGGGCCGCCCCGGGCATCCCGTTCAAGGCCTTCAAATGGCTGTTCCAGCGCCACGCGCCGCTGGCCATCCAGCCGGACGGCACGCTGTTCCAGCTCGAATGGATGTGGGAGATGTACCGCAACTGCGACGCGTCCCGCTACGCCGTCAACAAGGAACGCATGGTGCGCCTGTCCGAGTACAGCCGCGATTGCATGCGCGCGTTGCGCCAGGCCAGCGGCATCCAATACGAAGGCCGCCAGAGCGGTACGGTGCAGCTGTTCCGCACCCAGGCGCAGTTCGACGGCGCGGCCAAGGACATCGAAGTCCTGAAGCAGAGCGGCGTGGCGTTCGAAGTCCTGGCGCGCGACGAGCTGGCCAGGGCCGAGCCGGCGCTGGCCCACGTGCGCGACAAGCTGGTCGGCGGCCTGCGCCTGCCGAACGACGAAACCGGCGACTGCAACCTGTTCACCACGCGCCTGGCGCAAATGGCGCGCGAGATCGGCGTGCGCTTCGTGTTCGACACCAGCATCGAGGCGCTCGACATCCAGGATGGCGAAGTGGTCGCCGTGCGCACCAGCCGCGGCAACTTCGCCGGCGACCGCTACGTGCTGGCGCTCGGCAGCTACTCGCGCTTCCTGCTCAAGGAACAGTTCCGCGTGCCGGTGTACCCGCTCAAGGGCTATTCGCTGACCGTGCCGATCGTCGACGGTTCGAAAGCGCCGGTGTCGACCATCCTCGACGAGACCTACAAGATCGCCGTGACCCGCTTCGACGACCGCATCCGCGTCGGCGGCATGGCCGAGATCGCGGGCTACAGCAAGGAATTGAAAGCGGCGCGCCGCGAGACGCTCGAACTGGTCGTCAACGACCTGTTCCCGGGCGGCGGCGACCTCAAGGCCGCCAGCTTCTGGACCGGCCTGCGCCCGATGACGCCCGACAGTACGCCGATCGTCGGCGCCACGCCGCTGTCCAACCTCTACCTGAACACCGGCCACGGCACGCTGGGCTGGACCATGGCGGCCGGTTCGGCCAGCGTGATCGCCGACCTGGTCAGCGGCAAGTCGCCGGCGATTCCCGCCGACGACCTGGCCGTGTTCCGCTATGCCGGCACGCCGCAGCGCGCCCGGCGTCCTGCACTCGCGCAGGCATGAGCCGCATGGACGCCGATCTGCAAGCGGCGAGCCGCGCCGGCGCGATCCTGACGATCGACCTGGACGCGGTGCGCGCCAACTACCGCCTGTTGTCCGCACGCGCCGGCGGCGCCGTGTGCGCCGGCGTGATGAAGGCCGACGCCTACGGGCTTGGCATGGCCGAGGTCGCGCCCGCGCTCGCGCGCGAGGGCTGCCACGTGTTTTTCGTCGCGCACCTCGACGAGGGCATCCGCCTGCGTACGCTGGTGCCGCAGGATAGTACGGTCTACGTGCTGCACGGCGCCATGCCGGGCGCGGCGCAGGAATGCGTGGTGCACGGCTTGATACCGGTGCTGAACGATCCGGCCCAGGTGGCCGAATGGCAGGCCTGCGCACGCCGCGCCGGGCGCATGCTGCCTGCCGCGCTGCAGGTCGATACCGGCATGTCGCGCATGGGCCTGGCGCCGCCGGACTTCGAGCGCCTGTGCGCGGACCCGTCGCTGCTGGACGGCATCCGGCTGGTGCTCTTGATGAGCCACCTGGCTTGCGCCGACGAGCCCGAGCATCCGCTCAACGACGTGCAGCGCGAGCGCTTCGCCGCCGCGCGCGCGCGCTTCCCGAACGTCCCGGGCAGCCTGGCCAATTCCTCGGCCATCTTCCTCGGCCCGGGCTATCACCATGGCCTGGTGCGTCCCGGCGCGGCGCTGTACGGCATCAACCCGCATCCGGGCCGGGCCAATCCGCTGGCGCAGCCGGTATCGCTGCATGCGCGCATCGTGCAGCTGCGCGAGGTGCAGGCCGGCGACATCGTCGGCTACGGCGCGCGCTTCGTCGCCGAGAAGCCGACCCGCATCGCCACGATCTCGATCGGCTACGCCGACGGCTGGCCGCGCGCGCTGACCAACCGCGGCCACGCCTGGATCGACGGCGTACGCGTGCCGGTGGCCGGCACGGTGTCGATGGACAGCATCACGCTCGACGTCAGCGCGGTCGATCCGGCGCGCCTCGCGCCGGGCGTCGAGGTCGAGCTGCTCGGACCGAACCAGCGTGTCGACGACGTGGCGCTGGATGCCGGCACCATCGGTTACGAGGTGTTGACACGTCTCGGCGGGCGCTTTGAGCGGCGCTATCTGGCGCGCGATTGAAGCTGGATCGACGATGAAAAGCAGCTCCAACGGCGGCCTGGTCTACTCCACCGAAAGCGGCCGCATGTGCCCCACATGCCGCCAAGCGCTCGCTGCCTGCGCGTGCAAGGCGCAGGCGCAGATCCTGGGCGACGGCAAGGTGCGCGTCTGGCTGCAGACCAAGGGCCGCGGCGGCAAGGCCGTCACGCTGGTCAAAGGCGTGGCGCTCGATGCCGTCGCTCTGGCCGTGCTGGGCAAGCAGTTGCGCACGGCCTGCGGCTCGGGCGGGACCGCCAAGGATGGCGTGATCGAAATCCAGGGTGACCATTGCGACCTGGTCATGCAGGCGCTGGCCAAGCAAGGCATCGTCGCCAAGCGCGCCGGCGGCTGATGCCCCGACTTTTTACTGGAAATGAAAATGCCTGGCCGAAGCCAGGCATTTTTTTTGCCGCGCGCGCGTACACGGGTCCCCGCGGACGCGCACGCAAGCGCGCCCGCGCGAGGCGTCAGCCCTTGCGCGCCGGCGCCGCTGCCGGCGCACCCTGCGCCACGCGCACCGCGTCGCCATCGGCCAGGCCGTCCGGCGGGCTGTCGATGATGCGGTCGGCGCGGGTCACGCCGGCCAGCTGCACCACGCTGCCGAGGTCGCGCGCGATGGTCACGTTGCGCAGGCGCGCATGGTTGTTCGCGTCCAGCGTCGCCACCTGCACGCCGTTCTTACCGACGATCAGGGCGCCCGGCGGCACCGTCACCGCCTGGCTGTCGACAGGCAGGTCGAAGCGCACGTTGGCGAACGCGCCCGGCAGCAGGTCGCCTTCGGGATTCTCGACCACCAGCTGCACCTGCATCGCGCCCGAACCGGCGGCGATCGCCTGCGCCTGGGCGGTCACCTGGGCCTTGTAGGTCTGGCCGGGACGCTCGGGCACGCTCAAGGTCGCGACGCTGCCCGGCTTGATCAATGCCACCTGGCGCTGCGGCACGTTCACGTACACGCGCAGCTGGTGCAGGTCGGACACCACGAACAACTGGCTGCCGGCCACCCCACCCACGTTGACCAGCGCGCCGACGTCGGTATTGCGCTCGGTGACCACGCCGTCGAAGGGTGCGGTCAGGCGCGTGTAGCGCTTGAGCGCCTCTTCGCGCACCACGCTGGCCTGCAGCGCCTGGACCGTGGCGCGCTTGGACAGGTAGTCGCCCTGCTTGGTGTCGGCGTCCTGTTTCGAGACCGCCTGCTGGCCGACCAGCGACTGCCAGCGCTTGGCGGTGCTGTCGGCGAGATCCAGGTTGCTCTTGGCGACGGTCAGGTTGGCCTTGGCCGCGGCCAGGTCCTGATCCAGGTCGGGCGTATCGATCACGGCCAGCACCTGGCCGGCCTTGACCTTGGCGCCGATGTCGACGTTCCACTTTTCCAGGTAGCCGCTGACGCGGGCGTAGATCGGCGCGCGCGACCAGGCTTCGATGCGGGCCGGCAGTTCGAGCGGCGCGCCGGGGACGTCCTTGACGCTCACCAGGTTGACGGTCGGGACCGAGCGCTCGGTGGCGCTCTGCTGCAGCTGTTCGGCTTGCGAATGGCGCGTGGCCAGGCCGCCGGCGACCACCGCGCAGGCGGCGACCAGGGCGGTGACGCCGATCACGAGCGGACGCTTGTTTGCTTTGTTGGCATTAGTGGACATGGACGGGAACTCCAGATTGATGATTGGGCAGGTCGGTCACCTTGCGCTTGTCGCGCGCGTGGACCATGCTGAAAACGACGGGGACGAAAACCAGGGTGGCGATGGTCGAGAAGATCAGGCCGCCGATCACGGCGCGGCCCAGCGGGGCGTTCTGCTCGCCGCCCTCGCCCAGGCCGAGCGCCATCGGCAGCATGCCGATGATCATGGCCAGCGCGGTCATCAGGACCGGGCGGAAGCGCACGTAGCCGGCTTCGAGCGCGGCGGCGTAGGCGTCGCCCAGTTCCGCCAGGCGCTCGCGCGCGAAGCTGATCACCAGCACCGAGTTCGCGGTCGCGACGCCCATGCACATGATCGCGCCGGTCAGCGCCGGCACCGACAGCGTGGTGTGGGTCGCGAACAGCATCCAGACGATGCCGGCCAGCGCGGCCGGCAGCGCCGACACGATCACCGCCGGGTCGAGCCAGGACTGGAAGTTGACCACGATGAGCAGGTAGATCAGGCCGACCGCGCCGAGCAGGCCGAACAGCAGGCCGCTGAACGCGCGTTCCATCGTGCTGACCTGGCCCAGCATCTGCACGGTGGCGCCCTTCGGTGCTTCGGCCTTGGTGTCGGCCAGCACCTTGCGGATGTCGGCGGCGACGGCGCCGAGGTCGCGGTCTTGCGTGGTCGCGTGGATCTGCACCATCGGCGCCACGTCGTACTGGCTGACGATCGCGCTGGCGTTATCGCGCGAGATGCTGGCGACCGCGCCCAGCGTGGCCGAGGCGCCGCTGCCGTTGCCGACCGGGAGGTTCGACAGCGCGGCCAGCGAATCCAGGGTCGCTTGCGGCGTCTGCATCACGATCGGGTAGCTCACGCCGTTCTGCGGATTGAGCCAGTAGGTCGGCGCGACCTGGCTGCTGCCGGCCAGGTTCACCACCATGCTGTTGGTGACGTCGCGGGTGGTCAGGCCGAGCAGCTGGGCCTGGGTACGGTCGACGTCGACGTTGAAGGTCGGCGCGCGCTGCGATTGCTGGATGCGGGCGTCGGCCACGCCGGGGATCGCGCGGATGCGTTTCAGCAGCTTTTGCGCGTAGGCGTAGTTGCCGTTGATGTCGCGCCCGCGCACCTGCACGTCGATCGGCGCCGGCGAACCGAAGTTCAGGATCTGGCTGACGATATCGGCCGGCGGGAACGAGAAGGTCGTGTCCGGGAACTCCTTGGGCAGCACCACGCGGAGTTTACGCACATAGTCGGCGGTCGGCGCGTGCTCTTCGCCGAGCGCGATCTGGAAGTCGCCATCTTGCGAGCCCATGGTGCCGGTGTTGTTGTAGGTGAGGTTGATCGAGGACGCCGGCAGGCCGATGTTGTCGACCATGGTCACGATGTTCTCGCTCGGGATCACGCGCCGGATCGCCTTGTCGATCTGGGCGAAGCGCTGCGCGGTTTCCTCGGCGCGGGTGCCGACCGGGACGCGCGCGTGGATCAGCACCTGGCCCGAATCGACGGCCGGGAAGAAGTTACTGCCCAGGAAAGGCACCAGCGCGAACGAGGCGAACACCACGACCAGGAAGCCCAGCACGAAGCCCTTCCGGTTGCCGAGCGCGCCCTGCAGAATGTTGCGGTAGCGGTGGCGGATGCCCTCGAAGCGCGCCTCGAAGCCGCGCTGGAAGCGCACCAGCGGGTTGCGGGTGGGCGCCGGGCCATGCTCGCCGTGCGCCACGTGGGCTTTCAGCAGGTAGTTGGCCATGGTCGGCACCAGGGTGCGCGACAGGATGAACGAGCAGACCAGCGCGAAGATCACGGCCTTGGCCATCGGCACGAACAGGAAGCCTGCCACGCCCTGCAGGAAGAACATCGGGATGAACACGATGCAGATGCACAGCAGGGAGACCAGCGCCGGCGTCACGATCTGCTGAGCGCCGTCCAGGATCGCCGGTTCGACCGCCTTGCCCTGCTCCAGGTGCCAGTTGATGTTTTCGATGGTGACCGTGGCGTCGTCGACCAGGATGCCGACCGCCAGCGCCAGGCCGCCCAGCGTCATCAGGTTGAGCGTCTCGCCGGTCGCGGCCAGGGCGATGAGCGAGCCCAGGATCGACAGCGGAATCGAGACCGCGATGATCACGGTCGAGCGCCAGCTGCCCAGGAACAGCAGGATCATGATACTCGTCAAGCAGGCCGCGATCGCGCCCTCGGTCGCCACGCCTTTCACGGCAGCGCGCACGAACACCGACTGGTCGTTGATCGGCACCACCTGCAGCGCGTCGGGCAGGCCGGCCTTCAGGCTGGCCAGCTTGGTGCGCACGCCGTCCACGATCGCCAGCGTCGACGCGGAGCCGTTCTTCAGCACCGACATCAGCACCGAGCGGCCGCCGTCGACGTGGACGATATTGGTCTGCGGCGCGTTGCCGTCGTGGACGTCGGCGACGTCGCTCATATAGATGGTGGCGCCATTGACCACCTTGATCGGCAGGCGCGCCAGGTCTTCGATCGCCGACGGCGCGCTGTTCAGGTTGATCGTGTATTCGAGGCTGCCGATTTTCTGGGTGCCGACCGGGGTCAGCACGTTCTGCGCGGCCAGCGCGTTGGCGATGTCCTGCGCCGACAGGCCGCGCGCCTGCAGCGCGTCCGGCTTGACGTCGATCTGCACCTGGCGCTGTTTGCCGCCGTACGGCAGCGGAATCGCGGCGCCCGGCACCGTCACCAGCGGCGTGCGCACGGTGTTCAGGCCGAGGTCATACAGCTGCTGTTCCGACAGGCCCTTGCCCGACAGCGCCAGCTGCAGGATCGGCACGGTGGCGGCGTTGTAGTTCAGGATCAGCGGCGGCGTGACGCCGGCCGGCATCTGTTTCAGCAGCGCCTGCGAAACCGCCGTCACCTGCGCGTTCGCCACTGCGATGTCCACGCCGGGCTGGAAGAAGATCTTCACGACCGAGATGCCCGGATAGGTGTTCGCTTCGATGTGCTCGATATCGTTCACCGTGGTGGTCAGCGCGCGCTGGTACAGCGTCGAGATGCGCCCGGCCATCTGGTCGGGCGGCAGGCCGGTGTACTGGAAAGCGACGGCGATCACCGGCATTTTGATGTCGGGGAAGATATCGGTGGGCGTGCGCATCGCTGCGAGCGGTCCGATGATGAGGAGCGCAAGCGCCAGCACCACGAAGGTGTAAGGCCGCCGCAGCGCGGTGTGGACAAGTCCTAGCAACATGTGAAACTCCGGACGATGGATGAATGCAGTCTGCAAGGGGCTTTACGAGCAATTGCCGTCAATTGCACGTAATTACAGCTCAACTGCTGCGAAGCCACATTACAAACCCGTTACTATCCGACAAAATCGGGTTTATGGCTAGAGCCTGGAAGGTCTAAAACCCTGTCATTTTGCACTGCAACGCAAATTTCTGCTGACGCGGGAGTCATTTTCCCAAGGCGGTAATGACGAACGTGACATGACCTGGAGGCGATGCCACAAAACGTACACAGTTCGTTACGAAAGCGTCGTGTAAACAACGACTTAGCATTCGCTCCGAAATGACTCAGAAGAGCGCGCCCTGGGGACTGGTGAGACGCGCGAAACTGTCGCCGAGGAAGGGCAGGATGGCATCGGCGACCGGCTCGAGCTGGCGCGTCAGGTAATGCTCGTAGTCGATGCCGGCACGCGGCACATTCAACCCTGGCTGCGGCATCGACTCGATCACGTCGAGCGGCTCGGGCCCGGACAGCAGCATCACGTAGCGAATCCAGCCGCCGCTGCGGTACTGGGCCGGGCGGCCCTGGCGCTGGTGGAACTCGTCGGCGACGCGGGCCGCGCGCACGTGCGGCGGCACGTTGCGCTCGTACTCGGCCAGCGGCCGGCGCAGGCGCTTGCGGTACACCAGCTGGGCGTCGAGATCGCCGGCCAGCAGGCGCGCCACGGTGTCGCGCACATAATCCTCGTATGGCTCCTTGCGAAAGATCCGTTCGTACAGGCCTTGCTGGAAGCGCTGGGCCAGCGGGGTCCAGTCGGTGCGTACCGACTCCAGGCCCTTGTAGACCATCTCCTCGCTGATGGCGCCGTCCTTTCCCTCATGACGCACCAGGCCGGCGTAGCGCTTCTTGCTGCCCTCTTCCGACCCGCGCACCGTCGGCATCAGGAAGCGCGCGAAGTGCACGTCGAATTCCAGCTCCAGCGCCGACTCGAGCCCGAGCTCGTCCTTCAGGTGCGTGCGCCACCAGCCGTTGACGCGGTCGACCAGGTCCTGGCCGATGCGGCGCGCGTCGTTCTCGAGATGCGCGTGCCCGAGCCAGACGAAGATCGAGTCGGTGTCGCCATAGATCACCTGATAGCCCTGCTCCTCGATCATCATGCGCGTGCGCAGCAGGATGTCGTGCCCGCGCATCGTGATCGACGAGGCCAGGCGCGGGTCGAAGAAGCGGCAGGCCGGGGTGCCGAGCACGCCGTAAAAGGCATTCATGATGATCTTCAGCGCCTGCGACAGCGGCGCGTTCTTATCGACCTTGGCCGCCTCGCGCCCGGCCCATACGCGAGTCACGATGCCGGGCAGGCAGTGCTTGATGCGCGAGAAGTGCGCGCCGCGGTAGCCCGGCACCGTGTCCTGTTCGCGCCCCTCGTCCACTTCACGCAAACCCTCGACCAGCCCGACCGGGTCGATCAGGAAGGTGCGGATGATCGACGGGTACAGGCTTTTATAGTCCAGCACCAGCACCGAATCGTACAGGCCGGAGCGCGAATCCATCACGAAGCCGCCCGGGCTGTCGCCGCCGGCGACGTCGCCGATGTTCGGCGCCACCAGGCCCTGGCGGTGCATCAGCGGCATATATAAGTGTTCGAACGCCGCCACCGAGCCGCCGCTGCGGTCGGCCGCCAGCCCGGTCACGCTGGCGCGTTCGAGCAGGAAGGGAAACAGGCCGGCCTTGTCAAAAATGCGCGTGACCAGCTCGCAGTCCTTGAGGTTGTAGCGCGCCAGCTGCGGCTTGTCCTCGTTGAACATGCGGTCGATCTCGGCCATGCGGTCGTACGGGTTGCCGATCTCCTTGCCTTCGCCCAGCAGCGTCTGAGCGACGTTCTCCAGGCTGAAGGACGGGAAATTCCACGTCGCCGATTGCAAGGCCTCGATGCCGTCGATTACCAGGCGGCCGGCGATGCCCCACAGGTAGCGCCCTCCTCCAGCGCGTTCGCGCCACTCGATCGCCGAGCCGTCGCGTCCCAGCCGCAAGGGCCGGTTGTGGCGGTCGGCGTGCTCCTGCAGCACACGCAAATCGAAATTGATCACGCTCCAGCCGATGATGACGTCCGGATCGTGCCGGACGAACCAGTCCTCCATCGCGTCCAGCAGCTCGAGGCGGGTAGCGCGGTAGGCGAGCTCGAAGTCGACCTGGGCGCGGCTCGCGGGCGAGCCGTTTTCCGGCCCCAGCATGTAGACCACACGCTGGTCGCAGCCCTCCAGGCCGATCGAACGCAGCTCGCCCTGCATCGTCGTTTCGATGTCGAGCGAGACCGTGCGCAGCTTGGGCCGGTAGCCATGGTCCGGCTTGAGCTGGCCGCTCACGAACAGGCGCGCGTCCCCGGGCGCCGGCGTGCCGGTGAACAGGACGGAGGCGGTGATGAAGCGCTCCATCAGGTAGCGGTCGGTCGGACGCACGTCGGCCTCGAATACGTCGACCCCATGCTCGCGCAGGCGTTTTTCCAGCCGCATCAGGTGGCGGTAGCTCTTGCAGTACAGGCCGAGTACCGGACGGTGCTGGAAGTCGGCCAGCGCCAGCTCGCGCAGCTCGACACCGCGCTCGCGCGCCAGCAGGCTCTCCAGCGTGGCGCGCTGCTCGGCCGGGACGAAGGCGACGGCGCTGGTCGGCGCCAGGCGCACGCGGCACGGGCCGTCCTCGGTGGCGAGCCAGAACTCGGCCTCGACGCCGTCGTCGACATCGCGCCAGTGGCGGGTCAGCAGGAAGCCGGTGCGCGGCGCCGGTGCGCTGTGCGGATCTTGGTCGTCCATGTCAGGATGATACGCTCAAGGGACGCTCGTGGCGCCTGGATCGGCCCGCAGCGCGTCGCCGCCGTAGCGCGCCAGCTCGGCATCGAGAAACCCGGCGCGGCGGCGCGCCTCGACGTTGAACGGGCCCTTCAGCACCGGTGCCTTGTACTGGAGCGTGAGCGCGTCGTAGGTCGACACCGGCTCCAGGCCGCGCAGATCGCACAGGTAAAAATACCAGCGGTTGCCGATCTCGACGTGGCCGACTTCATCCGCCAGCAGCACGTCGAGGATGGCGGCCGCGGCCGCATCGCCGGCCTGGGCCAGCTTGGCGCGCAGCGGCGGGATCGCGTCCAGGCCGCGCGCTTCCATCGTGCGCGGCACCAGGGCCATGCGCGCCAGCACGTCGCCACTGGTCTTGGCGACCATCTCCCACAGGCTGTCGTGGCCGGGAAAATCGCCGTAGGCGTGGCCCAGCGTGCCCAGGTGCCCGTTCAGCAGCTCGAAGTGCAGCGCTTCCTCGGCCGCCACACGCAGCCAGTCGGCGTAGTAGGCGTCGGGCATGGCGGGAAAGCGCCAGATGGCGTCCAGCGCCAGGTTAACGGCGTTAAATTCGATGTGGGCCAGTGCGTGGATCAGCAGCGCGCGGCCTTCGACCGTCGCCATCGAGCGGCGTCCGAGCAGCTTGGGCGACACCAGTTCGGGCCGCGCCGGGCGGCCGGGAATCGCCCCCGCCGGCCGCAAGGCCGCAACGGCGTCCAGCAGCGTGCGCCCGTCCGCGTGCGCGCGTGCTAGGGCGGCGACGCCGGCGGTCTTGGCGTTTGGCGCGGATTCGGTCAGGAGGGCAAGCGCCTGAGCGCGCAGATCCCGGAGTTGTGGCGGATGCGCCATCGGCAAACCTGTGCTACGAAAAAACGCACAGTGTAGCAGCGCCGCTCGCGCGCCACCAGCCGGGTGCGCCGCCTGCCGCCGCGCGCCGGTTCAAACCTGCGGTCCGCTCCTGGGCACTGGCGACGAAGCGCGCTCGCGCAGCGCTTGATCGTCGCCTGCCCCCGCGTCGCTCGCCTGTTCGTCCTTGAGCTCCCTGCCGAGGAAGTAATTCAGCGCGGTCCGGATCACGGCGATCGCCGCCAGCTTGCCGATCCGGTCCCAGGTCGGCGCTACCGAGGTCGACAGGACGTCCGCGGCCAGCTGCAGTTCCAGCGCCAGCGTCAGGTAGCGCGCGAATGCGAGGCGGATCGGCACGAAGCTGCCGCCGCCCGCCAGGACGTAACGCGCCAGTCCGACCACCACCACGATGACGCCGGCCGCGATCACCAGCGCGCCCAGGCTCTCCACGGCCAGGCGCAGCCAGTCCACGCCTGCCCTGACCTGCTCTTCGACACCTTCGAACACCCGCTTCCCCTGCTCTGCCGCGACAACTCAGGTATAAATGAAATCCGGCGCCGCCGGCGCACGCATGCACGCACGCACGAGGAATGCTATCGTGCGGCCTGCACACGGGAGACTTCATGAACGACGACATCCATTTTTACGAACCGCGCCAGGGCCACGGCCTGCCGCACGACCCCTTCAACGCCATCGTCGGGCCGCGTCCGATCGGCTGGATCGCTTCCAAAAGCGGCGCCGGCATCCTGAACCTCGCGCCCTACAGCTTCTTCAACGCTTTCAATTACATCCCGCCGATCCTGGGCTTTTCCAGCATCGGCTGGAAGGATTCGGTGCGCAACATCGAGGAGACCGGGGAATTCGTATGGAACCTGGCCACGCGCGACCTCGCCGAGCGCATGAACCAGACCTGCGCGGCGGTGCCGCCGGACGTCGACGAGTTCGCGTTGGCCGGACTCACGCCGGCGGCGTCGCGCCTGGTTGGCGTGCCGCGCGTGCTCGAGTCGCCGGTGGCGATGGAATGCCGCCTGACCCAGCTGATCCAGCTGCAGCGCGCGGACGGCGCACAGGTGCCGACCTGGCTGGTGCTGGGCGAAGTGGTCGGCGTGCACATCGACCGGCGCCTGTTGAAGGATGGCGTCTACGACACCGCCGCCGCCGGTCCGATCCTGCGCGGCGGCGGCCCCGCCGATTACTTCAGCATCGGGCCGGAGCAGCTGTTTCGCATGTTCCGTCCGCAGTGAGGTGATAAAAAACCCCGCCGCGGCGGGGTTGTCGATACTGACGATAGGCAGACGCCGGCCGCGCTCAGCGCTGCACCGGCGGCACGCTGCCCGAACCCTGTTGGCCCTGGCCCTGGGTGTCGGACTGGGTTGCACCGGTGCCGGCGCCGATCGACTGCGAGGTGCCGGTGCCGCTCATGCCGGCGCCGGTGGCGCCGCTCGCGCCGTTCATGCTGCCCGTTGCGGTCGACGACGGCTGGCCGCTCATGCCGCTGTTCACGGCGCCGCTCATCGAGCCGCTCATCGAGCCGCTCATCGAGCCGGATTGCTGGGCGCCCGACATCGTCTGCGGCTGCTGGCCCGCGCTGCCGGTGGCGCCCATGCTGCCGCTGTTGCCCATCGATTGCGAGTTCAAGCCCATCCCGCCGGACTGGCCGATGCTCGAACTCGACTGGCCGATGCTGGAGCTGGACTGGCCGATGCTGCTCGAGCCCGACTGCGATCCCGGCTGCGATCCCGATTGCTGGGCGCCGGACAGGGTTTGCGGGGCCGCGCCGGAACCGGTCGTGCCGGCCGCGCCCGAGCCGCCGTACGCGCTCGTGCCCGCGGCGCCGCTCGAACCCATGCCTGAGGCAGTCTGGCCGCCCAGGCCGTCGACCGTGGTGGTCGAGACGATGCGCTCGCTCACCTCGGACTGCGGGGCGTTGGCCACCAGCTGGCGGACGTTGGCGCTGTCACGCTTGTAATTGGCTTGCGCTTCCTTCAGGCAGGCCGCCTTGCCCGACTTCTGGTGCTTGCAGGCCGCGGTCTGGTCGGCGTAGGCCGCGCTCAGTTCCTTCTTGAGGACCGCCGTGCGTTGCGCCTGGGTCGAATCGGCCTTGTACCAGCGGGCCGGATCGCCTTTGTGTTGGGTCTGGGCCGCCGTCGCTGCGGTGCTGCCGGCGCACAGGATGCAGGCCACTGCGACCATGCGCGATAGGGATAGCTGTTTCATTGTCAACCTCCTGATATCGATGGGTAAGTGCGCCCGGAAGCGCTCTGGAGGGCACTCGCGCGGCAGGCGCGGACGCGCCCTCTCCAGTGTTCGTGCGGCCAGTATAGGCGCGCACGCGATGCGCGGATGTGGTCTGACTAACAATACGCGGCAATTTCCAACGGACTCTCCCTGAGAAGATTTCGTGGCAAAAAAAGCATACGGAATAGAAAGTTTCTAATATTTCAGCTAATCTAGCCGCGACGGCTGTGTGCGCTAACATGGCCGTGGACGGCCCGCGGCTGGCAAGCTCCGCGGGACGGTATATAACAGCAGCCGCACGATCGGATGCAATACGAGACAACGCTTCGCGCCTATGAAACTCTTTTCCTCGCTGGATTCTTTCGTCTTCCTGGTGTATTTCCTGGTGGTGGCCGGCTATGGCCTGTGGGTCTACCGCCGCAAGAAATCTTCTGCCGGCGCCTCGGCCTCGCACGATTACTTCCTGGCCGAAGGGTCGCTGTCGTGGTGGGCCATCGGCGCCTCGCTGATTGCGTCCAACATCTCGGCCGAGCAATTCATCGGCATGAGCGGCTCGGGTTACAAGATCGGCATGGCGATCGCCGTGTACGAACTGATGGCGGCCGCGACGCTGGTGATCGTGGCGATCTTCTTCATGCCGGTCTACCTGAAGAACAAGATCTACACGATGCCGCAGTTCCTGGAGCAGCGCTACGGCAAGGCGGTTGCGACCACGATGGCGATCTTCTGGCTCGGCCTGTACGTGGTGGTCAACCTGACCTCGATCCTGTACCTGGGCGCGCTGGCCATCGGCAGCATCGCCGGCCTGGGCGTGCTGCCCTGCATGGTGTTCCTGGCGCTGTTCGCGGCCGTGATCACGCTGGGCGGCATGAAGGTGATCGGCTACACCGACGTGATCCAGGTGACCTGCCTGGTGATCGGCGGCCTGGTGACGACCTTCATCGCGCTCGAACTGGTCGCCAAGCTGGGCGGCGGCGGCGGCGCCCTGCAAGGCGCCACCACCCTGTTTCACAGCGCGCGCGAACACTTCCAGATGGTCATCCCGCGCGGGAACCCGAACTACATGGACCTGCCGGGCCTCTCGACGCTGATCGGCGGCATGTGGATCGTCAACCTGAACTACTGGGGCTGCAACCAGTACATCACCCAGCGCGCGCTCGGCGCTGACCTACCGACCGCGCGCAAGGGCCTGCTGTTCGCGGCCTTCCTCAAGCTGTTGATGCCGGTGATCGTGGTCTTGCCCGGCATCGCCGCCTATGCGCTCGACAAGTCGGGCGCGCTGGGCGACGCCATGCGCGCCGGCGGCGAACTCAATCCCGACCGCGCCTACCCGACCCTGCTGGCATTGCTGCCGTCCGGCCTGAAGGGCGTGGCGTTCGCGGCGCTGACCGCGGCGGTGGTGGCCTCGCTGGCCGGCAAGGCCAACAGCATCGCCACCATCTTCACGCTCGACATCTATAAGAAGAACTTCAACCGCGAGGCGAGCGAAGCGAAGATGGTCTGGATCGGCCGCATGACCGTGGTGGTGGCGTTGGTGCTGGCAGTGGTGATCGCGCCGCTGATGGGCATCGACAAGAAAGGCGGCTTCCAGTACATCCAGGAATACACCGGCTTCGTTTCCCCGGGAATCCTGGCGATGTTCCTGCTCGGTTTCTTCTGGAAGAAGACGACCGGCGCGGCGGCCATGTTCGCCACCGTCGGCGGGCTGGTGTTTTCGATCGTCCTGAAATTCCTGCCGCAGATGATCGACCTGCACTTCCTCGCGCCGATCGGTTTCGCGGTCGACAACGGTTCGGGCGTGTACGAGATCCCGTTCCTGGACCGCATGTTCATCGTGTTCTGGGTCGTGGTGGCGGGCATGGTCCTGATCAGCACCCTGGGCGCACGCGAAAAAGGAACCCGCCCGCTGCAGGTCGACCGCAAGCTGTTCCACGTCGATGGCGCCTTCGCACTCGGCTCGGCGGTGGTGTGCGTGCTGGTGGCGACGATCTACGGCATGTGGTGGTGAGCGTGGACGCGGCGATGTTCGCGCAGCGCCCGTCCCGCTCTCGCCTGCCGGCCCTGGCCTGCGCGCTGGTGTTCGGGGCCGCCGGCGCGGCTGCATCCGGCGCCGACGGCGTCCCGGCCCGCGCGGCGCCGAAGGACGATCCGAACAGCGTCTGGGTGACCGGTACGCGCGACCCCTCGTCCTGGGTGCGCGCCGAAAGCCCGCATTTCGTCGTGCTGACCGATACCAGCGCCGACACCGCGACGCGCCTGCTGACCCAGCTCGAACGCCTGGACGAACTGCTGCGCCTGTACGCGGCGCCGATCCGCAAGGCCGACGGCGGCGTCGGCCAGAAGCTCACCCTGTACTACCTGGACGGCAAATTCGGCTTTCAGCGCTTCGCCCCGGGCGGGTCCGAGCTGGCGGTCGGCCTGTTCAACAGCTGCGCCGGCGGCGTGCTCGGGGTCGGCATGCAGGTCGGTCCGATCGAGGCCCTGAGCGATGCCGAGCTGGCCAAGGCCCCGCTCGAACAAGGCCTGTCGTTCCTGTTCGAGGCGTATGCCCGCCACTTCCTGTTCCGCCACACCGACGTGCGCGCACCCGCCGCGCTGATCGACGGCCTGGCGAAGTATTTTTCGGCCGTGCGTTTTTCCACGCGCCAGATGGTGATCGGCCGCTACCCGACCGGCATCGGCCGCTATTTCGCCCTGCTCGACGAAGGCTACAAGCACGAGGCGGACTACACCGACGTGTTCGCGCACACCTACGCGCCCGACCGGGACTTCGACGTGAACATGCGCGCGCGCATCAAGTGGCTCGAGATCGAGGCGCGCGCCTGGACACTGGCCCATTACATGCTCTCGACCGCAGACCGGCGCGCGCGCATGACCACCTTCCTGGATGCCGTCCATCACGGCGAGGCGCCGCTGCCGGCGTTCGAGCGCAGCTACGCGATCGCAGCAGGTGCGCTCTCGGACACGATGTGGCATTACCGCCTGAGCGCCAAGACGCTGCGGGTCGAGCTGCCCTCGAGCGACCCGGCGCCGGTCTCGACCCGCGTGCTGTCGCGCGCCGCCGGCGAATTCGTGCTGGCCGAGGCGCGCCGCGCCAGCTGCCCGGGCGCGTCCGCGATGGACGCCCTGCTGCGCAGCGCGACCGTGCAGGCAGCACGCATGGACAACAGCGACGCCGCGCGCGCTGGCATCGTACGCATCCAGGTCGATGCCGGCGACCTCGACGCCGTCCAGCAAGCCTTGCCGGCATTGCGGCGCGAGGCCGCGCGCGATCCCGGCGATGCCGATGCGGCCTATTGGCTGGGCCGCGCCGAGCTGCGCCTGGCGGCGCGCGACCCTGCCCTGCTGGTCGCGGCCGAGGCCGACCTGGCGCGCGCCACGACCCTGCGTCCCGGAGAACCGGCGTTCGCGCTGGCGCGCCTGCAGGCGGCGCTGGCGGCGCGGCCGGAACCCGACCAGGGGGCGCTGGACGCCCTCTTCGCAGCATGGCGCGGCACGCGCGACAACAATGCGCTGGCACGCCAGGCCGTGCTGGCGTATGCCTGGACCGGCGATGCGGTGCGCGCATCGCACGTGCTGCAGGTACTGTCCAACGACAGCCGCGATCCCGACTCCCAGGCCTGGGCCGCACAGTGGCGCGCGCGCCTCGAACACGGCGTGGCGCCGGCGGCGCTGTTCGCCGAGATGCGCCGCCCCCATGACTTCCCGGCGATCCGGGAATGGACGCTCGACCAGGACAGCATCGCGCGCGAAGCCGAACTGCGCAAAGCGAGTGAGAACATGGGCGCCGCGGTGCCCTTCGTACCGCCGATGGCCAACATGCGCTGACGCTTGTTTCGCTTTCTGCGCTAAACAAGTGAAAAGTGTTACTACGCCATGTTAGCGCTCAACATTGCTGATAGAATATTTATCGACAACGAAGACATACCCGGCACCGACCGGGACAGCGCCATTATGGAGACCGCATGACCGCCATCCAACGCCGGGCCCGTCCGGCATCGCCTTCCCATTCCTCCACCCGCCCGCTGCTGCGCACTGCGGTCGCCTTTGCGCTGGCCGTCATGGCCGCCGGCGCCGCCGCGGCGCCGATCGCCACGCTCGACCGCAACGGCGCCTGGGTCTCGGTCGAAGCCTGGGGCCCAAACGTGATCCACGTGACCATCGCCGCCGACAAGGCCGAAGCGCTGAAGGATGCCGGCTACGGCGTCCTCGCCAAGGGCCAGGACAACGGCGGCTTCCGCCACACGGCGGCCCAGGATGGCGACACCTTCACCTCCAACGGCATGACCCTGCACGTGAACGCGGCGCCGCCGCCGCACGTGCCGAGCCAGGGCGAAAAATACTTCGCCCCGAGCCTGGCGCCGGTCGGACTGCAGGTCAAGAACGCGCGCGGCGAGCAAGTCTTGAACATGACCGGCTGGGAGATGGCGCCGCACACGGTGGCCGGCGAGAAGACCTACCAGGTCGGCGCCTCGTTCATCGCACCGGCCGACGAACATTACTACGGCATGGGCCAGAACCAGGAGTCGCTGGGCGCGCTCGACCTGCGCAACCGCGTGATCGACTGCAGCCACTGGTACGAAGCGCCGGGCGGCGAGTCCGTGTGCGTGCCCTTCATGGTCTCGTCCAAAGGCTACGGCATCGTGTGGGACAACCCGTCGAGTACGCGTTTCAAGGCCGCGATCAACGGCAAGACCTCGTTCCAGTCGACCGTGGGCGAGCGCGTCAGCTTCTTCGTCATCACCGGCAAGGCCAGCGATGAGCTGTACGCCGGCTACGCGCGCCTGACCGGCAAGACGCCGATCCCGCCCAAGGCCGCCTTCGGCCTGATCCAGTCGAAAGCGCGCTACGACAGCCAGGACGAAGTGCTGCGCGTGGCGAACACCTACCGCCAGAAGCAGTACCCGCTGGACGTGATGGTGGTCGACTGGTTCTACTGGACCCGCATGGGCCAGATGGACATCGATCCGGCCCAGTATCCGGACCCGGACGGCATGAACAAGAAGCTGCACGAGATGGGCATGCAGTCGATTATCTCGATCTGGCCGCGCTTCGAGACGGCCGGGCGCTATTTCAATGAGCTCGACACCAAGGGCTACCTGCTCAAGGACAAGGACGGCAAGACCGTCGACGGCCTGCCGTTCCGCGCCGACCGCACCGGTGGCCTGATCGACGCCACCAATCCGCAGGCACGCCAGTGGTACTGGGAAAAGGCGCGCGACAACATCCTGGCGCACGGCTTCGATTACCCGTGGCTGGACGAGACCGAGCCGGACCTGGTCCCGGACGGCTCCTATTATTCGATCGGCTCGGGCGACCGCTACCATAACCTGTTCCCGCTGGTGCACGTCGAGGGCGTAGCCGAGAACATGCGCAAGTGGAAGCCGAACAAGCGCGTGCTGGTTCTGTCACGTGCTGCCTATCTCGGCTCGCAACGCACTGGCGCGCTGTTCTGGTCCTCGGACATCGACCCGACCTGGGAAGCGCTGACGCGCCAGATCCCGACCGGCCTGAACATGACCGCGTCCGGTATCGCCCTGTGGGGCAACGACATCGGCGGCTGGCAAGGACTCCCGCAGACCTCGAACGCGACCAAAGCGCCGCTGCTCGATCCGTCGGGGGCGCGCGACGTGGTTGGCCAGAACAACGATTATCCCGAGCTGATGACGCGCTGGTTCGAGTACGGCACCTTCCTGCCGACGCTGCGCATCCACGGCGAACGCAAGCATACCGAGATCTGGGCCTTCGGCAAACCGGCTGAAGACGTGATGGCGCGCTACGACCGTCTGCGCTACCAGCTGATCCCGTATATCTACAGCCAGGCCAAGTTCACCCACGACACCGGCGCGCCGTTCATGCGCGCGCTGTGGATGGACTTCCCGAACGATCCCGAGGTGGCCAACATCGGCACCGAGTACATGTTCGGCCCGGCCTTCCTGGTCGCCCCGGTCACCCAGCAGGGCCAGACTCAGAAAGATGTCTACCTGCCGGCGGGCAGCGACTGGTACAACTTCTGGACCAATGAAAAACTGGCCGGCGGCCAGTGGGTGAAAGTAGCGGCGCCGATCGAGCAGATCCCGGTGTTCGTGAAAGCCGGCTCGATCGTGCCGATGGGCGCCGACATCCAGTCGACCGCCAGCAAGCAGGCGATCGCGCAGGTGCTGGTCTACCCGGGCAAGGACGCTTCCTTCGATCTGTACGACGACGACGGCCAGAGCTACGACTATGAAAAGGACAAGGGCACCAGCACCACGCGCCTGCGCTGGGACGAAGCCTCCGGCAAGCTGAGCGCCGGCGGCGGCGACAAGGCGCTGGGCGCGAACGCGGCCAAGCTGCTCAAAGTGATCGGGCGCTGATCGTGCGCCCCGAGCTCCTCACGCACGCGCGCACGCTCGCGCTGGCGGCCGCATGCGCCTGCGCATTCGCGTCCGCGCCGGCGCAGGCGGCGCAAGCTGCCGGCGACCTTCCGCGCATCGTCGAACGCGACGGCCATTACGCGCTGATGGTCGACGGTGCACCCTACCTGATGCTGGGCGGCCAGGCCCAGAACTCGAGCAACTACCCGGCCGCGCTGCCCAAGGTCTGGGCCGCGATCCGCGACGCCCATGCCAACACGCTCGAAATCCCGGTCGCCTGGGAACAGATCGAGCCGAAGGAAGGCCAGTTCGATTTCAGTTGGGTCGACACCCTGGTCAAGCAGGCGCGAGACAACAAGGTGCGCCTGGTGCTGCTGTGGTTCGGCACCTGGAAGAACACCGGGCCGTCGTACACGCCGGAATGGGTCAAGTTGGATAACCGGCGCTTCCCACGCATGCTGAACAAGGACGGCAAGCCGGACTGCTGCCTGTCGCCGTTCGGCGCCCAGACGCGCGAGGCCGACAAGCGCGCCTTCGTCGCCCTGATGACGCACCTGAAGAAAATCGACGGCGATCGCCATACCACGATCATGGTGCAGGTCGAGAACGAGGTCGGCAGCTACAAGCTGGTGCGCGACCATTCCGCTGCTGCCGAAGCGGCTTACCGCCAGCCGGTGCCGGCCGCGGTGCTGGCGCGCCAGAAGCCGCCCGCCGGCCGTCCGCAGTCGGGCACCTGGCAGGAAGTCTACGGCGACTACGCCGAACAGTACTTCCACGCCTGGGCCATCGCCAGCTACATCGAAGACATCGCCAAGGCCGGGCGCGCCGTGTACGACCTGCCGATGTACGTGAATAACGCGCTGCGTGACCCGGGCACGCCGGGCCAGCCGGCGGCGCCGTTCAAGGACGACTTCGCCAGCGGCGGTCCGACCTTCGACGTGCTCGGCATCTACAAAGCGGCAGCGCCGCACATCGACCTTGCGGCGCCGGACATCTACATGCCCGAGTCGAACAAGGTCACGGCCAACCTCGAACGCTTCCAGCAACCGGGAAACGCCCTGCTGGTGCCGGAGATGGGCAACGCAGCCGGCTATGCGCGCTACGTCTGGCAGATCCTGGGCCGCGGGGCACTCGGCGTGGCGCCGTTCGGGATCGACTATGCCGACTACAGCAACTACCCGCTCGGCTCGCGCTACACCGACAAGCGCATGGTCGAACCGTTCGCGCAAGTGTTCGCGGCGTTCGCGCCGATGGGGCGCCAGTGGGCGCGCTGGGCCTTCGAAGGCCGCACCCACGGCGTGGCCGAGGGCGACGACCGCGCGCCGCAGACCGTCGCGCTGGACGGCTGGACCGCCACCGTGAGCTTCCGCGAATTCCAGTTCGGCGAACGCGCCTGGCTGCACGACAAGAACGACACGCCGCTCGGCACCGAAAAACCGAACGGCGGCCTGGCGCTGGCCCAGCTGGGGCCGGATGAATTCGTCGTGGTCGGCCAGCACGCGCGCCTGAAGGTGACCGGCGCCGGATCGAACGCCGGCAAGCCGAGTCTGTGGGCGCGCGTCGAAGAAGGCCATTTCGAACCGGACGGGCGCTGGGTCATGGAGCGGGTCTGGAATGGCGACCAGACCGACTACGGCCTCAACCTGCCGGCCACACCGACCGTACTCAAAGTCCGCATGGGCAGCTACTAGCAATGATTAAAACAGCCTGACAAAAACAACGATGGAGACCACACGATGAAAACCGCATTCAAACCGACCCGCTGGGCACTGGTGCTGGCGACCGCCTTTGCCGTCCAGTTCCCAGCGCACGCGGCCGACAACGCCGCCGCCTCGGCCAACGCCGAAGCGCGCGCCGCGCAATTGGTCAGCCAGATGACCCTGGACGAAAAAATCGGCCTGGTGTTCGGCCACTTCGGCTCGGACCAGGCCGGCAAGCCGCCGGTTGCCGGCGTGCGCCCGCAGTCGGCCGGCTACCTGAAAGGCATCGACCGCCTGAAGATCACGCCGCAATGGCAGACCGACGCCGGCATCGGCGTGGCCTCGCAGCCAGGCAAGAAGCCGCGCGAGCGCACCAGCCTGCCCTCGGGCATCGCCACCACCGCGACCTGGAATCCGGAGCTGGGCTTCCAGGGTGGTGCCATGATCGGCAACGAGGCGCGCCTGTCGGGCTTCAACGTGATGCTGGCCGGCGGCACCAACCTGACGCGCGAGCCGCGCAACGGCCGTAACTTCGAATACGGCGGCGAAGACCCGCTGCTGGCCGGCGTGATGGTCGGCGAGCAGATGCGCGGCATCCAGTCGCAGCACGTGGTCTCGACCATGAAGCACTACGCCTTCAACGACCAGGAGACCGGGCGCAACATCCTCGACGCCCACATCGGCGAACAGGCCGGCCGCATGTCCGACCTGCTGGCCTTCGAGATCGCGATCGAGCGTGGCAAGCCGGGCTCCGTGATGTGCTCGTACAACCGCGTCAACGGCGACTTCGCCTGCGAGAACGACTGGATCCTGAATAAAGTGCTGAAGGGCGAATTCGGCTTCAAGGGCTATGTGATGTCGGACTGGGGCGGCACCCACTCGACCGTCAAGGCGGCCATGAACGGTCTCGATCAGCAGTCCGGCTACCCGTTCGACAAGTCCAACTACTTCGAAGGCGCACTGAAGGAAGCGGTGCTGGACGGCCAGGTGCCGGTCGCGCGCCTGGACGACATGGCCAAGCGCGTGCTGTGGGGCCTGGCATCAAGCGGCGCGCTCGACAATCCGGTCAATGACGAACCGACCAAGATCGACTACGCGGCGCATGCGCGCACCTCGCAGGCGGATGCCGAAGAAGGCATCGTGCTGCTGAAGAACCAGGGTGGCGTGCTGCCGCTCGCGCCGAACCTGAAACGCATCGCCATCATCGGCGGCCACGCCGACAAGGGCGTGCTGTCGGGCGGTGGCTCGGCCCAGGTGTATCCGATCGGCGGCATGGCGGTGCCCAACGAAGGCCCGAAAGAGTGGCCGGGCCCGATGGTATTCCTGCCGAATTCCCCGATGAAGGCGCTGGCCGCACGCACCAAGGCCAAGATCACTTATGACGAAGGCCGCGATCCGGCCGCTGCCGCGCGCGCCGCGCAGGGCGCCGACGTGGTACTGGTGTTCGCGACTCAGTGGACCTCGGAAGGCAAGGACGTGCCGAACCTGTCGCTGCCGAACAACCAGGACGCTATGATCGCCGCAGTGGCCAAGGCCAATCCGCGCACCGTGGTCGTGCTCGAAACCGGCGGTCCGGTCACCATGCCATGGGTCGACAGCGTCGCCGGCGTGGTCGAAGCCTGGTTCCCGGGCACCAACGGCGGCGAGGCGATCGCGCGCGTGCTGAGCGGCGAGATCGACGCCTCGGGCCGCCTGCCGCTGACCTTCCCGCTGAATGAAACCCAGCTGCCGCGTCCGAAGCTGGACGGCATCGGCCTGGCCCAGGACACCCGCTTCGACGTCGACTACACGATCGAAGGCGCGGCCATCGGCTATAAATGGTACGACCTGAAGAACATCAAGCCGCTGTTCGCGTTCGGTTCGGGGCTGTCGTACACCAGCTTCCAGTTCAACGGCTTGAAGGCGGAAGCGGCGGACGGCGCGATCCGCGTCAGCTTCAACGTCGCCAACGGCGGCCAGCGCGCCGGCAAGGCGGTGCCGCAGGTGTACGTATCGAAAGTCGGCGGCGGCTGGGAAGCGCCGAAACGCCTGGGCGGCTGGGACAAGCTGGCGCTCAAGGCCGGCGAAAGCCGCAGCAGCACCGTCACCATCGACCCACGCACGCTGGCCGTGTACGACACCGCATCGCATACCTGGAAGATCGCCGCCGGCGACTACCAGGTCACGCTAGCCACCGCGGCCGACGCGCCGGTCGCGAACGTCATGGTGCGCCTGCCGGCGCGCGAGTTCAAGCCGGGTCCGCGCTGATGCGCATGCGCTGACCGGACCATACCGGGCATCTTCGTCCCATGGGGGGACTTTGGAGGGCGTCGACCGCAAGGCTGGCGCCTTTTTTTTGCCCGGCTCCGCAATCAGCGAGCGGGCGGCAGTGCCTCGACACGTGCGCGCAAGGCATCGGGCACCGGCGCGTCGGGATGCTGCTCGCGAAAGGCGCGCCATGCCGCGCGCGCTTCAATGTCGCGGTGCTGGTCGAGCAAGGCGCTGATGCGTGCCATCGAACTGGCCGGGTCGCGCGCGTCGTACGCAGGGACGGGTTGGCCGCTTCCGTCGGCCGGGGCGCGCCAGTCGCCCAGTTGCAGCGCCAGCGTGACGCCGATCACCAGCACCGCCGCCACCGCCATCGGCACACGCAGATGGCCGAACGGGTTCGATGGGCGCGGCGCTTCCTCGTCGTCGGCGGCGGCGTCCGCATCGGCGGGCGGCGCGCTCATCACCGGATCGTGGGCCACCCGGGCCGGATGGTCGAGCGCCGCGCGCGCCTGCACGTGGATACGCGTGTGCAGGTCCGGCGACGGCGTCTCCGCTGGCAGGCCGCGCAGGATGTTGTCGAGGGCGTCGCGCGTGGCCGTGTGCGGGTCTGGCCCGGTGGCGTCGACGGCCAATTGCGGGCGCAGTTCGCGCAGCGCCTCGTGCAGCCGCGTCTCGACGGTGTCCAGCGGGACGGCGCACAGCAGCGCGATCTCCTCGGGGCCCAGTGCGCCGAAGTGCTGCAGCATCAGCATCTCGCGCTGCTCGTGCGGCAACGCGCGGATGGCCTCGCGCAGCCGGACCGCATGCGCCGGCGCCTCGGCGGCAGCGCCCGACGCGTCATCCCGCAGCGCGCCGGCGATCGTGCCGTCGCGCGTCAGTTCGGCCAGGCGGCTGTGCGCGATCCGGTACAGGAAGGTGCGGAACGAAGCGCTGGCGAGGTAGCGCCCGCGCGCCTCGTGCATCGCCGCCCAGCTGTCCAGCATCAGCTCCTCGACCCGGTCGCGCTGCGGCGCGCACCAGGCGATGAAGCCGTACAGGCCGTGGCCATGGCGGCGGTACAGCGCCTCGAACGCGGCCAATTCGCCGTCGCGGTAGCGCAGGGCCAGGTCTTCGTCAGAGGGTGCAGTCAACATGCGGCCATCATAACATCCACGCTTGCATCGCCGCGCATGGCAGCGGCTCGGATCAAAGCGGCTTGACGAACAACCCGACGGTCAGCGCCACGCCGATGCAGACGATCGCCACCCGCAGCGCCTTCTCGTTCACGCGGCGCAGCGCCAGCGTGCCGAGCAGGCCGCCGATCACCGCGCCGGCGGCCAGCACCAGCGCCTGGCGCCAGTGCAGCTCGGGCGAGGTCACGAACAGGACCACCGCCGACGCGTTCATCACGCCGGCCAGCACGTTCTTGGTGCCGCCGGCGTTGCGCGCCGACTGCCCGGCCAGCGTCAGCGCGGCCATCATCAGGATGCCGATGCCGCCGCCGAAGTAGCCGCCATACACGCCGATCACGAATTGCGCGACGGCGGTGGCGCCCGGTCCGACGTGCAGCGCGCCCTCGGCGCCCGGCTTGCGGAAGAACGAGCCCCAGGTGAACACGGCGGTGGCGAACAGCACCAGCCACGGCACCAGGCGCGCGAACACGTCGGGCGAGGTATGCAGCAACAGCAGTCCGCCGAGCGCGCCGCCGACCAGGCTCAGTACGAACAGTGCCCAGAACGGCACGCGCCCGGCGCCGCTGGCCAGCTTGCGGCCAGCGTAGCCGGCAGTGATCTGGCCGGGGAACAGCGCGACCGTCGAGGTGATGTTGGCCGCCAGCGGCGTCATGCCGGACAGGATCAGCGCCGGCAGCGTCACGAACGAGCCGCCGCCGGCCAAAGTGTTCTGCACGCCGGCCCAGATCCCGGCCAGGAAGACTACCAGCAGCAGCGTCATGACCTGGCTCCGTCGATGCGGCGGCGGGCGGGATCGCGGAGGGCGGTCGGAGTCATGGCGCTGCGGCGCCTGGCCGCGCCGGTGTGTGAAAAGATGTTCATCTTACACCGGCGCAGAGGCTGTCTGCTCGTGCGCGCTCGCGCTCGCGCTCGTGCGCGCGCCTCGCGTCACGCGTGCGCGTGGCTCAGTGGCCGTGCTCGCGGCCGTGGCCATGGCCGCCGTCACCGTCCTGGTGCTGCTGCGGCGCGTCGTGATGTTGCTGCTGGGGTGGGGCGTCATGGTGCTGCTGCGGCGGCGGTGCGTCGTGACGCTGCGGTGGCGGCGCGTCGTGATGCTGTTGCGGTGGCGCGTCGTGATGCTGCTGCGGCGGTGCGTCGTGGCGCTGTGGCTGCGCCGCATCGTGACGCTGCGGCGCTTCGTGGCGTGGCTGGAACGCGGGCGCGGCGTCGCGATGCGGCTGCGGCTGCTGCATGTCGCGGTGCGGCTGGAACGCCGGCACTGTCTCATGACGCGGCTGTGTCATTTCTCGCTGTGGCGCCGCATGTGCTTCGCGCTGCACGGTGCGCACCGCTTCGACCTGGGAAGGCGTGCGCAGATGCATCGACTGCTCGCGCTCCGGCGCCCGATGCTCGATGGCGCCCTGCCCTGCCACGTGCTGGCCGTCGCTGCGCAGCGGGGGCGCTGGTCGCGCCATCGGCGCGACGACTGCTGCCGGACCATGCGCGCCCGGCCCGCCTTCGCGGCCGCCGGCGCGGGTGTCCTGCATGCCCGAGCGGCCGAACGCCTGCCCGGCGCCATGCGGCCCGGCCGTCATTGCGGGCACGCCGGCCGCGCCCGGGCCGTGCGCGAACGCCTGGGCGGGGCGCGCCTCTGCCGGCGCTGCACCCGGCGCGCCGGCCCATTGCTGGCGCTCGGGGCCATGTCCGCGGCCCGGATATGGCGCGCTGGCCGGCGTCAGTCCCTGCGCCGGGCCGCCGGGACCGCGTCCCGGCATGTCCGCCAAACCATGCTGTCCCTGGCCCGGCCGGCCGCCAAATTGCTGACCTGCGAATTGCTGACCGCCGCCCTGCCGGCCAGCGCCCCCATGCAGCGGCGGCACGCCCGGATAGACCCCACCGGCCGGCCGCAGCATGCGCACCGGCACGATGGCGCCCGGACCGAAATCCGGCCGGCCGGCGTGGGCCGCACCGCCTTGCGCGAAGCCGGGTCCGCCATGGTGCATCAGGCCCGGCGGCAGGGTGCGCGCCACCGCCAGTCGCCGCTGCGCCGGCTCGGGCGGGCGTTGGCGCGCCAGCGCCGCGCCGATCCGGCTCTGCGCCAGCGGCCGCGCACCGGGTCCCAGTGTCAACGGTGCGCTCAATGCCATGCGTGGATCGAAGGCGTGGCCGAAGCGCTTGGCCGGCATGGCGCTCGCGAACTGCGCCGCCGGCATCGCCATCAGCGCGCCCGGCACGCCGCGGTTGGCATAGCGGATGCGGTCCGGATGGTCGATGAAGCCGTCCAGGCCGCCGCGCCCGAACGGCGTATTGCTGACGTTGATGCGGGTGACGTAGGGCGCACTGGCGTGGTACCACGGGCGGTACGGCTCGTGCGGGCCGAGCGGGAACCAGCCGACGCCAGGCCCGTCGTTGCGCCCACCCAGTGCCAGCGCGGCGCCGACGAAGGCCACCAGCGCCGGCGCGAACACCGGCCGCTCACGTGCCGGCGCCGGTACCCAGGCCCAGCGGTTCTGGAGGTTGACCCAGCGGCCATAGTGCGAGACCGCATAGCCCCACGGCTGGTCGTCGACCCAGGTCCAGCCCCACGGATCGATCCAGGTCCAGTGGCCGCTCTGGTAAGGCGCCCAATCGGACGCCACCCGGGTCGGCACCCACACCGCGCCGTAGTCGGGCACCTCGCGCCAGGCGCCGTTGTCGTCAAGGTCTTCGTAGCCGACCACGTCGGCCGATACGAAGCGCGCCGACTGCGCGCGGTCCAGGCGCGCGTCGCGCTCGAAGGCCCAGCGGTCGAAATCGTCGTAGGGCTGGACCGGCGCGTTGCCGAGGTTTTGCAGATCCTGGCCGGCGAAGCGGTAGCCCTGGTTCGGGCCGATGCTGTAGGCCTTGCCGTCGCCGTAGACGTCGCCGCCGCCGCGCAGCACGGCGACGTCGGTGCTGGCGCCGTCCGGGCTGACCACGATGCGGTAGTCGCCCGGCGCGCGCGCCACGAAGGCCAGGTTGGGCGTGCCGATTTCGACGACCGTGTTCGGATCGATACGGCGCACGTGCAGGTCGATGCGGCCCTGCGACACCTGCAGCTGGGTCGCGCCTTCGTCGGCGGCCAGCACGGTCAAGAGCGTACCGGCATCCATGCGCGCGACCACCGGCCCGAACTGGGCTTCGTCACGCGCGCCGGCGTCGGTCCAGAGGCGGTCGCCGGCGACCAGCGGGCGGTTCAGCGGGGCTTGCGCCCAGGTGTCGGTGCCGCTTGGCGACATGCTGACCAGGCCGGCCAGCCAGGCGATGCGGCCGGCGCGCGCCGGCGGGTCTTGTGACACCGACTGGGCCAGGGCCGGCAAGGCGCTGGCGCCGAGGGCCAGTGCGACGCCGATGGCAAGCAGGCGCGGCCGCAAGGAAGTGAGGCGTACTGTCATGATCGTGAATTCAGATATGGATGAGTTCACGATAGCGCGCGACAGCGCCGAGCTCGGTTCGGCAGCGCACGTTGTTGCACTGATTAAACAGGCAATGCCTTGCTCAACCCTCGTCGTCCCTGCCGAGGAGCTCGCTGACCCACTCCTGCCAGCCGCAGCGCGGACAGCGACTGATCAGGATGACGGCAAAAAAGGTCGCGCATCCGCCGGCCAGCACGGCCGCTTGCAGCGCGATGTTCGATTCGAGACCGTAGAAGAGGTTCAGCATGGCGTCTCCTTGTTATCGTCGGTTTGTATGTACTGTATTACAAGCGGCGACCGGATGCCAGCCCTTCACGCTAGAGGGTGGTCGTGTACACTACAATCTGGTTCCCAGGCAAGATTTTGGTGCACGCCGCTGCCAGGATGCACAGAATCGGTTAGTCTGTACGGCTAAGCCATGCGACCTTCAACCACTTTCAGCCCAAACAAGATGAGCAAGATGAGCAAGATGAGCGAAACGACCACTTCGACCGAATCAGACAACGGCCTCCCCCTCGACATGATCATCTTCGGCGGAATGGGCGACCTGGCGATGCGCAAGCTGCTCCCGGCGCTGTATTCGGCGTTCCAGCACGGCACCCTGCCCGGCTCGACCCGCATTCTGTCCACCGGCCGCCAGGATTACACGCGCGAGAGCTATCTTGCCCACATCGAAGAGCACGTGCGCGGCTTCGTCCCGGAAGATAACTTCGACGCCAAGTCGTGGGACGGCTTCCTGCAACTGCTGGTGTACGTCAAGCTGGACGTGCAGGCCGCCTCGGACTTCTCGGCACTGGCCGAGGCTTCGCGCAGCGGCGCCCAGCGCGTGTTCTACCTGTCGACCGCGCCCTCGCTGTTCACCACCATCTGCGACAAGCTGGCCGCCACCGGCCTGGTCGACGAACACGCGCGCGTGGTGCTGGAAAAGCCGCTCGGCACCGACCTCGAATCGGCGATCGCGATCAACGAAGACGTCGGCCGCCATTTCGCGGAGTCGCAGATCTACCGCATCGACCATTACCTGGGCAAGGAAACCGTGCAGAACCTGATGGTGCTGCGCTTCGGTAACTCGATCCTGGAACCGCTGTGGCGCGCGCCGAACATCTCGAGCGTGCAGATCTCGGTGGCCGAGGAAGTCGGCGTGGGCAGCCGCGCAGGCTTCTACGACGGCGCCGGCGCGATGCGCGACATGGTCCAGAACCACTTGCTGCAGCTGCTGTGCATCGTCGCGATGGAGCCGCCGACCTCGCTCAACGCAGACGCGGTGCGCGACGAAAAACTCAAGGTGCTGCGCTCGCTGCGCCGCTTCAAGCTGGCCGACATCGCGCGCGACACCGTGCGTGGCCAGTACATCCGCGGCGTCAGCGGCAACCAGGCCGTGCCCGGCTACCTGGAAGAAAAGAACGTCCCCGAGGACAGCAGCACCGAGACTTTCGTCGCGCTGCGCGCTTTCGTGGACACTTGGCGTTGGTCGAAGGTGCCGTTCTACCTTCGCACCGGCAAGCGCATGCGCGCGCGCTCCTCGAAAATCGTGATCGAGTTCGCCAACCCGCCGTTCCCGCTGTTCCAGCAGCATGCCGGCGCGGTCGCCAACCGCCTGGTGATCGAACTGCAGCCGGAAGAAGCGATCAAGCTGCAGCTGATGGCCAAGCAGCCCGGCAGCGGCATGGAGACGCAGCAAGTGTCGCTCAACCTCGACCTGCAGTCGGCCTTCCAGCAGCGCCGCGCCGAAGCCTACGAACGCCTGCTGATCGACGTGGTGCGCGGCCGCCTGACCCACTTCATGCGCCGCGACGAGCTGGAAGCGGCATGGGAATGGGCCGACCCGATCATCGAGGGCTGGCAGACGCTGGCCGAAAAGCCGCATCCGTACGCGGCCGGCACCTGGGGCCCGTCCGAGGCCTTCGCGCTGCTGGCGCGCGACGGCTTCAGCTGGTTCGAATAAGCGCGCGCCTGGCCGCATCCAGGCCGATGCGGCGCCGGCTCACAACAGCACCAGCAGCGCCCCCACGCATAGCCCCACCACGACTAGCGCCGCGCGGTAGGCGTTGCGGTTCCACGCTTTCAAGCGGCGCCGCCAGGCGCCCAAGCCGATCATCGCACGCGACAGTGCGCCCGCCGCGCCGCCGCCGGGCGCGCTTGCCCCCACGTGCGGCGGACTGGCTGCCGTCATCATCGCGCGGCCCAGCGCGTGATTGAGCGCCTGGGCCCAGCGGTAACGCATCGGGCGTTCGATGTCGCACAACAGGATCAGGCGGCTGCGCTCGCCGTCGTTGGCGGCCCAGTGCACGTAGGTCTCGTCGAAGATCATCGCCCCGCCGTCGCACCATTCGTGGCGTTCGCCGTCGACCGCGATCCAGCAGCGGCCGTCGCCCGGCGTGCATAGCCCGAGGTGGTAGCGCATCCAGCCGGCGAAGGGATCGCGGTGCGAGGCGATGCGTCCGCCAGCCGGCAGCTCGGCGAAGGTGGCGACCCGGATCGCCGGGATGGCCTGCAGCAGCGCGACCGTCTGCGGGCACAGCTGCACGGCCGAGTCGTGCACGACGTCGTACCATTTCAGGTAGAAGTACTTCCAGCCCTTGCTGACGAAGGCGTCGAAGTTTGGGTCGCCGCTCGGAAAGGCGTCATGGCGGCGCTTGAGCGCCATCAGCTGGTGTACGTACAGCACCGAGGCGCAAAATACGGTCAACAGGAGCCACTTCATCGTGTCCTCCTTTTCGGCGCATGCGCGCACGCATGCTCGAGCCGTGCCCTGCCACAAGAGCTGGGCTTTGCATGCCCTGGCCGGCAAGGTGGGCGTTGTCGACATGAATGCCGGCGCCGACGCCGAGCTACCGGCGCGACATCCCCGATTGCGCCGCCGCGGCGCCCAAGCGCATGCTCGGGAAAGTGCGTCGTTGCATCGTGCTCCCCCGTGGTCAGTCCGACGAGACCAGTATCCACGGGGAGCGCCCCGGTTCCGATTGACTGGTCGGATCCGGGCCGGTGCGCGTTCAGCGCATTGTCGGCGGCGCGACAATTTGTCGCTTCGGGCTTGCGTTGGCGATGGAGCGTTGGATTCGCGTCATAGAGCGGGTACTGCGCGGGCGGGCTCAGCGCGCCGGCGCGATGCGGCGGTCGCCCAACACGCGCCGGTCCTGCGCCGGGACTGCGGCGTGCGCACCCGCCTGCGCGTGCACACCGACGCGCGCGTGAGAGCGCACGCGCACCGCCTGCATCAGCAGCAGCGCGCCGGTCACGAAGGCATACAGGCTGACCATCCAGATCAGCGTCAGCACGCCCGCGAACGGATACAGGAACACGATCGCGCCGAAGGCGATCGAGGCCAGCCCGGCCAGCACCAGCATCCATTCGCCTTCGATCGCGCGGCGCAGCCGGATCGCAGCGACGATGTCGAGCACGCCGATCACGAGCGCGTTGGCGGCCATGACCAGCACCAGCACGAGCGCGGTGAGCGCCGGCCGCATCACCGCCACCACGCCGGCGCCGATGCTGACCAGGCCGAGCAGCATGACCAGCCACCAGTCGTCCTCGCTGCGCCGATGGCGGATCGCGCCGGCCACCGCAGCCAGGCCGCCGAGCAGCGCATAGGCGGCGAACAGGGCGATCAGCGTCAGCAGGGTCAGGCCCGGCCAGGCCAGCGTCAGCACGCCGAACAGGATGCCGAGCGCGCCGCGCAGGGCCAGCACCCACCATGTGCGTAGAAAAAAGTTGTTCATGATCGTCCCGGAGTCGCCGTGAGGGCGTATCCGGCTTAGACGGGATGGCGCGCCGGCGGTTCCGGCCTCGCGCGCGGTGTCGACCGCTTGCGCCAGAGCCAGGCGTACAGGCCGGCGTTCAGCAGCAGCACCCCGGCGCCCAGCGCCACCTGCAGCGGACGGGTCAGGCCGGCCGGATAGATGGCGGCGGCGACGTAGTGCTCGATGAAGCCGCCGTAGCCGGACTGCCCGGCCAGCATGCGCAGGCGGTTTTCCAGCCAGGTCAGCGGGCAGACCGCGCCGATCGCCTCGATGCCAGCGCCCCAGGCGGCCGCGGCCAGATGCCACGGCAGCAGGCGCGGACGGCGCACGGCCAGCGCGGCCCCGGCCACGACGAACAGGATGAAGCCCAGGTGCAGCAGCAGCACGGCGTCGGCGAGGCAGCGATAAACCATCGTATGTCCATGAAATACGGATCGAGACGGCACGACTGATCGAGGTCAAGCCCAGAGCGCGCCGTCCACCTGAGCTCGATGCAGCGTTCATCAGGAGGGATACGACATGATACGCGACACGATACCTCAGGTGAAACGCAATACGCGAACTGAACCGATGGCGGCCGGGTCAGGCTCGAAGAAGTAGCCGGGAGGCAAAGCGATGGGCCTGGGCGCGGGCAACTTTAACGCCCCGCAAACCCAGGCCCGGTTCGATTGAAAGACGATTGGTGGCGGCGCCGGCTTGGCGTACAGTGCAGTCTACTGATTGAGACGAGGACGCCATGCACGCAAGTCAATCGAACACCATGCAGTCGCTCGGAGTGGAGGCCCTGAAGAACATGGACCGCAGCCGCCGCGAGCGCGGCAAGATGCTGGACCAGGCAGGTTTCTCTCCGCAAACCACGCCCTCGGCCGTCATCCACGCCGAGCCCGGCCTGAACGTGCTGCGCTTCGACGGCGTTGCCGCGCATGCGCTTGCGCACGCAGCCGATGGCGGCGCCGCTGCGCCCGCCGTGCTGCTGGTGCCGGCGCCGATCAAGCGCGCCTACATCTGGGACCTCAGCCCGGACGTCAGCGTGGCGCGCCGCTGGCTCGAGCGCGGCTACCGGGTCTACCAGGCCGAGTGGGCGCCGCTCGCCGACGAATCGATGGATTTCGGCCTGGCCGACTACGCCGACCGCCTGCTGCGCGCCGCGCGCGAAGCGGCCACGGCCGACAGCGGACAAACGCGGGTGGTGGTCGCCGGCCACTCGCTGGGCGGCATCCTGACCGCGATCCACGGTTGTTTGTATCCGGACCAGGTGCGCGCCACCGTGCTGCTCGAGGCGCCGCTGCACTTCGAGCACGACGCCAACTGTTTCGCGCCGCTGGTGCGCGCCACACCGGACGCGCGCCAGATCGCCGCCCGCTTCGGCCACGTGCCCGGCTCTTTCCTCAACATCATGAGCGCGATGGCCGAGCCCCAGGCCTTCCAGTTCGAGCGCATCACGGACCGCTGGCTGTCGATGATGGATGCGCGCGCGCTGGCCACCCACATGCGCGTCGAGCGCTGGACCCACGACGAATTCGCGCTGCCGGGCCGGCTGTTCATCGACATCGTCGAATCGCTGTACCGCAACGACGAGCTGATGCAGGGCACGCTCGTCGTCGACGGGCGCACGGTCGGGCCGCGCGCGCTGCGCACGCCGCTGGTCAGCGTGTACGATCCGCGCAGCAAGGTGATTCCGCCGCAGGCGGTGCTGCCCTTCCACGAGGCGGCGGCCAGTCCGGCCAAGCTGCTGCTCGAGTACGAAGGCGACGTCGGCGTCAACCTGCAGCACGTCGGCGTGCTGGTCGGACGCAGCGCCCATGCGCGCATCTGGCCCACCATCTTCGACTGGCTGGAGGCGCAAGAGGACACGGGGGCAGACGCGAGGCAGAGCGCGCCCCTGCTCGCGGCGGCGCAGCCGGCCTGAGCCAAGAGCCGTGTTGCCGTTGATTCGCTTGCAACATTGTCTATACCAATTTAAGATGTTCGGGTCAGCATTTCATATTCTGGATATTGCCCCGATGAAGCAAGCCAGCGCGTTGCATGATGCCCCTGCACCCGAGCCGCGGCTTTACCGCGTCGTTTCCGACCGTATCGAAGCGCTGATCCGCGCCCAAAACCTCCGGCCCGGGGAGCGCCTACCGTCCGAACGCGAGCTGGCCATCGCGCTCGGCGTCAGCCGCACCTCGCTGCGCGAAGCGCTGATCGCGCTCGAACTGGGCGGCGTGGTCGAGGTGCGCGGCGGCTCCGGCGTCTACGTCAGCGAGCGCGCAGCGGCGCCGGACGCAGCGCCGGCCGCCGGTCCCGGGCCGTTCGAAGTGCTGGCCGCGCGCCGCAGCATCGAAGCCGAAGTCGCGGCGATGGCTGCCAGGAACGCCAGCGCCAGCGCCATCGATGCGATCCTGGTGGCGCTCGAGCAGATGGAACAGCAGCACGAAGACCGCGTCGACCACGAGGCGGCCGACCGCAACTTCCACCTGGCGATCGCACGCGCGGCCGGCAACAGCGCGCTGGTCGGCGTGCTCGAATACCTGTGGAACCAGCGCGGCACGCCGTGGCACAAGATGACCGAAGACTTCCAGACCGAGGCGCTGCGGCGGCAGGCCCTGATCGACCACCGCAGCATCCTGGCGGCGATCGCCGCGCACGACGTCGCCGGCGCGCGCCAGGCGATGCGCGCCCACGTCGACCGCGTCACCCGCACCTTTGCGCGCGGCTGAACCGGCACGCGCGACCACGATCGGCGCAACTGAGAGCGGCTCTCGCGCGAGCGCGCTCAGGACGACAGAGCCGGATAGGTGAAGGCCAGGAAGTGCACCGCGTTGAGCGCGAAGTGAGTCAGAATCGCGCCTTCGATGCGGCGCGAGGCCAGGTAGGCGGCCGCGTAGTGCAGCCCGGCCACGCCAGCCAGCACGACCAGTGCCGGGCCGCCCGCCGCATGCGCCAGCGCGAACAGCAGCGTGGATTCCAGCACGGCCGCCAGCCGGCCATGACGCCAGCGCGACCAGCCACCGGCCATGCGCTCGAGCAGGAAGCCGCGGAAGAACGCTTCCTCGGTCACGCAGGTCGACAGCAGGTTCACCGCCAGGAACGCGCTGGAGAACGGCGTCCACTTCAGGTCCGGACGCACATAGCCCAGGCCCCAGCCGATGCCGAGCACCACGACCAGCGTCGACAGCATCACGGGCCACACGCGGCGCAGCATGGTCAGCCATTCGGCGCCGGCGTCGATGCGGCGGCAGAACACGCCCATCAGCACGATGCCGGCGACGGCCGTGTCGAAGTTGGCGTGCAGCGTGAACGCCGGTGCGTCGGATGAGACATGGATGCCGTTCGCCAGCACGGCGTTATGGAAGCCCGGGATGCGGTGCAGCGCGAACAAAAAGGCAGCAGCGCCAGTCAGGACCAGCAGCAGCGGCCGCCACCACGTGGCGCCGGCGTCGCGCGCCGCCCGGGCCAGCAGCGCGTAGACGACGATGGCGACGAGCGCGCGCCAGTCGAGGTAGCCGCAGGCCAGCCCGGCCAGACAAGCCAGCGCCAGTCCCACGCACCACGCCGGCACGCGCGTGGCGCCGCTGCCGGCCGCCGCGCGCGGTGGCAACGGCAGCGCCGGCGCCCACAGCGCCAGCACCGCGGCCGCCAGCAAGCCGTAGCTCAGCAAGAAACCCACGTTCACGGCTTTCGTCCCATTGCGTGCTCTCCCCGGCCGCAGCGCGGCGTCAGAAACTTGCCCACTCGGCGTTCGGCGCGGCCGACGCCGCTGCGGCGACGGTCAGCGCACGCCCGCCCGCCGGCGCGCGCACGCGGAACGCGCCCACTGCGCGCCCAAGGCTGTCGGCTTCGTCGCGCAGCGCCTGGGCCGCGCTCGCGGCTTCCTCGACCAGCGCGGCGTTCTGCTGGGTCGCCTGGTCCATCTGCGCGATCGCCTGGTTGACCTGCTCGATGCCGGCGGTCTGTTCCTGGCTGGCCGCCATGATCTCGGCCATGATGCCGGTGACGCGGTTGACGCTCTGGACGATCTCGCCCATCGTCGCGCCGGCCTGGTCGACCAATTCGGAGCCGTGGTTCACCTTGCGTACCGAGTCTTCGATCAGGCCCTTGATCTCCTTGGCGGCCGCCGCCGAGCGCTGCGCCAGGTTGCGCACCTCGCCGGCCACGACCGCAAAGCCGCGGCCCTGCTCGCCGGCGCGCGCCGCCTCCACGGCCGCGTTCAGCGCCAGGATGTTGGTCTGGAAGGCGATCCCGTCGATCACGCCGATGATGTCCGCGATGCGCGTCGCCGAGGCGTTGATCGCGCCCATCGTCGCCACCACTTCGCTGACCACCGCGCCGCCCTTGCCGGCAACGTTCGAAGCCGACTGCGCCAGCGCGTTCGCCTGGCGCGCGTTGTCGGCATTCTGCTTGACGGTCGAGGTCAATTCGGTCATCGACGACGCGGTCTGCTCGAGCGCGGCGGCTTGCTGCTCGGTGCGGCTCGAGAGGTCGAGGTTGCCCGCGGCGATCTCGCCGGAGGCGGTGGCGATGGTCTCGGTACCCGCGCGCACGCGCCCGACGATGCCGGCCAGCCCATCGTTCATGTGGTTCAGCGCGCGCATCAGGCGGCCGGTTTCGTCGTTGGCAGCCACGCTGATGTCCTGGGTCAGGTCGCCGTCGGCCACGGCGTCGGCCACGCGCACCGCTTCCTCGAGCGGATCGACGATGCCGCGCACCAGCATCGCGCCGACCACGAGCGCCAGCACCAGGCCCAGCGCCATGCCCGACAGGCACACCAGGCGCACGGTTTCATAGGCCGACTGCGAGCGCATGTCGGCCTGGGCGGCGTCATCGAGCTGCTGCCGGATCAGATCGTCGATGGCGGTGCGGACCGGCACGAACAGCTTGTTCATCGTGCCGTTCACCAGCACGGTCGCGCGCGCGGCGTCACCCTGGCGCAGCGCATCGATGGCCGGCTGCAGCGCCCCGTCGAGGAAGGCCGTGCGGGCCGCTTCCAAACGCTGCGCCTTGGCGCGCTCGGCGTCGTCCATGCTGCTGCGGCTGTAGGCTTGCCACTGCGCGCGGATGACGGCGCCATTCTGCTCGATGTCGGCCAGCAGGCGGGTGCGCTGCTCGGGCTCGGCAGTCAAGGCCTGGGCCACTGCCAGCTGGTTCTGGTTCAGCGCGCGCACGACCTGGTCGAGTTGGCCCATGGGCACCATGCCGTCGGCGTAGGTGGCGTGCATCTCGCGGTTCGCGTGACCCAGACTGAGCAGGCCGATCACCGCGCCGACGACCAGCTCGATGCCGAGCAGCGCGATCACGAAAATCAGGCGAGTACGGATAGTGATGTTCTTGAACATGGAGGAAAGCAAAGCTCGGTTGATGACTGAATTGTGGAAATATCATATACCCATACCGTAAGTAGGGGCAAATCCCCTGATGTGTTCGCGCAAACATGTCGTAGAGCAACAACGCAGCCGGGCGCGATTGTTCATGATTGCTTTGTCACACCCTGGCCCGGAGTCTGGTACAGTGACCGACCTGTCAACCGCAAACACGCGGCGCGCTGCAGCGTCAAGACACTGTGCAGCGCAGCAAAGAATTCAATAAACCGCAAGGAAAACACATGAGTACCGAAAGCAATCTCAACGAGGCAAAAGACACTCAGCTGCGCGCCGACGCGCTCGAATACCACCGTAGCCCGGTGCGCGGCAAGATCGAGGTCGTCGCGACCAAGCCGCTGTCCAACCAGCGCGACCTGTCGCTGGCCTACTCGCCCGGCGTGGCCTATGCCTGCGAAGAGATCGCAGCCGATCCCGCCATGGCGGCCGAGTACACCTCGCGCGGCAACCTGGTCGCGGTGATCTCGAACGGCACCGCGGTGCTGGGCCTGGGCGACATCGGCCCGCTGGCCTCGAAGCCGGTCATGGAAGGCAAAGGCTGCCTGTTCAAGAAATTTGCCGGGGTCGACGTGTTCGACCTGGAGTTGGACGAGAAGGATCCGGACAAGCTGGTCGACGCCATCGCCATGCTCGAGCCGACCGTGGGCGGCATCAACCTCGAGGACATCAAGGCGCCGGAATGCTTCTACATCGAGAAGAAGCTGCGCGAGCGCATGAACATCCCGGTCTTCCACGACGACCAGCACGGCACCGCGATCATCTCCAGCGCCGCCCTGATCAACGCGCTCAAGGTGGTGGGTAAAGCCATCGGCGAAGTCAAGCTGGTCTGCTCGGGCGCCGGCGCCGCGGCGATCGCCTGCCTGGACATGATGGTCAGCCTGGGCGTGCAGCAAAAGAACATCTACGTCACCGACTCCAAGGGCGTGATCTGGCAAGGCCGCGACGCCAACATGGAAGCCAACAAGGCGCGCTACGCGCAGGCGACCGATGCGCGCACGCTGGCCGACATCGTCAAGGACGCCGACGTGTTCCTGGGCTGCTCGACCGCCGGCGTGCTGAGCGGCGAGATGGTCAAGACCATGGCGCGCCAGCCGGTCATCCTGGCCCTGGCCAACCCGGAACCGGAGATCCGTCCGGAAGTGGCCAAGGCCGCGCGTTCCGACGTGATCATCGCCACCGGCCGTTCGGACTACCCGAACCAGGTCAACAACGTGCTGTGCTTCCCCTACATCTTCCGCGGCGCGCTTGATTGCGGCGCAACCCGCATCACCGACGAGATGAAGCTGGCCTGCGTCAGCGCGATCGCGGAACTGGCTGAAGCCGAAGCCAACGACGCCGTGGCCGCCGCCTACGCCGGCCAGGACCTGAGCTTCGGTCCCGACTACATCATCCCGAAGCCGTTCGACCCGCGCCTGATGGCCGCGATCGCCCCGGCCGTGGCCGCCGCTGCCGAAGCCTCGGGCGTGGCCACCCGCCCGATCACCGATATGGACGCCTACCGCGACAAGCTGGGCGAAATGGTCTACCACACTGGCTTCTTCATGCGCCCGGTGTTCGCCAAGGCCAAGGCCAATCCGAAACGCGTGGCCTATGCCGAAGGCAGCGACGGCCGCGTGCTGCGCGCGGTGCAGACCGTGGTCGACGAAGGCCTGGGCCATCCGGTCCTGATCGGCAAGGCGGCCGAAGTCGAACAGGCGATCCGCCAGAACGGCCTGCGCCTGAAGGCCGGCGCCGACTACACGCTGGTCGAAGCGCAAGATGACACGACCCTGCAGGGCGCGCGCATGCTGAAGTCCGGCGAAGTCGACGCGCTGATCTGCGGCATGGAAGGCAGCTACGACAGCCACCTGGTGCACGTCAAGAACGAGATCGGCACCGCCTCCGGCGAAGTGCTGGCCGCGATGAACGCGCTGGTGCTGGACAAGATGACCCTGTTCATCACCGACACCTACGTCAACGATGCGCCCTCCGCGCAGGAACTGGCGACGATCACCAAGCTGGCCGCAAAAGAGATGCGTCACTTCGGGCTCGAGCCCAAGGCCGCCCTGCTGTCGCACTCGATCTTCGGCTCGTCCGAGCGTCCGTCGGCCCAGCGCATGCGCGACGCGCGCGCGCTGCTGGAAAAGGACGCGCCGGACTTCCCGGTGATCGGCGAGATCCACGGCGACGCCGCGCTGTCCGAAGACATCCGCCGCATCTACCAGGGCAAGCACGCCTTCGAATCCTTCTCCGGCAACGCCAACCTGCTGGTGATGCCGTCGCTGGACGCCGCCAACATCACCTTCAACATCCTGAAGGTCTCGTCCGGCAAGGGCGTGACGGTCGGCCCGATCCTGCTCGGTGCGGCCAAGTCGGTGCACATCCTGAGCCCGAGCGCCACCGTGCGCCGCATCGTCAACATGACGGCATTGGCGGTGGCAGAAGTGCGATAGGCACTTCTGCCAAAAGTGCGCTGAAGTTCGGGCTGAAACTCACAGCCCCAGCAGGCGGATCAGTCCCAGGCTGATCGCCCCCAGGCAAGCCAGGGACGCCACCACCACGGTAGTCACCCTGGCGCCGGCGCGCAACACCGCGCGCGCATCCACGCCCAGGCCGAGGGCCGCCATCGAAGTCACGGTCAGCACGTTGGCCGCGTCATGGGCCGGGGCCAGCAGCGCGTGCGGGATCCAGTCCAGCGTGCGCAGCCACAACAGCAGCAGGAAGCCGGCGATGAACCACGGCACCAGGTGCTGCAGCGACAGCTTGTGACCAGTCCCGCCCGCGCCGCCACTGCGTTTCATGATCGACAGTACCAGCACGACCGGACCGAGCATCAGCACGCGCACCAGTTTGACCAGCGTGCCGATGTGGGCGCTGGTGGCCGACACCGCCCCGGTCGCGGCCAGTACCTGCGGCACCGCATACACGGTCAGTCCGGCGAACACGCCGTATTCGGCCTGGCTCAGCGACAGCACGCCCATCAGCAGCGGCAGCCCGAGCACCACGCCCACGCCCAGCACCGCCGTGAAGGCGATCGACGCTGCCACGTCCTCGCTGTCGGCATCGATGACCGGCGCCACCGCGGCGATCGCCGAGTTCCCGCAGATCGAATTGCCGCAGGCGATCAACAGCGCCATCTTGTTCGGCAAACCGAAGCCGCGCCCGATCGTGTAGCTCAGCACGATCGCGACCACCACCACGGCGGCGATGCCGGCAATCAGGCCGAGCCCGTTCTGCAGCAGCGCGCCGGCGCTGACCGATGCGCCCAGCAGCACGACGGCGATTTCCAGCAGCAGCTTGGCGCCGACGTGGATCCCGGCTTCGAAGCGCGCGTCGAGCTTGTGGAAGGTGCGGATTGCCGTGCCCAGCAGGATCGCCAGTACCAGGCTTTCCAGCCAGGCGCGCCCAAAGACGCGCGCCTCCACGGTTTGCAGGGCCTGCGCGACCAGCGTCACGGCGGCGCACAGCGCCAGTCCAGGCACGGCTGCCGCGGCGTTCTTCAATATTCTGTTCACGATCTGTCCCGTTCTTCTCCATATTTCGACGGAACAATTTTGTGCTTCGGCCATCGTTCGGTCCATCTTATAATTTCTGACGAACCGTTCGATCCGATCGAACAATAAACAAACAACGGGGGCAAGCATGACGCTGGAACAGCTGAGAATCTTCGTGGAAGTGGCCGAGCGTCAGCACCTGACGCAAGCGGCGGCGGCCCTGTTCCTGACGCCGTCGGCCGTCAGCGCGGCGATCCGCAACCTCGAGGAGCGCTACGACCTGGCCCTGTTCAACCGAGTCGGGCGGCGCATCGAGCTGTCCAGCGCCGGCCAGGTCTTCCTGCAGGAAGCCAAGCGCACGCTGGCCAGCATCCGCACGCTTGAAAACACGCTGGCGGAACTAGGCGGCCTCGGCCGCGGTTCGCTCACGCTGCACGCCAGCCAGACCGTCTCGAACTACTGGCTGCCGCCGCTGCTAGTGCGCTTTCGCCAGGCCCATCCGGCGATCGAGCTGCGCATGGAGGTCGGGAACACCGAGCAGGTGTCGCAGGCGGTGCTCAGCGGCAGCGCGGACCTCGGCTTTGTCGAGGGCGCGATCGGCGCCAGCGCGCTGGCGGTCGAGGCAGTGCAAGAAGACCGGATGGTGGTCGTGGTGGCGCCGGACCATCCATGGGCGGATGGGCGCGCGTTGACGCCGGCGGACCTGCTGGGCGCGCGCTGGATCCTGCGCGAGACCGGATCGGGCACGCGCTCGGCCTTCGCGGCGGCATTGCATGGCTTGGGCGTCGAGGCGGAGGGGCTCGACGTCGCGCTCGAATTACCGTCGAACGAGGCGGTGCGCAGCGCGGTGACGGCCGGGCCATTCGCCACCGCGATGTCGGCGCTGGTGGTGGCCGCGCCGCTGCGCGCCGGCATGCTGGCGCTGGCCAATGTGACGCTGCCCTCGCGCGAGTTCAGCATGCTGCGCCACCCGGCGCGTCACCGCAGCCGCGCCGCGGCGGCCTTCGAAGCCCTCGCGCGCGCGGACCTGCGCGAGGGCGCGGGCCCCGGCGCCTGAGGAATCAGCGCTTCAGCTGCGACAGATCGCGCACTGCGCCGCGGTCGGCCGAGGTGGTCAGCGCCGCGTAGGCCTGCAGTGCCTGCGACACCACGCGCTGGCGGTTGGCCGGCTTCCAGGCATGCTCGCCCTTGGCTTCCATCGCGGCGCGGCGCTCGGCCATCACGGCCGGGCCCACGCGCAGCTCGATGGTGCGCGCCGGGATGTCGATGTCGATCGTATCGCCCTCTTCCACCAGGCCGATCGCTCCGCCCTCGGCCGCTTCCGGCGAGGCGTGGCCGATCACCAGGCCGGACGAGCCGCCCGAGAAGCGGCCGTCGGTGAACAGCGCGCAGGCTTTACCGAGGCCCTTGGACTTGATGTAGGAGGTCGGGTACAGCATCTCCTGCATGCCGGGGCCGCCCTTCGGGCCTTCGTAGCGGATGATGACGACGTCGCCTTCGACCACCTGGTCGCCCAGGATCGCGTCGACCGCCGCGTCCTGGCTCTCGAACACGCGCGCGCGGCCGGAGAATTTCAGGATGCTCTCGTCCACGCCAGCGGTCTTGACGATGCAGCCCTTCTCGGCGATGTTCCCGTACAGGACCGCCAGGCCGCCGTCCTTCGAGTAGGCGTGCGCCAGGTCGCGGATGCAGCCCTCGGCACGATCGAGGTCATTGTCGTCGAAGCGCTCGGCCTGCGAGAAAGCGACCTGGGTCGGCACGCCGCCCGGCGCCGCGAGGAACAACTGGCGCACGGCAGAATCGTCGCTGACCGCGATGTCGTACTTGGCGATGGCGTCGCCGAGCGTCTTGCTGTGCACGGTCGGCACGCTCGTGTCGAGCAGGCCGGCGCGCGACAGTTCGCCCAGGATCGCCATGATGCCGCCGGCGCGGTGCACGTCTTCGATGTGGTATTTGTTGGTCATCGGCGCGACCTTGCACAGGCACGGCACCTGGCGCGAGACGCGGTCGATGTCGGCCATCGTGAATTCGACTTCGGCCTCGTGCGCGGCAGCCAGCAGGTGCAGCACGGTGTTGGTCGAGCCACCCATCGCCACGTCCAGCGTCATCGCGTTTTCAAAAGCCTTGCGGGTCGCGATCGAGCGCGGCAGCAGCGAATAATCCTCGCCTTCGTAATGGCGCTTGGCCAAATCGACGATCAGGCGGCCAGCGCGCAGGAACAGTTCCTTGCGGTCGGCGTGGGTGGCGAGCACGGTGCCGTTACCCGGCAGCGACAGGCCGAGCGCCTCGGTCAGGCAGTTCATCGAATTCGCGGTGAACATGCCCGAGCAGGAGCCGCAGGTCGGGCAGGCCGAGCGCTCGATCTCGGCCACGTCGGCGTCCGAGACAGTGCTGTCGCCGGCCTTGATCATGGCGTCGACCAGGTCGAGCTTGATGACCTTCTTGTCAGTGGTGGCACCCACGTTGACGGTCTTGACCACCTTGCCCGCCTCCATCGGCCCGCCCGAAACGAATACGACCGGGATGTTCAGGCGCATCGCGGCCATCAGCATGCCGGGCGTGATCTTGTCGCAGTTCGAGATGCAGACCATGGCGTCGGCGCAGTGCGCGTTGACCATGTACTCGACCGAGTCGGCGATCAGGTCGCGCGAGGGCAGCGAGTACAGCATGCCGCCGTGGCCCATGGCGATGCCGTCGTCGACCGCGATCGTGTTGAATTCCTTGGCGACGCCGCCGGCCGCCTCGATTTCGCGCGCGACCAGTTGGCCCAGGTCCTTCAGGTGCACGTGGCCCGGCACGAACTGGGTGAAGGAATTGACCACGGCGACGATCGGTTTCTCGAAGTCGCCATCCTTCATGCCGGTGGCGCGCCAGAGCGCGCGCGCGCCCGCCATGTTGCGGCCTTGGGTCGTGGTTCGGGAACGGTAGGTGGGCATGAAGGTCTCCTGGCTGATGCGTGTTGGCTTGCGCGTGGGTACGCGCGAAAACGACACGATGCCTGAGGCGGGGACGGCTGTCCAATCGTTTTTTGGACGGGCTGTGATTCGCATGGCATATCACAGCCCAGAGAATACGGCTGACTAGCGATTATTGAACTTATATGCCGGTCGCGACTCCAACGGATTTCCGACACGGAGCCATAGCATGCAGGTCATCCTTGCCCAGCCGCGCGGCTTTTGCGCGGGCGTCGTGCGCGCCATCGAGATCGTCGAGCGCGCGCTGGAGCGGCGCGGCGCGCCGGTGTACGTGCGCCACGAAATCGTCCACAACAAGGCGGTGGTCGACGAACTGCGCGCCAAGGGCGCCGTGTTCGTCGAAACGCTCGATGCGGTGCCGCCCGGCGCCGTCACGGTGTTCAGCGCCCACGGCGTGGCGCGCGCGGTGGAAGGCGAGGCGCGCGAGCGCGCGCTGCAAGTGTTCGACGCCACTTGCCCGCTGGTCGCCAAGGTACACATCCAGGGCCGCCAGTATGCCGCCGCCGGCCGGGTCGTGATCCTGGTCGGGCATGCCGGCCATCCGGAGGTCGAGGGCACGATGGGCCAGGTCGACGGCGCCGTTCTGCTGGTGCAGGACGAGCGCGACGTCGACGCCCTCGACCTGGCGCCCGACACGCCGCTCGCTTATGTCACCCAGACCACGCTCAGCGTCGACGACACGCGCGGCGTGATCGCGGCGCTCGAACGGCGCTTTTCCGACATCGTCGGCCCGGACGTGCGCGACATCTGCTACGCCACGCAAAACCGCCAGCGCGCGGTGCGCGCGCTGTGCCGCCGCACCGACTTGCGGCCCGACGTGCTGCTGGTGGTGGGCGCGCCCAACAGCTCGAACTCGAACCGGCTGCGCGAGATCGGCGCCGAGTGCGGCATTCCCAGCCACCTGCTGGCCGACGGCAGCGAGCTCGACCCGGCCTGGGTCGCGGGCGCACGCTTGGTCGGCATCACGGCGGGCGCCTCGGCGCCGGAAGCGATGGTCGAGCACGTGATCGACGCGCTGCGCACGCTTGGCCCGGTCGAGGTCGCGACGATGGATGGCATCGCCGAGCACGTCGAGTTCAAGCTGCCGGCGGCGCTGGCCGACCGGGCGGCCTGAGGTGGCCCGAGGTGGCCTGAGCTGGCCTGAAACGAGGACCGCATGGAAGCACTCGCTCGCCGTCCCACCGCCTCGTTGGCGGCGCGCGCAGCGCCGGCGGTACTGGCCGCGCTTGCCGAATTTGCCGGCTTGAGCGGCTGCGCCTCCGACCCGAACCGCAGCCCTGCCGACCCGCTCGAGCCGCTCAACCGCGCCACTTGGCGTGTCAACGACGCCCTCGACCGCAACATCGCGCAGCCGGTCGCGCGCGGCTACAAGCGCGTGGTGCCGGGGCCATCGCGCACCGGCGTCGACAATGTCTTCGACAACTTGGGCACCGTCACCGTGATGCTGAACGACTTCGCCCAGCTGCGCATCGCCGACGGCATGAGCGACCTGACCCGGCTCGCGGTCAACACCACTTTCGGCATCGGCGGGCTGTTCGACGTCGCCAGCCGCGGTGGCATCCCGAAGCACGACCAGGACTTCGGCCTGACGCTGGGGCACTACGGCGTGCCGAGCGGTCCCTACCTGGTGCTGCCGCTGTTCGGGCCCAGCACCGTGCGCGACGCGGCCGGCTTCGGCGTCGACCAGTACGTCGCCCCGCCCCACTGGATGGACCCGGCCTGGCGCAACAGCCTGTGGGGCTTGGACTTCGTCAGCACCCGGGCGCGCTACCTGAACGCCACCAACTTGCTCGAGGAAGCCGCGCTCGACCGCTACCTGTTCGTGCGCGACGCTTACCTGGGACGGCGCCGCGCGCAGCTGGAGGGTGAGCGTGCGGCGGCGCCGCCCGATCATGATGCGCCGACTGCTGGCAAGGGCGGCGCGAGCGGCGCCGGCAGCGACGAAACCGCGCCACGCCAACCGGAACGCGAGCGGCGCTGACGGCAGCCACCAGTGCCCACCGGGGCGTGACCGGCCGGGTCGTGAACGGCGCCATCGGCCGCGCCACGACGCACTCACATGCCAAATCCCGGCCGACATCCTCCGCGTCCGCGCAGGCGCCGGTAACGCGCCAGCGCCCACAAGGGAAAATAGCGCGCGTAGCCGTGATAGCGCAGGTAGAACACGCGCGGAAAGCCGGTGGCCGTGTGCTGTGGCTCGTCCCACAGGCCATCGGGACGCTGGTGCTCGAGCAGCCAGCGCACACCGCGCGCCACGGCCGGGCTGTCGACCGCACCGGCCGCCATCAGGCCGAGCAGCGCCCACGCGGTCTGCGACGGCGTGGCCGGCGCCGGCTCGAAGGCGCGGTAGTCGAGCTTGTAGCTGGCGCCGTCCTCGCCCCAGCCGCCGTCCGCGCCCTGCACCGCCATCAGCCAGGCGGCGCCACGTGCGACCGGGCCGTCTTGCGGGCACAGGCCGGCCGCGGCCAGCGCACACAGGGCGCTCCAGGTGCCATACACGTAATTCACGCCCCAGCGTCCATACCAGCTGCCGTCGCGCTCCTGCTGGCGCAGCAGCCAGCTCAGCGCGCGTGCGGCGGCCGAGCCGCGCCGCGCGCTGGCGCCGGGATCGAGCTGGGCCAGCAGCGACAGACAGCGCGCGGTGACGTCGGCGGTGGGCGGGTCGAGCAGCGCGCCGTGGTCGGCGAACGGGATGTTGTTCAGGTAGCGGCGCGTGTTGTCGGCGTCGAACGCGCCCCAGCCGCCGCCGCGGCTCTGCATGCCCACGACCCAGGCGCGCGCGCGCTCGACGGCGTCGCGGTAGTTCGGGCCGGTGCCGTCTTCGCGCCTGGCGCGGTCCATCGCCAGCGCAACCGCCGCGGTGTCGTCGACGTCCGGGTAGGACGGGTTGGCGTACTGGAAGGCCCAACCGCCCGGCCGTACGCCCGGCCGGCATGCCCCCCAGTCGCCGCGGTTGTCGAGCACCTGGCGCGGACGCAGCCAAGCCAGGGCGCGCTGCGCCGCCTCGAGCGCGTCGGGCGCGCCGGTTTCCATCAGCGCATGGCACATCAGGGCCGTGTCCCAGACCGGCGACAGGCAGGGCTGACAATAGGCTTCGCCGTCGCGCTCGACCAGCAGCAGGTCGATCGCGCGGCGCGCCGACGCGAACTGCGGATCGCTGCGCGGCGCCCCGAGCGCGTCCAGCATCAGCACCGCGTTGACCATCGCCGGGAAGATCGCGCCCAGGCCATGCTCGCCGTTCAGGCGCGCGCGTACCCAGGCCTGCGCCTGCGCGAGCGCGCGTTGGCGCAGGCGCGCGCGCGCACCCGCTCCCGCACCCACGCGTGGCGCAAGACCCGGGCCGGCCAGGCGATCCAGCGTGCGCAGGCCCGTCTCCAGCGTGCGAAACAGCACGAACCACAGGCGTCCCTGGTGCGGCGCACGCCGGGCCAGGCCGAGCTGCTGAGACGGCCGCACGAACAGTTCAGGCACGCCGACCGCACGCGGGTTGCGCGCGCGCGGCTTGAGCGCCCCCAGTACCAGCAGCGGCGCCAGCACGGTGCGCGTCCAGTACGACACTTTCGACAGGTGAAACGGGAACCAGCCCGGCAGCAACGCGATCTCGACCGGCATGGTCGGCACCGCGCGCCAGGGCACCTGGCCGTACAGCGCCAGCAGGATGCGCGTGAAGACGTTGCTGCGCTCGGCGCCGCCGTGCGCCAGGATGGCCGCGCGCGCCCGCGCCATGTGCGGCGCCTCGGGCGCGTCGCCGATCATCTTGAGTGCGAAATACGCTTTGACGCTGGCGCTGACGTCGTAAGCGCCGCCATGCAGCAGCGGCCGGCCGCCGTGCGCGCCCTGGATGCGGCGCAGGTAGCGCGCGATGCCGGCCTCGCGCGCCCGGTCAGGCGTCTCGCCCAGGCAATGCACCATCAGCACGTACTCGGCAGGTATCGTGGCATCCGCTTCCAGTTCGTAGATCCAGTGGCCGTCCGGCTTCTGCTCGGCCAGCACGGCCGCGAGCGCGGCGTCGATGGCAGTGCCGATCGCCGCCTCGCCGGGCGCATCGGCCGGGCGGTGGACACGCGCGCCGCTGCGGGCGAATCCGGCTTCGGACAGCGTATCGGACGGTGGCATGGCGGATTCTGGCATAGCGTCCCCTGGAGTTCGGCGGCCTCCATGCTTAGGACAAGCCTCAGCTCATCCGGTTCCCGGCTGGACGCGCTAGGCCCGGAGATGAGGCAATGCGAATCGGACCGCAGGCGCAGGCCGATCGCAGCGAGCAGCAGTAGGCGCGCGATGCGCTGCTAGTCCGGCGACGGCGACGTGGATGGCGCTGCTGCCGTGGCCGACGACGGCAGCGTGCGGCGCGGCTCGAAGATCATGCTGCCGCGTCCGTTCGACGGCCGATCGCCGCCGCTCGGATCGTTACGGCCGACCAGCACCTGCTGGCCCGATCGGCCTCCAGCACCATGGTCCCTCGCGAAATCACGACATGCCCGGTCGCGGCCGTCATTTGCGCCACATCGTCGGCGCGAACATCGGCGAAGTCGATATGCACCTTCTTGAGTGCGTCGGCGCGTTCCGCCTGCGCGGCGAGCGGCAGCGCCAGCAGGATGGCGCAGGAAGTCAGGACAAATGGTTTCATCGGCGCTTACTCATCGGGTGTCGGGTTACGGTGGGATCGATCCTCCTCGAGTCTACGCAACCAATGTCTTAGAGGCAATAAATGCGCAGCTTGCTCGACTCATTCTTGTCATGCAGGAATGTGCATTCTGGGGAAGAATATTTGTGCAAATGAGTCACTTGGGCTATAGTTGAGTCCGGGTGCTCGCACCGGCTTGCCCCTCCATCGAGTCCTGCCTCCCGCCAGGCCATCGCCGGACCGCTGCATCGCCACGGACTCGATGACCACGCACCCGCACCGGCGGGTTCCGATCCACTGGACCCGGAGATCCCATGTTTGCACCACAATCCGCGCCGCTGTCACGTCCTCGCGCCGGCGCCCTGCTGGCCATGCTGTGCGGCGTGCTCGCGGCGGCTGCGCTCGACGTCCATGCGGCGCCGCCCAAGCGCCGCGCTGCCGCCAAGCCGGTCCTGCCGGCGCTGGCCGGTTTCACTGCCCTGAGCGGCGCGCAAGCGCAAGCCTGCACGGCGCCGCTCGATGCGCGCTTCGGCGCGCTCGGCCAACCCGCTGTGCGCCAGTGCGCCTGGAGCCAGCAGGTCGAAATGGCCTACTGGCCCGCCTTGAACCTGCCCATTGCCGCCTGTCTGCCGCCCGGCGCGATCGCCTGGCAGCGCCTGGCCGCCGGCGCGGGCTTGCGGCTCCCGGCCTGGAACGCCGCCTGGAGCGCGCAGACGCTGTTCCTTGATGCCCCAGGGCCGCGACAGGCGATGGCGCTGTGGCGCACGCCGGACGGCGCTTGGTCGGCCGCGCTGTGGCGCTGGCAACCATCGGATAAAGCGGCGACGCGCGCCTGGCAGGAAAAGCACTGGAACGCCGTGCTGGCCAGCGCCGGCGTCCACACCAGCCCAGCGCCGGCGCCATCGGCGCTGCAGCAGGCCTGGCTCGGCGCCACCGAAGGCAAGCCGCGCGTGCTCGATGGCGACAGCTGGCGCTGGACCGTGCAGGACGCCTGCCTCAGTTTGCAGACCGCCGGCCTGGGACAGGCGGCGCTGCACCTGCCCTGGTCGCGCGACGATGCGCGTCTCGAGCAGCGCGCGGCAATGCAGGTGCAACTGGCGCGCCGCATCCCGGACGCCGACTGGCTAGTGCCCTTCCGCCTGCTCGATCCGGCCGCGCCGGGCAACCGCAGCAGCGCCAAATTCATCGCGGTGTGGCGCCAGGGCGCGACCGTCAATGGCCAGCTGTGGATGCCGCTGCGCGAGGATGGCGCCGTGGTACGCGCGCGCGTGACCAGCGCGCTGGGCGCGGGCGCGGATGCACGCGGTGACGGCCGCAGCGACACCGTCAGGCGCCGCGCCGACCTGATCGAGCACGAGCTGTCCGCCCTCGCCCATGCCTGGGAGGCGCGCCATGACTGAGGATTTGTCGACCCCCTTGTTCCTGCTGTCGCCGCTGGCGGTGCTGGGCGCCGGCCTGATGGTAGCGCTGGTGGTCGGCCTGAGCCTGCAGCGTTTCCAGATCCCGAAACTGTACGGCGCGGTGATCGCCGGCCTGCTGCTCGGTTCGTCCGGCGCCGGCCTGATCGACCGCGCCCTGCTCGGCCAGTTCCAGGAGCTGATGAACGGCGCGGCTGCACTGGTGCTGTTCGATGTGGGGCGCAAGATGGACCTGGCCTGGCTGCTGCGCAGCGGGCGCCAGGGCCGCAGCCTGCTGCTGGCCACGCTCGCGCGCGGCGGCGCGGCGGCGCTGGTGCTGGGCGTGCTCGGGCTACCGTGGGGCGCCGCGGTGTTCATCGGCTCGATCCTGATCGCGGTGAATCCGGTGATCCTGAGCTCGATGATCGCCGACGAAAACGCCAGCGGCACCAGCACCTTCGCCAGCGCCAACATGGTCGGCGTGAGCAACCTGGTGGCGCTGCTGGCGCTCGGGATCACGCTGGCCTGGACGCGCAGCCACGGCGTCGACGCCGATGCCGGCAGCGGCTTCGGCGCGGAGCTGGTGCGCCAGGGCGGCAAGCTGGCGCTGGGCGCGGCCATCGCCGGCCTGTGCTACGCGTTGTATGCGCTCGCGACGCGCCTGTGCAAGGTGCCGGCGACGATGCGTCCCGGGATGCTGCTGGCGGCGCTCTTGATCGACCTCGGCCTGTGCTCGGTCACCGCCTCCAGCGCGCTGCTGTCGCTGCTGCTGATGGGCGTCCTGCTGCGCAACGCCGAAAAGCGCGACAACGTGTTCCAGGCCCAGCTCGCGACCGCCCAGGACATCGGCTACGTGCTGCTGTTTTTGATGTCGGCGGCGTTGGTCGACCTGCCCCAGTTGCTGCAGGAGGCGCGCCAGCCGCGCGTGCTGCTGGCCGCCGTCGCCGTGTTCCTGCTGCGCGTGGCCGCCACCCGCCTGGCGCTGTGGCCGGCCAGCGCCTGGGACGCGCGCAAGAAGCATGCGATGGCGCTGTCGATGTGCTCATTGGTCAGCTACGGCGGCCTGGTGGTCGACAGCACGCTGAACGCCTACACCGGCCTGGACCCGACGTCCACCGCCGTGATGGGCGCGCTGCTCACCCTGAACGTCCTGCTGGCGCCCGGCCTGACCTGGCTCGGCCTGCGCCTGGCGGGCGAAACCTACCGAGGAGGATCGCAATGAGCGACATGAGCATCGACCCCAGCCTGCAGGACGCCCAGGCGCTTGCGAATGCCGGCCAGGGCCCGGCCTACCTGCCCGACTTCAAGGCGTCCACGCCCGGCACCATGGGCATCGAGCTCGAACTGATGGTGCTGGACCGGCTCACCTACGACCTGTTCCCGGCCGCGCCCGACATCCTGCGCCTGCTCGACAAGGAGGACAAGCCGTGGGTGCACACGCCCGAGATCACGACCTCGATGCTGGAAGTGGCGACCTCGATCCTGACTTCGTTCGACGCCGCCGCCGAACAGCTCGAACACATCCGCCAGACCGTGCAGCGCGCCGCGTTCGAGGTCGGCGCCGCGGTCTCGGGCGGCGGCGCGCACCCGTTCCAGAAATGGCACGAGCAGCGCATCTACCCGAAGGAGCGCTACTTCGCCTCCGAGCGCAAGTACGGCTACCTGGCCAAGCTGTTCACGGTGTTCGGCATGCACGTGCACATCGGCGCCGGCGACGCCGACGAAGCGATGCGCCTGACCGCCTGGCTGACCCAGCGCGCGCCGCTGTTCATCGCGCTATCCGCCAATTCGCCGTGCTGGCAGGGCGAGGTGTCGGGCTTTTGCAGCTCGCGCAGCAACGTGGTCGGCGCCTTCCCGATGAGCGGCATCCTGCCGTTCGAGCTGCGCACCTGGCAGGATTTCCGCGACCATTTCGACCGGCTGGCGGCGCACGGCATCGTCAACAGCATCAAGGATTTTTACTGGGACGTGCGCCCGAAGCCCGAATACGGCACGATCGAGCTGCGCGTGCTCGACACGCCGCTCAAGCCGGTGCACGCGGCCGCGCTGGCCTGCTACGCGCGCGAACTGGTGCTCGAATGGGTCGACCAGCCGGGCCGCTGGCCGGGCAACGCCAGCCGCGAGCTGTACGTGTGGAACCGCTTCAACGCGGCGCGCGACGGCGTCGAAGGCAGCTGGATCGACCCGGAAAGCGGCGCGACATCGAGCATCGTGGAGGCGGTGCGCGCCGACCTCGCGCGCCTGCGCGGGCGTACGCGCGACCCGGGTTTCGACAAGGCCTGCGGCGTGATCGAGGCGCTGATGCGCGACGGCGGCCAGGCCGGCTGGCTGCGCGCCCACCTGGAGGCCGGCGGCGGCATGAACGACCTGGCGCGCATGGCCAGCGAGATGTTCGAGCACGGCGCGCCCTGAGCCGGCCCGCGTGGCGCCCGGCGTGCGGACCAGTTCAGGGCGCGGCGCGGTGGTATCATGCCGCCCCGCCTTCACGACTCACGCATGTTCGGATGTTCCCCGCTCACCACTTCGGCATCGACCTCAACCTCAACCTCAGCAGCGCCCTCAAGACGCTGCTGTTGACCCTCGACCTGGTCGGCACCTTCGTGTTCGCGCTGAGTGGCGCAGCGGCCGGGGCGCGCCGCCGGCTCGACATCTTCGGCGTGCTGGTGCTGTCATTCGTGGCCGCCAACTCGGGCGGGATCCTGCGCGACGTGCTGATCGGCGCGACGCCGCCCAGCGCGATCCGCGACGCGCGCTACCTGGGCGTGTCGCTGCTGGCCGGCATGGTGGTGTTCTTCTGGTACCCGCTGATCGAACGGCTGCGCAATCCGGTGCAGATGTTCGACGCCGCCGGCCTGGCCCTGTTCTGCGTGGCCGGCGCGCAAAAGGCGCTGGTGTTCGGCCTGCAGCCGCTGTCGGCGGCGCTGCTGGGCATGCTGACCGGGATCGGCGGCGGCGTCGCGCGCGACGTGCTGCTGTCCGAGGTACCGTCGGTGTTCCGCTCGGATATCTACGCGGTGGCGGCGCTGGCCGGGGCCACGGTCGTGGTGGCCGGCGACGCGCTCGGCCTGGCTTCGACGCCGACCGCGATCGCGGGCGCCGTGCTGTGCTTCGGCTTGCGCGTGGCGGCGATCCGGCTCGGCTGGCATTTGCCGGTGGCGCGCACGCCGGGACAGACCGGGCCCGGCGGCACGGGTGAGCATCGCGAGGATCGCTGATCCGGCGGTGCCGGCTGGCCTGGGCCGGGCGTGGAGGCTGCTTGTCGGATCGCGCTGGGCACTCGTCGGTTAGTTGCAAAAATATAGGTCGAACTCCTGCGCCTGTCACTCGCGGTATCATCGCCGGCAGAGCGCGCCCAACGCGCCGCCCGCCAGCGATCACAACGACAGGAGACCCATGAACCGCCCGCATCGACTCAACTTGCTCGCCTTCCTTGCACTGCTGGCACTGGCCGCCGACCCGGCCCACGCCCTGCAGCTGCACCAGGGCGCGATCGACGGCCAGCGCAAGGACGGCGTCACGCGCTACCTCGGCATCCCCTACGCCGGTGCCCCGGTCCGCGAGCGGCGCTGGCAAGCGCCGCTGCCGGCGCCGTCCTGGCCGGGCACGTTGCACGCCGACCATTTCAAGGCCAACTGCCAGCAGGCGCCGGCGCCCAAAGCCTTCCGTGCCTGGACGGCCGAGTACCTGATCGAAGGCCCGGTCAGCGAGGATTGCCTGTACCTGAACGTGTGGTCCCCCGCCGCCGATACGCCGTCGGCAAAGCTGCCGGTGCTGGTCTGGATCCACGGCGGCGGCTTCACCAGCGGCGGCGCCACCGTGCCGGTTTACGACGGCCAGGCGCTGGCTGCCAAGGGCGTGATCGTGGTCACCATCAATTACCGCCTTGGCGTGTATGGCTTCCTGTCGCATCCGGCGCTGCGCAACGAGAACCCGGCGCACGCCAGCGGCAACTACGGCCTGCTCGACCAGATCGCGGCGCTGCGCTGGGTGCGCGAGAATATCGCGGCCTTCGGCGGCGATGCGCAGCGCGTGACGGTCGCGGGACAATCCGCCGGCGCGGCTTCCGTGCACGAGCTGATCGCATCGCCGCTGGCGCGCGGCCTGTTCCAGCGCGCGATCGCCGAGAGCGGCTCCGGCATGGGCGGCGCCCTGCCCGACGGCGCCGCCTCGGACGCGGTCGGCGTGCGGCTGCAGGCCAAAGCCGACGCCCCCGACATCGCCGCCCTGCGCAAGCTGCCGGCGGCGCAGCTGGACGAAGCCGCCGCCGGCCTGTCGTTCCGTCCGAGCGTCGACGGCCGCGTGCTGCCCGATGCGGGCTACGCAGGGCGCAACACCAACGACGTGCCGATGCTGACCGGTCTCACTGCGGACGAAGGCAGTTCGATGTCGCCGACCTACGGCCAGGCCACGCCGGCATCGTTCGCGGCCAGGCTGACGCAGCGCTATGGCGAGCTGGCGAGCGCGTTCGCGCGCGCCTACCCGGCCGCGTCGAACCAGCAGGCCAGCGCCAGCGCCAGGCAGCTGGCGCGCGACCGCGGCCTGGCCTCGACCTGGCTGTGGGCCAAGACGCGCATGGCCACCAGCACGCAAGCGGTCTACATGTATTACTTCACGCACGTCGAACCCGGGCCCGAAGCGCAGCACTACGGCGCCTTCCACTCGTCCGAGATCCCCTATGTGTTCGCGACGCTGGACCGGGCCGAGCGGCCGTTCACGGCGCAGGACCGCGCGCTCTCGAGCACCGTCAAGCAGTACTGGGCCAACTGGATCCGGGACGGCGACCCGAACGGCCCCGGCCTGCCGGCCTGGCCGCGCCTGCGCCCGGACGCCGCGCAGATGCTGGAGATCGGCACGCACAGCGGGGCGCGTCCGATCTTGCCAGCCGAGAAAATGTCGCTGTTCGAACGCTACGCGGGCCAGGGCGGCCAGCTCGGGCTGTTCCCGCAGGATTGACGCGTCTTTCCACCCACAGCAAACCGGCGTCGTCCGCACGTCGGTTCGCTTCCGGACATTGCTCCAGATCGTAGCGCGAAAACCCGCATTGGCTAGAGTACGCCCACTCGCGCACCGTTTCATGCCGCGCGAATGCAACCCGGAATCACCGGGGATGAATCAGACCACGATCATGGGAGAACACATGCTGCACGAACTGGCTGTACGAGCAAGCGAAATGGCGGGGGGCGACCTCTGGGCCGAAATCTTCAAGTTCCTGGCCGCGCTGGCCAAGATCTTCCACTGGTAGGACTTCAGTAGATTGGCCCGGCTGACAAGCCGGGCGCTGCAGCCCGGCCCCATTGCGGCGGCCGGGCTTTTTTCATACTGCGATCAAGCCGCCAGCGTCGCGCTGTCGATCACGAAACGGTACTTGACGTCGCCCTTGAGCATGCGCTCGTAGGCTTCGTTGATCTCGTCGGCACGGATCATCTCGATGTCGGCGACGATGCCGTGCTCGGCGCAGAAGTCGAGCATCTCCTGGGTCTCCGGAATCCCGCCGATCATCGAGCCGGCGATCGAGCGGCGCTTGGTAATCAGGTTGAACACCTGCGGCGACGGGTGCGGCGTGGCCGGCGCGCCGACCAGCACCAGGGTGCCGTCGCGCTTGAGCAGGTTGAGGAAGGCGTCCAGGTCGTGCGGCGCGGCGACCGTATCGACGATCAGGTCCAGGCTCTTGGTCTTGGCGGCCATCGCGGCCGGGTCCTTCGAGACCACGACTTCGTGCGCGCCCAGCGCGTGCGCATCGGCGCGCTTCGATTCCGAGGTCGTGAAGGCGACCACGTGGGCGCCCATCGCGCGCGCCAGCTTGATGCCCATGTGGCCCAGGCCGCCGATGCCGACCACGCCGACGGTCTTGCCCGGACCCGCGCCCCAGTGGCGCAGCGGCGAATAGGTGGTGATGCCGGCGCACAGCAGCGGCGCCACCGCGGCCAGGTGCTGTTCCTGGTGGCCGACGCGCAGCACGAAGCGCTCGTGCACGACGATCTGCTGCGAGTAGCCGCCCAGCGTGTGGCCCGGTGCGTCTGCGGTCGGGCCGTTGTAGGTGCCGACCATGTTGTCGCAGTAGTTTTCCAGGCCGTCGCCGCAGTCGGCGCAATGCTGGCAGCTGTCGACCATGCAGCCGACGCCGACCAGGTCGCCCACTTTATGCGTCGTGACGTGGCCGCCGACCGCGCTCACGCGGCCGACGATCTCGTGGCCCGGCACGCACGGGAACTGGGTGCCGGCCCATTCGGCGCGCACGGTGTGCAAGTCCGAGTGGCACACGCCGCAGAAGGCGATGTCGATCTGGACGTCGTGCGCGCCCGGTGCGCGGCGGGTGATGTCGAGCGGCTCGAGGGGCTTGTCGGCAGCGTGGGCGCCGTAGGCTTTGACGGTCATCTTGATGATCCTTTCGTGTATTTATAGTGGCGTGGCCGGGCTTTGTTTCGCCAGCAGGGTCCGGCATGGTAACGGGATTTCACAATTTGCGCTGGGGCCGGTTCAGGCGAGCGGGCAATGCCCATAAGATAGGGTTGTCTGTACACCTGCTGAGGTGTGGTATCCACACCCTTACGCGTCCAACGCGAACAAACAGACGCGTGTATCATCGATATCATTCGACGGCACCGTGCCAGGAGTCTGGATGGGCGAACACTTCAATGATGGTTTCGAGATCGAGCGACTGGTGCCCGGATTCCGGCCGCCGCAGCAGGGCGCGCTCATGGACGACGGCCGCTTCGATGCCGCGGCCGTGGCAGCCGCCGACAGCGGCATGCGGCATTGGGTGAGCCCGGCCGCGGGTCCGCTCGCGCCCGGCTCCGAAGTCCATCGGACCGAGACCTGCCGCATGTTCCGCGACACCTTCAATCCCTACCGACCGGCCGTGCTCGACTGGCCGCAGCTGGAGCCGGCGGCGCTGGCGCGCATCGTCGCGCTGCCGATCTGGGACATCGCGGTGCAGACCGAGGGCAAGGCGCGGCTGCGCATGGCGGCCTATGCCGCCAGCGTCGACAACCCGGACATGCGCGGCGCGCTGGCGCTGAACGCGTGGGAAGAGAACCGCCACAAGGAAGTCCTGTCGCGCATGGTCGCGGCCTACGGCATCCCGCTCGCGCCGGAAGCGCCCTACCGCTGGCCCAGGGACGCCGAGTGGGCCTACCTGGTTACCGGCTACAGCGAATGCATCGACAGCTTCTTCGCCTTCGGCCTGTTCGAAGTCGCGCGCCGCTCGGGCCTGTTCCCGCGCGAGCTGGTCGACACTTTCGAACCGGTGATGCAGGAAGAATGCCGCCACATCCTGCTGTTCGCCAACTGGCTGGCCTGGCACCGCGCGCAATTGCCCTGGTGGCGCCGGCTGCGCTTCGAGGCCAAGGTCGCGCGCGTGTGGGCCTTCCTGATCTGGGAACGGATCGGCCTGGCGCGCTCGATCGACGGCGACGGCGCGTCCAGCCAGCAGGACAACAACTTCACGCTGAACGGCGCGCAGGCGGTCACGGCGGAAGCGCCGACGATCCGCGAGCTGCTGACCCTCTGCCTGGAAGAAAACGACCGGCGCTTTTCCGGCTACGACGCGCGCCTGCAGCGGCCGACCACGGTGCCGGCGCTGGCGCGGCTGGCCTTGCGCTTCATGCCTGGCCGCGCCGGCGCCCGGCCCGGTAAGCAGGCGCAGCACCCGAACTGAGCGAACCGACCATGCCTGTCCATCGCTTATTTCAGGTAGCCGGCCTGCGCGAACCAGTCGAGTGCGCCGCGCAGCGCGTCGCGGTAGCCGCGCGGCCGGTAGCCGAGTTCGCGTTCGGCCTTGGCCGAGCTGAAGAACATGCGGTTGCGCGACATGCGCAGGCCGTCGACGGTCATGAAGGGTTCGCGCCCATTCAAATGCGCCAGGGCTTGCGCCACATGGGCCAGCGGAATCAGGGGCGCGACCGGCAGGCGCACGCGCGGCGCGCGGCGGTTCGAGAGCGCGGCGATTTCTGCCAGCAGTTCGCGCAGCATCAGATTCTCGCCGCCCAGGATGTAGCGCTCGCCCACGCGTCCGCGTCCGAGCGCCAGCAGATGACCCTGCGCCACGTCGTCGACGTCGACCACGTTCAGGCCGGTCTCCACGTACGCCGGCATGCGCCCGCAAGCCGCCTCGACGATGATGCGTCCGGTCGGCGTCGGACGCACGTCGTGGGCGCCGATCGGCGTGGACGGGTTGACGATCACGGCCGGCAAGCCGTCCTGCGCGATCATGCGCTCGACCAGGCGTTCGGCCACAATCTTGCTGCGCTTGTAGGCGCCGATCGCCTCCTCGGCCCTGGCCGGCTGGTCCTCGCTGGCGTTGAGGGTAGCGGGGCCGACCTTGAGCGTGGCCACGCTGCTGGTGTAGACCACGCGCCCGGTGCCGGCCGCGAGCGCCGCGCGCATCACCGCGCCGGCCCCGTCCAGGTTGTTGCGCACGATCTCCTCGGGATCGCGCGCCCACAGCCGGTAGTCGGCGGCCACGTGCAGCAGGCTGGAGCGGCCGGCCAGCGCGCGCTGGACCGCGGCTTCGTCGCGCATGTCGGCCTCGACGATCTCGGCGCCTCCGGCGCGCAGCGCGTCGACGTTGGTGCGCGGGCTGCTCGCGCGCACCAGCAGGCGCACGTCGTAGCCCTGTGCCAGCGCGGCGCGCGCCACCGCCGAACCGATGAAACCGGCCGCGCCGGTAATCAGGATCTTCTCTTGCAATGCCATGAGCACCTCCATGGCGCGATTGTAAACGCAGCCGTCGAGAAGCGCCCCTGTCGTACGCGCGCATCGAGCCGGGCTACGGCCCCATCATCGACCACCCACCACGGAGAACGACCATGAGAGTCGTCCTTGCCCAACCGCGCGGCTTTTGCGCCGGCGTCGTCCGCGCCATCGAGATCGTCGAGCGCTCGCTCGAACGCCACGGCGCCCCGGTGTACGTACGCCACGAGATCGTCCACAACAAGCACGTGGTGCAAGGCTTGCGCGACCAGGGCGCGGTGTTCGTCGAGGAACTGGACGAAGTGCCGGACGGCGCCGTCACCATCTTTTCCGCGCACGGCGTGGCGCGCACGGTCGAAGGCGATGCGCGCGCGCGCGGCCTGCACGTGCTCGATGCGACCTGCCCGCTGGTGGCCAAGGTGCACGTGCAGGGCCGTCAGTACGCGGCGAGCGGGCGCACCGTGATCCTGATCGGCCATGCCGGCCATCCGGAAGTCGAAGGCACGATGGGCCAGGTCGACGGCCGCGTGCTGCTGGTGCAAAACGAAGCCGGCGTCGACGCGCTCGACCTGCCGCGCGATGCACCAGTCGCCTACGTGACCCAGACCACGCTCAGCGTCGACGACACGCGCGGCATCATCGCCGCGCTCGAACGGCGCTTTTCCGACATCGTGGGCCCCGACGTGCGCGACATCTGTTACGCCACGCAAAACCGCCAGCGCGCGGTGCGCGAGCTGTGCAAGCAGGTCGACGTGCTGTTGATCGTCGGCGCGGGCAACAGCTCGAACTCGAACCGCCTGCGCGAGATCGGTGCCGAATGCGGCGTGCCGAGCTATCTGCTGGCCAGCGGCAACGAGCTGGACCCCGCTTGGGTGCATGGCGCCGCCACGGTCGGCGTCACCGCCGGCGCCTCGGCGCCCGAAGCGATGGTCGAGCACGTGATCGATGCATTGCGCCGCCTCGCCCCGGTCGACGTCACGACGATGGACGGCCTGGTCGAACGCGTCGAATTCCGCCTGCCGGCCGAGCTGGCCGGCTGTCCCGCCTGACCCCAATTCAAAAATACTGGAGAAACCATGGCCATTCCCCTGCTCCAAAAGACCCTGGTCGGCGCCTATGTGATGCGCAAGCACCTGGCCGGCGAGAAGCGCTACCCGCTGGCGCTGATGCTCGAGCCGCTGTTCCGCTGCAACCTGGCCTGCTCGGGCTGCGGCAAGATCGACTATCCGACCGAAATCCTCGACCAGCGCCTGTCGATCGAGGAATGCCTCGGCGCGGTCGACGAATGCGGCGCGCCGGTGGTGTCGATCGCCGGCGGCGAGCCGCTGCTGCACAAGGACATGCCGGCCATCGTCGAAGGCATCATCGCGCGCAAGAAATTCGTCTACCTGTGCACCAATGCGCTGCTGATGGAAAAGAAGCTCGACCAGTACCAGCCGAGTCCCTTCTTCGTGTGGTCGGTGCACCTGGACGGCGACGAAGAGACCCACGACCGCGCCGTCAGCCAGGCTGGCGTCTACAAGCGCGCGGTGTCCGCGATCCGCAAGGCCAAGGAAGCGGGCTTCCGCGTCAACATCAACTGCACGCTGTTCAACGATGCCAATGCCGACCGGGTCGCCGCCTTCTTCGACACCGTCAAGGAGATGGGCGTGGACGGCATCACCGTCTCGCCGGGCTACGCCTACGAGCGCGCGCCGGAACAGGAGCACTTCCTGAATCGCACCGCCACCAAGCAGCTGTTCCGCGACATCCTCAAGCAGGGCGAAGGCGGCAAGCGCTGGGCCTTCAGCCAATCGAGCCTGTTCCTCGACTTCCTGGCCGGGAACCAGACCTACCACTGCACGCCCTGGGGCAACCCGGCGCGCACCGTGTTCGGCTGGCAGCGCCCGTGCTACCTGCTGGGCGAAGGCTACGCGCCGACCTTCAAGGCGCTGATGGAAGAAACCGACTGGGACGCCTACGGCACCGGCAAGTATGAGAAGTGCGCCAATTGCATGGTCCACAGCGGCTACGAGGCCAGCGCCGTGATCGACACGATTTCCAGCCCGCTCAAGGCGGCCAAGGTCGCCTTGAAAGGCGTGGCGACGGCCGGCCCGATGGCGCCCGACATCGCGCTCGAAGGCCAGCGCCCGGCGCAGTTCGTGCATTCGCGCCACGTGGCGATCAAGCTGGAAGAGATCCGCGGCCGGCGCGCCACTACGCCGGCGACGGCCACGGCGAGCGCGGCCAAGCCGGGCTGACGGATTCGCCAACCAGCCGGGAGACACCGTTTGACGCCGCTTGCCCTCACGCTCGCACTCACCGCGGCCGGAACGCTGCTGACGACGCTCGCCACGCTGTATGCGCTGGCGGCGCTGCTGTGCCGTCCGCGCACGTGGGCGCGCGCGGGCGCGTCCGCGACGGCGCCTGCGACGGCGCCGATCACGGTGCTCAAGCCGCTGTGCGGCTTTGAGGACCGGCTCGAGGCCAACCTCGACACGCTGTGCCGCCAGACCCACCCGCATTACCAGATCGTGTTCGGCGTGCGTGACGCCGGCGATCCGGCCATCGGCGTGGTGCGGCGCCTGGAGGCGCGCTATCCGGGGCTCGACATCGCACTGGTGGTCGACCCGCGCGTCCATGGCGGCAACCTCAAGGTCAGCAACCTGATCAACATGATGTCGGCCGCGCGCCACCCCTGGTTGGTGCTGGCCGACAGCGACATCGCCGTCGAACCGGACTACCTCGAGCGCGTGACGGCGCCGCTGGCCGATCCACAGGTCGGCATCGTCACCTGCCTGTACCGAGGCATCCCGGCCGGGGGGTTGTGGACACGCGTCGGCGCGCTGTTCATCGACACCTGGTTCGCGCCCTCGGTGGCCGTGGCCAGCCGTGGCGGCAGCAGCGAGTTCGGCTTCGGCGCCACGATCGCGCTGCGCGCGGACGCGCTGCGCGCCATCGGCGGCTTCGAGGCGCTGAAGGACCGGCTGGCCGACGATTTCTGGCTGGCCGAGCTGACCCGCCGCCAAGGCCTGGCGACCATCCTGTCCGACGTCGTGGTCGGCACCGACGTCACCGAGCACAGCTTGAGCGCGCTGTGGCAGCGCGAGCGGCGCTGGATGCAGACGATCCGCTCGCTCAACGGCCCCGGTTACGCATTCTGCTTCGTCACCTTCACGCTGCCGATGCTGGTCCTCGGCCTGCTGCTGGCGCCGGCGTGGTGGAACCTGGCGATTGCCGCCGTCGGCCTGCTGGCGCGCATGTTGCTGCACCGGCGCGCGGCGCCGGCCATCAGCCCCCTGCTCGCGCCCTTGCGCGACGGCCTGCTGCTGCTCGAGTGGCTGAGCGGCTTTGCCGGCGCCACAACGCGCTGGCGCGAGCACCGGCTGGCGGTCGACCAGCGCAGCGCAGCGCATCCGGCGACTGAAGCGATCCCCCAACCCGATCACCGTATCACCCAAAACACTTGAACCAAGGCGGAGTCCAACATGAAGAAGACCCTGTTTCTGCAAGCGCCGTCCTTCGACGGCTTCGATGGCGGCGCCGGTTCGCGCTACCAGGCCAAGCGCGAGATCAAATCGTTCTGGTACCCGACCTGGCTGGCCCAGCCGGCCGCGCTGGTGCCCGACAGCCGCCTGCTCGACGCCCCGGCCGACGGCTTGACGGTTGCGCAGACGCTCGACATCGCCAAGGACTATGAGCTCGTCATCATCCACACCAGCACGCCCTCGTTCCCGAGCGACGCCCGCTTCGCCGAGCTGCTCAAGGAGCGCAATCCGGCCGTCATGGTCGGCATGGTCGGCGCCAAGGTGATGGTCGATCCGGGCCCGTCGCTGCTGGCGAGCGACGCCATCGACTTCGTCGCGCGCGAAGAGTTCGACTACACCTGCCGTGACGTCGCCGAAGGCCAGCCCTTGTCAAACATCGCCGGCATCAGTTGGAAGGACGCCAACGGGAAGGTCCAGCACAACGCGCCGCGCCCGATGATCGAAAACATGGACGAGCTGCCCTTCGTCTCGCCGGTGTACAAGCGCGACCTGAACATCAAGAACTACTTCATCGGTTACCTGAATTACCCATACGTGTCGCTATACACCGGGCGCGGCTGCCGCTCGCGCTGCAGCTTCTGCCTGTGGCCGCAGACCGTCGGCGGGCACCGCTACCGCATCCGCTCGGCCGAGAGCGTGATCGAAGAGGTCAAGTGGATCAAGGAGAACATGCCGGAAGTGAAGGAGATCATGTTCGACGACGATACCTTCACCGACTTCCGTCCGCGCGCCGAGGAAATCGCGCGCGGCCTGGGCAAGCTGGGCGTGACCTGGTCGTGCAACGCCAAGGCCAACGTGCCCTACTCGACGCTGAAGATCATGAAGGAAAACGGCCTGCGCCTGCTGCTGGTCGGCTACGAATCCGGCGACGACCAGATCCTCCTGAACATCAAGAAAGGCCTGCGCACCGACATCGCACGGCGCTTCGCCGACGACTGCCGCAAGCTCGGCATCATGATCCACGGCACCTTCATCCTCGGCCTGCCGGGCGAGACCCAGGAGACCATCGCCAAGTCGATCGCGTTCGCCAAGGAGATCAACCCGCACACGATCCAGGTCTCGCTGGCGGCGCCCTACCCCGGCACCCGGCTGTACGACCAGGCGATCGAGAACGAGTGGATCCCGCCCAACAAGACGATCAACCTGGTCAGCGAAAGCGGCGTGCAGCTGGCCGCGCTGAACTACCCGCACCTGTCGAGCGAGGAGATGTACCACGGCGTGGAGCGCTTCTACAAGAGCTTCTACTTCCGTCCTTCCAAGATCTGGGAGATCGTGCGCGAGATGATGAAGAGCTGGGACATGACCAAGCGCCGCCTGCGCGAAGGCGTCGAGTTCTTCCGCTTCCTGCGCGCGCACGGGGCCGAGCAGGCGTGACCGCTTCACAGTCGAACGCACCGGGACTGATCGTCACCGCCGACGACTTCGGACTGCACGACAGCGTTAACGCCGCGGTCGAGCGCGCCCACCGCGACGGCATCCTGTCGGCCACCAGCCTGATGGTCGGCAGTCCGGCTGCGCTCGATGCCGCCGCGCGCGCGCGCGCTTTGCCGAGCCTGCGCGTCGGGCTGCACCTGGTGCTGGCCGACGGCGCGCCGACCCTGCCGCCGCAGGCGATTCCCGACCTGGTCGGTCTTGATGGGCGCTTCGGCAGCCACATGGCGCGCGACGGCGTGCGCTTTTTCTTCCTGCCGCACGTGCGGCGCCAGCTGGCGGCCGAAATCCGCGCCCAGTTCGAGGCGTTCGCCGCCACCGGCCTGCCGCTGGACCACGTCAACGCGCACAAGCATTTTCATCTGCACCCGACCGTGCTGTCGCTGATGCTGTCGATCGGACGCGAGTTCGGCCTGCGCGCGGTGCGCCTACCGATGGAGTCGACCGTCCCGGCCTGGCTGCGGCCGTGGATGCTGCTGCTGCGCGCACGCCTGCGCGCGGCCGGCGTGGCCCACAACGATTACATCGTCGGCCTGCAGCTGTCCGGCCGCTTCGACGAGGAAGCGCTATTGAACGCGCTGGGGGCACTGCCGCCGCATGGTGTCGGCGAACTGTACCTGCATCCGGCGCTCGACTCCGGCGCGGCGATCGCCCCGTCGATGATCGGGTATCGCCATCGCGACGAGTTCGCGGCCCTGGTCTCGCCGCGCGTCGCGCACGCACGCGAGCGCCTGCGCGCGCAAGGCTTTCGCTTCGGCGGCTTTTCCGACCTGCTGGCCGCATGAAGCGCCGATGAAAGCAGCATCGATGAAACGGCTGACGATCCTGGGCGTGGTCGCCGGCCTGGCGCTGCTGGTCGCGCTGGTCGTATGGCAGGGCTGGCACGACGTGCTGCGCGTGTTCGAGCATGCCGGCTGGCCGCTGCTGCTGCTGATCCCGGCGCGCATCGTCACGCTGGCGATGGACACCTGGGCCTGGCGCATTCTGCTCGAACCGCTGCTGGCGCCGCGGGTGGACACGCGGACCGTATCGGCCGGCCCTGCGCGTGCCGCGGCGCCAACGCCCGCGCGCGCCGGCCTCGGCTTCCTGCTGTGGGTGGCGCTGGTACGCGAAGCCGTCAACCGCCTGCTGCCCGCGGCCGGCATCGGCGGCGAAGTGGCCGGTGTGCGCCTGGCGCGCACGCGCATCCCCGACACGGCCGGTGTCACCGCCAGCGTGATCGTCGAGGTGCTCTTGACCATCGGCGTGCTCTACCTGTTCTGCGGCCTGGGCGTGGTGCTGATGGCGCGCATCGCCGGCGGCGCCGACCAGGTGTGGGTGATCGCCGCCAGCCTGCTGCTGTCGCTGCCGCTGCCGGCCCTGGCCTGGTGGCTGCTGCGCGGCGGCCAGGCCTTCCAGCGCCTGGAACGCTTCGCGCTGCGCGCGTTCGGCGAGAAGACGCTGGCGGCGCTGTCAGTTGACGGATCGATGCAAGGCGCGGCGCTGGACGGCGCCATCGCCCGCCTCATGGCGCAACGCGCGCGTTTGCTGCGCGCGCTCATCTGGCAGCTGCTGTCCTACCTGCTGGGCAGTTTCGAGACCTGGTACGCGCTGCGCCTGCTCGGCCATCCGGTCGACGCCGAGACCGCCGTCGCCATCGAGGCGCTCAGCCAGGCGGTGCGCCACGCCGGCTTCATGGTGCCGGCCGGCCTGGGGGTGCAGGAAGCGGCGGTGCTGCTGTTCGGGATGCTGGCGGGCGTCGGCGGCGAGGTGGCGCTGTCCCTCGCCCTGGTCAAGCGCATGCGCGAGATCGTGCTCGGCATCCCGGCCCTGCTGTCGTGGCAATGGTTCGAGGCGCGCGCCTGGCGCCGCGAACGCGTCGCGGGCTCGCAGCGGGTCTAGCGCACGCGCTTAGCTGGCCTGGCGTCAGGACTCGGCGTTGTGCGCCGCCAGGTACTTGATCAGGCCATCGACGCCGCCGGAAGTCAGCTGGGCCGCGAACTGGCGCCGGTACACCTGGATCATCCAGGCGCCCATCATGTTGATGTCGTAGATGCGCCAGCCGGCCGCGGTCTTGCGCAGGCGGTAGTCGATCGGCATGGTGTCGCCGTCGGTGACCACGGAAGTCTTCACCACGGTGTCGCTGGCGTTGGCCGCGGCGCTGCTCGCCGGGGCGTACTTGAAGCTGGTGTTCTGTGCCTGGAGCTGGGTCAGCTGCAGCGCGTAGGTGCGCGCCAGCAGGGTCTGGAACTGCTTGAACAGGGCCTCGCGCTGGCTTGGGGTGGCCGTGTTCCAGGCCGGGCCGACCGCGTACTGGGTGGTCAGCATGAAGTCGGTCGATGGCAGGAAGTGCTGCTGCACCAGCTGGTAGGTGCGCTCGGGGTCGCCCGCGCGCGCGCCGGGGTCGCTCTTGATCGACGCCATCACGCCGTCGATTGTCGATTTCACCAGCTGGTCCGGCGCGCGGCTGTCGGCCGGGTTCGGGTGCGGAGCCTGCTGTGCCTGAGCCATGGGTGCAATCGAGGCGCCGATGGGCCCGAGCAAGCCCAGCGCCAACAAGATCGGCAATTTCATCGTAGACTCTCCGTATTGGCAACCCGACAAAACGCGGGTGGGCACAGTGTAGCTGAAAGCGCGCCGGGGGCCGCGCCCGCCCGTGCGCTTGACCGGCGCTGCGTTGCGGACCCTATCCATCGTGCAGTGCGGCATGGCGCTCCCGGGTCTAGTATCTTAATTGTTTGTTATTGACGAGATGTCCTTTTTCGCATGCTGACCAAGCTGATCGCCCGCATCGTCGACCTCTCCGCGCGCCACGCATGGGCGGTCGTGGCCGCCTTCGTGCTGCTGGTCGCCGCCGCCTGCGTCTACGTCGCCGGCCACTTCGCCATCACCACCGACGTCGGCCGCCTGATGGATCCGAACGCGGCCTGGGCCAAGCGCGACGCGGCCGTCGCCACCGCCTTTCCGGAACGCGGCGACAGCACGCTGGCCGTGGTGCGCGCGCCGGCGCCCGAGCTGGCGGCAGCGGCGGCGCGCGAACTGGCCGCGGCGCTGGAACGCCAGCCGGCGCGCTTCCGCTCGGTCAGCCTGGGCGAAGGCGCCGACTTCTTCCGCCGTAACGGCTTGCTCTACCTCGATCCCAAGCCATTGGCCGACGTGACCGACGGGTTACGCGACGCGCGCCCGCTGCTGGGTGCGCTGGCGCACGACCCATCGCTGCGCGGCCTGGCGAACCTGCTGTCGGTCTCGCTCGGCACGCCGCTGCAGACCGGCCAGATCACGCTGGGTGGCATGGGCCCGCTGATGCAACGCAGCGCCGACGCGGTCGAAGGCGCGCTGGCGAATCGCCCCGCCGCGCTGTCCTGGCAGAGCGTGATGGATGCGAGCCCGCCGGCGCAATCCTTCGCCCTGGTCGAAGTGCGCCCGGTGCTCGACTTCAACGATCTGATGCCGGGCGCGGCCGCGGCCGACGCGATCCGCGCCAGCGCGCGCGAGCTGCATCTGATGGAACGCTTCCAGGCCAGCGTGGCGCTGACAGGGCCGATCCCGCTGTCGGACGACGAATTCGCCTCGCTGCAGGAAGGCTCGGCGGCCTCCGGCATCCTGGCGCTGGCGCTGGTCACGGCGCTGCTCTGGTATGCGCTGCGCTCTGGGAAGATGGTGCTGGCCGTGGCCCTGACGATGGCCGGCGGGCTGGCGCTGACCGCCGCGCTGGGCGTGCTGATGGTCGGCGCGCTGAACCTGATCTCGATCGCGTTCGCGATCCTGTTCGTCGGCATCGGCATCGATTTCGGCATCCAGTTCGGCGTGCGCTTCCGCGAGTTGCACCACGCCCAGGTCACGCCGGCCGAGGCGCTGCACGCGGCCGGACGCGCGATCGCGCTGCCGCTGACGCTGGCCGCGGTGGCGACTACCTTCGGCTTCTTCGCCTTCCTGCCGACCGCTTACCGCGGTGTCGCCGAGCTGGGGCAGATCGCCGGCGTCGGCATCCTGTTCGTCGCGCTGCCGTCCTGCCTGACCGTGCTGCCGGCGCTGATCCGATTGTTCGATCCGCCGCCGAGCAAGGTCGCGCCGGGCTTTCCGCGCCTGGCGCCGATCGACCGCGCGCTGCAATCGCACCGCAAGGTGCTGCTGGTCGGCACCCTGGTCGTGGTCGTGGCCGGGCTGCCGCTGCTGCGCCACCTGAACTTCGACTTCAACCCGCTGCACCTGAAGGACCCGCGCAGCGAGTCGATGGTGACCTTGAACGCGCTGTCGCGCAGCACCGACATCGGCCTGGACAACATCCAGGTGCTGGCGCCGACGCTGGCGCAAGCCCAGGTCACGGCCGCGCGCATCGAGCGCCTGCCCGAGGTGGCGCGCGTGGTGACGCTGGCCAGCCTGGTGCCGGACGCGCAGGCGGAAAAACTGCGGCGCATCGGCGCCCTGTCCGCGCTGCTCGCGCCGGTGCTGGCCCAGCCGCCGCTGGCGCCGGCGACGGATGCGGCGCGCGTGGCTTCGCTGCGCGCGGCGACGGTCGCGCTGCGCAATGCCGCGCTCGATCATCCCGGCCCCGGCGCCGACCAGGCCACGCGCCTGAGCCAGGCCCTGGGCAAGCTCGCGCGCGCGGACGCGCCCACGCGCGAGCGCGCCGAACGCGCGCTCGCCTTGCCGCTGCGCCTGGCGCTGGACACGCTGCGCCTGGCGCTGCAGGCGGCGCCGGTGACGCTCTACAGCCTGCCGCCGGACATCAAGCGCAACTGGATCGCCGCCGGTGGGCGCGCGCTGGTCGACGTCACGCCGCGCCGCGCCGACGCCGCCACGCGTGAACACGCCATCGGCGAGGACCAGCGCCTGCGCCGCTTCGCGCGCGCGGTGCAGGGGGTGGCGCCGCAGGCCAGCGGCGGCCCGATCTCGGTGATGGGCGCGGCCGACCTGGTCGTCGATGCCTTCATCCAGGCGGCCGTGCTGGCCGTGGCCACGATCACGCTGCTGCTGTGGATCACCTTCCGCCGCTTCGGCGACGTGCTGCTGACGATGGTGCCGCTGCTGGTGTCTGGCCTGGTCACGCTGGAAGCCAGCGTGCTGCTCGGGATCTCGCTGAACTTCGCCAACATCATCGCGCTGCCGCTGCTGCTCGGGGTCGGCGTCGCCTTCAAGATCTATTACGTGATGGCCTGGCGCAGCGGCGAAGCGGCCCTGCTGCAGCACGGGCTCACGGAGGCCATCGTCATCAGCGCGGCCACCACCGGCACCGCCTTCGGCAGCCTGTGGCTGTCGCACCACCCGGGCACGGCCAGCATGGGCGAACTGCTGGTGCTGTCGCTGGTGTGCACGCTGATCGGCGCCGTGTTCTTCCAACCCATCCTGCTGGGCCGGCCGCGCGGCGCGCCGCCCTCCGCCGAATACCAACCATGACTGGACACCGCATGCACGCCCACGCCACACCACGTACCCGGCCGCCGGCCGGCCGCCTGCTCGCGGCGACCGCGGTCGCCGCTGCCGCCGCAGCGCTGAGCGGCTGCGCCACCGGACCGGAGCGCAATCCGGCCGACCCGCTCGAACCGCTGAACCGCGCCACCTGGCGCTTCAACGACGCGCTCGACCGCAGCGTCGCCAAGCCGATCGCGCGCGGCTACAACAAGGTGGTGCCCTCGCCGGTGCGCACCGGCGTGTCGAACTTCTTTTCCAATCTGGGCGACGTGACGGTCGCGTTCAACGATTTCGCCCAGGGGCGCTTCCGCGACGGCATGTCGGACGTGACCCGATTCGCGGTCAACAGCACCTTCGGCGTGCTGGGCCTGTTCGACGTCGCCGGTAAAAGCGGCATCCCCAAGCACGACCAGGACTTCGGCCTGACGCTGGGCCACTACGGCGTGCCGACCGGCCCCTACCTGGTGCTGCCGCTGTTCGGGCCGAGCACCTTCCGCGACGCCGCCGGCGTGGGCATCGACCAGTACATCGCCCCGACCAACCAGATGGACCCGGCCTGGCGCAACAGCCTGTGGGGCCTGAACTTCGTCAGCGCGCGCGCCCGCTATCTCGACGCGACCAACCTGCTCGAACAGGCGGCGCTCGACAAATACCTGTTCGTGCGCGACGCCTGGATGGCGCAGCGCCAGTCGAAACTCGACGAGGGCAAGCAGCAGGATTTGCCGGACTACGATGCGGACCAGGGTAGCGGATCGGGCGCCGGATCGGGTGCGAATGCGGGCGCGGGCGGCAGCGCGGGTGCCGGGACCGGCCGTAACGAAGGTGCGCCGGCGAATGAGGGCCCAAGCAAGCCCACGCCGGCCGGCCAGAGCAGCCAGGGCCAGTGAGCCCGCGCTGATCGCCTGTCCGCTCCGGCTCACTGGCCGCGAGCGACGCAATCTCGCCGATCAGCGCAGCGGCGGCGTCAGCGCCGGCCCCGCCTGGGCCCGCACGCGCCGCAGAGCGCGCCGCGCCTGCCAGGCGTCGAGCGCCAGCGCCATCAAGGGAAGGATCTCGCCGGGCGCGCGCGCCAGTGCGCGCAGCAATGCGGGCAGGTCGGTGCCGCCATCCTCGCGCATCGCGGCCACGGCGGCATGCGGCAGGCTGCGCCAGGCCGGATCGAGCACCACCCGGAGCGCCGCGAACGGCAAGCCATGGCGCTGCGCGGCCTGGGCCGCTGCGTGCGACTCCATGTCGACCGCCAGCGCGCCGCCGTCGCGCCACAGACGCGCCTTGGCGTCGTGCGCGGCCAAAGGCGCCTCAAGGCCGGCGAGCCAGCCCTGGCGCGCCTGCGGCAAGCGCTCGGCCAGCGCCTGCGTCCAGGCCGCGTCGGCATCGAAACGATAGGAAGCATCGAGCCCGCCGCGCACACCCGCGGCCACGACGCAGTCGCCCGGCCGCAAGATGGGATCGAGTCCGCCCGCGCAGCCGAAGCTGAGGATGCCGGAAAACGCGCGCGCGCCGCACGGCTGCGCCGCCACCAGCGCGTCGACGCCGGCCAGCACGCGCCGCGGCCCCGGCCCGAGCACGGTCGCCACGCCAGGCCCAGCCGCGATCGCCGCTTCGAAATCCAGGCCGCACACGACAATCACGCGGCCGCGCTCTTCATGCGCCCGATCGGCGTCGCGCGCGCTCACATGCCGAAGCCGACCCGGGTGGCGCAAGCCGCGCGCAGGTTGCGATAGCGTGCCAGCGCCCACAGCGGGAAGTAGCGCGCGTAGCCGTGGTAGCGCAGGTAGAACACGCGCTCGAAGCCGGTGGCGGTATGGTGCTCCTCGGTCCACAGGCCATCGGCGCGCTGGTGCTCGAGCAGCCAGTTGACGCCGCGCTCGACCGCCGGATGGTCGACCGCGCCGGCCGCCATCAGCGCCAGCAGCGCCCACGCGGTCTGCGAAGGCAGGGAGCGGAACGGCCGGTGACCGTCGTAGTCGAGGCGGTAGCTGTCGGCGTCCTCGCCCCAGCCGCCGTCGTCGTTCTGATGCGTGGTCAGCCAGGTGACGGCGCGCGCCACCGCCTCGTGCTCGCTCGTCAAACCGGTGGCGCCGAGCGCGCACAGCACGCTCCAGATGCCGTACACGTAGTTCATGCCCCAGCGCCCATACCAGGCGCCGCTGTTTTCCTGCTCGTCGAGCAGCCAGCCCAGTGCACGCGCCGCCGGCGATTTGCGTTCGGCGCACGCGTCCGGGTCGAGCTGCACCAGCATCGACAGGCAGCGCGCGGAGACGTCGGCGGTCGGCGGATCGAGCAGCGCGCCGTGGTCGGCGAACGGGATGTTGTTCAGGTAGTGGTGGGTGTTCTCGGGATCGAAGGCGCCCCAGCCGGCTTCCCTGCCCTTGCATTGCATGCCGATCACCCACTCCTTGGCGCGCGCGATGGCATCCTGGTAGCGCGGCGCGGGCAGCACCTGGTCGGCGCGGTGCATCGCCATCGCCACCACGGCGGTGTCGTCGACGTCCGGGTAGTGCGCGTTGGCGTACTGGAAGGCCCAGCCGCCGGGACGCAGGCCGGGGCGGCGGTGGGTCCAGTCGCCCTCCAGGTCGAGGATCTGCAGCGGGCGCAGCCACTCGAGGCCGCGCGTGGCCGCTCGAACCGCCTCGGGCGTGCCGACTTCCAGCAGCGCATGGGCCATCAAGGCAGTGTCCCACACCGGCGACAGGCAGGGCTGGACGTAGGCTTCGTCGCCGCGGTCGACGATCAGCTTGTCGACCGAACGGCGCGCGATGACGGCGCCGGGATCGTCGCGCGGCACGTTCATGGCGTCGAACATCGTGACCGCGTTGACCATGGCCGGGAAGATCGCGCCCAGGCCGTCCTCGCCGTTCAGGCGCTCGCGCACGAAGGCCGTCGCGCGCGCGATCGCGCGCCGGCGCAGGCGCGCGGGGAAGCGCGGCTCGAGGCGGCGCACCTGGCGCTCCATCGCATTGAAGAACGAGAACCACAAGCGGCTCTGGTGCGCGGCGCGCGGCGTCGGGCCGAGCCGGTCCGGCGGGCTCAGGAAAAGCTCGTCGATGGCGACCTGGCGCGGATTGCGCGCACGCGGCTTGAGCGCGCCCAGCACCAGCAGCGGCGTGAGCACGGTGCGGGTCCAGTACGACACCTTCGACAGGTGGAACGGGAACCAGCCCGGCAGCAGCGTCATCTCGACCGGCATGACCGGCACTGCGGTCCAGGGCACAATGCCGTACAGCGCCAGCATGATGCGGGTGAAGACATTGCTGCGCTCGGCGCCGCCGCCCGCCAGGATGGCGTCGCGCGCGCGCGCCATGTGCGGCGCATCGGGCGCGTCGCCGATCATCTTCAGCGCGAAATAGGCTTTCACGCTGGCGCTCGGATCGTAGGGCCCCTCGTGGTACAGTGGCCAGCCGCCGTGCGCGCCCTGGATGCGGCGCAGGTAGCGGCCGATCTTGGCTTCCAGTTCAGGGTCGGCGCTCTCGCCCAGGAAGTGCACCATCAGCACGTACTCGGCCGGAATCGTGGCGTCGGCTTCCAGCTCGTAGACCCAGTGCCCGTCGGGCTTCTGCTCGCGCAGCATGGTCTGCAGCGCGCGGTCGACGGCACGCTGCAGCTTGCACTGGCGCGTATCGGCCTGCGCCGGACCGGCACACGAAGTCCCCACTCCCAATGCACGGAACGCTGAATATCGCATCGCTGTCCTCGCTCTCCTCGGCGGTGTATGAAGTTGATGGTGGCGTGCTAGGGCACGACATGGCGCAACAGGATGCCGGCGCGTTGCAGCGCGCCGACCTTGACCGCGCGCCGCGGCGCCGCCCACCCGCGCGCGTGCAGGCGCGCCAGCAGGGCCTGGTAGACCGCGCCCATGATGCGCGGCGTGCGCACGCTGGCGCGCGGCTGCAGGCGCATCAGCTGCGCGGCGGCGTCGAAATGGTCGCGGGCCTGGCCGGCCAGCTGCAGGCACACGCGCGGCAAGGCCGGATCGGCCGCGATCGCGGCGGCCCCACACGCCAGCACGCCGGAGCCGATGCCGGCCTCCAGCAGCAGTTCACGCGGCAGGTAGGCGCGGCCGATGGCGGCGTCTTCGTCGATGTCGCGCAAGATGTTGGTCAGTTGCAGCGCGCGCCCGAGATGGTGCGCCAGCAGCACACCGTCTTCAAACGGCATGCCGAACACCTTGACCGCCAGCCGTCCGACCGCGCTCGCCACGCGGTCGCAATACAGGTCGAGCGTGGCCGCCGGCGGCGCGCACATCGGTTCGGCGCCGGCGTCCATCAGCATGCCGTCGATGACGGCGTCGAAGTCCTCGCGCGCCAGGCCGAAGGTGGCGATGTGGCGCTGCAGCGCGGCCAGCTGCGCCGGGCCCTGGCCGGCGCAGCTGGCGTGCAAGTCTTGGCGCCAGCGTTCCAGCGCGACGCGCTTGTCATGCGGCGATGCGCCCGCGGCGCCATGCGGCGTGTCGCCGTCGGCGATGTCGTCGACGGCGCGGCAAAAGGCGTAGATCTCGTACATCGCGCCGCGCTGGGCGGCAGGCAGGATGCGCAGTGCGAGCTGGAATGAGCTGCGCGGCGTCGGCGCATCCTGGACGGCGGCAGCGCTCAAGCCGGCGGCCATGGCCGGATGGACGGCGCGCGCGGCCTGCGGTTCAGCGCGCACGGGCATCGGCGCTTCCTGGCCACGGACGTGGCGCGATCATCGCGTGCAACGGGGTCATGCGCTCTCCTCCGTATCGGTAAGCCGCGATTTAGCAAGCCATGACGAGCGGACGCGGCAGATCGAAGTATTCTAGAACATCCTCGGCAATCAGGTCGGACTGGCGTTAACGAACGTGCATCGATTGTAGCGGGAGCGGCGTATCTTTACGCGTATCGATGGGTATGGGGCGCCGGCGCGGTATCATGCGCCTCTCGAAAACAAAAGCTGCATATGCTCACCATCACCATCAAACAAGGCAAGGAAAAAAGCCTGCTGTCCGGCGACCCCTGGATCTATCCCTCAGCCATTGACAACGTCCAGGGCCGGCCCCAGGAACGCAGCAAGCCTGGCGCCACGGCGCTGGTGCAATCGTCGTCGCGCCAATTCCTGGCGCGTGCCGCCTACAATGCCAAGTCGCAAATCGCCGGCCGCGTCTGGACCTTTCGCGCGGACGAGGCGGTCGACCATGCGATGATCAAACGCCGGGTACAGGCGGCGGTCGCGCGTTGCGCCCATGCGGTGCGCGGCGCCGATCCGCAAGCCCTGGTCCCGGTGATCGAAGCCGAAAAAGACGGCCTGCCGGGTTTGCTGGTGCACAGCTACGGCGGCGTCGCCGGTTACCTGATCTGCCAGTTCAATGCCGCCGGTGTCGACATGTGGCGGGTCACCATCGTACAGGCGCTGCTGGCGGCAACCGGCTGCCCCAACGTGTTCGAGCGCAGCGACGAGCTGGTGCGCAAGGGCGAAGGCTTGCCGGTCATCTGGCGCGCGCTGGCCGGCGAAGAACCGCCGCAGCGCCTGATGGTGCGCGAAGGGGGCCGGCTGGCGCCGACCGACATCCGCACCGGATTCGTCTATCCGCGCTGAGCGCGCCGCGCGCGCCAGACACGCCGCGCGGCGGCGCCGATCGGATCAGAACGTCACGACGCTCCAGGGCGCGACGCACTTGTGATCCGCCTCGAAACTGCTCAGGGCCTTCACGCCGCCGCCCGAGGCCACGTCCAGCCCCAGCACCTTGTCCGGCCCCGTGAACGCCGGCCAGCTGGCAACGACATCGCCGCCCCGGTTCGGGTCCCCGCTGCGCGCGAAGTTGGTCCAGTAGCGCGCCATCGCCGCCTGCAGCGCGCGCCGCTCGTCGTTGCCCAGGTCGTGCAAGTTGTACAGGTATTGCAGATCGTATGAGTGCGCGGCGCCCTGCGCGAAGCTCAGGTAGTACTTGCCGTTGACGATGCCGACCGAGGGGATCGCGGTCTGGTCGCGGAATTCGTACATGTAGACCGGTGTGCTCTGGGCCGCCACGCGCTGGACCGTGCGCAGCGCCGGGCAGGCGAAGCCGAGATCGGTCGCCAGCGTGCTCACGGCCAGGCTGGGCTGGATGGCCGGGACATTGCCGAAGCCTGCCAGCGGATACCAGGTCGACACCAGGTCGGCCGGCGCCACGCCGCTGCCGGCCGTGAGCGTAGCGATGGTCGGCGCGTAGACGGTTGCAGGCAGCGCGAAGCGGGTGTCGGCCGGGTCGAAGTTGGACGCCGCCTGGCGGCGCCCATCCTCGGCGATCGCGATGTACAAGGCATACTCGTCCTGGTTGGTCCCGTCGATCATCGGCACCTTGATGTTCTCGCCGGCGGCGAAGGTCGCCTTGACCGATTTCGGCAGCACCTTGCCGTCCACCGACGGCACCGGGTTCGGCAGCGCCGTGTAGATGGCGGCGGCCAGCTGATTGCGCACGACCGCGTCCGGCAAGCTGCGCAGGCAAGCGGCCGTCACCGCGCCGGCCTCGCAACCGATGCCGGCCACGCCCGCCGACTTGGCCGCCTTGATCGCATTGTCGACCACACCCGTGCTGATGGCGGCCATCTGCGCGCCGCTCGGCTGGCGGTCGTTGCCGTAGTTTCCGCTCTGGACGATCGCCTTGACGAACAGGCCTTTCGAGCCGGGCGAAGCCAGGTGGGCCATCACGCTGAAGCCGCCGGCCGATTCGCCGAAGATGGTCACGTTGGTGCTGTCGCCGGCAAAACGGGCGATGTTGTCCTGCACCCAGCGCAGCGCCAGCTGCTGGTCCATGATGCCGTAGTTGCCCGCCGCGCCGTCCTGCACCAGGGCCGGATGCGCCAGGAAGCCCATTGCGCCGAGCCGATACCCGACGTTGACGACGATGACGCCATTGCTCACCAGCGGCGACGGGTCGGCGTATTGCACGGTGCCGCCGGTGACGAAGTTCCCGCCATGGAAATTGACCATGACCGGGAACGGGCCCTGCCCGGTCGGCGCATGCACGTCCAGGTAGAGGCAATCCTCGCTGTCGTTCGGCAGGCGGAACGGGCTGTTGCTGGTCTGCAGGCACGGCGATGCCGATACCGTCTTTTCCAGCCGCGCCGGCCAGGGCTGGGCCGGGGCCGGCGCGGTCCAGCGGCGCTCGCCGGTCGGCGGCATCGCATACGGAATCGCGAAGTAGCTGCGCATGCCGAGGCGGTCGACGCCTTTGACTTCGCCGCCCGCGGTCTGGGCGACGTCGGGGGCGCGGGTCGGGTTACCGTGCGGATCGGAGCCGCCGCACGATGCCAGCAAGACCAGGACGGCGGCGAGGACGAGCGTGTTCGGGCGCGTCGGTCGGCGGGCGCGGTAAAGCTTCATGAATCATCTCCCTGTTCCCTTCTGCCAGGCCATCGGCGCCGTGCGAAGGATTGCAATTAGAAAAATTATAAGAGGCAATACATTAGCACCCAAACCGACGAGGCCGAAACGATTTTGTGACCGAAAGAAGGAAACCCGACCGTTTGCCGTCGACTTGTGGTTTTTGCACCAGCGCGACGCCGCGCATCATCGTCGCATCAGCTGTACCACGGCGCCGATGACTTGCAGCGCCAGGACCGTCAGCTTGAGGCCGGTGGCCAAGCCGGGCGCACCTTCGTCATCGCCCGATTGACCCGATCCCCTACGGTCATCCCTGAGGTGCCGCGGCTTGCGGCGGAAGATTTTCGGCGTCTTCATGGTACCTTCCTTCAACAAAATACAGATATGTTGTTTGATCCCGGAAATGGTGGCGGTTCATTGAGTCGTTCGATCATTCGCGCCGCCACAGCCGGTCGACCGTGCCATGATTCATTGTCGGCCAGCTGCAAAGTCCCCGTCCCAGCGGGAACAGACGCCAGCGAAAAAACACGAGACAGAAAGTCAAGTATCGCCATCCGGTACCTTCCGCGTCTCAGGGCGCACCATCGCGCATGAGGGTAAGCGCCGCTCAAGTCCTGTTCGCCGCGCAGGTGCCGCCCCGCCCTGCCAGCGCGAGCGGCGCCAGCGCCAGCAGCGCGGTCAGCGCGCCGGCGCCGTAGGCAATGCGCAAGCCGGCGTGGTCCACCAGCCAGCCGCCGCTCCAGGCCCCGCTCGCGAGCGCCAGCTGGAACACCGTCACCAACAGCGCCGAACCGGCTTCCACCTGCGCGGGCGCGGCCCGGACCAGGAACAGCTGCAGGCAGACCGGCACCGCGCCGAAGGCCAGGCCCCACAAGATCAGCAGCAGCGCGGCCTCGAGCGCATGCGCCGCGACCAGCGCACTGGCGCCGAGCGCGCAGGCCAACAGCGCAATCACGCCCATGAACGCCATGCGTACGTCGCGCGCCGCCAGCCGCTCGCCGCAGAAGGTGCCGGCCAGCCCGGCCAGGCCGTAGGCGGCCAGGCTCAGGCCGATGGCGGCGCCGCCCATGCCGGCTTCACGCGCCAGGAAAGGCTCGAGATAGGTGTAGGCCATGAAGTGCCCGCCCGCCACCAGCGCCGCCGCAGCGAAGCCGGCGCGCGCGCGTGGGTTGCGCAGCAAGGCAGGCATGCCGCGCAGCGCCGACCCGGCGCTTGCGGCCAGGCGCGGCAGCAGCAGCGCCTGGGCCAGGCCGACCGCCAGCGCCAGCGCGGCGACCGCCATGAACGCGCCGCGCCAGCCGACCGAACTGGCGATCGCGGTCGCCAGCGGCACGCCGAGCACGGTTCCGGCCGAGATCCCGGCCAGCACGAGCGCGGTGGCGCGGTCGCCGCCCGCGTCCGGCACCAGGCGCCGCCCGACTGCCACGGCGAACGCCCAGAAGCCGCCCACGCACAAGCCGAGCAGCGTGCGCCCGATCAGCACCGCCGCGAACGTCGACGCGCATGCCACCAGCAGGTCGGCCGCGAGGATCAGCGCCGACAGCAGCAACAGCAGGATGCGCCGGTCGACGCCGCCGGCCAGCAGCGCGGCGGCCGGCGCGGCGACGGCGGCGACCAGCCCCGGCACCGTGACCATCAGCCCGGCGTGGCCCTCGGACACGCCGAGTTCGCGCGCGATCGGGCCGAGCAGGCCGATCGGCAGGAACTCGCTGGTGACCATCACGAACGTGCCGAGCGCGATCGAGACCACCGCGAGCCAGCCGCGCAGCGCAGGCGCCGGCCCGGGCTTCACGGCGCCGCCGGGGAAGTCAGCAGCACCGCCCCGCGCTTGCCCGCGCGTTGCGCATGCGCGGCCGCGGCCGCGACCTGGTCCAGGTCGTAGCTTGCGGCGATCTCGAACAGGTGCGGGTAATGCAGCGCCAGGTCGAGCGCGCCGCGCAAGTCTTCGCGGCGCTGCTCGGCCGGCAATCCGGCCCAGCGCCCGACCGACACGCCTTCGACGTGCAGGTCGCGCATCGGCAGCATCAGCGCCGGGATCTGCAAGGGCACGCCGCTCATGTCGCCGTACATGACCAGGGTGCCGCCGGGCGCCAGGCGCAGGAACAGTTCGCTCGGCAGCGCGCCGCCGACGGCGTCGAACACGGCGCGCAGCGGCTTGCCGTCCAGGTAGCGGGTCAGATTGTCGCGCCAGTCCGGCGTGTCGGTGGCGACCACGGGCATGTCCGGATGCAGGCCGGCCAGCTCCCGGACGCCGGCACTGCTGCGCACCAGGCCGACCAGCGGCAGGCCGGCGCGCAGCGCCAGCGCGGCGAGCAGCTTGGCGACCGCCGATCCGGCAGCGGTGAGCAGCATCGCGCCGCCGGCGCCGACGCCGGCCTGGTGGGCGGCGCGCAGCAGCATCTGCGCGGTCAGCGGGTTGACGTGCAGCTGGGCGCCGATCGCGTCCGGCACCTGCGCCGGAAGCGCGCTTACGAATTCGGCGCGCACCAGCGTGCGCTCGCCCCAGGCGCCGGCGCCGGGAAAGAAGGCGACGCGCATGCCGGGTTGCAGGCGCTCCGCGGCCTCGGCGCCGACCGCCTCGACCACGCCCATGCCTTCGAAGCCGGGACGGTTGCCGCCGACCGGCACCGGCGTAGGATCACCGGGCGCGCGGTAGCGCCCGGCGACGCCCAGCAGGTCGCCCGGATGCATCGGGCGCACCAGCACGCGGATCAGGACTTCGTCGGGTCCGGGCGGCTGCGGCGCCGGCTCGCGCTCGACCCGCAGCACGTCTTCGGGCGTGCCGAAGGCGTGGTAGCGGATGCTGCGCATGGTCGACTTGCGGATCGAGTCGAACGGGTTGGAAACGATGCTGCTCACGATGTTCTCCTTTGAATCGAATGGATCAGCGGATCCTGGCGAAGCAGGCGCGCATCTCGGCCGCGAACAGTGCCGGCTGCTCGAACGCCGCGAAGTGGCCGCCGTGGTCGACCTCGTGCCAGTAAAACAGATTCGGCCAGGACGCTTCGGCCCATTTACGCGGCGCGCGGTAGATCTCGCGCGGGAAGATGGTGGCCGCCATCGGCAGTTCGATGCGGCCGGCAGAGAAGCCGGCCGGCTTGCCTTGCGAATTCTGCCAGTAGATGCGCGCCGACGAGGCCGCGGTATCGGTCAGCCAGTACAGCGTGATATCGTCCAGCATCGCATCCATCGACAGCGCGTCCTCGGGGTTGCCGCGATTGTCGGTCCAGGCCTGGAACTTCTCGTAGATCCACATGGCCTGGCCGACCGGCGAATCGGCCAGCGCGTAGCCGATCGTCTGCGGACGCGTGGCCTGCTCCTTGAAGTAGCCGAACTGTTCGTCGGCGAAGCGGCCGGCGGCGGCATACGCGGCCTGCTCGTCCGGCGTCGGATTGGCCGGCATCTGCTCCGGGAATACCAGCGGCCAGTTGACGTGGGCCGCCACCAGCCCGCTCGGGCGCACGTGGCCCAGCGCATGCGTCACGCCGGCGCCCCAGTCGCCGCCCTGCGCCACCCATCTGGTGTAGCCCAGGCGCGCCATCAGCACGCCCCAGGCCTTGGCCGTGCGCACCACGTCCCAGCCGGCCTGCGCCGGTTTGTCCGAAAAGCCGAAGCCGGGCATCGACGGCACCACGACGTGGAAGGCATCCTCGGCGCGGCCGCCGTACGCGGTCGGCTCGGTCAGCGGCTTGATCACCTCCAGGAATTCGACGATCGAGCCGGGCCAGCCATGGGTCAGGATGATCGGCAGCGCATCCGCATGGCGCGACTTCACGTGGATGAAATGGATGCCCAGGCCGTCGACCTCGGTGCGGAACTGCGGGAAGGCGTTCAGGCGCGCTTCGAAGCGGCGCCAGTCGTAGCGGTCGCGCCAGTAGTCGACCAAGGCTTTCGCCTTGGTGAGCGGCACACCCTGCGACCAGTCCGACACGGTTTCCTTTTCCGGAAAGCGCACCTTGCGCAGACGCCGTTTCAAGTCGTCCAGCGCGGCCTGCGGGACTGCGGCGCGAAACGGCGTGATGCCGGCGCCGGCCAGGGTATGGGCAGGGGCGGCCGCGGCTGCGGCGACGGCGCCGAAGGCCGGCGCCTGCAGGAACAAGCCGCCTAGGGCGCCGGCGAACACCGCGCCGGCCGCGCTGCCGAGGAAGCCGCGGCGGGCCGGGCTGTCGATGCGGGCGCCGTCGATGTGGGCGTCGTCGAAGTGGGCGTGGTCGAAGTGGGTCATGGTGGTCTCTCCGTGGTTCGCGTCAGTCATTTCGGTTCAGGAAGTCATCGATCCAGGCCACCGTTTCGGCCGGCTTTTCTTCCTGCACGAAGTGGCCGCTGCCTTCGGCCTTGACCAGCTTCAGCTTGGTGGTCTTCGGCGTAAGCACGGCCTCCAGCCAGCCGTAGCCTGGACCGCCGATCGCCAGCACCGGCATGGTCAGCTTGCCGTAGGTCTTGTCGTCGAGGATGTCCTGCGGGAAGGCCTGGTACCACGCATTGCCGGCGCGGATCGCCTCGCGGCTGGCGTAGGCCTTGCGATACACGGCGCGGTCGCGCGCATCGATTGCGCTTTCGTCCTTCAGCAGGTAGCGGAAGAACCACTCCTGCTCCTTGTACTGTCGGCCCTCCAGCAACTCTTCGGGCAAGCCCTTGACCTGGTGGAAGGCGAACCACCATGCGAACGGGTGGGCGTCGTCGATCTTGTCGCCGAAGGTGTCGGCCTGCGGCAGGATCGGCCAGCTGTACAGCGATTGGTCCGGGTGCGGCACGTCGATCAGCACCACCTTGTCGGTCGCCTGCGGGAAGTTGACGGCGTAGGCGTAGGCCACCTGCGAACCGATGTCGTGGCCGATCACGGTCGCTTTGCCCAAGCCGAGATGACGCACCAGCGCGGCGACGTCGGCGGCCATCGTCTTCTTGTCGTAGCCGCCGGCCGGCATGCTCGACGCGCCCATGCCGCGCAGGTCGACGGCGATCACGCGGTGATGCCTGGCCAGCGCCGGCATGACCTTGTGCCAGGCCCACCAGGTTTCGGGCCAGCCCGGCAGCAGCACGACCGCGCTGCCGCTTCCACCCTCGACGTAATGGAGATGCACGCCGTTGACGTCGGCGCTGCCTTCCTTGAAGCCGGGCAGCGTGCGCACCAGCGCCGCATCGGACACGTCGGCGGCGCTCGCGGTTTTAGGCGCTGCCTGCGCGGGCGTTGCGGCAGCGGCGATGACGCCGAATGCGAGCGACATCGAAAGGACCAGGGTGCTTGCCGTGGTTTTCATGGGGTTTCTTCTTCCTCAAACCTGGGCCATGCCGCCGTCGACGAACAGCTCGGCGCCGTTGACGAAGCTGGCATCGCTCGAGGCCAGGAACAGCACCGCCTTGGCGATTTCCTCCGGTTCGGCCACACGGCCGAGCGGCACCTGGCTGGCCAGCATGTCGAGCAGCCCCTGCTGCGCAGCCTTGTCCTCGCCGGCCAGCTCGACCAGGCCGGGCGTGCGCACCGGCCCCGGGCTGACCACGTTGACGCGGATCTTGCGCTCCTTCAGGTCGAGGATCCAGCTGCGCGCCAGGTTGCGCACCGCCGCCTTGCTGGCGCTGTAGACGCTGAACGCCGGCGTGCCGGTGATGCCGACGATCGAGCTGGTCAGCACGACCGAGGCGCCTTCGGACAGCAGCGGCAGCGCGGCCTGCACGGTGAAGAGCAAGCCCTTGACGTTGCGATCGAAGGTAGCGGCGTAGTGGTCCTCGGTGATCTGGCCGAGCGGCGCAAAGCCGCCGCCGCCGGCGTTCACGTACAGGACGTCGATGCGGCCGGCGCGCGCGCGCACCGTGTCGGCCAGGCGCGCCAGGTCGGCATTGCTGGCCGAATCGGCCTGCACGCCGACCGCGTTCGCGCCGATGGCTGCGACCGCGGCGGCCAGCTCGGCCTGGCGGCGGCCGGTGATGAACACCTGCGCGCCTTCGGCGGCGAAGAGTTTGGCGGTGGCCAGGCCAATGCCGCTCGAACCGCCGGTGACGACTGCAACTTTGCCTTCAAGTTTCTTCATGATGGGTTCCTCCGTTGACGATGCAGGCAAGTGTAGACAAGCCACCAGCCGGCTGTAATCCCCGGAAAGTAGAATCACTATCCATGGACATGGACAATCACCGCGTCGAACTCCTGTTCCGACCATGGATCGACGCCCGACCGCGTGAATCCCGAGAGTGAGGCCTGTCATACCAATGGATAGTGTTCCGCAACTGCGCAGCCAGTTACGATGGCGTGGCGGTGCACTAAGACACTGCCGACAAACAATCCCTGAAGAGGATCGCCCCCATGACCACCCAAGACCCGCTCATCGACCATAAACGCAGGCAGCTCGTCCTCGGCGCCGCCGGCGGCGCGGCGGCCCTGCCGCTGGCGTGGATGAGCGCCATCGTCCCTGCCCATGCCGCCGGCATGGCACCTTCTACCAATACCCAAGGAGCAGCGCGCATGACTACCAATACCGTCAAGACCAAGGATGGCGTCGAGATTTTCTACAAGGACTGGGGCCACGGCACGCCGATCGTGTTCTCGCACGGCTGGCCGCTCAGCGCGGACGACTGGGATGCCCAGATGATGTTCTTCCTGCAGCACGGCTTCCGCGTGATCGCCCACGACCGCCGCGGCCACGGCCGCTCGAGCCAGGTCGGCGACGGCCACGACATGGACCACTACGCCGACGACCTGGCGGCCGTGGTGCAGCACCTCGACCTGAAGGGCGCGATCCACGTCGGCCACTCGACCGGCGGCGGTGAAGTCGTGCGCTACCTGGCGCGCCACGGCGAATCGCGCGCCTCCAAGGCCGTGTTGATCTCCGCGGTGCCGCCGCTGATGGTCAAGTCGGCCACGAACCCGGGCGGCTTGCCGAAGGACGTGTTCGACGGCATCCAGCAGCAGGTCGCGACCAATCGCGCCCAGTTCTACCGCGACCTGCCGGCCACCGCCTTCTACGGCTTCAACCGTCCGGGCGCCAAGGTGCAGGAAGGCCTGATCCAGAAATGGTGGCTGCAGGGCATGATGGGCAGCGTCAAGGCCCACTACGATGGCGTGGTCGCGTTCTCGCAGACCGACTTCACCGAAGACCTCAAGAAGATCAACCTGCCGGTGCTGGTCCAGCATGGCGACGACGACCAGGTCGTGCCCTACGCCGACTCGGGTCCGCTGTCGGCCAAGCTGCTCAAGCACGGCACCCTGAAGACCTACCACGGCTTCCCGCACGGGATGCCGACCACCCAGCACGAAGTCATCAACGCCGACATCCTCGCCTTCATCAAGGGCTGATGACGCGCTTGGGGCGGCGCTTCCTTAGCGGGATGCGCCGCCCGGCACCGCCGGCGAGCGCCACGCTCAGGCGGCCAGGTCCTTGCTGCGCGCCCCGTACATGCGGCACTCGGCGGCCAGCGCCAGCAGGTTGGGATCGCGCTCGCGCGAGCGCGACAGCAGCAGCGTGATGGTCTGGCGCGAACCGTAGCGCGCGTCGAGCGGAATCAGGTCGACGCGGCTGGAAAAGCCGGCCACGCGCCCCGGCAGCAGGCTGTAGCCCATGCCGCCGCCGACCAGGTTGATCAGCGAGAAGATGTCGCCGACGCGCATGATCGTCTCGGGCACGAAGCCGGCCTGGCGGAACGCGTGGTCGAAGCTGTCGGAGGTGACGAAGCCGCCGCCCAGGGTAATGAACTGTTCGCCGCTCAGGGCGCGCAGGTCGACGCCGCGTAGGCCGGCATACGGCGAGCCGTGCGGCGCCGCCAGGAACACCTCGTCCTCGAACAGCGGCACCGCCAGCAGCTGCGGATCGTCGATCGGCGCCTGCAGGCCGATCACGCACGCGTCCAGGCGCCCTTCGTCCAGACTGCGCAGCAGTTCGGCGTTGGAGCCGAGCGTCAGGTCGATCTGCAGTTCGGGCCGGCGCAGCTTCAGGCCCATCAGCAGCTGCGGAATGCAGCGCAGCGTCAGCGAATACAGCGAGCCGATCTTCATCCGGCTGGCCGCCACGCCGGCCATCTCGCGCGCCCTGCGGATGCCCTCACCGGTCTCCTCGACCGCGCGCTGCGCGTGCTTGGCGAACACGAAGGCGGCTGGCAGCGGCGCCAGGTTGCGCCCTTCGCGCCGGAACAGCTGGCAGTGCAGCCCCTCTTCCAGCGAATGCAGGGCGCGGTGCACGCTGACCGTGCTCTGGCCGAATTCCTCCGACACCTTCGACAGGCTCTGCAGGCGCATGAAGGCAAGGAACACCTCCAGCTTCTTCAGCGTGATTTCTTCGTCGATCATTTGGTCTCCTTCTGCCGGTCTCGCGCCGGCCCGGTTCCCGCCAAGCTTAGCACCACCGTTAGCTTCAGAGTAAACGTCCGCGTTTCGGGTTGATTGAATCGCCGCGCTGCGCTGCCTATGCTGTCTTCAAAATCGCATACCTAGGAGACAATATGGGCAATATGTCCGCGGCGCCGCAGTCGGCGCCATCGCAGTCCGCGCCGCGCCAGTGGGATACGCGGCGGCGCGAAAAGGGGCGCCGCATGGCCGCGGTCGCTCACTTGGCCGAGGGCGCGGTGCTGGACAGCGGCCGCATCGTCGAGGCGCTCGAACGCCTGGTGGTCAGCGGCGACCGCGTGGTTCTCGAAGGCAACAACCAGAAGCAGGCCGACTTCCTGGCGCGTGCACTGGTGCAGGTCGACCCGGAACGCGTAAACCGGCTGCACATGATCCAACCGAGCGTCAGCCTGCCCGAGCACCTCGACCTGTTCGAGCGCGGCATCGCGAATAAACTCGACTTCGCCTACGCCGGCGCCCAGAGCCTGCGCATCTCGCAATTCCTGCAAGAGGGTACGCTGCAGGTCGGCGCGCTGCACACCTACATCGAGCTGTATGCACGCCTGTACGTCGATTTGTCGCCCAACGTCGTCATGGTGGCCGGCTACAAGGCCGACCGCGCCGGCAACCTGTACACCGGTCCCAGCACCGAAGACACGCCAGCGCTGGTCGAAGCGGCCGCCTTCCGCGACGGCATCGTGATCGCCCAGGTCAACGAAATCGTCGACGACCCGAAAGACCTGCCGCGCGTCGACATCCCCGGCACCTGGGTCGACTTCGTGGTCCAGGCCGACAAGCCGTTCTACATCGAACCGCTGTTTACGCGCGACCCGCGCCTGATCAAGCCGGTGCACGTCTTGATGGCGATGATGGCAATCCGCGGCGTCTACGAGCGCCACGGGGTGCAATCGCTGAACCACGGCATCGGCTTCAACACCGCCGCGATCGAACTGCTGCTGCCGACCTATGGCGCCCAGCTCGGCCTGAAGGGCAAGATCTGCCGCAACTGGACGCTCAATCCGCACCCGACCCTGATCCCGGCGATCGAATCCGGCTGGGTCGACAGCGTGCATTGCTTCGGCGCCGAACTCGGCATGGAAGCCTACACCGCCGCCCGCCCCGACATTTTCTTCACCGGGCGCGACGGGTCGATGCGCTCGAACCGCGCGATGTGCCAGCTGGCCGGACAATACGCGGTCGACCTGTTCATCGGCTCGACGCTGCAGATGGATGGCCTGGGCAATTCGTCGACGGTCACGCATGGCCGCCTGACCGGTTTCGGCGGCGCGCCCAATATGGGCCACGACCCGCACGGGCGGCGCCACGCGACCCCGGCCTGGCTCGACCTGGTCGAAACCGACAATCCGCTCGAACGCGGCAAGAAGCTGGTGGTGCAGATGGTCGAGACCTTCCAGGACGGCAGCGCGCCGACCATCGTCGAGACGCTCGACGCGGTCGAGGTGGGCAAGACCTCGGGCATGCCGCTGGCGCCGGTAATGATCTACGGCGACGACGTCACCCACGTGCTGACCGAGGAAGGCATCGCCTATCTGTACAAGGCGCGCTCGCTGGAAGAGAGAAAGGCGATGCTGGCGGCGGTCGCCGGCATCACGCCGATCGGCCTGACCCACGACCCGAAGAACACGGCGCGCATGCGCGAACAGGGTTTGATCGCGCTGCCGGAAGACATGGGCGTGCGGCGCGCCCAGGCGACGCGCTCGCTGCTGGCGGCCAAGAGCATCGCCGAACTGGTCGACTGGTCCGGCGGTTTGTACGAACCGCCGGCCAAGTTCAGGAGCTGGTGATGAGCGCTCTGAATCCTTTCATGCAGTCTGCGCTGATGCCGCTGGCGCGCAACCGCGCCGAGCGCTCGGTCGCGGGCGCCGGCCGCCTGGCCCGGCTGGCTGTCGACGCGCTGGTCGACGAAGCGATGCTCACGCCGAAGCCCGGCCTGGTCGACATGCGCGGCAGCGGCGCCCACACGGACCTCACCTGGCTGCTGATGTGCCGCTCGGCCTGCGCGCTGCAGCCCTGGTTCGCGGCGATGGCGCTGGCCGGCGCGAGCATCGACGATCCCCTCCGGCTGCGCCGCCGCATCGGCGCCATCGGCCGCGATGCGGAAAGCGCGATGATGGCGGCGACCGGCGGCGTCAACACCCACCGCGGCGCGATCTGGGCGCTGGGCCTGCTGGTGACGGCGGCGGCCCGCATCGGCGCCAGCGATGTCGCCGACATCGCCTCCGAAGCCGGCCTGCTGGCCCGCATCGACGATCCGGATGCGCCGCTCGTTACCGGCAACAAGGGCGAACGGGCCTGCCGCGAACACGGCGTCGGCGGCGCGCGGGCCCAAGCCCGGGCCGGCTTTCCGACCGTGCTCGAGGCGGCGCTGCCGACGCTGGTGGCCTCGCGCATGCGCGGGGACGCGGAAGCGCACGCGCGCGTGAACGCGCTGCTGGCCGTGATGGCGACACTGGACGACACCTGCCTGCTGGCGCGCGGCGGCCGCGCCGCACTGGATGCGGCGCAGAGCGGCGCCCGGCGCGTGCTCGATCTGGGCGGCAGCGGCACGACGCCCGGCCGCGCGGCATTGACCGTGCTGGAAGCGGACTTGCGCACACGGCACGTGTCGCCGGGCGGCGCGGCCGACCTGCTGGCAGCATGCCTGCTGCTGGACCGCATTACGCACCCATGAGCGCGCACGAACAAGACTAAGGAGACGACACATGGAAAGAATGGAATTTGCGTTCGGCGCGGGCGAGCCGGCGCTTGGGCGCAGCGTGGTCGGGGTCGTGGCCTCGGGCGACCTCGAGGTGCTGCTGGAACCCGGCGACGCGGGCCGCACCACGGTGGCGGTGCAGACCTCGGTCGACGGCTACGGCGGCAACTGGACCGCGCTGCTGGAACGCGTGCTCGGCCCGGGCCTGCTCCCGGCCGCGCGCATCGAAATCAACGACAATGGCGCGACGCCGGGCGTGGTGCGCATGCGCATCGAGCAGGCGTTCGAGGAAGCCGGCCAGGCGGGAGGGACCGCACCATGAGCAGCCACATCGACGCACTGCTGCAGCGCGACAGCTTCATCGAACGCGGCGCCCGCAGCCGCGCGCGCGCCCTGCTGGATGCCGGCACGATGCGCGAACTGGCCGGTCCGTTCGAGCGCCTGCACTCGCCCTGGCTGGCGATGCAGCAGCTGGTCACGCAAGCGGACGACGGCGTGGTCGTCGCCAAGGGCAAGCTTGACGGCCAGCCGACTGTGGTGCTGGCGATCGAAGGCGCTTATCAGGGCGGTAGCATGGGCGAGATCGGCGCCGCCAAGATCGCCGGCAGCCTGGAACTGGCCGCGCGCGACAACCGGCGCGGCATCCCGACCCAAGCCGTGATCTTGTTCGAGACCGGCGGCGTGCGCCTGCAGGAAGCCAACCTGGGCCTGGCCGGCATCGCCGAGATCCAGTCGGCCATCGTCGACCTGCGCCGCTACCGTCCGGTGATCGGCGTCAGCGCCGGCACGGTCGGCTGCTATGGCGGCATGTCGATCGCGGCCGGCCTGTGCTCCTATCTGGTGATGACGCGCGAGGCGCGGCTCGGCCTGAACGGCCCGCTGGTGATCGAGCAGGAAGCCGGCGTGGCCGAATTCGATGCACGCCGGCGCGGCCTGATCTGGAGCTTGACCGGCGGCGAGCAGCGCGTTGCCACCGGCCTGGCCGACGCCTGCGTCGAGGACGACACGGCGACGATTCGCGCCACGCTGACGCGCCTGTTCGCGCAGGGCTTGCCCGAGCAGCACCGCAGCGAGCGCGCGCTGGACTACCTCGAACGCCTTGCGCGGGTCGACACCGCTGTCCAAGCGGCGCCGGAAACCGTGCGCACCATTTATCGCGAAGGAGATGCGGCATGAACGAGAATCGAGAAGCGAGCGGACGCGGTGCCGCCTGGCTGCGCCTGCTGACCGACGGCGCTGCCGCGGCGCACGACTGGCCTGCGGTGCGCGTGGTCGATGCGCTGCTGGCCGGCCAGCCGGCGCGCTATGTCGCCGTCGTGCCGGACCCGGACAACCGCTTTCCGCGTGCACGCAACGGCGAAGTCGGCCTGGTCGAAGGCTGGCAACTGGCGCGCGCCGTGCAGGAAGCCGTCGAACTGGACCGCGCAGCCCCAGTCAAGCGGCCGATCGTGGCGGTGATCGACGTGCCCAGCCAGGCCTATGGCAGGAGCGAGGAAGCCTTCGGCATCCACCAGGCGCTGGCCGGTGCCGCCGGCGCGTATGCCGAGGCGCGCCTGGCCGGACACCCGGTGATCGGGTTGATCGTCGGCCTGGCGATGTCGGGCGCCTTTCTCGCGCACGGTTACCAGGCCAACCGCATCATCGCGCTCGACGACGCCGGCGTGCAGGTGCATGCGATGGGCAAGGCCTCGGCCGCGCGTGTGACGCTGCGCTCGGTCGAGGCGCTCGAGCGCCTGGCCGCCAGCGTGCCGCCGATGGCCTACGACATCAAGAACTACGCCTCGCTCGGCCTGCTATGGCGCGTGCTGCAGGTGAACGATGCGCACGCTCCGGGGGCGCAGGACCTGGCGGCGGTGCGCGAGACGCTGGAGGCGGCCCTGGCTGACATCGTGGCCGACCGCGAGCGCGGCCTGTCCGGACGCTTGCATGGCCCCCACCGCCAGGCCTCGCGCCGCGTGCGCGAACTGCTGGCCAGCCAATGGGAGGGCGCCATCGACTGAGTTTCGACTGAGTGATCCGCCGGACCAGCGCGCAGCGACAACAACCATATTCATGCCGCGCGCATCTTTCGTTTCTTGTGAACGTAGGTAGAGGAGACAACCGTGATTATCTATGGAACCGCATTGCTGGCCGTGTGCCACCTGCTCGGCATCTTTCTGGGCGACTTGCTCGGGCAGCTGCTGGGCGCAAAAACCAACGTCGGCGGCGTCGGCATCGCCATGATCCTGCTGATCTGCGCGCGCCTGTGGCTGCACAAGCACAAGCTGATGCCCGAGCTGACCGAAGCCGGCGTCGGCTTCTGGGGCGCGATGTACATCCCGGTGGTGGTCGCGATGGCCGCCCAGCAGAACGTGGTCTCGGCCCTGAGCGGCGGCCCGGTGGCGCTGCTGGCCGCGTTTGCCAGCGTGGTCGTGTGCGCCTGCTGCGTGGCGCTGATCAACCGTCGCGAGCGCCCGGCCCCGCAAGCCGAGGACGAGGCGGCAATCGAAGCGCGCATCCAAGCGCGCCGCGTCTGAGGAGACCATCATGCTCGAACTCCTGGAAAAAACCGCGAAACACAACGGCCTGGTGACGGCCTTTGCCCTGGTCGGCCTGGTGATGCTGGTGTCGATGTGGATGTCGCGCCGGCTGACCTTCGGCCGCGTGCACGGTTCGGCGATCGCGATCCTGATCGGCCTGGCCCTGGCCTATTGGGGCGGCATCGCGACCGGCGGCAAGAACGGCCTGGCCGACGTCTCGCTGTTCGCTGGCGTCGGCCTGATGGGCGGCGCCATGCTGCGCGACTTCGCCATCGTCGCCACCGCCTTCGAAGTGCAGGTGGTCGAGGCGCGCAAGGCCGGCCTGATCGGCGTGGTCGCGCTGCTGCTCGGCACCCTGCTGCCCTTCCTGGTCGGCGCCAGCGTGGCCTGGGGCTTCGGCTACCGCGACGCGGTCAGCCTGACCACGATCGGCGCCGGCGCCGTCACCTACATCGTCGGCCCGGTGACCGGCGCGGCGATCGGCGCCAGCTCGGAGCTGATCGCACTGTCGATCGCCACCGGCCTGGTCAAGGCGATCATGGTCATGGTCGGCACGCCGCTGGCGGCGCGCTTCCTGCACCTCTCCACGCCGCGTTCGGCGATGGTGTTCGGCGGCCTGGCGGGCACGGTCAGCGGCGTCTCGGCCGGCCTGGCCGCCACCGACCGCCGCCTAGTGCCCTACGGCGCGCTGGTTGCGACCTTCCACACCGGCCTGGGCTGCCTGCTCGGGCCGTCGCTGCTGTATTTCGCGACGCGCGCGCTGGTGGGCTGATGGACCGCGCTTCGAGTGCGCTGCGCCCGCACGACCTGCTGTTCCTGCAGCGGCCCGACGCCTTCGCGCCCTGCGCCGCTGGCGGCTTGCCGGACTGGCTCGACGCGGCCTGGCTGGCGCGCGCGCCCCTGGTGGTGCGGCGCGCCGCCCTCGATGCCGGCCGGGCGCCGGTCGGGGCGCGCGGGCCGATGCGCAATCAGCGCTGCGCCGGTGCGGTCGCACTTGGCAAGGTCGCGCGCCGGGTGACGCCGGAAGCGTTGGCGCGGCGGGTGCTGGCGAGCGTTCATGTAGATGCGGACAACGAGCAGGACACTGAGCCAGGCGTGGGCGGCGCCCGGCTCGCCGATGCTGCAGGCGCCCTGCCCTGCATCGCCGCCTTGCTGGCGCTGGCGCCGTGCCTGGCCGACCTCGGCCTGGACTGGGGCCCGGCCGGCGGCGCCGGCTTCTGGCTGGCCAGCAGCCTGCCGGTGCTCAGGCCCGACAGCGACCTCGACCTGCTCGTGCGCGCCCCGCGTCCGCCCGCGCGCGCGACGCTGGCCATTCTCGCCGCGCTGCAAGAGCGCGCTCCTTGCCGCATCGACGTCCAGCTCGATACCGGCTTCGGCGGCTTCGCGCTGAACGAGTATGTGCGCGAAAGCGCGCGCGGCGGCAAGGTACTGCTCAAGACCGCCACCGGCCCGCTGCTGGTGGCCGATCCCTGGGAAGCGCCGCCCGCGCGCGCCGCCGCATGAGCGTCCTGTTCACCTTTCCCGGCCAGGGCGCGCAAAAGCCCGCCATGCTGCACGCGCTGCCCGAGCACCCTGAGGCGGCGCGCACGCTGGCCGAAGCGTCGCAGGCGCTGGGGCGCGATGTGCTGGCGCTCGACACGGCGGAGGCGCTGCGCTCGACCGTCGCCGTCCAACTGTGTCTGCTGGTTGCCGCTGTGGCGATGGCGCGCGTGCTGGCGGCGCACGGCGCGCGGCCGCAGATGGTGGCCGGGCTGTCGATCGGGGCCTGGCCGGCAGCGGTCGTGGCCGGCGTGCTGGCGTTTGCCGATGCCGTACGCCTGGTCGAACTGCGCGGCCGCCTGATGGAGGACGCTTATCCTTCCGGCTACGGCATGACCGCGATCGGCGGCTTGACGCGCCAGCAGGTGGCGCCGCTGGTGGCGCGCGTGCACGGTCCGGCCAGCCCCGTGTACCTGGCCAACCTGAACGGGCAGCGCCAGGTCGTGATCGCCGGCTCGGATGCGGCGCTGCAGGCCGTGGCCGCGCTCGCGCTGGAACACGGGGCGCAGCGCGCCGAGCGGCTGGCGGTGGCGGTGCCTTCGCACTGCGAACTGCTCGACGCGCAGGCGCGCGCGCTCGCGGACGCGCTCGCGCACGTGACGCTCGCGCGCCCGCGCATCGGCTTCATCAGCAGCAGCCAGGCGCGCATGCTGTTCGACGCCGGCCGCATCGGCGCCGACCTGGCCGCCAACATGGCGCGGCCGGTGCTGTGGGCGGACACGGTGCGCCACGCCTGGGAGCGCGGCGCGCGCCTGGCCGTGGAGATGCCGACCGGCTCGGTGCTGACCAAGCTGACCGCGCCCGAATGGCCGGACGGCGCCGCGCTCAGCTGCGAGACCGAACGCTTCGATTCGCTGGTGCTGGCTGTGCAGCGCGCAGCAGACGGCGCAGTTTGAGATAATGCGGACATATTTGCAATTTCCGCATCGGACATGAACGACACTCCCCCGCCGGCCACGCGCCGCACCCAGTTTGCCGGCCCGGCCGGCGTCATCGACGCCTATATCGACGCACCGGCGGACGATGCGTCTGCCAGCCTGCGCGGCATCGCCATCGTCGCGCATCCGCACCCGCTCGAGGGAGGCAACGCCCAGCACAAGATTCCGCTGGCGCTGGCGCGCCTGTTCCAGCGCCACGGCTGGCTGGCGGTGCGCCCGAATTTCCGCGGCGCCGGCGCCAGCGAAGGCATGCACGATACCGGCATCGGCGAGACCGACGACCTGCTGGCAGTGATCGAGGCGCTGCGGCGCGAGTATCCGGACGCGCCGCTGGCGCTGGCCGGCTTTTCGTTCGGCGCCTATGTCCAGTCGCGCGTGGCGCGGCGCCTGATGGATGCGGACCGGGCGCCGGCCTGCACGGTGCTGGTCGGCCTGCCCTCGGGCGCCGCGACCACCGGCCGCGTCTACGACACGCCCGCCGTCCCCGTCGACGCCCTAGTCATCCATGGCGAAGAGGACTCGATCGCGCCGCTGGCCAACGTGATGTCCTGGGCGCGGCCGCAGCACCTGCCGGTCGTCGTCCTGCCGGGCGCGAACCACTTTTTGACCGGCTACCTGAACCCGGTCACGGCGATCGTGGACCGGCACCTTGCGGGACTGGCGCCATAACCAAATGACAAAAACATAGTTGGCGTTCGCAGGGCCGCTTGCCATCATCGGACTGATGAGCAATGTCCTGACCTCGCTGCTGCCGATCTTCGCCCTGATCCTGATGGGCTTCATCCTGCGCCACAAGAACCTGCTGGCGCGCGAATTCTGGCTGCCGTTCGAACAGCTCAACTGCTTTTACCTGTTCCCGGTACTGATGTTCAGCCAGGTCGCGCGTGCCGACCTGGGCCAGTTCCGGGTGCTGCCGATCGCCGCCGCCGTGCTCGGCGCGGTGCTCGCCGGCGCCCTGCTGCTGTTCGGCTGGAAGGCCTGGCGCGGCCAATCCGGCGCGCTGTTCGCCTCGGTAATCCAGGGCGAGCTGCGGCCCAACACCTACGTCGGCGTCGCGGCAAGCCTGCATGTCGGCGCCGGGCTGGCGATCACCTCGATCTGCATCGCGGTCGCGATCGCGCTGCTGAACGTGGCGTCGATCGTGGTGCTGATGCGGTACGGAGGCGGCCCCGCGGCGCCTGACGCGCGGCAGATTGGCCGGGCACTGGTGCGCAATCCCGTCATCGTCTCGGTGCTGATGGGATCGCCTTCGACCTGGCCGGGCTGCGCCTGCCGGCGCCGGTCGACGGCTTGTTTTCGATCCTCGGCGGCGCTTCGCTGCCGCTCGGACTGCTGGCCCTTGGCGCCGGCCTGGATCTGCAGGCGGCCCGTTCGGCCCATGGCCCGGTGCTGCAGGCCACCCTCGTCAAGCTGTTGCTGGTGCCGCTGGTGACGCTGTGGATCGGCGCGGCCTTGCACATGGCAGCGCCGGAACTGGGCGTGGTCGTGCTGTTCAATTCGCTGCCGTGCACGCCCTCGGCCTACATCGTGAGCAAGCTGCTGGGCGGCGACCACCGCCTGGCCGCCGGCATCATCACCGTGCAGACGCTGCTGGCGGCGCTGACGATGCCGCTCATCGCCAGCCTAGTGCGCTGACCTGCCGTCAAGCCGTCGCGCGGCTCGGTCGGACGTGAAGCGCACCGTCCGGCGCACGCGTTGTCCGACCACGTCGCGAAGCTCGTCGAAGAGGAGGACGGTGGTGAGACGATCGGTTGCGATTTCAGCGGCCCGGCTTGATCTGCAGCTTGTTCTCGACCTTCTTGACGCCAGTGGCCTGCGCCGCTGCACGGGCCGCCGCAGCGGCGGCCTCGGGCGAGTCGACGAAGCCGGCCAGCGATACCGTGCCGCGGTAGGTGTCGACATTGACTGCGGTCGCTTCGCCGACGCCGGTGTCGCGCGCGATGCTGGTCTTGACCCTGGCGGTGATGCCGGCGTCATCGAAGGCCTCGCCGGGCGACCGCCGGGTCGGCGTCGCGCCGCAGGCTAGCAGCGACAGCGTCACGCCGATCGCCGCCAGTTGGCTCATTCTCATGTGTCGCTCCTCGGTCGATGCGGGTCGTCCCCCGTCATCAGACAGCACGGACCCGCAAAAGATCGCGCACTTTTACGGCCCGCCCCACTCGCCGCGACAAGGCAACGGTTCAACCAGGCGCGTTGACGTCGAAGATGCGATTGACTGGCGACGGCCCGACCGAGGGCCACGTCACCAGTTTGCTCTGGTTCACGCCGGGCTTGCCGAAATCGCAGACGCCGTCCGCGAAGATCGACTGCAGGCGCGCCATTTCCTGGGCAGTGAACGCCACCTTGTAGTCCGACGCCGCGACCGGCTTGAGCTGGCATTTCAGCACGTTCCAGGCCAGCGGGCCTCCGGCCTGCATGCGCGCGTTGCGGCACGACGGGTACAACGTGTTGCAGCGCGTATCGTTCACGCCCAGCGTCTGCGTTTCGGCGATGAAGGTGCCGGCGCTGTCGAAGCAGCCGTCGACCGCCGCTTTTGGCTTGTCACGCAGGACTTTCTCGCGTGCGCTGCCGGGACCGATGTCGGCGGCGATGGCATTCATCCATTGCTCAAAAGTGGTGATCGCGAGCGGGCTGCCGGTCGAGATCAGGCGATCGACGGGACCGCCGCGCCACATCACCTAGTTGGCGGCGTCGCCGTTGGCCTCGGTCAGGCGCGCGCGCACGGCGAAATGCTCCCACTGCAGGTGATAGTTCGAGTTGTCTTCGCCATAGATGTTGGTCGTGTCCATGATTGGCAGCGACGCGAGGCCGCCACCGCCGGACAAGATCACGCCAGCCTGGTGGATGCGCTTGATCGCGTCGATGCTGGCACTGCTGCGCGCACGCACCGGGTTGGCGTCGGTGTCGAAGCCGCCGATCTGGTCGTTCAGGTCGAGGAACTGCTGCACCGTGATCGCACCGGCATTCAGCGCGGCCAGACCGTACTGTACGCCGACGTTGTCGTACGGCCGCAAGGCATAGGTCGAATTGCCGGACGGGTCGAGCGGATTTCGCGCGCGCCCGTAGACGTTGACGTTTTCGTCGAATACGGTCGGGCGTGCGCCGCTGAAGGTCGGCGTCGGTCCGTTGGGGTCGTAACGCAGCTCGACCGGCACGGCGGCGTTCCACACGGCCGACGTGTAATCGGCGATGCCTGGGTAGCTGGGCGCGGACCGTCCCGGGACTGGGTCGGTGCGGCCCATCTGATTACCGCTGGCGAACATCGCCATCGCATTCGCGTAGCCCGGGACCGCCGCCTGCTGCGCCGACGTGAACGTCGCGCTCGAGCGCCACCGGTTGCCGTAGAAGTAATTCGACAGCAGGTGCGCATCCATGCCCGACAGCGCGATCGCCAGCGCATCCGGGAAGGTGGCGTCGATGAACACTCCGTCGAACAGGCCGGGGAAGGCGTCCGCCACCTGCAGGCTGGTGTACGCGCCGCCCGAGGTGCCGGTCGTGATCGTATAGGTCGGCACGCCATAGCGCTTGATGAAGTACTCCTTCGTCATCGATGTGACTTCACCGGCCAGCACCGGATTGCAGCTGTTGGTCGGATGGTTCAGGGTATTGGTCGCCACCGCGTAGCCGCGCGATAGCCAGGTGTCATTCAGTGGCGCATAGCCGAAGTTGGCGCCGGAGATGTACCAGCCGCCGGCGCAGCCGGTGCCATGACCGTAGACCAGCTTGCCGTTCCAGTTGCGCGGGCGCGAGATCGGCGACGGCTCGGCGTCCTTGCTCGGAGCGAACAGCATCGTAATCTGGCTGACGCCGCGGTCGATGGTCGTGGTTTCCACGCGGACTATGTACGGCGCCTTTTCGCCCGATGCGGTGGTGATGTTGGCCACGTCAGCCGGCGGCGCTTTCGGATTGGCGAGGGGCAGGAAGGCATTGGTCGCGCTGGAGCGGTACACGTACTGGACGTTGGTCTCGGCCGAGCAGTTCGGATCGTTCGGCACGGTCTTGAGCGTGCTGCCGTCGGGCAGCTTGAGCGAGCCGGTCTGGCAGATGAACGGGGCGATGTGCGGCCCCGAGAACATCGGACCGCTGATCGGATAGTTCGTCACCGTCAGCGATGCGGACAACGCCGCGTTCTTGGCCGGCGTCAAGACGATCGTGTTCTGGCCGTCCGCCAAGCCCTTGACCAGGCCGACGTATTCATCGTCGGCCACGGGCACGAAGCTCGACGTGACGTTGGTCTTGCCCACAATGACCGTGAAGCCCTTGCCGGCGCCCCCCAGCGGCAGTCTGGCCTTGAGTAATACGCTGCCGCCGCTGACATACTCCGCTTTCGAGGACAGGATCGAGAGCGTGGCCGGGCCGTGCAGGCCATCGTCGCCATGATGATTGTGACCGCCGCAGCCGGAAACGAAAACGGCCGCCGAAGCAGCCGCAAGCATCACGCCAATACCGGAAAAAGATCGTTTCATTGAATGTCTCCATGAAGAGCCGCCGACGCAAAAAAGCACTCCGCGCTTCTATAGCATTCAGATTCTGACTCTCGGGAGACGGTTGGCATTGAGGCGTAACAAGCTCTTCAATGGGGCGGGTGCGCAGATCCGCGCGTATAGGCACACGGTGGTGCCGTTGAATATGGGCCTTTCGGCTCCGAAAAAGCAAAAAACCCCGCACGGCTCGGCCGGGCGGGGTCTCTCACTTACTGCTCATTAATTAGCCTGACGATAACCTACTTTCACACTGGTTGCAGCACTATCATCGGCGCAAAGTCGTTTCACGGT